>Ga0116152_10000802_pt1 | contig 25999 bp, 18 predicted proteins | sample AD_UKC119_MetaG_FD_89894 | JGI IMG/M metagenome (GOLD analysis project Ga0116152, IMG submission 89894) | Active sludge microbial communities of municipal wastewater-treating anaerobic digesters from Hong Kong - AD_UKC119_MetaG | ecosystem: Engineered > Bioreactor > Anaerobic > Digestate...
TATCTTTACCAAAAAATTTTGTTGAGAATGAGGCTGATAGGATTATTTTCTTTCTTGGGGATAATTCATGTTTTTGCAGTGGATAGTTATGCCCAATCGAAAAAAATGACTTTAGAACTGCAAAAAGGTACAGTTCTCGAATTATTAAGAGCTATCGAAAATCAAAGTGAGTTTTACTTTGTATATGATAAAAATGCTATTGATTTGGATCGAAGCATTACAATTGATGCAAAAGATCAGACGGTAGTAGAAATTTTGGACAATGCTTTTAAAAATACCGGTGTAAGTTACAAGGTATATGATAGGAATATTGTATTATCAACTCTTGAAGACTCTGAGCAATCGTCAGGAATTTCCGGTAAAGTGACAGATTCTTCCGGCGTACCAATTCCCGGGGTATCAATAAGCGTCAAAGGTACTTCAATTGGAACAATAACTGACTCAAATGGAAATTATAATCTGAGTAATGTTTCATCTGAGGCAACCATTGTGTTTTCTTTTGTAGGTATGAAAACACAAGAAATAGTCGTTGGTACCCGGGAAGAAATAAATGTATCACTTTTGGAAGAAAGTATTGGGCTTGAAGAAGTTGTTGCTATTGGGTATGGTGTACAGAAAAAGGCTGACCTAACAGGCGCTGTTGCTACTGTTGCTCCCGAAAAATTATTGAAATCTACGCAGACATTAAGCCAGGCATTGCAAGGGCAGTTATCGGGTGTAACAATAATTCAGAATTCAGGTGAACCAGGCGGTGGAGTACAAATCAGGGTACGCGGGGCTGGATCGATTAATAACAACACCCCCTTATATATCGTCGATGGTATGATTGGGGATATAACCAATTTGAATCCGGCAGATATTGAAAGTATTTCTGTATTAAAAGATGCTGCATCGGCTGCTATTTACGGTTCCCGTGGTGCTAACGGGGTAGTAATTGTTACAACCAAAAAAGGTTCGCGTGAAGGTAGAACCCTTGTATCATACAGTACAACACAAGGAGTGCAAATGCCTTGGAAAATGCCGGAATCGCTGACCGCAGAGCAACGTAATATGATACACACAGAAGCATTGACAAATGACGGTACTGCTGAAACAGAATCAGTATGGGATTATTATAAGAATTCGGAAAACGTCGTTACAAGAACAAACTGGTTTGATGAGATTTTCAGGGCAGGTTACGTTACCACTCACGATGTAAGCATTCAGGGAGGCTCAACACGATCAAATTATATGTTTAGCCTCGGTTATTTAGATAACAATGGCATTGTTAAAGTGTCTGAATACAAAAGATATAACATAAGGTTCAACAGCCAGCACGAGCTTTTGAAAAATTTAACTTTTGGCGAAAATTTTTCTGCTTTTATGGCCAACACTCAGGCCGTCGATCAAGGTCCCTATGACGGAGTTTTAGCTGCTGCATTGTTCAACATGCGGAATACACCGGTTTGGGAAGACGAAGAAAACCAAATTTATGGTACTCCCAAAGGAGATTTCCCAAACCCTGTTGCCTCGTTGAATTCAAAAGACTACAATACAAAAGGATATGGGATGCAGGGGAATGCATATCTGGAGTATAAATTTCTGAATATATTCACGTTAAAAACAGATTATGGTTATATGTTGAATTTATATAAAACGAAAAATTTTGTTTCTGTAGCGCAAAATGGTGGACGTGGGTTGGATTCCAGTTCGTTAACAGAAACATATACATCCAATAACACATGGGTATGGAACAATACTTTGGCTCTTGATAAAACAATTGGTCAGCACAGTATCTCTGCTTTAGCAGGTATGTCAATGGAATATGGATATTCAGAATGGACATCGCCTGGCACTGCAAGAAATTTTAGTGTTTTTGATGAAGCTTTGCGTTATTATAACAACGGAACAACATTTCCCGGTCATGCAACAGGGAGTGCAAACGACTATTCCCTGATGAGTTATTTTGGCCGTGTAACATACAACTATGGAGGAAGATATTTATTTGCTGCCAATATCAGGGCAGACGGTTCGTCAAAGTTCCCTGAAGACGTGCGTTGGGGAACATTCCCTTCTTTTTCTGCCGGTTGGAAAGTTTCAAATGAATCATTCTTTGAAGGGGCCCGCGATATTGTGAGCGACCTGAAAATTCGTGCCAGTTGGGGACAGTTAGGTAACGATAAGATAAATAATTATTACCAGTATTATTCAACAATTTCCTCTGTTGAAAGCCCAACTTTAGGAGGTGCATCTTATTCAGCTTATGCGCAAAACGGGATGGCGAATAAAAATATAAAATGGGAAGTAACTACCCAAACCGATATCGGGCTTGACCTTGGATTTCTTGAAAATAAGATCAATATGAGTCTTGATTACTTTAACAAAGAAACATCGGATATTCTGGTACAAGTTCCCCTTGTAGGTTCGCTTGGAGTTGGATCCGCTCCGTACCAAAATGCAGGTAAAGTGTCGAACAAAGGATTCGATTGGGATTTATCTTACAGGAATACAATTGGAGATTTAAAATATGAGGTTGCAGGAAATATTTCTCATGTAAAAAATGAATTGGTAACATTAGGCATTAGCGGAAGTTCTGAAATATTTTCAGCCAATTACAAGAATTATAATGTTGGCCGTATTGCAGAAGGTGAACCTATTGGCCATTTCTATGTATTAAATGTTCTTGGTATTTTCCAGTCGGAAAGCGAGGTTAACAGTTATATAAATGAAGATGGTGATTTAATACAACCTTATGCTCAGCCAGGGGATCTCAAATTTGAAGACAGAAATGGCGATGGTGTAATTGGTGCAGATGACCGTTTTAATGCAGGAAACAGTTTCCCTACATTAACATATTCTCTAAACCTGAATCTCGAATACAAGAGATTTGACCTTAGTATGCACTGGACCGGAAGCCAGGGGAATAAAATATTTAATGGTCTGACTTTGGGTGAAAAATTAATGGTTGGTACCGATTATAATAACGGAACACAAATACTTGATCGTTGGACTTCTACCAATACAAACACTTCGATACCCCGGGTATCAGTAAAAGATAGAAATGGCAATTCGCAATACAGCACTTTGTTTATCGAAGATGGAAGTTTTTTCCGCATGAAAGATTTGACCGTGGGTTACACATTTAAAGAAGGTTTGGCGAATGGTAATATCTCAAAATTACGCATTTACCTTACCTGCCAGAATTTACTGACTTTTACAAAATATGATGGTTTTGACCCCGAAGTTGGTAGTTATGGTAGCTTTAATGATAACATTTATGGTATTGACAAAGGAATTTATCCTCAGGCAAAATCATTTATTTTAGGTTTGAACCTCAATTTTTAATACTCTAACTAAAACGTAAAAAAGATGAAAAAATATATTTTTTTACTAGCAGCAATTATTCTGACATCGTGTGGAGATGAGTTTCTCACAGTTGAACCACATGAATTTACCGATGTTGTTTTCTGGAGAACTGCCGACCAGGCGGAAACAGCGTTGGCCGGAGTTTATACCCCGCTTCAGGAAGAAGAAGCACTTGGTGGAGAAGAATGGTGCGGCATTGAAGCTTTCAGTGACAATGGTTATTTAAACGACAACTATTCTGACTTTATAGCGATGTCTGAATTTATTGCCACACAAAATACAGAAGGCGACCTTAGCCTCAATAGTTACAAAGCATATTATAAAGTTATTAAAAGAGCAAATGACGTTTTATACAACGTAACTGGAATGACGTCTATTGGCGATGATCAGAAGAAACGGATTTTGGGAGAGGCTAATTTTTTACTTGCTTTTGCCTATTTTCAACTGACGATACGCTACGGCGGATTGCCTTTATATAATCCTGAAGATGCTTCATCTTCACTTGTTCGTGCAACGCAGGACGAAACCTGGACAGCAATCGAGAATAGTTTAAATGCTGCTACTACTCAATTGTCATGGTCTCATGAACAAGGACGTCCAGGATTAGGGGCGGCATACGGATTATTGGCAAAGGTTTGTGCATACCAGGAAAAATGGTCAGAAGCTAAAACTGCTGCTGAGACAGTAATTAGCGCAGGGAATAACGAACTTTTTCCAAGTTATCCAGGTTTATTTCGTATTGAGAATGAAGGAAATAGTGAGTTTTTGTGGCAATTGGGGGCGCGTTTTGGTAACTATCCGATTACTCCGATACTTATGCTTCCGAACAATGTTTGGAATGGAATACAGCCCGAAACTATGGGGGTTGGTTGGAGATTAGTAAGCGCAACTGAGTCGTTTTATGAATCATATGAGGATGGTGATTTAAGAAAAAAAGCAACAGTGGCAAAACGGGGTGTTGATACTATACGTTATAATGGATATACTGACGTGTTACAGGCACCTAACAATCAATCACCAGTTGTGTGTATAAAATACAATGCCCCTTATGAAGAAGGATATACCGATTGGGCTGCTGGACTTGATGTTCCGGCGTTAAGATATGCTGATGTTCTTTTGATTGATGCTGAGGCCATTATGAATTTGAATGGAGGTGGCCCAACAAACAGAACAGTCGGTGTAAGTCAGGCTGCTACTCCATTTAATCTGGTACGTGAGCGTGCAGGACTTGCTGCAATTTCAGCTCCGACCTTTAACGATTTAATGTACGAACGTCGTATGGAGCTTGCTTTTGAAGGAGGTGACCGTCACTTTGACCTGGTACGTTGGGGTTTAGCTGAAGAGGTTTACAATAATCTTGCTGCTGAAGGGACATATAAACCAGCCAGAACTTATATTCCTTCTACTCACAGGCTATTGCCCTATCCGCAAAATGAAATTGATGCAAGTAATGGTTCTTTAACCCAGAATCCTGGATATGCAGGTTATTCTAACTAATGCTTTAAGAATTAAAGTTAAGTAACATAGTTTAGTTAGTTAAATTAAAAGTGCAGTTTTTGCATTCTATACTTATCCGGCTTTTATGCCGGATAAGTTTTTTAACGAAGAAGGTTAAACTGTACAAATTTTTCTTAACGGAGAAGTCTAAATATTTTTTTAGTTTTTGTCCGATTGTCGTGTTAAGTATCATACAAAGGCGGCTAATAGAATTAACATAGAAGTTGGGTTTTAGCTTTTGTTTGTTAAGATGTTGTTTGCACACCCAATGTTTTTATTGATATAAAATTAATTATTAACCATGATTATATAGAACTTTCTTTTTAGCTCTGATGAACCTGGTTCAGAAAGAATATAAACCAACTATCTTAAAATTATCAAATCATGAACTCTTTGAAAAACAGAATAAAATTACAACGCTTACAAAACTTATTTTTTTGTGGTAGTTTCTTCTTTGTCTTTTTTTTGAGTGGATTATTAGCTAATGCCACAAATATAAAATTGAAAATAACTAAATCGTACTTGAATATTCCGGTGAGCGAGCAATCCCGCTTGAAGCTGGTTCAAATTAAAATTAACGAAGAATTACAAAGGGAATTCCCAGTTCAACTTGCAGAAGATACAATCGATAACTACTGGATATATATTGATGTAACCCAATTTAAAGGCAAAACCATTACTTTATCTTGTCTGGCGAGTTTAGAATCCATGAAAAGAATTTATCAGGACAATCGAATTGCAGGAGAAGATAGTTTGTATAAAGAAACCAATCGCCCGCAATTTCACTTTACTGTAAAGCGTGGGTGGAGTAATGATGTGAATGGTCCAGTGTTTTTCAACGATCAATACCATTTATTTTGGCAATCATTCCCGTTCGGTAAATCATGGAACACTGGATTTATGTACTGGGGGCACGCAGTAAGCGCTGATTTGCTTCATTGGAAAGAATTACCAATCGCATTACGGCTCGATAGTTTGGGATCGCCATGGTCTGGAACAGCAGTTATTGATAAAAATAACTCGGGAGGATGGGGAAAGAATGTAATGGTTTTGTACTACACTGCTTACGACCGTGTTGCTTTTAAACAGGTACAATGTATTGCATACAGTACTGACGGTGGACAAACTTTTCATCGTTACAGTGGTAACCCGATAATTGATAGCAACCGTGAAATGGATTCAAATGATACCCGCGATCCCAAAGTGTTTTGGTATGAACCAACCCAAAAATGGATAATGGTACTTTTCGAAAGGGATGGAATGTCATTTTATAACTCGGAAAATATGCGTGACTGGAAAAAACAAAGCCATTTTGCTCATTTGGCTGAATGCCCCGATTTTTTTGAACTTCCGGTAGATGGAAATCCGCTGAATAAAAAATGGGTTTTACACGGTGGATCTGTCGGTTATTATATTGGAGATTTTGACGGCAAGAAATTTACGCCGGAGGAAGGTGAAATAAGGTATGGGGAGATTGAGGATGAAGAGGATAATGATTTGCTTTATGCCGCTCAGTCGTTTGAGAATATGCCCGACGGGAGAAGGGTTCAAATGGGATGGGGAAGGATTGTATATCCTGGGATGCCATTTACACAAATGATATTATTCCCAACAGAATTCAAATTAAAAACGACAGATTTGGGTATCCGGCTTTTTGCTGCACCTATTGAAGAAATTGAACAGTTGCATGAAAGAAGTTATACATGGAACTTGTTAAATGTTCAGGATGCAAATAAAAACTTACAACAAATTTTACCTGGGCCTCTTCATGTAAAAGCTACTTTTTCGCTCAAAGCCGGGCATGTTTTTCGATTATATTATCAGGGGAATGAGTTAGTTGAACTTGATGCAAAAGAGCTTCCTGCAGGCGAAAATAAAATTGAAATACTGATTGATAAAACAGTATCTGAAATATTTGTAAATGATGGCTCTCGCTATTTTGTGAAGCAGTTAAAACCTGTAAGGGGTAATGATGGTCTTGTTTTCGAGTCCGAAAAATATGGCCCCGATTTTAACTCGTTATCGGTATTCGAAATGAAATCAGTTTGGCAGTAAATTTTGTTTTAATATTAAAGTGTTTGCATTATGAGGTTCTTTTATGCATTTTTTTTCTTTATTTTTCTTGTTTCACATATATTTCCTCAGGGTAGGATTGATCCTACTCATCATGTCCCGATTGACAAAAATTTGTCGGGAGAATGGGAAAGTAATTTGTGGGATAATACGCCTAAAGTATATCAGGGAAATGAACTTAAAACAATTGGGATGCCTTGTGGTGGAATTGCAGCCGGGCAGCTTTATGTGAGAGGAGACGGAACCCTTGCTAATTGGTGGATCGCCAATAATGCTTATAATACAGGCTATGGGATTGATTACCTGATGAATTTTGAGACTAATCTTGGTCCCTGGAAAGTGTGTTATCAAACCTTTGAGCCTTTTAGTTACATCGATCAGGGGTTTTCAATCTCATTCAGTAAAAATGGAAAGACTATAACGAAGGCATTAAGTAAGAAGGATTTTGATAACATTTCATTTGTGGGAGAATACCCGATTGCAAAGATCAACTATGAATCAAACCGTGACCCATTGCCCGTGTTGGTTAACGTCGAGGTTTTTTCGCCGTTTATACCACTGAATGCTCGGGAATCAGCTACTCCGGGAACTATTTTGAAATATACATTGAAAAATACTTTAGATGAAACTTTAGAGGTTAAGCTTAATGGATGGTTGCAAAATCCTGTTTGCCTGGATATAAAAGATGAAATTCTGGCTGATAGCCGAAACCAGATTATCTCCCAAGAAGGAATGACTACATTATATATGGATTTGACTGAGGTAGATCATACTCCCGAATCCCCAAAGATAAATATGACGATTTTTGATGATTTTGAAAGGGGTGATTATAAAGGATGGACTATTTCGGGAACAGCAATGGGAAAAACGCCTACCAAAGACAACCCTGTCGATATGGAAATAGACGGATATTTGGGTGATTACCTGGTTAATTCAAAAATAAATGGTGATGAGGCTACCGGGAAATTGGTTTCAAAAGTTTTTACGATTACCGACGCATATATTTTATTTAAAATCGGTGGGGGATTACATCCTGGGAAAACCTGCGTGAATCTTGTTGTTGATGGGAATATTGTTCGTACTGAAACCGGCAGGAACGAAGAACAATTAAAGGATCGCAGTTGGGATGTTAGCAACCTTAAAGGGAAGCAGGCCCAATTCGAGATTGTTGACGAATGGACTAGCGATTGGGGACACATTAATCTTGACCAGATTGTATTTAGCAATGTCGCGAACTTAAATGAAAAATATTTCCCTGAAAATAAATATTGTTTTGGAAACATGGCGTTTAGTGTACTTTCTGAAAATGCCGAAGGAGATGCAGATTTGTTAATGCCCGGAGTTTCTGAAGTTGCCCAAAAAGGAGTAGGAGCGGTGTTAACAGGTCAATTAGGAGAGTCGCTAACACTTAATCCTGGCGAAAGCAAGAGTATTGTTTTTTTGTTGACCTGGTATTTTCCTAACCGGCCAATGAATTATGGTGAAGGTAATAATTGGGATTATCCGATTCCTACTGATGGCCCGGCAATAGGTAACATGTATGCAAACTGGTTCGATAACTCCATGGATGTAGCTGTATATCTAAAGGATAATTTAGAGCGCTTAAGCGATCAGACACACGCTTTTCATAAAGCTTATTATGTAGATACGTCGTTGCCATATTGGTTAAAGCAACGTTTGATGATGCCTGCTTCAACACTTGCTACCGAAACCTGCCAATGGTGGGCAACCGATAAATTTTGGGCTTGGGAAGGTGTAGGATCGTGTGTAGGAACTTGTACACATGTATGGAATTACGAACAAGCTTTGGCTCACCTTTTTCCTGAGTTGGAACGAAATATTAGGGAACGTACTGATTTTTCGACATCTTTTCAGCGAGATGGAAGCATTCTTGCCCGCAATGGGTGGGGAGATGTGTTGATAGATGGACATGCAGGGACAATATTGAAAGCATATCGCGAGCATTTACTATCCAAAGACAATCTTTTTCTTTCCAGAAACTGGGATAAAATAAAGGTGGCTACGCAATTTCTAATCAGGGAGGATGGGAATGCAGACGGTTTAATTGAAAAATCACAGGCAAACACATACGACATTGCATTTCATGGAGCGAATACTTATGTTGGTGGCTTGTACCTGGCAGCATTGAAATCGGCCTCAGCCATGGCAGGTATTGTTGGCGATACAGCTTTTTCCTCTGAATGTAAGGCTATTTATTACAAAGGAGAACAATTAACAATGCAAAAACTGTGGAACGGCGAATACTTTATTCAGGATGTTGATCTTGTAAAATACCCTGAAAATCAGTATGCAGATGGATGTTTGAGTGATCAGTTGTTTGGACAAACCTGGGCACATCTTGTTGGCTTGGGTTACATTTATCCTGAAGTTCAAACAAAAAAAGCATTACAATCAATCTGGAAATATAATTGGGCCAAAGATATTTGTGTACAGACAAAGTACCACAAACCTGAGCGGGTGTTTGCAGATGCAGGTGACCCGGGGTTGTTGGTTTGCACCTGGCCCAAAAGCACACACCCGGGAGAAGCCGGGGTTCGTTACAGGGACGAAGTATGGACAGGAATTGAATACCAGGTTGCAACAAACATGATATATGAGAATATGATTAATGAAGGCTTGTCAGTTGTTAAGGGCATTCACGAACGATATTCGCCTGAAAAGCATAATCCCTGGAACGAAATAGAATGCGGTGACCATTATGCCCGGGCAATGGCTTCGTGGGGAGTTCTCATTGCATTGGAAGATTATTTTTACAATGGTCCGGAGAAAAGCCTGCGTTTTGCGCCTAAGGTTCAGAAAGATCAATTTAATGGGTTTTACACGGCGGCAGAAGGTTGGGGAAACATTTCGCAGAAAAGGACTGCTCTTTTACAGCAAAATGATATTTCTGTTGCGTACGGAAAACTAAGATTGAAGTCGTTTGATGTGGAATTAATGTTTTCACCGAAAGAAGTAAAGCTTTATCATGGGAAAATAGAAATTCCGGTTGTGACAGATTATCATAACCAAAAGCTATCGCTAAAATTTAAAGAGGTATGCATAATGCCCGGAGATACACTCATATTAAAAGTCATTTATTAGATGATTGTTGTTTGAAATAAATTGTTGCTATGTATCGCTTATTGTTGAGTTTTTATATTGGAATTATTAAGAATTAAATAATAAAAGGAAAAGCAGTACCACATTATTGAAAATCGAAGAACAGGTATTGTCGTTTCGAGAGTTCAGATATGGTAGGTAGTTGGCAGCTTTTAACCTTATAATTGCTTCAGTCAGAGATTTATAATTTCTTTCATTCAAAAAGGTAGAAAGTAACTGAAAGGGCTAAAAGCTGCTTTGAATATTTATAAATATTTTGGATACAAAAGAACTTGAACAAATTGAAAGTTAGAATTCTAGATTGTATAAAACATTAGTTATTATTTTGAAATGATTCACTGTTAAAAAAGAACAAACCATGAAACCACTAATCTTTCTTTCTCTTATACTCTCAATCATTGTTTCTTGTACTCAAAATCGAACCGAATACATTAATTTAACCGGCGAATGGCAATTTCAAACCGATCCAGATGACCAGGGAATTGTTGAAAAATGGTTTGACAATGAGCTTGCAGACACGATCCATTTACCGGGCTCTATGGTGGAAAATGGGAAAGGCGATGAAGTTACATTGAAAACAAAGTGGACTGGCGGAATCCAAAACCCTGAATGGTACAAAGATCCGAATTATGCCCCCTATTATGATCCTGACAATATCCGTTTTCCATATTGGCTACAGCCAGAAAAAAAATATACCGGAGCAGCCTGGTATCAGAAAACGGTTATTCTAGCTGAAAGCTGGAATGATAAACGAGTATTTTTATTTCTTGAGCGCCCGCACTGGCAATCAATTATTTGGGTAAATGGAGAAAAAGTAGCTTCGCAAAATAGTTTGGCGACACCACATGTATATGAAATTACCGATTTTATAAAAGTTGGTGAAAACAGGATTACTGCCTGTATTGACAACCGTACAGATAAAATTGACGTTGGTGAAAATTCGCATAGCATATCAGATCACACACAAACAAACTGGAATGGTATCGTTGGTAAGATTAATCTTTTAGCCAAAAACAATATCTATTTTAAACAGGTAACCGTTTTCCCTGATATTCAATCAAAAAGCATAGGAATAGAAGCAGTTGTCGAGAATTCAACGGCTGATACCTCTGAAGTAAGCATACCGGTTTTTGCGCAGCTCATCAATAAAAATATAAAAACAAAAAAAGAAGTTTTCCGGCTTAATGTGTCCCCCGGAGAAAACATCATTAAAATGAATTATGAACTGGGGGATAATGCTGTTTTTTGGGACGAGTTTGCTCCTAATGTTTACAAGCTTTTCCTTCAACTTAAGTCGAAGTCTGGCACGGATGAAATCATTGAAAATTTTGGATTGCGCGAGATTGGAATTGATAAGACTCGTTTTACAATAAATGGGAGGCCTATATTTTTACGCGGAACACTCGAATGCGCCATTTTCCCAAAAACCGGTTATCCTCCCACCGACATTGAATATTGGGCTAAAATTTTTACAGCAATAAAAGCACATGGATTAAACCACATGCGATTTCACTCATGGTGCCCGCCGGAAGCTGCTTTCGACGCAGCAGATAAATTTGGAGTCTATCTCCAGGTTGAATGTTCATTATGGGCCAATCCAGACTCTCCGCTTGGTGAAGGAAAACCTATCGATAAATACTTGTGGGACGAAAGCAAACGGATTGTAAAAGCTTATGGAAACCATCCTTCGTTTATAATGATGGATTATGGAAACGAACCCTACGGAGCTAATTATGTAGAACTTCTCACCCGCTTTGTAAACTATTGGAAGGAAAAAGACAATCGCAGGCTTTACACAGGCGCGTCTGGATGGCCGGTACTTGATGTCGACAATTACCATCTTATTCCCAATCCGCGTATTCAGGGTTGGGGTGAGGAGCTTAATAGTATTATCAATGCTGAGCCGCCTAAAACAAACTATGATTGGTCCGACAGACTGACCGATGACGGAATTCCAGTGGTAAGCCACGAAGTTGGGCAGTGGTGTGTTTATCCCAATTTTAAAGAAATTGGAAAATATACGGGAGTGCTGAAACCCAAAAATTTTGAGTTGTTTCGCGAAAGTCTTAATGCGCACCATATGGGAGAACTAGCCGACAGTTTTTTGCTGGCATCCGGAAAATTACAGGCCCTTTGTTACAAAGCTGAAATTGAAGCAGCTTTGCGTACGCCTGGTTTTGCCGGGTTTCAATTGCTCGATTTACACGATTTTCCGGGGCAGGGAACTGCACTTGTCGGAGTTTTGGACGCCTTCTGGGAAGAAAAAGGATATATTTCACCAGAACAGTACATGCATTTCTGTAACTCAACTGTCCCTTTGGTAAGACTGGATAAACGTATTTTCTCGGAAGGTGATGCAATGGTGGCTAAAGTGGAAATTGCCCATTTTGGACCTAGTTCATTAAAAGGTGTAAACCCATGCTGGAAAATTACATCAAAAGATACAGTTGTGGCTAATGGCACATTGGGCCAACACGATATAGCGATTGGAAATGCTATTTCTCTTGGGAATATTGTTTATGAGTTTCAGAAAGAAGATACTCCTCGTAAATTGACCTTATCTGTATCAGTTGGTGATTTTACTAATTCATGGGACGTATGGGTATATCCTGAAAATAAAGAAGAAGAAAATGAGCCGATTAAGGTCGTTGAAACATTGAATAATGAAACTATTCAATATTTGAAAAAAGGTGGTAAGGTTCTGTTAAGCCTTGGCAAGGGGAAGGTTGCGCCTGAAATGGGTGGAGAAGTTGGCGTAGGTTTTTCAAGCATTTTCTGGAATACTGCCTGGACAAACAAGCAAAAACCACATACTCTTGGAATTTTATGTAATCCGAATCATCCGGCGCTTAAATATTTCCCGACAGAGTATCACTCCAACTGGCAGTGGTGGGATGCCATGAGCCATGCAGATGCAATTCAACGGATTCCTTATCGGTTAAATTAAAACCTATCGTACGCATTATCGACGATTGGGTAACCAACCGTAGTCTTGCTTTGATTTTTGAAGCGAGAGTAGGAAAAGGTAGCATCCTTGTTACTGGGGTGGATTTGGTAAAATATCTACCGGATCGACCGGAAGCGCGGCAACTAAAAACAAGTTTGCTCAATTACATGAAGAGTTTGCAGTTTAACCCATTAGTTCGAATTGAGCCGGAGAAATTGAAGAAAATAATCAGGTAATATAAATTCAAAGTAAAAAAGAATATAGCAAAGCCTGCCTTAAAACTATAGAATTTGTGGACACAATGCTACAAAAATAAATTGCGTAAAGATAGGATTATTGAATAGGGATAAATATATCACTATTAAAAAAGAATTTATAAAGTAAGGTAATTACATATATCTTTACACAAAAATTAATTTTGGCTACCGTAAATTAATTTTCTTTGCAACCACATAATCAAAACGATAAGTTGGATTAGGGCGACCGGGGCTAAGACTTTTCATTACGATAATACTGGATTTTAAATCATCATTTATATGGGATGAAAGTGTATCCCTAACAATTTTTTTCAGGGCCTCAGGACTCATCTCAACACGGGCATTTAATGTTAATCTTGCCTGTTCACTTTTTCCAGCCGAGCCTCTGAAACTTAAAGTTTCTTTTCTTCCTGTTAGATTCCCTGTTATAAAACGTTTTCCTGACTCTAAAATAAGTTTAACGTGGCCTACCGATGCACTTTGGTTGTCAAATTGTTTGCATAGATCATTTAAAAGATTTCGGGCAAAAACATCCCAGTCAACAGATTTTCCGCTTAACTCAATGGTGCTGTTCAGCCAACCCAGAACAGCTTCGCCTTCGGCATAAACATCGTAATCTACTTCTACCTGCCGTTTCCCTGCATCACTGCGGCTCAATACTTCGTTTAACCAGCTTTCCATTCCGTCGCCTGTAACAACACTGACAGTTTTAATCTCAGCATCTGGATAACTGATTTTTGTCTTTTCTGTTAACAGGGTCAGTTCATTAGCAGACAATAAATCTGTTTTGCTGATAAGAACAATGTCACTTTCTTCCAGTTGTTTTTTGAAAATATAAGCAGTACTTGGGTGAAGGCCTGCATTTCCTCCGTTCAGGATGTCTGCCAGACGGACCGGATCTGCCAGAACAGTAAGCGGACTAACCAGCAACTCGCCTTTCATGTTTTGTTTAAGTGGTTGTAGAATTGTAGCCGACAGATCCGTACAACTTCCCAACGGTTCTGCAATAATTACATCGGCTTCTGCTTCTTTTTTCAATTCCTTTGTGGCATCAATCAGTCCTGGAAAATTGCAGCAGAAGCAACTACCGTTAACTTCAGCAACTTTTACTTCATCGCGCGATAAAATAGCCGTATCAACCAGTTCAGGAGCCTGATCATTGGTTATCAGACCGACACGTTGTCCTCTTTTCATAACTTTTTGGGCTGCGTCCCATAATAATGTTGTTTTCCCTGCTCCAAGGAAACCTCCTACCAATATCAATCTTGTTGTTTTCACCGATAAAAATTTAATTATTATCAACTGCTACAATTTCAGACCAAATAAAACCAGTAAAAAAGTGCCAGGCACATCTCCTGCAAATTCTTTTGATAGCTGCATGCATCACATTTAGTTACTATTTCCCGGGAAATAACCTGCTTCTGCCAGCATTTGCCAGGCCATTGTTGGTGTAAATCCCCGCCTGTCTTTTGTGTCGGGGTTGGTATCCCTTGGATTGGCACCTACTTCAGCATACAATTGGTTGACACCTGCCAGCAGGCTCATCTGGGTAGGTTCGTGAACATTCATAGAACGGGAAGGTTTGATGACCAGGTTTGTCACAGCAACTATTTTTGTCAATTCCATCGCATTGATTTGTCCGTTAATTAACAGCGGAGTTCCCGGCACCGGGATTCTTCGCATGACAGCCATCGCATCAATGAGAAACTGGCTGGCAAAATAAATTGAGTCCAGAATTTCTTCGTAACTATGTTCAGGCCCGATTGGTTCGATACAGTAATAAAGCTCAAGCCTCGCTTTGACAATGTTTTCAATTGTTTTTTCCCTGAGTTGTGGTTCAATAAATGTATCAATACCTTCACGCAGTCGTTTAATGTGATAAGCTCCTGTTACTCCAATGGCTTTTAACTCTTTTGCTGTTTCAAGGTCAAAATCACCCACGTTGACAACAAAGCGCACCTCATCCGGGAGTAACTTTCGAACTTCGGTAGCAATTTTGATAAACTTATTAATGGAATAATCGGCTGTTGTCATCAGGAAAAAATCGTCCATTTCTTCACTTAAAAGTTGTTGGATTTCAGATTTTAAATCCTCAATCCCTTTTTGCCACTTGTCCCCAACTGAATAATGGCTCATTCCCAGGGAACAGAATTTACAACCTTTGGAACACGGTTCTGCATTCATGCCGATTTGTGCAAAGACATATCCGCGGGTTCCAAATTGTTTCCGACTTTGTTGGTTTGATAAGTCAATTAGTTGATAGAATTCACTGGATTTATTATCTACTTTTAACCAGAATAATGCTTCATCTCTATTCATGATATTTTTGATTCGTTGATTTGGTTCCTATTTTGAATTATAAACTGCAACAGAAATCAGCGGGCAGGTGTATTTCTTCGAGAAAGCCACCCAAAACATCTTCTAATTCTTTTATCTTATCGAGGTCCAGGCAAAAAACAATTTTGGCACCTTCCATGTGACCGTAAACTAAACCGGCGTTTTTTAACTCTTTCATGTGTTGGTTTACCGTTGCACGGGTGAGGGGAAAATTCTCCGAGATATCCCCAGTGTGACATTTCCTTGTCTGGGCAAGATATTGAAGAATTTGTAACCGAGCCGGGTGTGAAAGTGCTTTGAAAAGATTGGCCCTTTTTTGAAGTTCTTCATCGAATTGGTCAGTTTTTACAGTCACCATTTTTGATACTTTTGATGTAAACATACATCGAAAATTTAAATTATTTCAACTCGACAGGCAAATAGGAGCCTTGTTAATATAAATAATGATTTAAAAAGGATAAATCTTTTCAAAAGGGTATAAACAATATCTTTTTTCAATAACACTACAGAAGCTACGCTGCAATAGCTTAACCTTTTTCCTCTATCGCTGGTTAATTACAAACATTTCAAAATGTAAGAGTACTGTATCTATTATATCTTTGTCAGAATTGTTATAAACCTATATCATTATGCTCAGTTAATATAGTTCTCTAAACTAATTTGGTCATCAAGTTTAGGTCAATATTCATGTATCTCTGGCGAATATTCTCATGTATTCATTTGTTTCCTTACTGCCAAGCAGAACATAAGAGTATAGTTATAAAGTGCTACTCTAATCAGTTTGTGGATGCGTTCGTTTTTACAGAAAAAAACCCCGGGGGACTCGAATCTTTAAATAGTTATACTATAGGTAATTACACTTTTTTTGAAGTGTCTCCAATTTTACATTGAACACACAAAAACCCCGCAATAACTATAATTACGAGGCTTTTGGTTTTTTAAGGTGAACCCTACGGTACAAAATTCGAACCATTTAATAGCAGAATTAAGGCTTTTGGGGGATCTCTTGGTTCTATAGAATCTGTCTTCTTTGGTTTTTAATGGGAATAGTTATATCATAAGACTTGCTCATATATCCTCATTTATATGACTAAATTATTACTGTATATTCTCACCATTTTAATTATCTAATGAAATCAGGGCTTGTTTGACTGCAAGAAACTATTATTTGATTCTGATTTAAATGATACTTTCAATATCCTAATTATATTTTCTTTTTTCCAAGTTGAATACCTAATAATATCGCCAATTCTATGCAGATAGATTGCAGCACCTAATGATGAGAAAATTGAAATTTTTTTTTCTTTTATATTCTCTTCTTCAGGAAAAACTAGTTTTACTGAAAAATTCAAATCATTGTTTTCACATTTAAAATCAATAATTGAATTCATAATAATGATATCTGAAGGAATTTTTGCAGATATTACCTTTTGAGCTGAAGAAATCTTCCTTTTCAGTAATAAGACATTTCCAGGAGGTGCCGAGAATTTACTTTTATTAGCAATTAATTGCGTGATTTTCACAAAATCTTTGGTTGGAATTACCATTATTTCTTATTTTTCCTTTTGCTAATCTTCTCACCCTGTTTTTTTATTTTTTTTTCGTGTCTTTTTTCTTTAATGCTTTTTTGTGGCTCTTTTAAGCCCCCCCTTTTTTTCGCCATAATTTTCTTATTAATGATTATTAATGAAAATAAAGAATTAGTTTAAGCAGATTATTTCTTAATATTTTGGTGTAAGAGCCCTCTACAATTTCTGGCTGGTAATGAATATGAATTATTTTTAATGTATGTTCATTTTCCCATGTATAATAATTTATAATTTCATTTTCCTCTTGCAAAAATATAGCGGTTCCTAAATTTGAAAAGATTGAAATTTTGTTTTCTCTGACTTCCTCAAATTCGGGATATACCAATGTAAGTTTGAAAGTAAAATCGTCATTATCAGTTCTGATTTCTACTACAGACCCCATTGTTACAATATTTGGTGGAATCTCCCGTGGATCTACTTTATGAGCAGTAAGTATCTTTTTTTTAAGATATTGAAGATTGTCAATTGCGTTTAAGTGTTCTTCTTCTCTTACCTTTATTTGCCGCATTATATTCTCGAAATCTAAGCTCGATATTATTCTTTCTTCCTGTTTTCTGATTTCCATATTTTTTACCATTGGTTTTCACATATTTATTTATAGAAACTTAAAATATGAACCTTATTAATACTCCATCGATTCCAGTGAATATAGACGTTGTGAATCTGTGTTTATCATTCTTTATAGATACTCCAGCACTCATTGCAATGCGATATATATCAATTAGTTATATCCCATATGACTTCAAAATTAGAATATTACACTTCCTAATTAACATCATTTTTCATTTGTATAAATCGTAATAAAATAGAGGTCAAGAAAAGTCAGCCCTTCTTAGTTCTTTACATGTAGAAATTAAACCAAAATGAAAGATTGGACAAATAAAAAACCTGTTCCCTCTATCAATTTTTGGAGAGCCTACGGGAATTAGTAAAAAAACTACGCGCGATTTTTATTTTTGATAGTTATTCCTAAAAAAACTTCATTATGAATATGGGAATATAAGTCATTAAAATTTTCATGACACCATTTGCGTAATTCGTCCAATTCCTCAGGACCTGACCAACTAACACATTTCTGCAATTCCTTTCTATACAACTCTTCCCATAAATACACTTTGGGTAAAATTATTTTAGCATATTGTATCATGGCTGTCTGTTTTAATCAAATTAATCATTCATGAGCATATTGCCACATTTATGTATTGGATTTATTAATGAATAGATTAAAGTTCGTCTCCTCTTAACGAAGACTATTTAGTTGCCAATCTACAATAAAATTATTACGTTTATTTTCCGCAAATTGGACAGTTTGTTTTATTGGAGAATCCGATGACGAATATTGTCTTCGATGTTCATGCATTACATTTGGCATTTGATGCCAAATTTTTTTTCGTTGATGATTTATTGTTTCCATGTTATAAATTATTTGCCTAACCTCAGGCTGTTTTTAATCTTCTGTTTCCGTTAATTCATCCTAATTCTTAGATTGCCCTAGTATTGATTCTATTAGAAAAAATTAAGTATTTATAAAACTTCAAAATTCTTATTAAAGTTGGATTTCAATATAAAATTCCAAATAACAAAATGGCATATCACTATGCTTCAAATTCCCATTTAACATTTTAATTGATTTCTATAAATAGAATTCAGTTGATGTTTAATGAGATAAATTAATTGACAACATTTTAACTTCTGTTAAAAAATCGTATCCAATATAAATATATCGTATACGATGCAAATATATAAATTATTTCATTACTTTGCATTAATAAATCAAATAAATAATACAATTGAAGCATTACTAATGTTAATGATTGACTTTCAGTAGAATATAAATATGAAAATAACCTTAAAAATTGGTTCATTAATTGAAAAAATAAATAAAATGAGTACGATACTGTGAATAAAAGAAAATGGGCGATGTTAACATACCTGAATCATTCCAAGATTTTAAAAATATTCTTATTGGGCCATTTGTCGGCTTCAATTAGAATTATTGATAAGAAGCGTTTTTTCAAAAGATCTTAAATCTGTCTTTTAAAAGCTGAAAGTTAATTGATTCTAAAATTATGTATATGAAAACTTTAGTTACACTTTTGAAAAAGAAAGTAGGAATTTCGATTTATCGTTGGTATTTATTTGTCGCGTTGGCTTTGGATTTATTGACTCTTTCTGGCGTGTCTATAGTATCAGCACATTGCGACTCGTATGACGGACCAGTTATCACAGATGCAAGAAAAGCCCTGGGCACAAAGAATGTAAAACCTATCTGAAAGTGGATCTCATCTGAACAGAAAGATGGAATCGTGTTGTTATTCGAGAAGACTTTATCATTAAATGACGATAATGAAATTTATTCTATCGTTGAAAAATACTTTTTCGAAACACTTGTACATCTGCTTCGCGAAACAGAAGGTGCCCTATGGGTCGGCTGGAACTACTATGACAATAATCAAAATGGGCGACCATGCACTTGTCTCAGGTGATATTGAAAGTTTGATAAACAAATTTGGTGAACCTAATGAAAGCGTTGTTCGGAAAAAATATTAAGAAACTGCAGCATAATGAAAATAAAGGAAGAATCCACTGAAAACGAAAGAAAGTATGTTGAAGCCTATGTGGAATATATTCATACACTTGAGGCTATTCACAATATTCTGGAGCATAGTAATGTTCAGCATGTAGGTCATCAAAATAATTGTCTAAAGGATAATATCCCTGATTTAAGATGTTCGGGATTTTTTTTGATCAAAAAAGAAAATCAACAAAATGAAACATTTGTTACAATTTTAAAGTAATATTTACTTTAGTTTTAGCTTCAACAAAAACCAAAATCAATATTATGGTATTAAAAGGAAATTCTTCGAGAGGGTTGCTAGGCACAACTCTTGGATTCTTTTTTGGATTCGCAGCCGTCGCACTTTATGGTCCAACAGCAATAAAATTTAAAGAAGCGATGGGCTTAACTCCAGCTTTATTGGGATTATTAATTGCCATTCCATCACTTTCCGGATCTCTTTTACGAATTCCTTTTGGTGCATGGGTAGATACAACGGGAGGGAGAAAACCTTTTCTTATTTTAATGTTACTAAGTTTAGTGGGGCTTGGAGGAGTTACATTTTTATTACATACATCCTATCCTGATAATATGACTGGTATGTACGGATTAATATTGCTTTTTGGCGCTCTCAGCGGATGTGGTATTGCTACGTTTTCAGTTGGAATTGGCCAAACTTCATATTGGTTTCCCCGAAATAAACAAGGTATGGCTCTTGGAACATTTGCAGGAATAGGGAACCTTGCCCCTGGTATTTTTTCGTTAATATTACCTTTATATTTAACTGCTTACGGATTTATTTCAGCCTATTTCGCCTGGTTCCTATTCTTGCTTCTTGGTACCATCTTGTATGGATTTATTGGTGTGAATACACATTATTTTCAATACCTAAAAGCGGGACTGCCAAAAGAAGAAGCCAAAGAAAGGGCTCTTAAAGACGGACAAGAATTATTCCCTTCGGGTAATGTTAAGGAGAGTCTGATTAATTCAGCAAAAATAAAAAATACATGGGCACTGGTAATCTTGTATTTTACAACATTTGGTGGTTTTATTGCATTAACAGCATGGTTTCCTACTTACTGGGGCGAGTATCAGGGTTTTGCACCGGTTAAAGCCGGACTGTTCACGGCCATCTTTTCTATTTTGGCTTCAGCCATCCGTGTACCGGGCGGTTCCATAGCCGACAAATTTGGTGGCGAAAAAGTTGCATTATTTTCTATGGCTGCCATATTAATTGCAGCGGCAGTTTTGTCAGTAGCTAATGCTATTTCGATTAGCATGCTCGCTGTAATTCTGCTCGCAGCCGGAATGGGGGTTGCCAACGCTGCTGTATTTAAGCTGGTTCCGGTATATGTCCCTAAGGCGGTTGGGGGAGCCGCCGGATGGGTTGGTGGCCTTGGGGCATTTGGCGGTTTTGCATTGCCGCCATTAATGGGAGCAATCGCAGGTACTTATGGCATCGTTGGTTATGCACGCGGATTTATAGTTTTTGTTGGCTTGGCAGTAATCAATTTAATGATCATTTATATTTTGATGAAAAACAGGTCAATGCGAATTGTAGAATAGGAATATCCATAAAAGAATCTAATTAATCCATCTTATGAGCCTTTTAAATAAATTGATCTATTTCAGCAAGAATGTTACGAAAAGCCCGGATAAACACATCGTAACAACCGATGAAAAAAGAGATTGGGAGAGCTACTATCTCAACCGTTGGCAGTATGATAAAGTGGTTCGTTCCACGCATGGTGTAAATTGCACGGGTTCTTGTTCATGGAAAATATTTGTAAAGAATGGCCTAGTTACCTGGGAAATTCAACAAACCGATTATCCAGAGACCCGTCCGGAACTACCCAACCACGAACCACGGGGCTGTCCTAGAGGGGCTAGTTATTCCTGGTATTTGTATAGTGCAAACCGTGTGAAATACCCCATGATTCGCGGCACATTGCTAAAAGCGTACCGTGAGGCCAAAGCTAATTTGAACGATCCGGTAAAAGCTTGGGAAAGTATCATGCAGAATCCTGAATTATCAAAAAAATATAGGAAGGAACGTGGTTTGGGCGGGATGGTACGTGCTGAATGGAATGAGGTAAACGAAATTATTGCTGCAGCCAATATTTACACGATTAAAACTTATGGCCCCGATAGGTTAGTTGGGTTTACGCCCATTCCGGCAATGTCGATGGTATCATATTCCTCCGGTACGCGTTATTTAAGCTTACTGGGGGGAACGATTCTTAGTTTTTATGATTTCTACTGCGACCTGCCACCAGCGTCGCCGCAAACATGGGGAGAACAAACCGATGTTCCGGAAAGTGCCGATTGGTACAACTCAACATTCCTTATGCTCTGGGGTTCAAATGTTCCGCTTACACGCACACCCGATGCGCCATTTTACACTCAGGTGCGTTATAAAGGGACGAAAACGATAAATATCTCCCCTGACTTTAGCGAAGCTACCAAATTTGCCGATTTGTGGATGAAACCCAAACAGGGCACGGATGCAGCTCTTGGAATGGCAATGGGGCATGTCATTCTCAAAGAATTCTACCTGGATACGAAGACACCATATTTTGAAACTTATGCCCGCCAATATACTGATTTGCCTTTTTTGGTGAGGATCAACAATGAAAACGGACGATACGTTGCTGGCAGAATCATTCGTGCCAGCGACTTGACAGGAAAGAATAAAGAAGTAAACTCAGAATGGAAACCCGTTTTGTTGGATGAAAACAGTTCCGAATTTGTCGTCCCCAATGGAACAATTGGTTCGCGCTGGGATAAGAGCCAGAAGTGGAACCTGGAAATGAAAGATGCAATAACTGGGAAAGAAATCCAGCCTCAACTTTCTGTTTTCGAGGATTATGATGAAGTGGTCGAGGTAGCCTTTCCATATTTTGGGGGGGAATCATACAAGCATGAACATTTTAATGCCACTTCGCATAAAGATATTTTACTTCGGAAAATTCCTGTAAAAAAAGCCACTGAAGATGATTTCCTTTATTGCACGGTTTTCGATCTGATGGTGGCAAATTATGGGATTTCACGCGGATTGAATGATGAAAATGCCGCGTCCTCTTATCAGCAGGACTTGCCATACACACCAGCATGGCAGGAACTTATTACCGGTGTGCCGGCAACCCAGGTTATTTCAACAGCAAGGCAGTTTGCCGAAAATGCCGCCAGGACAAAAGGTAAATCAATGATTATTATTGGTGCGGGGGTAAACCACTGGTTTCATACCGATATGATTTACCGCAGTGCAATTAATATGTTGGTTTTTTGCGGATGCGTAGGTAAATCTGGCGGAGGCTGGGCACATTATGTCGGACAGGAAAAGGTGCGACCGCAAACTGGCTGGCTTCCGCTGGCGTTTGCCCTTGACTGGAACCGACCGCCACGACAAATGAACACAACATCTTATTTTTACATGCACACAAACCAGTGGCGCTATGAAAAAGTAGGATTGTCGGAACTGATTTCCCCTCTGGCGGACAAAGATGAATGGGCTTCCAAATCGATAATCGACTGCAATGTTAAAGCTGAGCGGATGGGCTGGTTGCCATCGAGTCCGCAGCTAAGTGAAAATCCGATAAAACTTTCCAGCCTGGCCGGGAAAGAAGGTAAATCTGCTGAACAATTTGTAACTGGAAAACTTAAAAGTGGTGAATTACAAATTGCCTCCGAAGATCCGGACAATCCGAAAAACTTTCCGCGGAACCTGTTTGTTTGGCGATCAAATTTATTGGGGTCAAGCGCCAAAGGAATGGAATATTTTATGAAACATTTGTTGGGAACACAAAACAGTGTATTAGGCGACGATTTAAAGGTAGCCGGCGGACAACTCCCGCAGGAAGTAAAATGGCACCACGAAGCCCCGGAAGGAAAGCTCGACTTACTGGTTACGCTCGATTACCGGATGAGTACCACCACGTTACATTCTGATATTATTTTGCCAGCAGCTACCTGGTACGAGAAAAATGACCTGAGTACCTCCGATATGCATCCCTTTATTCATCCGTTTTCGAGAGCAGTTGATCCGGTTTGGGAAGCCCGTTCTGACTGGGATATTTTTAAGGGCCTTGCCAAACGGTTTTCAGAACTAACAGAAAATCATCTAGGCCAAGAAAAAGATATTGTGCTACTTCCGCTGCAACACGATTCGGCAATGGAGATTTCAGAAACTGCTTTCTCCGAAGATTGGAAAGAACAAAATTTGGAATTGAAACCGGGTAAAAATATGTCGAAGATAGTTGAGGTCGTTCGCAACTACCCTGAAACCTATCATCGGTTTACGAGTCTCGGTCCGCTTATGGCAGAGGCTGGAAATGGCGGAAAAGGAATAAACTGGAATACGGAAAAAGAAGTTGATTTTCTTAAAAAACTAAACAAAACTTCTGAAAATATAGGTGAAACAAATGGTCTCGCAAAGATAGAAACAGATATTCAGGCAGCGGAAACCATTCTTACCCTGGCGCCTGAAACCAACGGTCATGTTGCTATAAAAGCATGGGAATCACTTGAAAAATCAACCGGGAGAAAACACCGGCATCTGGCTGAGAATCGTGAGGATGAAAAAATAAGGTACAAAGATTTGCTCGCCCAACCACGAAAAATCATCACATCTCCTATCTGGAGTGGGGTTGACTCCGAAGAAGTTTCGTATAATGCCGGTTACACAAATGTTCACGAGTTAATTCCGTGGCGAACATTGACAGGAAGGCAAACTACTTACCAAGACCATCCGTGGATGATGGCTTTTGGTGAAAACCTGGTGTGCTATAAACCGCCGATAAATACCAAATCAATAAATAAAATCCTAAACCATGTAGGAGACGCAGACGAATATTTAGTCATTAATATGATGACACCGCACAATAAGTGGACAATACACTCTTCGTGGTCAGACAATTTATTGATGCTTACCCTGGGTCGCGGTGGCCCTGTTGCTTGGATGAGCGAAAAAGATGCCAGTAAAATTAATCTCAAAGACAATGACTGGATTGAAGTATTTAATGTGAACGGGGCCTCTGTGGCGCGGTTGATTGTTTCGCAACGCGTACCCGAAGGTGCACTTATCATGTACCACAACCAGGAGCGCACAGTAAATATGCCGGTAAACCAGATAAACGGTAACCGTGGAGGTGTCCACAATTCTGTTGAACGCCTCAGCCTGAAACCAACACACATGATTGGTGGTTATGCGCAGTTAAGCTATGGTTTCAATTATTATGGCACAATTGGTTCCAACCGCGACGAATTTGTGGTAATCAGAAAATTGGGTAAAGTAGAATGGAAAGATGAGGCAGTTGACGAAAAAGAATTCCAATAGACTAAAAAATAAATTATGCAGATACGTGCTCAGATAGCAATGGTTTTAAACCTCGACAAATGCATAGGTTGCCACACCTGCTCGGTAACCTGTAAAAATGTGTGGACCTCGCGAAAAGGGATGGAATATGCATGGTTCAATAACGTAGAAACAAAACCCGGAATTGGTTATCCTGATGAATGGGAAAATCAAAAGCGTTGGAAAGGCGGCTGGAAGTTGGACAAGGGTAGATTGACTCCGCGGAAGGGAGGCAAAGGCAATATCATGAAAAACATTTTTGCTAATCCTGATATGCCGCTCATTGATGATTATTATGAGCCATTTACCTTTAATTATTCAATTCTTCATAAAGGTTCAAAATTTAAAACCCCCCCATCAGCGCGTCCTTTTTCGATTTTGACGGGAAGGCCGATGGAGAAAATTGAAAAAACGCCGAACTGGGAAGATGATTTGGGTGGTGAATTTGAAAAACGAAGCCAGGAAGTAAATTTCGATGATGTGCAAAAAGAAATTTACGGTGAATTTGAGAATTCTTTTATGATGTACCTTCCCCGCCTCTGTGAACATTGCCTGAATCCCACATGCGTGGCGGCCTGTCCCTCTGGGGCCATCTATAAACGGGAGGAAGACGGCATTGTACTCATCGACCAAAACCGCTGTCGTGGCTGGCGACATTGCGTGAGCGCCTGCCCGTATAAAAAGATATATTTTAACTGGGAAACCAATAAATCGGAAAAATGCACTTTCTGCTATCCCCGAATCGAAGTGGGCGACGCAACCATTTGCAGCGAATCGTGTGTCGGAAGAATACGCTATATCGGAATGATGCTCTACGATGCCGATAAAATCTATGAAGCAGCCTCAATTACTGATGAAAAGGATTTATACCAAGAGCACCTAGACTTATTCCTTAATCCAAATGATCCTGCAATAGTTGAAGAA
>Ga0116152_10000803_pt1 | contig 25998 bp, 25 predicted proteins | sample AD_UKC119_MetaG_FD_89894 | JGI IMG/M metagenome (GOLD analysis project Ga0116152, IMG submission 89894) | Active sludge microbial communities of municipal wastewater-treating anaerobic digesters from Hong Kong - AD_UKC119_MetaG | ecosystem: Engineered > Bioreactor > Anaerobic > Digestate...
CCCCTTGAGAACCCCCCCGGGGGTATTGGCGACAAGATGATGAGGGCGCCGTCGCGGGCGTCCTTTGCGGTTTGGGAGGGGGGGCGGGCATTGCGCCTGCGGGTTGGGTTCGGCTATAAGACAGCCAACAAAATCTTGTGGAAAAGACGCGCGAGGCCCCGGTGAGCGACGAGATCGAAAACCCGACGGAAACCGGCGGCAAGAGCCCCGCGCAGCCCGGTGTCTCCATCGTTCAGGAGATGCGCACCGCGTATCTGGATTACGCGATGAGCGTGATCGTCAGCCGCGCGATTCCCGATCTGCGCGACGGGTTGAAGCCTGTGCACCGGCGCATCCTTTTCGCCATGCACGAGGTCGGCAACACCTTTGACAAGCCCTATCGAAAATCCTCGCGCCCGGTGGCGGACGCGATGGGCAAGTATCACCCGCATGGCGACGCGGCGATCTATGACGCGCTGGTGCGGATGGCGCAGGGGTTTTCGATGTCCCTGCCCTTGCTGGACGGGCAGGGCAACTTTGGCTCGATGGACGGAGACAAGGCGGCGGCGTTTCGCTACACCGAGGTGCGGATGGCGAAGTCGGCGAACTACATGCTGGCCGATATCGACAAGGACACGGTCGATTTCCAGGACAATTACGACGGCAAGGACCAGGAACCCACGGTCCTGCCCGCGCGGTTCCCGAACATGCTGGTCAACGGCGCGGGCGGCATCGCCGTCGGCATGGCGACCAACATCCCGCCGCACAACCTGGGCGAGGTGATCGACGCGACCAAGGCCTTGATCGAGAACCCCGATCTGACCTCGGAAGACCTGATGCAGTATGTGCCGGCCCCGGACTTTCCCACCGGCGCGCAGATCATGGGCCGGGGCGGTGCGCGAAAGGCGTATCTCGAGGGGCGCGGTTCCGTCATCGTGCGCGCCAAGACCCGGGTCGAGGAAATCCGCAAGGACCGCTATGCGATCGTCGTGGACGAGATCCCCTATCAGGTGAACAAGGCGCAGATGGTCGAGAAGATCGCCGAAGCGGTGCGTGACAAGCGCATCGACGGCATCGCCCATGTCGCCGACGAATCCGACCGGATCGGCGTGCGCGTGGTCGTCGAGCTGAAGCGCGACGCGACGCCGGACGTGGTGTTGAACCAGCTTTTCCGCTTCACGCCGATGCAGACCTCGTTCGGCTGCAACATGCTGGCGCTGAACGGCGGCCGGCCCGAGCAGCTGACGCTCAGGGATTTCCTGTGGCATTTCATCGCGTTCCGCGAGGAAGTGGTGACCCGCCGAACGGCCTATGAGTTGAACAAGGCGCGCGAGCGCAGCCATGTGCTGTGCGGCCTGGCGGTCGCGGTGTCGAATGTCGACGAGGTGGTGGCGACGATCCGCGCCTCGGCCGATCCGGCGGATGCGCGCGAGAAGCTGATGTCGCGCCGCTGGCCGGCTGCCGATATTGCCGCCTACATCCGGCTGATCGACGATCCCAGCCATACCCTGAACGACGACGGCACCTACAACCTGAGCGAAATCCAGGCCCGCGCCATTCTGGAACTGCGGCTGCAACGTCTGACCGCGCTGGGCGTCAAGGAGGTCACCGACGAGCTGGAGGACCTGGCCGTCAAGATCAAGGATTACCTCGACATCCTGCGCTCGCGGGCGCGGATCCTGGCCATCATCACCGCAGAACTCGACGAGGTGCGCAGCCTGTTCGCCGTGCCGCGACGGACCGAGATCATCGACTGGGCGGGCGACCTGGACGACGAAGACCTGATCGAACGCGAGGACATGGTCGTCACCATCACCTCGGGCGGGTATATCAAGCGCACGCCGCTGGTCGAATTCCGGTCGCAGAACCGGGGCGGCAAGGGCCTGTCCAGCATGGCGACCAAGGAAGACGACGTGGTGACCACGCTGTTCGTCGCCAACACGCACACGCATCTGCTGTTCTTCACCACCGACGGCATGGTCTACAAGCTGAAGTGCTGGCGCTTGCCGATGGCGGGACGCTCGGCGCGGGGCAAGGCGATCGTCAACATCCTGCCGATCCCGCCCGGCGTGTCGATCGCCGCCATCATGCCCGTGGACGCGCCCGAAACCGAATGGGACGATCTCCAGATCGTCTTTGCCACCTCGGACGGGGACGTGCGGCGCAACGCGCTGAGCGATTTCACCAACGTGATGCGCAACGGCAAGATCGCGATGAAGCTGCCCGAAGGGGTCAGTCTGGTGAACGCCCGCATCGCCGACGAAAACGACGACGTGATGCTGGTCACCGCGATGGGCCGGGCGATCCGCTTCCCGACGACCGATGTGCGCGTCTTCAAGGGCCGCGATTCGACCGGTGTGCGCGGCATCCGGCTGGCCACGGGCGACACCGTCGTCTCGATGTCGGTGATCCGCCACTTCGAGGCCACGCCCGAGGAACGCGCGGCCTATCTGAAGCAACGCCGCCTGATGGCCGGTGCCACCGACGAGCCCGAGGCCGACGACGACGACACGGGCGTCGAGGCCGGGCAACTCAGCACCGACCGCTACGCCGAAATGTCGGCGCGCGAGGACCTGATCCTGACCGTGACCCAATCGGGCGCCGGCAAGCTGTCGTCGTCGCACGACTATCCGGTGCGCGGGCGCGGCGGCCAGGGCGTCATGGCGATGGACAAGGCGATGCGCGGGGGCGCCCTGGTGGCGAGCTTCCCGGTCGATCCGGGCGACCAGATCATGCTGGCGACCTCGACCGGGCAGTCGATCCGGGTGCCGGTGGACCAGGTCAGCTTCCGGTCGCGCTCGGCCGGGGGGGTGCGGGTGTTCAACACCGCCAAGGGCGAAGAGGTCGTATCGGTCGCGCGCGTTGTCGAACAGGGCGACGACGCGTAACGGCTTGTTCACGGTTTGATGCTGTAGTGGCCGGGTCTCCAGGGGGCCCGGCCATGAACATTTACCACTGCATGATCGACCTGAAATCCGACACCAAGGCGCTGGTGTTCGCCCATGCGCTGGAAGCATGGCTTTCGCTCTTGCGCGATGACGGTCGAATCGAGGGGTGGCGCCTGATGCGGCGCAAGCTGAACCTGGGCGGCGACGATTGCGCCGACTTCCTGCTGGAGATCGAGGTGCGCGATCTTGCCCAGCTCGACGCCGCGTTCCGCTTTTTGGGCAAGGGCGGGGATGAGGCGACGCATCGCTACGACCAGATGCATCAACACATCGCGCGGGTGGATTTCGGTCTCTATCGTCCGTTCCCCGATCCGGAACGGGTAGAGCGCCTGGCGCTGCTTTAGCGCCAGCCGCGCGCCCCGCCCGGAATGGCCCGCTCGCGGCCCCTTCCCTTCGCGCCCCGCCGCAGCTACATCTCGGCCATGACCGAAGAACTCCACATCGTCGGCGGCGGCATGGCCGGATCTGAAGCCGCATGGCAAGCCGCCGAGGCCGGCGTGCCCGTCGTGCTGCACGAAATGCGCCCCGTGATCGGCACCTTTGCCCACCAGACCGGCGATTTCGCGGAAATGGTCTGTTCGAACTCGTTCCGCTCGGACGATGACGAACAGAACGCCGTGGGCCTTTTGCATTGGGAAATGCGCGCGGCCGGCGGGTTGGTGATGGCCATGGCCGACCGCCACGCGTTGCCCGCCGGCGGCGCCCTCGCCGTGGACCGCGAGGCCTTTTCGCGCGCCGTGACCGAACGGCTGCGCGCCCATCCCCTGATCCGAACCGAACCCGGCGAGATCACCACCCTGCCGACCGACGGTCACTGGATCCTGGCCACGGGGCCGCTGACCTCGGACGCGCTGGCCCAGGCGATCCGCACCGAAACCGGGACCGACTCGCTGGCGTTCTTCGATGCGATCGCGCCGATCGTCCATTTCGACACGGTGGACCTGTCCAAGGCCTGGTTCCAGTCGCGCTATGACAAGGGCGAGACCGAGGAAGAGCGCAAGGCCTATCTCAACTGCCCGATGACCCGCGAACAATACGAGGCCTTCATCGACGCCATCCTCGCAGCCCCCAAGGCCGAGTTTCACGAGGGCGAGACCGCCGGCTATTTCGACGGCTGCCTGCCCATCGAGGTCATGGCCGAACGCGGGCGCGACACGCTCAGGCACGGGCCGATGAAGCCGGTCGGCCTGACCAACGCCAACGATCCGGCGAACAAACCCTACGCGGTCGTGCAGCTCAGGCGCGACAACGCTTTGGGAACGCTCTATAATATCGTGGGCTTTCAGACAAAGATGAAGCACGGCGCCCAGACCGAGGTGTTCCGCATGATCCCCGGGCTGGAACAGGCCGGATTCGCGCGGCTCGGCGGGATTCATCGCAATACGTTTCTCAACGCGCCCAGGCTGCTCGACGCGCAGATGCGCCTGCGCCAACGCCCGAACCTGCGCTTTGCCGGACAAATCACCGGGGTCGAGGGGTATGTGGAATCCGCCGCGATGGGGCTGGTCGCCGGTCGTCTCGCCGCCGCCGAGATCCAGGGTCGCGCGCTGCGGCCCCCACCCCGCGAAACCGCGATGGGGGCGCTGATCGCGCATATCACCGGCGACGCCGATGCCCGAACCTTTCAGCCGATGAACGTGAACTTCGGCCTGTTCCCGCCGATCGACATGCGCGGCGGTCGCAAGGGCAGAAAGGACCGCTACAAGGCCTATACCGACCGCGCGAAAGAGGCCTTTCAGGCGTGGCTGGCCTGATTACCCGGTTCGCGCCCTCGCCCACCGGGCCCTTGCATCTGGGGCACGCTTTTTCCGCACTGACCGCCGCCCATCTGGCCGAAACGGCACAGGGTCAGATGTTGCTGCGCATCGAAGACATCGACACGGCGCGTTGCAAACCCTTGTTCGAACAGCAGATCTATGACGATCTGCACTGGCTCGGCCTGGACTGGCCGGTTCCGGTGATGCGTCAGTCGGACCGCCGGCCGGCCTATCGCGCCGCGCTGTCCCGGTTGGCCGCGCTGGGCGTCACCTATCGCTGCACCTGCACCCGGGGCGACATCCGCGCCGCCCTCAGCGCCCCGCAGGAAGGGGCGCCGAGGATCGGCCCGGATGGTCCCGTCTATCCCGGCACCTGTCGCGAGGCGGGACACCAGGACCCCGGTGCCGCCATTCGGCTGAACATGGACCGGGCGGTCGCGCTGGTCGGCCCTGTCAGGTTTCGGGAAACCGGCCCGTTGCGGCCAGGCTGGCATCCGTATTCGCCCGAATGGCTGGTGCGGAATGTCGGTGACATCGTGCTGGCACGGCGGGATCTTGGAACCTCCTATCATCTCGCCGTGACGGTCGACGACGCGGCGCAGGGCATCACGCTGGTCACGCGCGGCGCCGATCTGTTCGACGCGACCCCGATTCATGTCCTGCTGCAACGCCTTCTCGACCTGCCGACGCCCGCGTATCACCACCACCGCCTGATCCGCGACGCACAAGGCAAACGTCTGGCCAAACGCGACGATGCCCGCGCCCTGGGCCTGTTTCGGGCCGAGGGCGCGACGCCGGCCGACATCCGCGCCATGATCGGCCTGTGATGCCATGCGGCCCCGACCGTCCGGACGGGGGCGCCTACCCCTCGGGCCGCATCAGTTCCACTTCGTCATCGCCCCGCACGGCGGTGTAGAAGCAAGTTCTGCGCAGCGTGTGGCAGGCCGGGCCGGTCTGTTCGACCAGCACCAGCAGGCAATCCCGGTCGCAATCGACGCGGAAATCGACCAGTCGCTGCACATGCCCGGAACTCTCGCCCTTGATCCAGAAGGCCTGACGCGACCGAGACCAATAGGTGACGCGCCCGCTCGCCAGGGTCTGCGCGACGGCTTCGGCATTCATCCAGGCCATCATCAGGACCTCGCCGCTGGCATGGTCCTGGGCAATGGCCGGAATCAAGCCATTGGCATCGTAACGCAGGGATTGCGGATCGAAGGGCATGGCCTATATCCTTTCACGGCATTGGAGCGATTTGAAGTGTCCGAAACCCCTGACCTGATCAAGCTGTATTCCACCCGAATCCTGGCATTGGCGGCCGAAATCCCGCATCTCGGCCGGTTGAAGGACCCGCAGGCAAGCGTTCGCCTGCGCTCGCCGCTCTGCGGATCGACGGTGACCGTGGACCTGTCGATGCAGTACGGCCGGGTCTCGCGCTTTGCGCAAGAGGTCAAGGCCTGTGCGTTGGGCCAGGCCGCGGCGGCCGTGCTGGGATCGGCCGCCCTGGGGCGCTCCGCCGACGAGTTGCAAACCGCGGCACGGCAGCTCGAGGCCATGCTGAAATCGGACGGTCCGGTGCCCGACGCGCCGTTCGACGGTTTCGAAGCCCTGCTGCCGGCCCGAGACTTCAAGAATCGCCATGCCTCGATCCTTTTGGCGGTGCAGGCCACGGCCGAAGCCGCCCGCCAGGCAACACTCTGACCTGATTCGCTGAACATCCGGTTAAAAAAAAACGCCGCGCTGAGCGCGGCGTTGAGTGGCGTGTCTGGGACTGGGGCGCCGGGACAGAGGCGCCTTGCCAGACCGCAAGGCAGTCGGCGAAAGATCAGGACATCAGGGGCAAGTGCAGCACGGCCAGCAGCAAGATGAAAAGGCCGATCGCGCCCGCCGCGTCGCCCAGCATCGCAAGGCGTTCATCGCGTGGCTGGTGTATCTGACGAAGGAAACGTTTCATCGGCCCTCTCCCCTTTTGTTAACTCTTTGTTCTCATTTTCCCCCGCATGATGCAAGAACTTTTTGTGAACAAAAGGGGTCAACCAATCCGAATCAGTCGAATCGCACGGTCCTGTTCCATCAGCCACAGCAGAATCCGCGCCGCCTGCCCGCGCGCAGATTCGAGATCGGAGTCATCGGCCAACAGTTTGCGCGCATCGCTTTGTGCAATGGCCATCAGCGCGGCCTGGCGCTCCAGATCCGCCAACCGGAACCTGGGAAGGCCGGATTGCGCGGTGCCGATGACGTCGCCAGCGCCCCGCATGGCGAGATCCTCGTCGCTCAGGCGAAAGCCATCTTCGGTATCGCGCATCAGCTTCAGCCGACGCGCGGCCGTTTCCCCCAATGGAGGATCGTAAAGCAACAGACAGGTCGATGCCCCCGCGCCGCGCCCGACCCGGCCACGCAACTGGTGCAACTGCGCCAGACCGAAACTTTCCGCGCGCTCGATCACCATGATCGTGGCATTGGGAACGTTGACGCCGACCTCGATAACCGTGGTCGCGACCAGAACCTGCGTTTCGCCGGCAACGAATCGGGCCATCGCCGCGTCCTTGTCCAGGGGCGACATCTGGCCGTGCACCAGGCCGACCGTATCGCCCAACACGGCGCGCAGGCTTTCGAACCGCGACTGCGCGGCGGTCAGGTTGACGGTTTCGCTTTCCTCGACCAGCGGACAGACCCAATAGGCCTGACGCCCTTCGGCCAGGGCCTGCGCGAGATGGGCCACGACCTCGTCCAGCCGCTCGGTCGAGGCAAGCGAGGTCACGATCGGTTTGCGCCCCGGCGGTTTCTCGTCCAAAAGGGACAGATCCATATCGCCATATTGTGCCAGCGCCAGGCTGCGCGGAATGGGTGTCGCGGTCATGACCAGACTGTCGACCCGGTCCCCTTTTTCCCCCAGGGCCATGCGCTGGGCCACGCCGAAACGGTGCTGTTCGTCGATAACGGCAAGCCGCAGATCGGCAAACGTCACATCGTTCTGAAACAACGCATGGGTGCCGATCAGGATCTGGGTGCGCCCTTCGGCAAGATCGCGAAGCTTGCGAACGCGGTCCCGACCCTTGTCGCGCCCGGTCAGCAGATCCATCCGGACCTGTGCGACCTCGACCATCGGGGAAAGACTGGCGAGATGCTGGCGCGCCAGAATTTCCGTCGGTGCCATCAGCGCGCCCTGACCGCCGGCCTCGACCGCAGTCAGCAATCCGGCGAGGGCCACCAGGGTCTTGCCGGCCCCGACATCGCCTTGGAGCAACCGGTTCATCCGCATGTCCGAGGCCATGTCGTCGGTGATTTCGGCGATCGCGCGTCGTTGAGCCCCCGTCGGGGCATAGGGCAAGGCGTCGAGAACCCGCGCGACCAGATGCCCATCGCCCCGGGTCGCGATGCCGCCGGAACGCCGGCGCGACGATCGCGCAATTGCCAGCGTCAACTGGTGGGCCAGCAGTTCATCATAGGCCAGCCGCTGCCGCGCCGGATCCGTCGGGGCCAGATCGGCGGCGGTGTTCGGGGCGTGAACGGACTGTATCGCCGCGCGCCAATCCGGCCACCCCATCTTGGCCTTCAGCGCCGGGTCGATCCACTCGCTCAGGTCCGGCGCCCGCTCGAGCGCCGACGCGAGGGCGCGCCGGATCATCTTTTGCGTCAATCCACCCGCGAGCGGATAGACCGGCTCGTACAACGGCATTTCGTCCCTGTCGGCCAAGGTCAGGATATGATCGGGATGCGCCATCTGGTAGACGCCGTCAAAGGTCTCAACCCGCCCGGACACCAGCCGACGCTGGCCGGTCGGCAAGATCCGTTGCAGATACTCGGCCCGAGGGTGGAAAAAGACCAGAAAGAATTCCTGCCGCTCGTCGCGCACGATCACCCGGTAGGGGCGGCCACGACTGCGGGCCGGAAGGTGATTGCCGACCTCGACCTCGACGGTGACGACACTGGGCACCGGGCCGTCACGCACCGACGCCAACGGGCGCCGATCAATGCCCGATTGCGGCAACAGGAACAGCAGGTCCCTGGGCGTTTCGACGCCTAGCGCATTGAAAAACTTTGATGTCTTGGGGCCGACGCCATCGAGCCCCTCCAATGTGCCAAACAGCGGAAAGAGGCTCTCGGGCCGGCCGGTCATCCGCCGCTCATCGCCAACCAGGCGTCCTCGTCAATCACCGTGACCCCCAGGGCTTCGGCCTTGGCTGCCTTCGACCCCGCCCCCTCGCCCGCGATCAGGAAATCCGTCCGGGCAGAGACCGAACCGGCCACCTTCGCACCCAGGGATTCGGCCCGAACCTTGGCCTCGGCCCGGGTCATTCGGGTCAGGGTTCCGGTGAACACCACGGTCTTTCCGGCCAGCGCGCCGGCCTCGGTCCGGATTTCGGGTGGCGTGATCTCGACCAACTGCGCCACCAACCGGTCGATCGACTCGCGCTCTCTTGGTTGCGCGAGGGTGGTCAGAAGGGATGCGGCCAACACCGCGCCCACCCCCTCGATTCCGACGAGGTCGTCCCACGCCGCGCGTGCCGACGGATCAAGGGACTGCCAGGCGGCATCGCGTGCCTTCTTGACTTCAGGCCGGCGCCCTTCCTCGGCCGCGCGGGTCCGCTCAGACAATTCGGCGGCGTCCGCGGCAATCTGGCATTCGGCAGCCGGGGCCGCCAGATCGGCGGCAGCGGCGAGATCCGGCCAGCGGCCAAAATGTCTGGCAAGATCGCCTGCGGCCACTTCGCCAAGATGGCGGATGCCCAGCGCGAACAGGAAGCGGGGCAGCGAGATGACTCGGCGGGCCTCGATCGCTTCGAAAAGCTTCGCGGCGCTGCGGTCACCAAAGCCGTCGCGGTTCTTCAATTTCGCCAGATTGGCCGCGTCGCGGACGGCCAGCGTAAAGATGTCGGCGGGTTCACGCACGGCGAGCAGTTCGTCAGCAAAGAACATCTCGATCTGTTTCGCACCGAGCCCGTCGATGTCAAATGCGCCACGGCTCACAAAATGCTTCAACTTCTCGATGGCTTGGGCGGGGCAGATCAACCCGCCCGAGCACCGATGCGTGGAATCTCCCGGTTCGCGCACCGCGGTCGAGCCGCACTCGGGGCAATGGTCTGGAAAGCGGAAGGGCTGCGCATCGGCCGGGCGTCGCGCCAGATCGACATCGGCGATCTTGGGAATGACATCGCCTGCGCGATAGACCTGCACCCAATCGCCGACGCGAATGTCGCGCCCGTCGCGAATTGCTTCGCCCTGAGAATTGCGACCGGCGATATAGTCCTCGTTGTGGAGGGTCGCGTTCGAAACCAGGACCCCGCCCACGTTCACAGGCGCAAGCCGCGCAACCGGGCTGAGTGCCCCCGTCCGCCCGACCTGAATGTCGATCGCTTCGAGCCGGGTCCAGGCGGTTTCGGCGGGAAACTTGTGGGCGATGGCCCAGCGCGGCGTGGTCGAGCGAAAGCCCAGTCGCTCTTGCAAGGCCAGGTCGTCCAGCTTGTAGACGACGCCGTCGATATCGTAGCCCAGATCCGGGCGGGCCTCTTCGATCCGACGATACTGTGCCAGCAGTTCCCGCGCACCGTGACACTTTCTGGTCAACGGATTGACGGAAAAACCGAGCGATTTCAGCTTTTCCAAGCTGTCCCACTGGGTCGCGCCAAGCGGTGCGGACAGGACACCCCAGGCATAGGCGAAAAAGCTCAGCGGACGCGCGCGGGTGATTTCCGGATCGAGCTGCCTCAGCGACCCGGCGGCGGCGTTGCGCGGATTGGCAAAGTTGCGGCCCCCGGTCGCGTTGAGGGCGGTAAAATCGCGGTGCGTCATGTAGACCTCGCCGCGCACCTCCAACAGATCGGGCGCATCGTCCAGGGACTGCGGAATGTCGGCGATGGTGCGTGCGTTTGCCGTCACATCCTCGCCCGTCTCGCCATCGCCGCGCGTGGCCGCATAGATCAACTGACCCCGTTCATACCGCAACGACAGCGACAGGCCGTCGATCTTGGGCTCGGCCGTATACGTCAGCGTGGTCTGATCGTCGAGCGCGAGATATCGGCGGATCCGCGCGTCGAAATCGGTCACGTCCTGTTCGTCAAAGGCGTTGGCCAGGGACAGCATCCGAACAGCATGACGGATCTTTCCAAATCCCTCGGCCGGTGCGGCGCCAACTTGATCCGAGGGGCTGTCCGCGCGCTTCAGATCGGGAAACCGGGCCTCGATCGCCGCGTTGCGCCGTTTCAGGGCGTCGTATTCGGCATCGGAGAGCTCGGGCGCATCCTTTTGATGATACGCGCGATTGGCGTCGTCGATCCTTTGAGCCAACCACGCCAGTTCCGCGATGGCCTGATCTTCCGTCAGGGATTCGACCGGTGTCTCATGCGGCATTCGATACTCCCGCGCTTTTCCCCGTGATAGGGGCGTCGCGCGGAATTTTCCAGAGCTATGCGCTGATCGCCCGCGGCGCCCGACCGCCGCTGCGCACCGGATCGCGCAGGACATAGCCGCGGCCCCAGACCGTCTCGATGTAGTTTTCGCCGCCGGTCGCCTCGGCCAACTTCTTGCGCAGCTTGCAGATGAACACGTCGATGATCTTCAGTTCCGGTTCGTCCATGCCGCCGTAGAGGTGGTTCAGGAACATCTCCTTGGTCAGCGTCGTCCCCTTGCGCAGGCTCAACAGCTCGAGCATCTGATATTCCTTGCCCGTGAGATGCACCGCCTCGCCATCGGCTTCGACCGTCTTGGCGTCCAGGTTGACGGAAATGCGCCCGGTATGAATGATCGCCTGCGCGTGGCCCTGGCTGCGGCGAATGATCGCGTGAATGCGGGCAACCAGTTCGTCGCGATGAAAAGGCTTCGTCATGTAGTCGTCGGCGCCATGGCCGAAGCCCTTCAGCTTCACGTCGGTGCTTTCTTCGCCGGTCAGAATCAGGATCGGCGTGTTGACGCGTGCCAAGCGGATCTGCCGCAACACATCGAGCCCGGCCATGTCGGGAAGATTGAGATCCAGCAGGATCAGATCGTAATCATAGAGTTTCCCCAACTCGACCGCTTCTTCCCCCAGGTCGGTGCAGTAGACATTGAAATTGGCATGCGTGAGCATCAACTCGATGCTGCGCGACGTGGTGGGATCGTCTTCGACGAGAAGGACTCGCATGGCTCGGACTCCGCATTAACCCTGGACTGCCCCGACTGTGGGCAAAAATCGTTAACGCACGGTTACCGTGACCTGCATCCAAGCACACTATCGCTAAAGTTGTCTATACTTCTGCAAAGCGGTGACCTTCAGCGCGTCGATTCCGTGGTTGGCGACCGCGCGGGTCCAGGATTCGAACTCCTCATCGCTGAGGTCATAGCGGTCCAGCGCGTCATCGCGCGCGATCAGCCCATGGGCCACGGCGCGCACGACCACCGCCTTGCGGCTGGCAACCCATCGCCGGGTCGAGGCCGGCGGGAGATCGGCCCGGCTCAAGATCGTTCCATCCGGCAAGGTCACCGCCCGCGGCCCGTCAATTCGTTTCAGATACATGGAATTCACCCTTTCCTTCATCCCGGGCCCACGGTGACAAGTCAGCCTTAAGGACCCGTTGAAGCGGCGGGGCGGCAGGGGTTGAGAGTGCCGCGCATTTTCCTATATTTCGCGCGAACCGTCTTAACGCTTCCGCAAGATCTCGGAGACATCATGACACGCGACACGGGCGTGAACTCATTGGGCTTTGCCAAGGCCCCGCAAGACACGCGCGTCGTGGTCGCCATGTCCGGCGGGGTCGACAGTTCCGTGGTCGCCGCCCAACTGAAAGCGGAGGGTTACGATGTCATCGGCGTGACGCTGCAACTTTATGACCACGGGGCGGCCTTGGCCAAATCCGGCGCCTGTTGCGCCGGGCGCGACATTCATGACGCGCGGCGCGTGGCGGAAACGCTGGGCTTTCCGCATTACGTCCTCGATTACGAGAACACGTTCCGCGAGGCCGTGATCGAGGAATTTGCCGATTCCTACCTTGCCGGCGCAACGCCCGTGCCCTGCATCCGGTGCAACGAACGGGTGAAGTTCCGCGATCTGCTGGAAACCGCGCGCGATCTTGACGCGGACTGCATGGCGACGGGACACTACATTCAGCGCCACATGGGCCCGAACCGGGCCGAGTTGCACATGGCCGCCGATGCGGCGCGGGACCAGTCCTATTTCCTGTTCTCGACAACGCAAGAGCAACTGGACTACCTGCGCTTCCCGCTGGGGCATCTGACCTCGAAAGCCGAGACCCGCGCGCTGGCCGCCCGGCATGGTCTGGCGGTCGCAGACAAGCCGGACAGCCAGGACATCTGCTTTGTTCCTAACGGAAACTACGCGGCGGTGATCGAAAAGTTGCGCCCCGGCGCGGCGGATCCGGGTGAGATCGTGGATCTGGACGGCCAGGTCCTGGGTCAGCATCGGGGCGTGATCCACTACACCATCGGTCAGCGGCGCGGGCTGGGGATCGGTGGGCTGAGCGAACCGCTCTTTGTCGTCGGGCTCGATGCAGAGCGCAAGCAGGTCGTTGTCGGCCCCAAAGAGGCCCTTGCCACGCGCAAGGTTCCGGTGCGCGAGATCAACTGGCTTGGCGATCAACCCTTTGATTCAATATCCGAAATATCCATGCGGGTGCGAATCCGTTCGACCCGTCCGCCGACCGAGGCGATCGTCAGGCCCACCGGCCCCACCACCGCCGAGGTGGAGTTGCTGACACCCGAGGAAGGCGTGAGCCCGGGACAGGCCTGCGTCTTTTACACGCCCGAGGGCGGCCGTGTCCTGGGCGGTGGCTGGATCTGGCGGGGCGCCTGATCGCCGCAGCCCGGGCCCGGGTCAGGCGCGTCTCAGGCCCGGCCGCGCGTGACCGCCGAAAGAACCGACCGCGCCGCGCGCAGACCGGGAGCCTCGCCGCCGCGACCCAGCCGGTCCATGGTGGCCTCCATCGCGGCGAGCTGCGCCGCGCGGCCGGCACCCAGAAGCGTCTCGATCGCCGGCGCGATCGCCTCGGCCCGGCAGTCGGGACCGATGAATTCGGGCACCGCGCGGGTCTCGCTGACCAGGTTCACCAGCGTCACGCTGTCCACCCGCAACAGACGCGCGATGATCGCCTGGCTGATCGCGTTCATGCGATAGGCGATCACCATCGGCGTGCCGGCCGCCGCCAGTTCCAGCGACACCGTGCCCGAAGCCGCCAGCGCCACATCCGCCGCGCGGAAGGCCGCGCGTTTCTGGCGCGCGTAGGCGGCGGGCGGGGCAAGGGTCGGATCCAGGACGATGACCCCCCGCCAACCCGCCGTCATGCTGCGGACCAGCGCGGTCACGTTCGGCGTGGTCGGGATCACGATACGCGCGCCGCGATGGCCGGCAACAACCCGTTCGAGCGCGTCGCGAAACACGGGCAACAGGCGCGAGACCTCGCCCCGGCGCGACCCGGGCAGGCACAAAATCAACGGCGTGCCCTCGCGGACCTGGGCCCCCGCGCGAAAGATCGTGGCCTCGTCGGCGCTGGCCTGTGGCTGGGCGACGACCGGATGGCCGACGAAATCGCAGCTCATGCCGGCTTGGGTCATATAGGGCGGCTCGAACGGCAACAGCGCCAGCACATGGTCCACGACGCGCGCCATTTTCGCCGCCCGTCCCGGCCGCCATGCCCAGACCGAGGGCGCGACATAGTGGATGGTCCGCAACCGCGGGTTCGCGGCCCGCGCCAGCGCCAGCACCCGCAGGCTGAAATCCGGGCTGTCGATGGTCACGACCGCGTCGGGGGCCTCGTGCGCGATCGCGTTGGCGGTTTCGCGAATGCGGCGCTTGAGCTGGCGGTATTTCGGCAGCACCTCGGCCAGGCCCATGACCGACAGTTCGGCCATGGGGAACAGGCTGCGCAGGCCCTCGGCCTCCATCAACGGGCCGCCGACACCGACAAAGGCGATGCCGGGCGCGAGGGTCCTGAGGCCTGCCATCAGCGCCCCCCCCAGCGCATCGCCCGAAGGCTCGCCCGCGATCACGAACAGCTTCACGGCGCCCCCCAGATCGCGACTCCGGCCTCGTCGGCCAGGGCCAAGGTTTGCGCTCGCTCCAGCACCAGCACATGGCCGGCCTGCACCGCGATCCCGGTCAACCCGGCCGCCCGAACGGCAGAGACGGTCGCGGGGCCGATGGTCGGCAGATCCGCGCGCAGGTCCTGCCGGTCCTTGCTGCGCTTGATGAAAACGCCACCAAGTCGCGGTTCGCGCAGGGCGCGGTGACGGGCGATGTCGTCCAGCAGCGCGTCGGTGCCGAACAGCACCTCGATCCCCAGGCAGAGACCCTCGACCACCGCGCAGCCCTGCCCCACGTCGGCCGGCGCCAGCGCGGCAAGCACCGCGCGCCCACGCTCGGCGTCGCGCAATTCCTGGGCGGTGGGCGCGCGCGAGGTCAAGGCGCCCTCGCCCGCCAGAAGCTGGGGGGCCAGGTCGGCGATCCCCAGAACCGACAGGTCGAACGATTCGATCAAAGCGATCAGAAAGCGCAGCGCCGCATCATCCCCGCCCTGCATCGCCGCCAGAAGATCGGGCACCAGGGCGGCCGTATCGCGATCGAACAAGGCCGGGTCCAGCCGAGGCCGGTGCACCGCCCCGGCCAGCACCACCCGATCGACGCCCCGCGCGCCAAGCGCGCGCAGGAAGGGCACCAGGCGTTCAAAGTGAAAGACGACCTCGACCGCCACGCCATCGGGTGTAACGCCGGCCGGCGCGCAAACCACGGGCGCATCGAGAACGGCCGCAATTTCGGCCGGCAAGCGCCCGGCACCGGCGATCAGCGCGACCCGGCTCATTTCGGGGTCAGAAAGGACCGGTCGGTCGCGCCCAGGATGAAATCGGTGATCTCGCGCACATGCACGCTTTCCGTTTCGTCCGCCAGGCGCCGGGTCCGGTCCAGGAAGGTCCCCTCGCCCTGCGCCAGCATCTGATAGGCGGCGCGCAGGGCGGTGATCTCGGCCCTGTCCACGCCGCGCCGCTTCAGGCCGACCAGGTTCAACCCCTCGAGTTCGCCGCGCGGGGCCTGCACCAGGCCGTAGGGCATGACATCGTTGGTGACCATCGTCACCGCGCCGATGATCGCGCCCTTGCCGATCCGCACCCATTGGTGGATACCCGACAGTCCGCCCACGATCACGTCGTCACCCAGCACGCAGTGGCCGGCGACGGCGACCTGGTTGACCAGGATCACCCGGTCGCCGATCTGGGCGTCGTGGCCGACATGCGCCCCGGTCATCAGCAGGCAATCGTCGCCCACGCGTGTCACCCCGCCGCCGCCCTCGGTCCCGGTGCTGAGCGTCGCACCCTCGCGGATGCGATTGCGCTTTCCGACGATCAGCCGCGTGCGCTCGCCCCTGTATTTCAGGTCCTGCGGCACCTCTCCCACGGTGGCAAAGGGAAAGATCACCGTCTCATCCCCGATCTCGGTCCAGCCGGTGACGACCGCGTGCGATTTCAGCACCACGCCCCGGCCCAGGGTGACATCGGCGCCAACCACGCAGAACGGTCCGATGCGGCACTCGGGGCCGATGACCGCGCCCTCTTCCACCACCGCCGAGGGGTGGATCTGTGCCGATGCGTCGATGCCCATGTCAGCCCCGCTTCGTCAGGTCGATCATCGCCATGAACTCGGCCTCGGCGGCCATCTCGCCGTTGACCGAGGCGCGGCCTTCGAATTTCCAGATCTTCGACGAGCCGCGCAGCACCTTGACGTGGAGGTCCAGAACGTCGCCGGGCACCACCTTGCGGCGGAACTTGGCTTTGTCGATGGACATGAAATAGACCAGCGGCTCCTTGTCCACCAGGTCCAGCGTCAGCCCCACCAGCACCGCCGAGGTCTGCGCCAGCGCCTCGATGATGGTGACGCCGGGCATGATCGGCGCGCCGGGGAAATGACCCTGAAAATGCGGTTCGTTGAAGGTGACATTCTTGACACCGGTTGCGGTCTCGCCCGCCACGATATCGCGCACCTTGTCGATCAGAAGGAACGGGTAGCGATGGGGAATGATGCGCATGATCAGCGCCAGGTCGGCCTCGGTGGTGGTGGACCAGTCGCGCGTTTGGGCGGTATCGGGCATCGGGCACTCCGCAGGAAACAGGGCACCGGGCCGCAGGCGGCCCGGTTCATCGCAAAGACCTATCAACTTCGCCTTGCGCCCACAAGCGCGCGGCGGTCAGTCCTGGGGGGGCGACGGCGTGTCGGGTGCGGGCGTGTCGGGTGCGGGCGTGTCGGGTGCGGGTGCGGTGCCATCGCCCGTGGCGGCTGGCTGCGGCCCCTCGGGCATCGTCGCGTCCAGCCGGGCGATCATCTCGTCGGTGATGTCCATCGCGTCGGCGCGCACCAGCAGGGCCTCGGGCCGCAACAGCGCCGCGACCCCCTCGTCGGCCATGAAGCGGGCCAGCACCGGCAGAACCGCGTCGAAGAACCGCTGCTCGGCGGCCTGCTGATGCTGCGCCAGTTCCTGCGCGCGTTGTGCCCGTTCAGAGCGGATCGTTTCGACCCGCGTGTTGAAGGCATCGGCGCGGGCCCGGAAATCCTCGGGTGTCAGGGTCGGGCGGGCGTCGGTCAGGGCCCGTTCCTCGGCCGAAAGCTGGTCGAACAGGGTCTGGTTCTCGGCCTCGAGCGCCTGCCGCTCGGCGTCGATCCCGGCCAGGATCTGTTGCCCCATGCGCGATTCCCTGAGCAGCCGCTCCTGATCCAGCACGCGAAACGGAAGGCTGCTCAGGCCCTGGACCGTGGGACTGTCCGGCGCGGCGGGGGTCTGCGCCAATGCGACAACGGGGGCGCCGATCAGCGCCCCCGCCAGAAGGATCGTCAACCCGTGCCGAAGCATCAGAACTGCGAGGCGATGGTCAGGTCGAAGCGCCGCACCTGGTCATAGGACGCACGCCGCAGCGGAACCGCGAAGTTGAATCGCAGCAAGCCCATGGGCGAGCCCCAGAACACCGCCACACCCGCCGCCGCCCGCAGCGACTGGTCGTCGATGTAGCAGTTCGGCGCCGCCACATTGCCCGGGCAGGCTGCCATCGCCGGGCTGTCAACGCCCCAGATCGAGCCCACATCCAGGAACAGGCCACCGCGCACGTTGTATTCCGACGGCAGACCCAGCGGGAAGCGGGCCTCGAACCGGGCGACGGCAAAGAAGTTGCCGCCCAGACCGTTGCGGTCGGTTGCCGCGGCGCCATAGGCGACCGGCCCAAGACCGAAGCTGTCGAAGCCGCGCATCTGGTCGCTGTTAAGCCCGAAGCGTTCGTTGATGCGGCTGGGGCCGGACTGGTGCGCGATCGCGCCGGCCTCGAATTCGGCGCTCAAGGTCACCGCACCGTCCATCACCTGCTGGCGATAGCCCGCCAGAACGGTCGAGCGCGCCCAACGACGATCGCCGCCCAGACCCGCGACATCGCCCGCGAAGCGGAACACAAAGCCACGGTCGGGGTTCGGGCCGTTGACGCGGGTGTCATAGGTGTAGGTGAAGCCCACCGACGAGGTCAGCGCCCGGCCGGCGTCCGCGCTTACACGGGTCGCGATGTTGGCGGCATAGGCGGCCGGCACGGTGATCTCGGTCTGGCTCAACGAGTAGCGGACGCTCATCCGGCCATAGTCGCTGACCGGGAAGGTCAGCGACGGAGAGAAACTCAGCGACCGCGAATCGAAGAAGGTCGATGCCCCGTTAGCCGAGCTGGAGGTCAGACCCATGTTCAGGCCGAACGCCAGGTCGCGGCCCAGCAGCGCGGGCTCGCTGAAGTCCACCGAAAACGCCTGCTGGTTGGGCACCGTCGAAAACGTCAGGTTCAGACGCTGGCCACGCCCCAGGAAGTTGGTCTCGTTGTAGCTGACGTTGCCGCCAACGCCGTTGGACCCATAGGTCAGACCGAACCCGAGCGAGCCGGTGCTGGTCTCTTCGACCTGCACATCGACAACCGCCTGCTCGGCGCTGGACCCCTGCGTCGGGTTGACTTGCACGTCCGAGAAATAGCCCAGGTCGCGGATCCGCGAGGCCGCCTCGCGCAGTTCGCGGGGGTTCAGCGGGTCGCCTTCGGCCACGGCGAACTGGCGGCGGATCACCTGATCCTGCGTCGTCGCGTTGCCCTGGATGTCGATGCGTTCGATGAACACCCGCTCGCCGCGCACAAGGGCCAGTTCCACGTCGATGGTGCCGTCGCGCTCGTTGCGGTGCAGGCGGGTATCGGCGCGGACAAAACGCTGCCCGCTCTCATAGCCGACGCGCTCGACCTGCTGGATCATGGTCTCCATGACCGTCGGCGTGAACAATTGGCCGGTGCGGTCGGTCAGCGCAGCTTGATAGGCGGCCGGGTCGATGCCGTCGATCTCGGACACGACGGTAACGTGACCGACGCGATACTGCTGCCCTTCGCGGATGGTGAAGGTGACATAGGCGCCGTCGCGTTCGCGCGACAGTTCGGTCACGCCCGACAGCACCTGCGCGTCGATGAAGCCGCGCGACAGGTAGAAGTCCTGCAACGTCTGGCGGTCCTGCGCGATGCGCTGCGCGTTGTAATTGTCGGCGCGGAACAGCGTGCTCAGCCGCCCGGCCTGGTTGGTCGAGATCGCATTGCGCAGGCGACGCTCGGTAAAGGTCCGGTTGCCGACGAACGAAATGCGCTCGATCTCGACGACCTGCCCCTCGGCCACTTCGAACACCAGGTCCACGCGGCCACCCGCGCGCTCGATCAACCGCGGCGTCACGGTCGCCGACAGGCGCCCCGCGTCGGCATAGGCCTGCGCCATCGCGTTGGCGTCGGCTTCGGCCTGCGCGGGCGAATAGACACCGCCCGCCCGCGATTGCGCGACGGCCGACAGGCGCTCGTCGTTGAGCCTGCGGTTGCCCTCGATCGCGACGCGGTTGATGACCGGGTATTCCTCGACCGAAATGACCAGACGGTTGCCCGCGGGGCGGAAATCGACGCTGCGGAAAAAGCCGGTGCCCGCGACTCGCTGATAGGCGGCGTTGAGTTCCGCGCCGCTCATGCTGCGGTTGCGAGCGATTCTCGCGAATCCGACGATCGTGTCGTCGTCAATCAGCGCGTTGCCTTCGACCGAAACCGACGAGAATCGATAGGTCTGCGCCCCTGCCATCGAGGAGGCGCCGAAAGAAACCACTGAAACGAAAAGGAAAATCGCTGCAAAACCCGACAACGGGCGCATGGCCCGCAGAAGGACGCGCGCAAGAATTTTCACGTGTGAGACGCGCATTCCCAAGCCCCGTGTTACCGCCGTTTGTTTTGTTCTGACTAGCGAGACGGGCCGGCAATGTCAAAGCGTTGCGTCGCCCCACCCGCACTTTCGCAAGATGGTGGGGATTCAATGCATCGTCGCAAGTCGGGAATCGGCGAAACGGGGCGATCCGATCAGAACGCCGGCAATCCCTGTGGGGCGTGCGCCAGAATCGCCTCGATCAGTTCGCCGGCCAGCACGAGGCCGACCAGAACCGCCAGCCCGAACCACAGCCGTTCGGACGAGACCGCGTAAATCGCGCGCAAGCTGCGGGGGGCGTGAGAGGGCAAGAACATGAGGCGAACCCGTTTTCTGGTCCCCCCAGCCTGACGGCGGAATGCGGCGGAAACGGGGCGTCTTCGGGGCGGTTTCGCGTCAGCAGAACAGGTCGTTGCCCAGCGCGAACAGCATCATCGCCCCCAGGATCACCAGGCCCAAGCTCATCAGCAGGTTGAGCACGCGCTCGTTCGGTGGCCGGCCGGCCAGGGCCTCGTAGGCATGAAAGACCAGGTGCCCGCCGTCCAGGATCGGAATCGGGAACAGGTTCAGCAATCCGACCGCCGTGGACAGCACCGCCAGGAACCAGATGAAGCTGCCCAACCCGTCCGCCGCCATCTCGCCCGAGGTGGTGGCGATGCCGACCGGCCCCGACAGGTTGCAGGTCGAAATGGCGCCGGTGACCATGTGGTAGAGGCCCGAGATCGAATTCGACACGATGCCGCCGATCTGCCCCGCGGCCAGAGGCAGGGCCTCGATCGGACCCACGGCGCGGGTGGGATGGTCAAAGAAGGTCCCCGATTGCAGGCCGATCAGCCAGCGGGTTTCGAATCCGCCATCGGGCAGCGGCAGGTCGGTGCGCCGCGGGGTCAGGCTCAGGTCCAGCGTCGCGCCGTCGCGCCAGATGCCCAGCGCGACCGGCGCCCCCTCGGCCGCGGCGACCAGGGGCGGCAGTTCGCTGAAGGCGGTGACCGGCGCCCCGTCCACCGTCTGCACCACGTCGCCCACCTGCATCCCCGCGTCGCGCGCGGCCGACGCCAGCGCGATCCCGGCGGCACGGGGCGGAATCGGGTGCGGCCCCTGCACGGTCATCGCCTGACCGTCGCGCTCGATGGCGTAGCGGGTGACGGCCTCGGGCGGGATCGCGTCGGCGACCCGGTAGAAGGCGCGCAGATCGGGCACCGGCTGGTCGTCGATCGCGTTGATCAGATCGCCCTGGCGCAGCTCCATCACGCCCGGCATCGGATGCACCGCGCCCACGCGCGGGGTGTCCGCCGGCAGCCCCTGCACCCACAGGAACCCCGCGAACACGGCGATGGAAAAGAGGAAATTGAACGCCGGCCCGGCAAAGATCGTCGCCGCCCGCGCCCAGAGCGGCGCGCCGTGCATGGTGCGCCGACGCTGGCCCGCGTCGAGATGCGACATCACCGCCTCGTCCGCACCGGCCGAGGCCGCGTCGGCATCGCCCAGGAATTTCACATAGCCGCCAAAGGGCAGCGCGGCGACCTGCCAGCGCGTGCCGCGCCGGTCCACCCGGCTCAGCAGCACGGGACCGAAGCCCAGGCTGAAGACCTCGGCGTGGATGCCACACCAGCGGCCGACAATGTAGTGCCCGTATTCGTGCACCGTGACGATGATCGACAGCGCGACGATGAACGCGCCCAGGGTGAAGAACAGATTGCCGAACTCGGGCAGCAGACCCATGGTGAACGTCCTTTGTTGTCGTCAGGCCGCGCGACGGGCCGCGGCGGCGGCGCCCGCAAGGCGGCGCGCCTCGGTGTCGATGGCCAGAACCTCGGCCAGAGAGCGCGGCGCGGCGCCGAGATCGGCCAGATCCGCGAACCGCGCCAGCGTCGATTCGACGACCGGGGCCATGTCCAGAAACCCGATGTTTCTGGCAATAAAATGGTCGAGCGCGATTTCCTTGGCGGCGTTGAACACCGCCCCGGCCGCACCGCCCGCGCGCATCACCTGCCACGCCAGCGCCAGCGCCGGATAGCGCGCCAGGTCGGGTTCGGCGAAATCGAGACGCCCGGCGCGGGCCAGATCCAGCCGCGCCACCGGCAGCGCCGCGCGCTGCGGCCAGTTCAGCGCGTAGCCGATCGGATGGCGCATGTCGGGCGCGCCCAGGTGCCCCATCACCGCGCCGTCGCGAAAGGCGACCAGCGCGTGGACCAGCGATTGCGGATGGATCAGCACGGCGATCTGGTCGGGCGTCAGGGCAAAGAACTCATGCGCCTCGATCACCTCCATCGCCTTGTTGAACATCGACGCCGAATCGATGGTGATGCGTTGGCCCATGTCCCAGTTGGGATGGCGGCCCGCGTCCTCGGGGGTGGCCAGCTTGAGCCGCTCCAGCGGCCAGTCGCGCAACCCGCCCCCCGAGGCGGTCAGCGTGACCGTCTCGACCGCGGCGATATCCTCGCCGGCCAGCGCCTGGAACACCGCCGAATGTTCGCTGTCCACCGGCAGGATCGTCGCGCCATGGGCGCGCGCCTCGGCCAGCAGCAGGGGGCCCGCGGTCACCAGCGATTCCTTGTTGGCCAGCGCCACCGTCCGGCCCTGGCTGAGGGCGGCAAAGCCGGGCGCCAGCCCCGCCGCGCCGACGATCGCCGACATCACCCAGTCGGCCGGTCGATAGGCGGCCTCGACCACCGCGCCGGGCCCGCCCGCCACCGCGATACCGGTGCCCGCAAGCGCCTCCTTGAGGGGTTTGTAGCAGTCTTCGTGCGCCGTGACCGCCAGTTCGGCCCGGTGCGCCACCGCCTGCCGGGCTAATAGCGCCACGTTGCGCCCGCCGGTCAGGGCCGCGACCCGAAGATCGTCGCGCCGCGCCAGCAGATCCAGCGTGCTGACCCCGACCGACCCCGTGGACCCGAAGACCGTGACCCGCCGCATCAGCCGTGCAACCCCGAAAAGGCCCCCGCCAGCGCCAGGATCAGCGCCAGCGCGGCGACCGCGATCATCGCGTCAAAGCGGTCGAGAACCCCGCCGTGCCCGGGGATCAGGGCCGACGAATCCTTGACCCCCGTGCGCCGCTTGATCGCGCTTTCGGCGATGTCGCCCATCTGCCCGGCAAAGGCCAGCAGCGCGGACAGCGGCACCAGCACCCAACCGAGGTTCAGCGCCGCGGCAAATCCCCAGCCGACCAGCGCCGCCAGCAGCCAGCCCGCGACCGTGCCCGACCAGGTCTTTTTCGGGCTGATCCGCGGCCAGAACTTGGGCCCGCCCAGGATGCGGCCCGCGAAATACCCCGCCACGTCCGAGGCGATGACGATCAGCAGCAGCCACAGCAGGAAGGTCAGGCCCAGACCCTCGCGCAGCAGGATGAACCCGTGCGCCGCCCACAGGATCAGCCCGTAATACAGGCCGAAGATCCCCTTGTCGCGCGGCATCCGACCGGCCATCACCAGCGCCCCCAGCGCCAGCCCCCCAAGGCCGATCCAGCCCGGTTGATACAGCGTGAAGATCGCCACCAGCAGCGCCGCGACGAGGCCCGCGGCCTCGGCCCGACCAAAGGGATCGGCCGGCGCCATCATGCGCCACAGCTCCCAGCCCATCAGCCCCGCCAGCAGCACGGCCAGCGCGGCAAAGACCCAGCCGCCGGCCCAGACCGCGCCCGCGCCGACCGCGACCATGACGACGGCCGACACCACCCGGGCCCTCAGATCGGTGAAATCGCTCATCAACTCACCCCTCCGAACCGGCGTTCGCGCGTGGCATAACGGTGCAGGATATCGGCCAGGGTCTCGGGCGTGAAATCGGGCCACAGCACCGGGGTGAACTCGTATTCCGCATAAGCGGCCTGCCACAGCAGGAAATTCGACACCCGCGTCTCGCCCGAGGTGCGGATCACCAGGTCGGGGTCGGGCATGTCGGCGGTGTCCAGCGCCTGATCGAGCGCGGTCTCGTCCAGCGCCTCGGGGTCCAGGTCGCCAGCCGCGACGCGGCGGGCCAGACGCCGCGCGGCGCGGGTCAGTTCGTCGCGGCCGCCGTAATTGATGGCGACGGTCAGGTTCAGCCGCGTGTTGCGGATCGTCCGTGCCTCGATCCAGGCCATGAGGTCCTGAAGCTTGGGCTCCAGCCGGCGGCGGTCACCGATGAAACGCAGCCGCACCCCCTCGGCCGAGAGCGCCTCGGCCTCGCGCTGGATATAGCGCTGGAACAGCCGCATCAGGCCGAGCACTTCCTCGGTCGAGCGTTTCCAGTTCTCGGTCGAGAACGCGTAGACGGTCAGCCATTCAATCCCCAGCCCGGGCGCCGCGCGGACGATCTCCTTGACGCGCTCGGACCCTTTCCGGTGCCCGACCAGGCGCGGCCACCCCTTGTTGACCGCCCAGCGCCCATTGCCGTCCATGATGATGGCGACATGGCGCGGAATGCGGCGTGGCGTGCCGGACTCGCTGGGCATGGAAACTCCAAGGATTGAAACGCGACGCGGTCCCGGCAGCGCGGGCGGCACTCAGACTTGCATGATCTCTTCTTGTTTCGATTCAAGCGCCTTGTCGACCAGCGCGATGTGCTTGTCGGTCAGTTCCTGCACCTCGGATTCCCAAAGTTTCTGGTCATCCTCGGACATGCCGGCGTTCTTGGCCTTCTTGATCTGGTCCATGCCGTCGCGGCGCACGTTGCGAACGGCGACGCGCGCGTGCTCGGCATAGGCGCCCGCGACCTTGGTCAGCTCGCGGCGACGTTCCTCGTTCAACTCGGGGATCGGCAGCATGATGATGGTGCCGTTGAGCTGCGGGTTGATGCCCAGGCCGCTTTCGCGGATGGCCTTCTCGACCTTGTTCACCATGCCCTTGTCCCAGACGTTGATCGTCACCATCCGGGGTTCGGGCACGTTCACCGTGCCAAGCTGGTTGATCGGCGTCATCTGGCCATAGGCATCGACCTGGATCGGTTCCAGCATCGACCCCGAGGCCCGCCCGGTGCGCAGGCTTGCGAATTCGGTGCGCAGCGAGGCCAGCGCCCCGTCCATGCGGCGGCTGAGGTCGTCGATGTCGATTTCGATCTCGTCGGACATGCTTTCTTCCTGTCTCGGGCCGGGCCCGCCGGATGGGGCGGGGGTCGGCGTCATGATCTACCCCGGCGGGGCTGAAAAAGAAACACCCAAGCGTGTGAGCGCCGCGTCAGCCCTGCACGCGCGTATAGGTTCCCCGACCGCCGAGGATCGTGCGGAAGCCGCCCGGCTCGTCCAGCGAGAAGACGATGATCGGCAGCTTGTTGTCACGCGCCAGCGCGATCGCCGTCGCATCCATCACGCCCAGGTTCTTTTCCAGCGCCTCGTCGTAGCTGACGGTCTGGTAGCGTTTGGCGTCGGGGAATTTCTTGGGGTCCTTGTCGTAGACCCCGTCCACCTTGGTGCCCTTGAACACGCCCTCGCAGCCCATTTCGCTGGCGCGCAGCGTCGCGGCGGTGTCGGTGGTGAAATACGGGTTTCCGGTGCCTGCGGCAAAGATGCAGACGCGCTTTTTCTCAAGGTGGCGCACGGCTCGGCGGCGGATATAGGGTTCGCAGACCTGGTCCATCGGAATGGCGCTGATGACGCGGGTGTGGATGCCCAGCTGCTCCAGCGCCGATTGCATCCCCAGCGCGTTCATCACCGTCGCCAGCATCCCCATGTAGTCGGCCGTCGTCCGCTCCATCCCCTGGGCCGAACCCGAGAGCCCGCGAAAGATGTTGCCGCCGCCGATCACCATGCAGACCTCGACCCCGTCGTCATGCACCGCCTTCACCTCGTGCGCGATGCGCTGAACGGTGGGCGGATGCAGGCCGAACCCCTGGTCGCCCATCAGGGCCTCGCCCGAGATCTTCAGCATGACGCGGCGATAGGACGGGGGGGCGGATGTGCTCATCGGGGGCCTTTCCTTGCCCGGCGCCAGCGCCGGAACGGCGGGGCGGCAATCGGGTGGTTTCAATCGCGCGCAAAATGTCGGAAAACCCCGGCAGGATCAACGACAAACCCGCCAACCCGCCGATGTTCGCCGACCTGCCCCTGCCCGACCCGGACAAGCCCGTGCTGATCGCCGGGCCGACCGCCAGCGGCAAGTCCGCGCTGGCCCTGGCCATCGCCGAGGCGCAGGGCCGCACC
>Ga0116152_10000804_pt1 | contig 25986 bp, 21 predicted proteins | sample AD_UKC119_MetaG_FD_89894 | JGI IMG/M metagenome (GOLD analysis project Ga0116152, IMG submission 89894) | Active sludge microbial communities of municipal wastewater-treating anaerobic digesters from Hong Kong - AD_UKC119_MetaG | ecosystem: Engineered > Bioreactor > Anaerobic > Digestate...
ATCAGCGGAAAGCCCATCACCCCCGCCGCCAGCGCCGTTTCGGTCCAGCGAAAGGCCAGAACGATGCCGATTTCGGCCAGCCAGCCACCGACCGGCCCGCGTGTGCCAAAGGTCAGCAGCAACAGGTAGCCGGTGACGACGGGCGGCAAGACCAGGGGCAGGTGCACCAGCCCGTTCAGCAGCGCCTTGCCGGGGAACGACCAGCGCGCCAGCGCGTGCGCGCACAGGATGCCCAACGGCAGCGCGATCAGCGTCGCCCAGACCGAGACCCTGAGCGACAGGGCCACGGCGCGCCATTCCTCGGGTCCAAGCCAGTTTGCCATCAGGGGATGCGGAACCCCTGCGCGGCAAAGATCGCGCGGGCCTCGGGCGATTGCAGCCAGGTCAGGAAGGCGCGCGCGGCCTCGGGGTCGGCGGCATCGCTGAGGACGGCGGCGGGATAGGCGATCGCGGGATGCGTGCCGGCCGGAAAGGTGCCGACGACGCTGACCCGGGGTTCGGCCACGGCGTCGGTGGCATAGGTGATGCCCAGGGGCGCCTCGCCGGTCGCCACCAGCGCCAGCGCGGCGCGGACGTTGTCGGTTTGCGCGACCATCGGCGCCACGCGGTCCCAAAGGCCCAGCGATTGCAGCGCCGCCTTGCCGTAGATTCCGGCGGGCACCGCATCGACCAGCGCCATCGCCAGATGCCCGCCGTTCAGCATCGCGGCCAGGTCGAGGTCAGCGTCCAGCGGCACCGGATCGGCGGCGCCATGGGCGATCAGCACCAGCGTATTGCCCAGCAGATCGACGCGGCTGTCCGGGTCGATCTGCCCCTGGGATTGCAGGCTGTCCATCCAGGCCTCGTTCGCCGAGACGAACAGATCGGCGGGCGCGCCGGCCTCGATCTGGCGTGCCAGCGCCGAGGACCCGGCGAAGGACAGCACCGTGTGCGCGCCGGTCGCGCCCTCATAGGCCGCAGCGGCGCGGGTCAGCGCGTCGTTCAGGCTGGCGGCGGCAAAGACCGTGATGTCGCGGGCCTCGGCGGCGGCGGGCAAAAGCCCGAGGATCAGGACAAAGGTGCGGAGCATGGCGGACCCTCTGGATATGTTCTTGCAAACATATCGCAGGGCGGCGACGGCGAAGCAACCGTTATTTCTCATCGGGAATATCGCTCAGCATTGCGGCGATCGCGTCGATGTCTTGCGCGCCTGCGCGCTCGGCCTGCGCGACCACCCGACGGTAATGCGCCAGCACCGCCGCGCCGGCCTCGGTCAGGCGCGCGCCGCCGCCGCGCGCGCCGCCGCGCGTGCTGTCCACCAGCGGGGTGCGAAAGGCGGTGTTCATCTCCTCGACCAGCATCCAGGCGCGTTTGTAGCTCATGCCCATGTCGCGCCCCGCCGCCGAAATCGAGCCCCCCTCGCGGATGCGCTCCAGCAATTCCGCCTTGCCGGGGCCGAACCGCACACCGCCGAGATCCAGCCGCAGCCGCAGGCGCAGCGTCATGGGGCGGGCGCCCCGGGACCCGCGTCCTCGGGCGTTTCCAGCCGCCAGGGTTGTTCGGCCAGCGTTTGCAGCAGATCGAGACTGCGCGCGGCATAGAACCCGTCGGCGATCCGTTCGTCAAAGGCGTAGCGCAAGATCACCCCGGGCCGAACCGCCAGCGTGCCCTCGGCGGTCACAAAGGGCATGGGCGCGGCCTTGCCCACGGCCATGAACAGCGACAGCGTGCCGTGTTCGTACAAGTGATGCCAGGCCGCGTCGATGCCGATGGACCCCAGGTTGGTGACCAGAAGCGAGGCATAAAGCGGGTCTTGCCGGATCAGGCTGGCGGGCAACAGGTTCCAGTGGTCCGCCCAGCGTTGCAGGCCGACCAGAAAGGACAGCACCGCGCGCGGCAGGCGGGTGACCAGATCCACCTCCTTCTCCGAGGCGGTGGGGACGGGGCTGCGGCCGGTGGCGGTGTTGTCCTCGATCCGGGCGCGGGTGGCGGTCAGGCCCAGCCCGGCGGGAAAGTCCTTTTTCACCACGCTCAGCCTGGCGTCGTCGTCCTTGGCCTTGATGACCGACACCGCGATTTCGACCGCGTTGCGCTGCCAGACCCGGCGCCCGGCGATGAAGCGGTTCATGCGCGGACGCTCGTGCAGGGTGCGCGCGACCGCGGCCAGAAGGATGTGGAACAGCGTCAGGCGTGGCCGCGCCGGATCGGCGTTCCAGCGCGCCAGGTAATCCTGCGCTGCCTCCAGATCCAGGCGCTGCTCGAAATAGACGACCGCCTCGGCGCGCCGGGGCATGATGAAGGGCATGATGCGCCGCAGGCGAGGCAGGTCCTTGACACGGGTGCCGTCTGGCCGGTCTTTCAGGAACATGGGACCCCTCGTTGCGTCTTCGTTCCGGGCTAGCACCGGTGCCGACGCCGGGCAAGCGTTCTGCGGGCGAAACGGCATTTACGCCGCCCGCCCGCGTGCTAAGGTCCCGCCCATGCGTGCACAGGAAGACAGGAACAGCCGGGCGATGTTGATGCGGTTTTTCAATCGCTTGCTGTCCCGCCCGCTGTGGCCTGCGCTGCTGCTGGTGCTGGTCACGCTGCTGGCCGGCTGGCAGGCGACGCGGGTGCAGGTTGCCGTCAACCTGTCGGGGCTGATCGGCGAAGGCACCGAGGGCGCGCAGGCGATCCGCCGCTATGAGACCCGCTTCGCCCCCCTGCGCGCCGAAGAGGTGCTGCTGGTGCAGGCGCCCAGCTTTGCCACCGACCAGGCGCTGGGCGCGCTTGAGGATCTGGTGCTGGAATTGCAGTTCGTCGATGGGGTCGAGAACGTCATCAGCCTGGCCTCGTTGCCGGCGCCGGGGCGCGAAGGGTCCTGGCTGACGGGCCCCGAACTGGCCGATCTGCCGCCGGCCGAACGGCTTGAGACCATGCGCCGGCTGAACCCGCTGGCCCGACAGTTGATCAGTGCCGACATGACCGCCGCCATGATCGCCGTGGTGCCGGAACCCGGCCAGGCCGGCGACGCGCTGGCCGACCGGGTGCAGACCGCCGCCGACGGGTTCGAGGGGTTGCACGTCACCCATGTGGGCCTGCTTGCGGTGCAGCGCGCCATTTCGGTGGAACTGATCCGCGATATCGAGGTTCTGACCCCCGCCGCCATCGGCCTGTGCCTGATCCTGTCGGTGGTGCTGTTCCGGTCCGCCCGGGCGGTGGCGGTGATCGCCCTGCCGCCGATTGCCGGGCTGGTGTGGTTCTTTGGCTGGCTGGGCGCGACGGGCACGCCGATCGACCCGCTGATGGGCTCGCTGCCGGTGGTGCTGATCGTGCTGGCCTTTTCCGACGCGATCCACGTCTATCACGCGGCGATCCAGGCGCTCGACGCGGCGGCCGACCGCCGCGCGGCCCTGTCGCGCGCCCTGGCCGAGACCGCGCCGGCGGCGGCGCTGACCTCGCTCACCACGGTGATCGCCTTCGCCTCGCTCGCCTGGCCGGATTCGCCGTCGATGAACACCATGGCCTGGGCCGGGGGCGTCGGCATGGGGCTGTGCCTGCTGTCGGTGCTGTGGATGATGCCGGTCCTGATGTGGGCGCTGGGCGTCCCCCGCGCCGGCGGGCGCCCGCCGCGCCTGTTCGCCGGTGTCGTGCCGCCCGCGCGGCGCGTCGCGCGCTGGACCCGCGCGGTGCCGCTGATCGCGGTGCTGGTGCTGCTGGGGGCGCTGGCGCTGCAAAGCCAGTCGCGCCTGGGCTTCCGCTATGCCGACTACTTGCCGCGCGGCGCGCCGGTGACGCGCGCGCTGGCGCAGATGGATGCCGCCGGGCTGGGCTCGGACCGGATGCTCGCCATTGTCGAAACCGACCCGGCCGCGCCCCTGGACCGGGTGACCCGCGCCGCCGCAGCGATCTGGGGACCCGAGGGTTCGGACTGGGCCCGCAGCCCGGCGGGTCAGGCGATGCTGGCGCGGATGGCGGCGACGGACGGCAGCGCCCACGCCTTGCCGCTGCAACTGCCGATCTCGGCCCGCGACGTGCCGGCGGACCACGCGCTCAGTACCGTGATGGCGGCGTTCGACGCGGCCGGCCTTGGCGGGCAGGTGCAGGTCATCGGTCCCGGACAGGCGCTGATCACCGAGGGCCCCAAGCTGGTCGAGAACCTGCGCTGGGGCCTCTATTCCACCATCCTGGCGATCACGCTTCTGGTGGCGGCGGTGCATCGCTCGTGGCGCCTGGCGCTGGTGGCGCTGGTGGTGAACCTGATCCCCATCCTGGGCGTCGAGGCCTGGCTGGTCGTGCAGGGCCGCGAACTGACGATCATGAACATGATCGCGCTGACCGTCGCCTTTGGCATCGCCGTCGATGACACGTTGCACTTTCTCAACCGGCTGGCCCTGGCGCGGGGCGACACGGCGGCGCGGGTGGACCGCGCCCTGACCGAGGCCGCGCCGCCCATGGCCGCGACCACCGCGATCTTGCTGGCGGGGCTGGTCGTGACGCTGTTTTCCACCCTGCCTGGGCTGGCGGTCTATGGCGGGCTGATCGCGCTGGCGGTGGCGCTGGCGCTGGCCGCCGACCTGTTCCTTCTGCCCGGCCTGATCCGATGGAGCCTGAAATGATGCTGCGTCTTGTTCCGCGTCTTGCCCTCTGCCTGCTGCTGGCGGCGCCCGCCGGGGCGCTGACCCTGGACACGATGCAGGGCCGTTGGCGCGGCGAGGGCGACCTTCGGCTGGGCGACGAGCCCGCGCAACGGTTCCGCTGCCAGATCCGCCTCAGGCCCATCGAACCGGGGCAGAGCTTCTTCTCGGGCCGGTGTGCCACTGCCCAGGCCGCGCAGAGCTTTACCTACATGCTGTTCGAAGGCGCCGACGGCGCGCTCAGGGCGGAAAACCGCGCCGAGGGCGACAGCGAACTGCCGGCGGTGATGCAGGGGCGCGCCGCGGAGGGGCTGCTGCGGTTCGAGGGCGGCGAGGGCGCGCTGTTCGAGTTGCGCCGGGACGGCGGCACCTTGCGATTCGTCCTTGCCGGCACCGACAGCCGCGGCCCGGCCCGGGGCGAAGCGGTGCTGACACCGCAGGAGTGAGCGGGCTTTCCATTCCGGCAAGCGGCGCTTATAGGGCTGACCCATGACAGCGGGACGACCCCGCGACCTGCGAGGCCCCATGAAGATCATCACCACGACCGAGGCCCTGGCCGCCCTGTGCGACGAGGCGGCGAACGAACCCTACGTCACCCTCGACACCGAATTCCTGCGCGAGCGCACCTATTACGCCAAACTCTGCCTGGTGCAAATGGCGCTGCCGGGCAAGGGCCCCGAGCGGGCCTATGTCATCGACCCGCTGGCCGAGGGGCTGTCGATGGAGCCGCTGCTGGCGCTGATGCGCAATCCGGCGGTGGTCAAGGTGTTCCACGCGGCGCGGCAGGATCTGGAGATATTCTTCGTCGATGGCGGGGTGATCCCGAACCCGTTGTTCGACACCCAGATCGCGGCGATGGTCTGCGGCTTTGGCGAACAGGTCGGCTACGAGACGCTGGTCAAGAAGATCTGCAAGGCGCCGCTGGACAAGGCCTCGCGCTTTACCGACTGGTCGCAGCGCCCGCTGACCGAGGCGCAGTTGCGCTACGCGCTGGACGACGTGACGCATCTGCGGCAGATCTACGAGCACCTGCGGCGCGACATCGACAAGAGCGGTCGGGCCGATTGGGTGGCCGAGGAAATCGGCACGCTGACTTCGCCCGAAACCTACATCATTCGCCCGGACGAAGCCTGGCAGAAGATCCGCACGCGCGGCCAGTCGGGCAAGTTCATGGCCATCGTGCGCGAACTGGCCCGCTTCCGCGAGGATTATGCCCAGACCCGCAACGTGCCGCGCTCGCGCGTGTACAAGGACGATGCGCTGCTGGAACTGGCCTCGACCAAGCCCGACAGCCTGGAGGCGCTGGGCCGCTCGCGGCTGCTGTTGCGCGAAGCCCGGCGCGGCGAGATTGCGGACGGGATCCTCGAGGCGGTGCAGGTCGCGCAGGCGATGAAACCCGAGGACTGGCCGAAACCCGAAAAGGACGAGGCGCCGTTGCAGGTGAACCCGGCGCTGGCCGATCTGCTGCGCGTGCTGCTGAAGGCCAAGGCGGATGAATCGGGAGTGGCGCAACGGTTGATCGCGCCGACCTCGGAGCTGGACGCGATCGCCGCGGGCAAGCGCGACCTGCCCTGTCTGAAGGGCTGGCGCGGCGCGCTGTTCGGCACCGACGCGATGCGGCTGTGCGACGGTGAACTGGCTCTGGCGGCGAAGGGTCAGCAGATCCGTCTGATCGAGCTGTGAGCAGGCGTCGGGGGGCTGCCGCCCCCCGAACCCCCCGCCCAAAGGGGGCCTTCTGCCCCCTTTGGAAACCCCCGAGGATATTTGACGCACAAAGAAGGCGGGCCTCAGTGCTGCGGCAGGCCGTCATTCAGGGCGATCCAGGGCAGGTGTTCGGCGGCGTGGAAATGCAGCGTGGGCGTGACGGCGCCCGGGTTGTCGAGCAGGGCGGCGTAGAAATGCCGTTCGCCCGGGTAGCGGTCGGATTCGTAGAACATCGGCGAGCCGCAGACCGGGCAGGAGCCGCGCCGCGTTCCCGGGCTGCTTTCGCGGCAGGTGGGCGGGGTGCCGGTAAAGCGCCAGTGCCCGTCCGGCTGGCCGATCCAGGTGGTGAAGGGCGCGGCGGTCGCGCGCCGGCAGCTTTCGCAATGGCAATGGCACACGAAGCGCGGCGGACCGTCCAGTTCGAATGTGCAGGCCCCGCACAGGCAATGACCCCGAAGCAACATCGTATCAGTCCCGTCCCCTGAGAATGTCGGTCAGCCGGATCGGCCCGGTATGGCCGGCCAGCCGCGCGCGGTAGATCACCACCGCCTCGGTCACCCGCATGACATAGTTGCGGGTTTCGGTGAAGGGGATCATCTCGACCCAATCGACGGGATCGGTGGCGGTTTCGCGCGGGTCGCCGTTCTCGGCCGCCCAGCGGCGGGGGCGCCCGGGGCCTGCGTTGTAGCCGGCCGAGACCAGCGACAGCGTGCCACCAAAGAGGTCGGAAAGTTCCTGGAGATACCCCGCGCCCAGCGTGGCGTTATAGGCGGGGTCGGTGGTCAGGCGCGCCTCGTCGAAGGCGATGCCCAGGCGGCGCGCGGTATGCGCCCCGGTCGCCGGCAGCACCTGCATCAGGCCGCGCGCATCGGCGTGGCTGGTGACGCGAAAGTCGAACTCGCTTTCGCGCCGGGCGATGGCCAGCGCCAGGTCGGCGGGCACGGCCAGCGGCTGGGTCGCCAGATCGGTCACCGGGAAATAGGCGTGTGGCAGCACGAAGCCGCGGGTGATCGCCTCCTTGGCGATCTTGAGGGCCAGATGCGGCTCGCCCCGGTCCAGCCACAGCTGCGCAAGCGCGCCGAACTCGTCCTCGGTGTCGAGCTGTTCGGCCAGTTGCAAGGTGAAGCGGCGCGCCTCGTACCAGTCGCCGGCGGCGTGCAGCAGCAGCGCCGCCTCCAGCAGATCGGATTGTGCGAAGGGCAGGCTGTGCCAGTCGGGATAGGACGGGTCGGAGATCAGCGCGGGGTCCAGGTCCATGCCCAGACGTTCGGCCGCCAACTGGCCGTAGAACGCCGTCTGGAAGCGCGCGCCGAAAGCATAGGCCGCCCGCGCCTCTTGCGGCTGGTCGAGGGCGTCGTGCGCGCGCCCTTCCCAATAGCCCGCGCGGCTCAGGGTGATGGGGCTGGTCGAACGCTCGCGCAGGCGGGCGAAATGCGCCAGCGCGTCGGCGGGGCGATTCAGGAACCGGAGCGCGACATAGCCCGCCAACCATTCGAGATCGGCCATATCGGTGCCGTTGTCGTCGAGTCCGTGGTTCGCCGCCAGGTCATAGGCGAACTGGGCCTGCCCCGCGGCCATCGCCCGCCGCGCCAGGCGCGCGCGCTGCCCGGCCCAGCGGTCGGGCTGACCCAGGCGATCGGGCGGCGTGTCGTGCATCAGTTGCGCCGCCTCGTCCGTCATGCCGCGGTTGAGGCGCCAGCGGAACCGGTCATAGGCCAGCCCCGGGTCGCCGGCCTGCGCGGCCGGCACCGCGGCGACCAGCGCATCCACCCCGTCGGCCTGCGCCTGCAAGGCCAGCCGGGCCCGCGCCAGCGCGGCCGGCCCGGCGCCGACGCGCGGGATCATGCGTGCGACCGCATCGCGCGCGCCGCGCCACAGCAGGGCGTCCAGCCGCCGGTCGTTCAGGGGCCGCAGCAAATCGCCGTGCCGGGCCAGCAGGTCGTCCTCGATCGCGGCGCCGAGGTCCTGATCGAGCCAGAGCGCGCGCAGCGTGTCCGTGGGGTCCTGGCCCGTCGCCTCCTGCGCGGCCAGCAGCGCCAGGGCGCCCTCTTGCGTCTGCACCGGGCGGGTCGCGAACCAGTCCAGCACCGCCTGTGCCGGTTCCCCCGCCATGCGCGATTCGGCCCGGCGGCGCAGCAGGTCCATGCCCGGCCAGCCGGCGTGGTGGCTGTCGAAGAACGCGTAGGTGGACAGGTCGCCCGCGATCCCCTCGCGCAGGATGCGCCAGGTGGCGATGCGCACGCCGATCGGCCCGGCGGCTTCGCGCAGCGCGGTAAAGGTCGCCGCGTCCCCGGCACGGACGGCGTTGACCAATGCCCCGATGGCCCCGCCCGCGCGGGGCGGGGGCGGGCCGTCCCAGGCCAGGGCCGGGCCGCTCAATAGCATCAGGATCAGGACCGCGGGGCGGGGGGTCATGGACGGACGCGCAAACACATGGTGCCGAGTCTACCGGCCCGGTGGCGCGGTGCAACACACAAAGGGGTCATGCGGCGGCTTGCAACGGCGCGCCGCTTGCGCCACCTTCGCGCGGCATTTCAAAGGAGCCAGACATGCGGCACGGCGGGCAAATCCTGGTCGATCACCTGAAGGCCGAAGGGGTGCGGCGCGTCTTTTCGGTGCCGGGCGAAAGCTTTCTGGCGGCGCTGGACGGGCTGCATGACAGCGGTGTGCAGAACATCGTCTGCCGGCACGAGGGCGGGGCCGCGATCATGGCCGAGGCCCACGCCAAGCTGACCGGCGAGGTCGGCATCGCCTTTGTCACGCGTGGTCCCGGAGCGACGAATGCCTCGGCCGGGGTGCATGTGGCGCGGCAGGATTCGACGCCGATGATCCTGTTCGTCGGTCAGATCGATACCGCCCACCGCGACCGCGAGGCGTTTCAGGAGGTGGACTATCGCCGCGTCTTTGGCGGGCTGGCCAAATGGGCGGCCGAGGTCGATGACATCGCGCGCCTGCCCGAATACCTGTCGCGGGCCTTTCATCTGGCGCAGTCGGGGCGCCCCGGGCCGGTGGTTCTGGCGCTGCCCGAAAACATGCTGTCGGCCCGCGCCGAGGTGCCCGCGATCGCGCCGCGCCGCGCGCCTGTCGCCGCGCCCGCGCCGGCACAGGTCGGGGCGATATGGGATGCGCTCATGGGCGCGCGCAAGCCCCTGGTCGTGGTCGGCGGCCCGCACTGGTCGCGGCAGGCGGCGGCCGATCTGGGCGATCTGGCCAGCGCCACCGGTCTGCCGGTTGCCGTGACCTTTCGCCGGCAGGACCGAATGGACAACCGCCATCCACACTATGTGGGCGACCTGGGGGTCGGCATGAACCCCAAACTGGGGCGCCGCTTGCAAGAGGCCGACCTGGTGCTGATCCTGGGCGCCCGGATGGGCGACACGGCGACCAACGGCTACACCTTGATGGACCCGGCCGCGCCCGGCAGGACGGTGCTGCACGTCCACGCCGACCCCGACGAACTGGGCCATGTCTGGCGCCCCGATCTGGCGGTAGTGTCGCAGGCGCCGGCGATGGTCGCCGCGCTGGGCGCCAGCGTGCCGCAGGGCCTGCCGGACTGGAGCGCCTGGACCGCCAGCGCCCGCGCGGACTACGAGGCCTTTGTCACGCCGCGGGAAACCCCCGGCGCGGTCAAGCTGGAATCGATCATGCGCTGGCTGTCGGACCATGTGCCCGACGACGCCATCGCCACCAACGGCGCGGGGAATTACGCGGCCTGGATGCACCGCTATTTCCGCCCGCGCGCCTGGCCCGGGCAACTGGCGCCGACCTCGGGCAGCATGGGCTACGGCTTTCCGGCCGCGGTCGCCGCGTCACTGGAATGCCCGGACAAGGTTGTGCTGTGCTTTGCCGGCGACGGCGATTTCCAGATGACCCTGAACGAACTGTCCACCGCCCGCCAGTATGGCGCGCATCCGGTCGTCATCGTCGCCAACAACGGCCGCTACGGCACGATCCGGATGCATCAGGAGCGGACCTATCCGGCGCGTGTCTCGGGCACCGATCTGTTCAACCCCGATTACGCGGCGCTGGCGCGCGCCTATGGCGGCCACGGCGAAACGGTGACCCGGACGCAGGATTTCCCCGACGCCTTTGCCCGCGCGCTCGACGCCGGCACGGTCGCGGTGATCGAACTGATACTGGACCCCGAGGCCCTGGCACCGGGGCAAGAGTTGCACGCCGCCCGCGCGCAGGGGCTCAAGGCCGGATCATGACCTTGCCGCTGCTGGTCGCATAGGCAGGCAGGATGCCGTCGATCGCCTGATCGAGGCTCAACTCTGCCGCGACCCGCGTCGCCCATTGACCGCTGGCAAAGCGCGTCTGCACCTGCCGGACCACCGCCGCCTGCCGGTCGGCGGGGGCGGCGGGCAGCCAGCGGCTCAGCCAGAAGCCTTCGATGGTCTTGGCCATGAAGATGAACTGGCCCATCTGGTTCAGGCTGGGGGCGTCGTCGCTCATCTTGCCATAGCTGACCCAGGCCGCGCCCGCGGGCATGGCGAAGAACAGGTCCGCCGTTGCCTGGTCGCCCACCGCGTCCAGCAGGACGCGCGGTTTCAGCGCCTTGATGGCCGCCCCCGCCTGCGCATGGAAATCCGGGGCCGAGGTGACCAGAACCTCGGCCGCGCCCAGGGCGCGCAGGGCCTCGGCGTCGTCGGGGCGACGGATCACGGCGATGGGGCTCAGCCCCTCGTCGCGGGCAAGCCCCAGCATCAGCCGCCCCAGTTGCGACCCGGCGGCGTTCAGCACAAAGGCGTTGCCGCCCTGGCGCGCGCGCTCGACCAGGGCGACGGCGGTCAGCGGGTTCACGATCAGCGCCGCGCCGTCCACATCCGCCACAGCGTCGTCCAGCGGGATGCACAGCGCCGCATCCGCCACCGCATGTTTCGCCCAGGCCCCCGTCCCGGTGCCCAGGAACGAGACCCGCCGCCCCACCAGCCTTTCGGCCCCGTTGCTGGCGATGACCCGGCCGACGCCCTCGAACCCGGCCGCCTGACCCTGCACCCGGGGCTGGCCATAGCCCCCCTGAACGAAGAACAGGTCCGACGGGTTCACCGGGCTGAGGGTCACCGCGATCAGCACCTGCCCGGGGCCAAGCGGCGGCAGCATCACCTCGCGCAGTTCGAGATGGGGCGCCATGGCGTGCGGCACCTGCGGGGTGGGAGCCTTGGCAAAGCCGCCTTCGCGCAGCGCCAGGGCCAGGGTGGTGGTGGGGTGAGTCATGGGATCCTCCGTTTGGGACAGTCTATCCGCGCGGGGATTTGCGGCAAGGGTGCCGGCCCGACGATGGCGCGACGTCAGGCGCGCGTTCGAATCGTCCAAGTGTCCGCTCGGCCCGTCCCTGTAAAATATGCATCGCGCATCTATCATAAGCCCCGCCACGCGATACCGGGAGGGGATCACACCCATGCGCACGCAGGTCGCCATCATCGGCGGCGGGCCCTCGGGCCTGCTGCTGTCGCAATTGCTCATGCGGGCAGGCATCGACACCGTTGTGCTGGAACGCCAGAGCCGCGACTACGTCCTGGCGCGCATCCGCGCCGGCGTGCTGGAACAGGGTTGCGTCAACCTGTTGCGCAAGGCCGGCGTCGGCGCGCGCATGGACCGCGAGGGGCATGTGCACGACGGCACGAACCTGTCCACCGCGCACGGCATGTTCCGCATCAACTTCAAGGAACGCTGCGGGCAAAGCGTCCTGGTCTACGGCCAGACCGAGGTTACGCAGGACCTGTATCAGGCGCAGGATGCGCTGGGTGCGCGGATCGTTCATCAGGCGGCGAACGTGCAACTGCACGACGTCACCGGCACGCAACCCTTCGTGACCTATGACACGGACGGCCGCAGCCACCGGCTGGATTGCGACTATATCGCCGGTTGCGACGGGTTCCACGGGGTCAGCCGCCCAACCATCCCCGACGGCCTGCGCAAGGATTTCGAACGGGTCTATCCCTTTGGCTGGCTGGGGGTGCTGTCGCGCACCGCCCCCGCGGCCGAGGAATTGATCTATGCCAATCACCCGCGCGGCTTTGCGCTGGCTTCGATGCGCAGCGCCCGTCTCAGCCGGTATTACATCCAGGTGCCCTTGACCGACGAGGTCGCGCATTGGTCGGACCAGGCGTTCTGGGACGAGCTGCGCCGCCGCCTGCCGGCCCAGGTCGCCGAGTCGATAGAAACCGGCCCCGCGATCGAGAAATCCATCGCGCCGCTGCGGTCCTTTGTCAGCGAGCCGATGCAATATGGCCGGCTGTTCCTGGTGGGGGACGCGGCGCATATCGTGCCGCCGACGGGCGCCAAGGGGCTCAATCTGGCCGCGTCTGACGTGCATTACCTCTATGAGGCCCTGCGCGCGGCGGTGCTGGACCGCGACCCGGCGGCGCTGGGCCAATACGGTCCGCGCGCCCTGACCCGGGTCTGGGCCGCGATGCGCTTCAGTTGGTGGATGACCACGCTGATGCATCGCTTCCCCGACCAGACCGATTTCGACCAGAAGATCCAGGAGGCCGAGCTGCACCAGCTGGAATGGATGGTCAGCGCGCAAGAGACGATGGCGCGCAATTACGTCGGGTTGCCGTATTGACTGGGCCGTTGCCAGTCCGCGCGCCCCGGGGCAGGATGACCCCGCGAGGCAAGCGGAGGGGCACATGGCACGCATCATCCTGATCCACGGCGCATGGGGCAATGCGCTGAACTGGGTGTCCGTCGCCCCCGTGCTGAAAGCCGCCGGCCACACGGTCGAGGCCCTGGACCTGCCCGGCCACGGCGCCAACGGCGCGGCATCGGGCGCGATCGGTCAGAGCACCTATGCCGATTACGTCGAGGCCCGCCTGCTGGATGGCCCGCCGGCGATGCTGGTCGGGCATTCGATGGGCGGCATGGTGGTCGCGCAGGTCGCCAGCCGACAGCCCGGGCATGTGACCAAGGCCGTGTTCGTCACCGCCCTGTTGCCACGCGATGGCGAAAGCCTGCTGGGGCTGATCCGGCAGCAGGACGCGCCGGGCGTGCAGGCCGCCGTGCGCCCGGGGCCGGTGCCGGGGACGACGGTGCTGGACCCTTCGGCCGCCGCCGCACTGTTCCCCGAGGCCACGCCCAAGCTGGCGGCGGCGGCGATGGCGGCCATGAGCCCGCAGTCGAACAAGGCCCAGATGGACCCGGTCCAGATCGCGCCCGGCTTTGCCCGCGTGCCGCGCGCCTACGTCTTTTGCTCACAAGATCTGGTGGTGGTGCCCGCGCTGCAACGGCAGATGGTGGCGGCGACCCCGTGCGAGGCCACGGTGACGATGGACTGCGGCCACGTGCCCCAACTGACCCGCGCGCAGGATCTGGCGGAGATCCTGCTGGGGTTCGCGGCGGCCTGAGGGGCGCGGCTGGGGCGCCTTTGCGCCGCCCGGATCGCGGCGCAAAAGCCACAGGCGGCCGTGACAACCGGCGGGAATGCTTTCGTTTTTCTGGACCTGCGCCGATCCACAGGCTATCGTCGCACGAAACGGGGCGTTACGACCCCGATGGATGAGGCAGTCATGGCATTTCCTGAGCGGTTCTCGAACCTGCCGGAATACGCATTCCCGCGCCTGCGCGCTTTGCTCGATCCCCACCCGGCGGGAGGCGAGCCGATCGCCATGACCATCGGCGAGCCGCGCCACGCGATGCCGCCCTTCGTGGCCGAGGTGCTGAACGACGCCTTGGCGGGGTTTGGCCGCTATCCGGCGAACGACGGCACGCCCGCGCTGCTCGACTCCATTTCCCGCTGGTTGCAGCGCCGCTATGGCACCCTTGTGACGCCCGACCGCCTCATGGCGCTCAATGGCACGCGCGAGGGGCTGTTCAACGCCGCCGTCGCCCTGTCGGCCGAGCGCAAGAACGGCGCGACCCCGGTGATCCTGACACCGAACCCGTTCTATCAGGTCTATGCCATCGCCGCGCTGACGGTCGGGGCCGAGCCCGTCTATGTTCCCGCCACCGCCGCGACCGGGCACCTGCCGGATTACGCCAGCCTGCCGCCCGCGCTGCTGGACCGGGTAACCATCGCCTATCTGTGTTCGCCCGCGAACCCCCAGGGCGCGGTCGCCAGCCGCGACTATTGGGCCGAACTGCTGGCGCTGGCGGAAAAGCACGATTTTCGCATCTTCGCCGATGAATGCTACGCCGAGATCTACCGCGACGCACCGCCCCCCGGCATTCTCGAGGTGGCGCAGCAGGTCGGCGCCGATCCCGAGCGGGTGCTGTCGTTCCATTCGCTGTCGAAACGTTCGAACCTGCCCGGCCTGCGGTCCGGCTTTGTCGCCGGCGGCCCCGCGTCGATCAAGGCGATCCGCCAGCTCAGGGCCTATGCCGGGGCGCCCTTGCCCGATCCGTTGCAAGCCGTCGCCACCGCCGCCTGGAACGACGAGGACCACGTCGCCCATAGCCGCGCGCTGTATCAGCGCAAATATGCGATCGCCGATCAGGTCTTTGGCGGGCTGAATGCCTACATGCCCCCGGAAGCGGGGTTCTTCCTGTGGCTGCCGGTCGCCGATGGCGAGGGGGCGGCCCTGAAACTCTGGCGCGAAACCGGCGTGCGCGTGCTGCCGGGCGCTTACCTGTCACGAGACGTGAACGGCGAGAACCCCGGAGCGGGGTATGTCCGCGTGGCCCTGGTTGCCTCGGAAGAGGAAACCCTGCGCGGACTGACGCTGTTGCGCAACTGCCTTTATGCGTGAGGACCCGATGGCCAGCTATCCCAGCCCCCAACGCGAACCGCTGATCGACTCTCGCTTGCAAGAGATCCTCTCGCAGCGCGGCAAGGAACTGATCGGTCTGGGCCTGATCGGCGCGGGATTGGTTCTGGCGTTGATCCTGGGCTCGTATTCGCCCGAGGACCCCTCGTGGATGGCCGCGACCGACGCTCCGGTCCACAACGCGCTGGGCCGGCTGGGCGCCGCACTGGCCGGGCCGCTCTACACGATCACCGGCCGCGGGGCGTGGGGGCTGGTGCTGGCGCTGTGCATCTGGGGCCTGCGGCTGGTCATCCACCAGGGCGAACAGAACATCCTGGGCCGCAGCCTGTTCGTGCCCGTCGCGGTGGCGATGGGGTCGGTCTGGCTGGCCTCGCTGGTGCCGGGCAACAACTGGGTGCTGGATTTCGGCTTGGGCGGCATGTTCGGCGACACGGTTCTGGCGGCGGTTCTGACCGCGCTGGGCATGTCCAGCTTTGTCGCCAACCTGTTGACCTTGCTCACCTTTGCCGCGACCGTGGGTCTGTATCTCTACGTCCTGGGGTCCTCGATCCCCGAGGTGCTGCGCATTTCCGGCTTCCTGCTGTCGGGGCTGATCCTGTCCTATCACGGGCTTTTGTCGCTGCTGGGCATGACCGCGCGCGGGGCCGGGGGGCTGGCGGTGCGCAGCCACGACCAATGGCAACATCGACGCGAGACCCGCGCCCAGGCCCGGGCCGCGGCCGAACAGGCGCTGGCCCAGCATCAACCCTGGACCGAGCCGCACTGGACCGAGTCCGAGCCCGCGCCCGCAGCCTATGGCCATCCCCAGGCGCCGCGCCCGGCGCCGCGCATCTACCGGCCTGAACCGCCGATGCACCACGCCGCGCCGCCGCTGTCGGCCCCGCGCGCGCCCGCGCCGCGGGATTGGCAGCCCGACCCCTACGCCGATCCCTACGAGGACACGGCCCAACCCGTGCCGTCCGCGCACCACCGCACGCCGGCGCCCGCATCCCCGCCCGTCGCGCCGCACCCTGTCGCGCCGCAGTCCCCGCAATCCTGGGCCCGCCCGGCGGAAAAGCAGGGTCTGCTGGGCCGCGTCGCGGCGCTGGGCCGCCGTCAGCAAGATCTCGACCCGCAGGATTGGGCGCTGCCCGATGGCGAGTTGATCGAACCCGACCTTGCGCCGCAGGCCCGCACCGCCGCCGCACCGCCGCCGGACCGCGTGCGCTCGCGCATCGCCGAACTGATGACCGGGCGGCAGAAATCGAAACCCGTGCTGCGCTTCAACCCTGAGGAATACCCCAATACGCCGCCGTCGATTGTGCCCGGCGCGCATGTCGAGCCGCCCCTGACCGCCGCGCATCGCCCCGCCCCCGCTGCACCGCAGCCCGCCCCGGCGCAGGCCGACCCCGGCAGCTATTCCTACAGCCATGCCTTCGGGTTTCAGCCGACGCAGACGGTCTATCCGGGCGCCATGCCCGCCAGCATCGATGCGCCCGCCGCCCCCCCGGCGCCGGGCCGCGCCCCGGCCACGCCGCAACCGCGCGTGCTGACACGCGCGCGCGCCGAGCCGGTGTATCAGGACGATGACGACGATTTCGGCGGGTTCGACGACGATGACGACGCGGACGACGACCGCTATGACGCCCCGCCGCCGCCCCCGCGCGCCGCCGAGCCGCGTGCGGGCGTGCTGAACCGCCGCGTCGTTCAGACCCCCTCGCGCCGGCCCGTCCCCTCGCGTCAGGCGCAGGCCGAGGCCCAGCCGCGGCTGCCCCTCGAACCGGCGGCGCCGGCGTTCGAACTGCCGCCCCTCTCGCTGCTGCGCGACCCCAAGCTGGAAAAGCGTGTCGAGGTTCCGAACGAGGCGCTGGAAGAAAACGCCCGGATGTTGGAAAGCGTGCTGGAAGACTACGGTGTGCGCGGCGAGATCCTGTCGGTGCGTCCCGGCCCGGTGGTGACGATGTATGAACTGGAACCCGCGCCGGGCCTCAAGGCCAGCCGCGTGATCGGTCTGGCCGACGATATCGCGCGCTCGATGTCGGCCCTGTCGGCGCGCGTGTCCACGGTGCCCGGACGGTCGGTCATCGGCATCGAACTGCCCAACGACTACCGCCAGACCGTGGTCCTGCGCGAGATCCTGTCGGCGCGCGATTTCGGCGATACCACGATGCGCCTGCCGCTGGCGCTGGGCAAGGACATCGGCGGCGAGGCGGTGGTCGCGAACCTGGCCAAGATGCCCCACCTGCTGATCGCGGGCACCACGGGTTCGGGCAAGTCGGTGGCGATCAACACCATGATCCTGTCGCTGCTCTACAAGCTGACACCCGAGGAATGCCGCCTCATCATGATCGACCCCAAGATGCTGGAACTCAGCGTCTATGACGGCATCCCGCATCTGCTGTCGCCCGTCGTGACCGACCCGAAAAAGGCGGTCGTCGCCCTGAAATGGGTCGTCGGCGAGATGGAGGAACGCTATCGCAAGATGTCCAAGATGGGCGTGCGCAACATCGAGGGCTTCAACGGCCGCGTGCGCGAGGCCCTGGCCAAGGGCGAGATGTTCAAGCGCACCGTGCAGACCGGCTTTGACGACGAAACCGGCGATCCCGTGTTCGAGACCGAGGAATTCGCGCCCGAGTTGCTGCCGTTCATCGTGGTGATCGTGGACGAGATGGCCGACCTGATGATGGTCGCCGGGAAAGAGATCGAGGCCTGCATCCAGCGCCTGGCGCAGATGGCACGGGCCTCGGGGATCCACCTGATCATGGCGACGCAGCGCCCCTCGGTCGATGTCATCACCGGCACGATCAAGGCGAACTTCCCCACGCGGATCAGCTTTCAGGTCACGTCCAAGATCGACAGCCGCACCATCCTGGGCGAACAGGGCGCCGAGCAACTGCTGGGCATGGGCGACATGCTGTATATGGCGGGCGGGGCCAAGATCACCCGCGTGCACGGGCCCTTTGTGTCCGACAGCGAGGTCGAGGAGGTCGTGCAGCACCTGAAGAGCTTTGGCTCGCCGGACTATGTCTCAGGGGTGCTGGACGGGCCGGAAAGCGACCGCGAGGCGGATATCGACGCGGTGCTGGGGCTGGGCGACGGCAGCGGCGGCGACGACGCGCTCTATGACCAGGCGGTGGCGATCGTCGCACGGGATCGCAAATGCTCGACCAGCTACATCCAGCGCAAGCTGGGCATCGGCTACAACAAGGCCGCGCGCCTGGTCGAACAGATGGAGGACGAGGGCGTCGTCAGCCCCGCGAACCATGTCGGCAAGCGCGAGATCCTGGTCCCCGAGGTGCAGTGATCAGGCCGGCCGCAGCGCCATCAGCCGCGTCCAGCGCGGCTGCGGCGGCTGCGACAGCGCGGCGCGCAGCACCGGCAGGCTCAGCCGCGCGCGGTCGTGGATCAGCGCGCGATACAGCCGGAACGTCCCGGGCCTGAGGTAGACGGACCAGTGGCAGACCCGCGCCCGGGGCCGCGCCAGCGGCAGGCCCAGCGATTTCAGCGCGGCGGCGGTGGCCGGGTGGTCGATCTGGATGTCCAGCCAGTTCGCCGCGCCCGGCAGCCCACGCCCCAGGGCCGCGCGGGGCGCAAAGGGCGCCAGCGCGCGTTCGAACAGAAAGTCGTAGAGATCGTTCTCGCGCGTGGTGATGTTCACGAACTCGGCCGCGCGCCCGGCCGGACTGGTCAGCGCGGCCGCCGCGCGGCCGGTGAAATCGGCGCCCGCCAGCAGGATCACCCGACCCAGCATCCCCGCCGCCAGCAGCGGCACCGCGCCCAGGATCACCCGCGCGCCCAGCGAATGGCCGATCAGGTCCACCCGACGCCCCGGATCGATGCGGCGAATCGCCTGCACCAGGCGCGCCAGCATCGGCGCGGTGCGGTCGGCGGCGCGGGTCGCGCGCCAGACGCTGCCCGCCGAATCCCAGCCCAGCCCCAGGCACAGGCCCAGCGGCCGGCGCGGGCCGGGCAGGGCAAAGCCCAGCCGGCGCGGCCAGGACACGAAGCGGCTGGCGCCATGGCCGCCGCGCGGGGCGAAGATCAGGGAATGGGGGCAGACCTGGGGCTGACCGGGCCGATAGCCGCGTCCGTGCACCATGATGACCACCGGCGCGCCGGGCGGCAGATCTGCCATGGCACGGGCGAGCGCCCCCTCGGGCGTGACCCCGGTGCCTGTGCCCAGGCACAGGCCGGTGCGCGTTGCGGTGATGGGGATCAGCGTCATGGTGGCGTCTCGCGGTTGGTCAGGGCACGGGTCGGGTCCTTGTTGTCCGGTATGGCGGGTTTCATCCCGGTGACCGGGGCGTTCGGTGGTGGTGGGTCGGTCGAACCGTCCCCTGCGCTCAGCCTGAGCCGAGTCGGTGTCGAAAATGTGAAAGCCGCGCGGCGGTTTCCCGGCGCGCGGCGTTCTGTCCGTCCCTGACCCCGGGACCGTGGGGTCAGAGCACCAGTTGATAGGTCGTCAGCATTTCGCCCGCGCTTTCGGTGCCGGCGGGGCGGCGCAGGTTTCGCAGGCCCAGCTCGGCCTCGGCCAGCAGCGCGTAATCGACCAGGGCGCGCGCCACGGACAGGTCGTCCTGGCCGATATACTGGCGGAAGGTCGCGTGAATGCGGGCATAGGTGACGCGCAGGGCGTCATTGGTCATGCCATGCAAGGCGGCCTCCACCTCGGCCCGGGCCGCGGCGGTCATGCGCAATTCGCTCAACGGCAAGGTCAGCGAGATTTCCGTCTGCAACGCGGTCTGCGCCCGCGCCTGTTCAACAAAACGGCCCGCTCCGAACAGACTGGCACCAAAGACCGAGGCCGCCAGAGCAAAGGCATTGAGGGGAACACCCCCGAACTCGTCACGCACACAGATTAGGATCGGTTTCATGGGTTCGGCATCCTGCCTGACATTGCGATGCAGATGTTCTCGGGTCGAATCGGGGCGATTCAGGGGCAGGGTCTGGACGATTCAGGGACCATTCGGGGACCTTTCGTCGGCACGCTCAGGTTGTGCGGACGCCCCGGGGCCCTGCTGGCGTTGACCTCGGATCGCGTTTGGCATAAGCCCGGGCCAGCGTGGGGGTTTGTGCCGGCTTGCGGCCCACGGAAAAGAAACCGCTAAAGAGGCTGTGTCCCGTCCCCCAATGGCGGGCCGCCCCTGCCGGTTTCGGATCCGCGGTCGCGTGCCGCGCAGTGAAGGGGCAAACACATGGCCGAGTATCCCGGGAACCTTTGGAAGGGTCGCACGATCGCCGTGCATGGTGGCGCGCGGCGCAGCCAGTATGGCGAGATGGCCGAGGCCATCTATTTGACCCAGGGCTTTGCCTATCCTGACGCGGAAAGCGCCGAGGCGCGGTTCCTGAAATCGGGGCCCGACGAATTCATCTATGCCCGCTACGGCAATCCGACCGTCGCCGCCTTTGAAGACCGCATCGCCGCCATCGAGGGGACCGAGGCCGCCTTTGCCACGGCCTCGGGGATGGCGGCCGTTTCGGGCGCGTTGACGGCGCTGTGCCGGGCCGGCGACCGTATCGTCGCCAGCCGGGCGCTGTTCGGCTCGTGCCTCTATGTGCTCGAGGATGTGCTGGCCCGATTCGGGGTCGAGGTCGTCTTTGTCGATGGCACCGATCTGGCCCAGTGGCGCGCGGCCCTGGCGGATGGCGCCAAGCTGGTGTTCCTGGAAAGCGTGTCGAACCCCACGCTCGAGGTGATTGACCTTCAGGCCGTCTGCGAACTGGCCCATGCCGCCGGTGCGGTGGTGATCGTGGACAACGCCTTTGCCACGCCGGTCTTTTCGCAGGCGGTGGCGCAAGGCGCCGACATCGTCGTCTATTCCGCAACCAAGCATATCGACGGGCAGGGCCGCTGCCTGGGCGGCGTGATCTGCGGCAAGCGCGACGTGGTGCGCGGCCCGATCGAGGCCTACATGAAACACACCGGCGGGGCGATGAGTCCGTTCAACGCCTGGGTGCTGCTGAACGGGTTGACCACGCTGGACCTGCGCGTCCGGGCGCAGGCTGCGACCGCCCAGCGCCTGGCCGGGGCGCTCGAGGGGCATCCCGCCGTCGCGCGGGTTCTGTTCCCGGGCCTGCCCAGCCACCCGCAGCACGATCTGGCGCGCCGGGTCATGGCCGGGCCCGGCACCGTCGTGACCTTTGATCTGGCCGGTGGCAAGGCCGCGGCCTTTCGTTTCATGAACGCGCTCAAGGTGGTGCTGATCTCGAACAACCTGGGCGACGCGCGTTCGATCGCGACGCATCCGGCGACGACGACGCACCAGCGCCTGCCCGCCGACCAGAAGGCGCTGCTGGGTATCACCCCGGGCCTGATTCGCCTGTCGGTCGGGCTGGAGGACGCCGACGACCTGCTGGCGGATCTGACGGGGGCGCTGAATGCGATCTGAGGTCGCGCCCAAGTGATCCGATCGCCGCGCGATGTCGTAGAACCGTTGAATGCGCGCGATAAGGGCTTACCTTACAGGCCTGCGCGCCAACCGGAGGGCGAAGCGATGAACATGCAACGGACCGTCACGGGCCAGGACCCCGATCGCACCCAGGCCGAGGCGGCGCTGGACACGCTGCGCGCCTGGGCCGCGCGCGCCAGCGAGGCCGAGATCGCCGCGTTGGATCCCGCCGTGGCCCGGCTGCTTCCCGGCGTGCCCGATCCCGCCTATCCCGTGCTCAAGCGCGACTATCCCGCCGATTTCGTGCCGGACGCGGCCTACAAGCGGTCCATGCCCGACCTTCAGAACGGACCCTCCAGTCTGATCCGGGGCGCGCACGCGCCGATCCAGCACGTCGGGATCTCGAATTTCCGCCTGCCGGTCCGGTTTCGCACCCGCGCCGACGATCCGGGTGAGGTGACACTGCACGCCTCGGTCACCGGCACCGTCAGCCTGGATGCCGACAAGAAGGGCATCAACATGTCACGCATCATGCGCAGCTTCTACCGCCACGCTGAAAAGCGGTTCAGCACGGCGGTGGTCGAGGCCGCGCTTGACGATTACAAGGCCGATCTCGGCAGTTTCGATGCCCGCATCCAGATGCGGTTCCAGTTCCCGTTGCAGGTGGACAGCCTGCGCTCGGGGCTGAGCGGCTGGCAGTATTACGATATCGCCATCGAGCTGGTCGAACACGACGGCGTGCGCCGCCAGTTCATTCACCTCGATTTCGTCTATTCCTCGACCTGCCCCTGTTCGCTCGAGCTCAGCGAACACGCGCGCGCCGGGCGCGGGCAACTGGCGACACCGCATTCGCAGCGGTCGGTCGCGCGTCTGTCGGTCGAGGCCCTGCCGGGCGCGGTTCTGTGGTTCGAGGACCTGATCGACATGTGCCGCGCCGCCGTGCCGACCGAAACCCAGGTCATGGTCAAGCGCGAGGACGAGCAGGCCTTTGCCGAACTCAACGCCGCCAACCCGATCTTTGTCGAAGACGCGGCGCGGCTGTTCTGCCAGGTGCTGCAAGATGACCCGCGCGTGGGCGATTTCCGCATTGTCGCCAGCCATCAGGAAAGCCTGCACAGCCATGACGCGGTGAGCGTGCTGACCCAGGGGCCGACCTTTGCCGCCGACAGTCTGGACCCGCGCCTGTTCGCGACGCTGATTCACGTCGGCTGACCCGGGCATGACCGCGCTGCTGACCGTGACCTTGAATCCCGCGCTGGATATCGGGGCCTCGGTCGCGCGGATGCAGGCCGGACCAAAGCTGCGGCTGGACGATCCGGTGGCCGAACCGGGCGGCGGGGGTATCAACGTGGCCCGCGCGGCGGTCAAGCTGGGTGGCCGGGCCCGCGCCATCGCGGCGCTGGGCGGGGCGGCCGGGCAACGCATCGCGGATTTGCTGGCCGACAGCGGCGTCGAACTGGTCGCGGTTCCCGTGCCCGGCGAAACGCGCCAGAACCTCGCCGTGCTGGACCGCGCGGACGGTCAGCAGTATCGCCTGCAATTTCCGGGCCCTGTCTGGACCGAGGTTCTGGCCGCGTCGATGCTGGACCGCCTCGTGGCCGAGGTCCGATCGCTGGACCCCGGCGCCATCGTCATTTTGAGCGGCAGCCAGCCGCCGGGCCTGTCGCCCGCGTTTCCGCAGGATGCGGCGCGCCGGCTCGGGCCAGGGGCGCGGCTGGTCGTCGATACCTCGGGCCCGGCGCTGGCGCGGCTGATCGAAGCGCCGCAGCCCGGCGCGCGACCGCATGTGCTGCGCCTCGATCAGGCCGAATCCGAATCCGCCGCCGGCCACCCCTTGCCCGGGGTGCGCGACAGTCTGGATTTCGCGCAGGTGCTGGTGGCGCGCGGGGTGGCGGATTGCGTCGTGCTGGCGCGCGGGGCCGAGGGGTCGGTCCTGGCCACCGCCACCGACCACCTGCACGCCGCCCCGCCCCGCGTGTCCGTCGAATCGCGCATCGGTGCGGGCGACAGCTTCACCGCCGGCTTTTCCCTGACGCTGGCTGCGGGCGGCGATTGGGGCGCTGCGATGATTGCCGGCACTGCGGCGGCGGCGGCGGCGGTGATGACCCCCGGCACCGAACTGTGCCGCGGCGAGGATGCCCGCGCCCTGGCCGCGCGCTGCACCCTGAGCGTGGCTTGACACCGTCGGGTGCTGCGGCCAAGGGTTTGGCCATGATCGACGTCCGACCTGTCGCGAATATCATTGGCTGGCTGCTCGTGGCGCTGGGCACGATCATGCTTGTGCCACTGTGCGTGGACTTGTGGACCGACTCGCAGGATTGGCGGGTGTTCCTGGTTTCGTCGATCCTGACGGTGGTTGCGGGCGGGCTGCTGGTGCTGGCGACCGCCAACGCGCGCGGCACCGGGCTGACGATCCGCCAGAGCTTTCTTTTGACCACCGTGTCGTGGATGGTGATGCCGCTGTTCGGCGGCATTCCCTTTCTTCTGGCGCTGGACCACCTCAGCTTCGTCGATGCGATGTTCGAGGCCATGTCGGGCATCACCACCACCGGCGCGACGGTGTTTTCCGGGCTGGACTCGATGCCCCCGGGGGTCCTGCTGTGGCGTTCGACCCTGCAATGGCTGGGCGGTCTGGGGATCGTTCTGGTCGCACTGATCTTCCTGCCGGTGATGAAGGTCGGCGGGATGCAGCACTTCCGCTCGGAAGGGTTCGACACGATGGGCAAGGTGCTGCCGCGCGCGGCCGACATCTCGTGGATGCTGTTGCAGATCTATGCCGGGCTGACGATCCTGTGCGCGGCGGCGTTCCTGGTGTCGGGGATGAACGCCTTCGATGCGATCAACCACGCGCTGACGACGCTTTCGACCGGCGGGTTCTCGACTCGCGATGCGTCGTTCGGGGCCTATGGCCCCGGGGCCCATTGGGTGGGCGTGATCTTCATGTGGCTGGCCGGGCTGCCGTTCATCCGCTACCTGCAATTCATCAACGGCGCCTGGCAGCCGCTGTTCCGCGACATCCAGATTCGCGCCTATTTCCGCTGGACGCTTTACGCGGTCGGTGCGGTGGTGGGGTACCGGCTGCTGCACGAAACCGGCGATGTCGAGGAGATCGTGCGCGACACGGCCTTCAACGTGGTGTCGATGTTCTCGGGCACGGGATACGGTTCCGCCGACGTCGAGGCCTGGGGCGATTTCCCGATCCTGGTGCTGATCGTGACCGGCTTCATCGGCGCCTGCACCGCCTCGACGGGGTGCTCGATCAAGGTGTTCCGCTACCTGGTGCTGTTCGAGGCGATCAAGGCGCAGATCCGGCAACTGGTCTATCCCAACCGGGTGATCCCGCTGCATCTGGACGGCCGTCGGCTGGACGACGAGGTGGTGGTTTCGGTGGTGGTCATGTTCACGGCCTTTGTCGTGGGCTTCGGCGTGCTCACGGTCCTGATGTCGCTGACCGGGCTGGACATGCGGTCGGCCTTTACCGGCGCCTGGACGGCGATCTGCAACGTTGGCCCGGCCTGGGGCGCCGAGGTGGGCGAGACCGGCGCCCTCGATGCCTTTCCAGAGCTGTCGAAATGGCTGATGATCCTGGCCATGCTGATGGGGCGGCTGGAGATGGTCGCCGTGCTGGTGCTGGTGCTGCCGCGCTTCTGGCGGGGGTGATTGCGCAAGCTTCGGGTCGCGGGCGCGGAGGCTCGCGGGCAGGCTGAGGCCCTCACCAACGCCGAGGGTCCCATGCGTCCGATCTTCCTGCCCCTGCCCGATGCCACCGCCGCCCATTACCGCTCTGGCGGTCCCGATGCCTACGGCCTGCGCCCCGAACGCCGCGTGGCGGATGGCGGCGCCATACCCTGCCGCCACAGCCTGCGCCTGCTGCCGGCCGGCACGCCCTACCTGATCGTTGCCCACCGCCCTTTTGCCGGGCTGAATCCCTATGCCGAAACCGGGCCGATCTTCCTGGCGGCCGAGGATACCCCGGGCGCCGCGCCCACCACCGAACTGCCGCCGTTTCTGACGGCGGCCGCGTATATCGTGCGCGGCTATTCGCTCGACGAGCGTATCGTCTACGGGACCGGCGCGGTCACGCCGACCGACAGGATCGTCGCGGCCTGCGCCAATCTTCTTGCGTGCGACGCGATCGCTTTCGTGCATGTCCGCTCGGCTACGAACAACTGCTTTCACGTTCGCGTCCAGCGCGACCACCCGGCGGAGGGTTTCGCCCTCGGCCGGGAGGCTTCCAGCCTCCAGCCCTCGGGCGACCCGGTGGGGGGCGCTGCCCCCCACACCCCCCGGGATATTTCGGGCACAAAGATCGGGTAATTCCTGGCTCAAGGCCCCCAATCATCTTGTCCGAAATACGCACGGGGATTTTCAAGGGGGGCGTGCCCCCCTTGAAGCGGGGGTGCGGGGGCGGCAGCCCCCGCCGCCTCGTCAACCCGCGAAAGCCGCGGCCAGCGCGATCTCGATCATGTCGCCGAACGAGCGTTCGCGATCCGCCGAGGGCAGCGATTCGCCCGTTTGCAGGTGGTCCGAGACCGTCAACACCGCAAGCCCGCGCCGGCCATGGCGGGCACAGAGGTTGTAGAGTTCCGCCGCCTCCATCTCGACCGCGAG
>Ga0116152_10000810_pt1 | contig 25767 bp, 20 predicted proteins | sample AD_UKC119_MetaG_FD_89894 | JGI IMG/M metagenome (GOLD analysis project Ga0116152, IMG submission 89894) | Active sludge microbial communities of municipal wastewater-treating anaerobic digesters from Hong Kong - AD_UKC119_MetaG | ecosystem: Engineered > Bioreactor > Anaerobic > Digestate...
CTGGATATTCTGGTCTGTTCCGACACCGGGGAAAAGACGGAACTTGCCGCATTCCTTGCGGAGACGATCGAGAGTCTCGGCATCCGCGCCACCGTCACCGCGCTTGCCTATGAGAAATATCTTGCCGCCGTGGAGGCCGGGAATTTCGACCTCTATCTTGCGGAAGTCAAACTTGGGGATAATATGGATCTCGGCCCGCTGGTGCTCTCCGGCGCCTATGCGAACGGCTCCGGCACCTTTCTCAGCTACGGCATGCCCGCGAGCGAGAGCCTTTCTCTTGCGTGGCTCGGCTATGAGGACGGAACGGTGAGCGCCGCCGATTTCAGCGGGATTTTCTATTCGGTTATGCCGTTCCTGCCGGTTTGCTACCGGGAAAGCGCGGCGGTCTATTCCCGGAATTTCTCTTTTGAAATCGGCGCGACGGAGCAGGATCTGTTCCATGGCATCCTTGCGTGGGGCTCCTGAAGTTCGGATTTTTTCCTCTTTAGCATAAAAGATATGGGAAAAATGGCAAATATTTAAATTAGGACTTTTCAGGCATCATGGAATTATGATATACTTGATTGGTTAATGGAAACGAGAGGGCTCCGAAAAGTGCCCTTCCCCAAGAATGGAACTCTGAAAAGGAGTGGAAAATTTGATAAACGGCAGCCAGCTGCGCGACGCGATCATCTCCGCCGCCAACACCATCACCAATAAAAAAAGCTCGGTGGACGCCCTGAACGTCTTTCCTGTTCCGGACGGCGATACCGGCACCAATATGTCCATGACCATTTCCGCCGGCGTCAGGGAACTCGAGAAGCTTTCGGAGCCCACCGTCGCCGAGACCGCCAAGACCGCCTCATCGGCCCTCCTGCGCGGCGCGAGAGGCAACTCCGGCGTCATCCTCTCCCTGCTGTTCCGCGGGTTTTCCAAAGGGCTTGAGGGACATGAGACCGCCGATGCCGCCGACCTTGCGAAGGCACTCGCCATGGGCGTCGAGGCGGCCTATAAAGCCGTCATGAAGCCGACGGAGGGCACCATCCTCACCGTTTCCCGCTGCGCCGCAGAAAAGGCTGTCGAGATGGCCGGCACCGAGACCTCCGTTACGGCTCTGCTTGCCGCCACGCTGGTGCAGGCAAAAGAAACGCTCGCGGAGACGCCGGAACTGCTGCCGATCCTCAAGAAGAGCGGCGTCGTCGATGCGGGCGGCCAGGGCTTTGTCTATATTCTGGAGGGTATGATGGATTATATCAAGAACGGCGCGGTCACCGAGCTTCTCGAAAAGCCGGCCGCAGCCGCACCGAAGGCGGAGATCACCGCCGCCGGTGCCGCCGATGAGGACATCCGCTTCACCTACTGCACCGAATGCATCGTCGATAAAAAACCGGACGCCCCGGATGGCGCCGAATTCCGCAGCTTCTGCGACAGCATGGGCGACAGTCTCGTCTTCGTCGAGGACAACTCCATGATCAAGGTCCATGTCCATGTCAACGATCCGGGCAAGGTGATCAGCAAAGCCCTCGAATATGGCTCCCTCTTCACCGTTAAGATTGAAAACATGAAGAATCAGCATACCGCTCTCTCGGGCGGAGCAGACGAGAATCTCGAAAAAGAGCCTCAAAAAGCCGAAGAACCCACGCCGACCTCCGAAAAATTCCCCTATGTGCCGGTCGATACGGACCGCGCCTACGGATTCGTGGCGGTCTGCGCCGGCAAGGGCATGACCGACGTATTCCATGAGCTGGGCGTTGAGAACGTCGTCTCCGGCGGCCAGACCATGAACCCATCCACCGAGGACATTCTTGCGGCGGTGCAGGCCACTCCGGCCGTTACGGTATTCGTGCTGCCCAACAACAAAAACATCATCATGGCCTCCGAACAGGCCGCTCTGCTCGCCGACCGCGAGGTCATCGTCATCCCGAGCCGCACCGTACCGCAGGGCATCGCCGCGATGCTCGCCGTCGACGAGGAATATTCCTCCGACGAGATCAAGGCCGCCATGGAAGAAGCCATGGCAGGCGTCACCACGGGACAGGTCACCTACGCGGCCAGGGATTCCGATTTTGACGGCAAACGGATCAACGCCGGCGAATTCCTGGCCCTCAAGGACGGCAAGATGCTCTATACCGGCAAGGATATGGAAAAGGTCTGCGTCCGCCTTGTCAGGGCAATGCTCACCAAATCCACCTCCGCCGTCACCGTCTACTTCGGCGAGGACGTCCCCATGGAGCAGGCCGAGGCCATGGCGGAGACGCTCCGCACGAAGCTCCCCTCTTCCATTGAAGTCAGCCTGATTCCGGGCGGACAGCCGGTTTATTACTACGTCTTCGCGGCGGAATAACGCTCTTTTCTGAAATAAAACGATTTTTAAAAAATAGCATAAAAAGCGGCATAGTCGATAGGACTATGCCGCTTTTATTATAGGTTTTCAGATGGTTTATGCCTTGCGGGGCCATGCGCCGTCCCAGACGATACGGCGGTAATTCTCCTTATCCGTGTCGCCCTCCGTGCTGATGAGCAGCACGCGGGAGTGCTCGTCGAGACCGAGGTGGGCCTTCAGCTCGCGCAGCACGGGATTCCGCATGATCTCGCTGATGAGTCCGGCTCCGACAGCCCCGGATTCCCCGGAGATCACCTTTGGATCGGAACCCGACGGGTTGCCAAGAATGCGCATACCGTCGGCGGAGACCCAGTCGGGGCAGGAGACAAAGGCATCCGCATAGGCATTCAGAATCTTGAAGCTGATGGTGGAAGGTTCGCCGCAGGCAAGGCCGGCCATGATGGTATCCATGTCTCCGGTCACAAAATGCAGTTTCCCGTCGTCGGCCTTGGCCGATTTGAAGACGCAGGCGGCCTTCTCCGGCTCGACGATCACCGTCTTCGGACGGTTCTCTCCGAGCACCGCGGTGAAGAAGCCGAGCACGGCGCTGGCAAACGACCCGACACCTGCCTGAAGGATCAGATGCGTGGGCATGCCCTCTCCGGATGCAAGAAGCTGCCGGTAGCATTCATAAGCGAGCGTCATATAGCCCTGAAGGATCCATGTCGGGATCTGCTCGTATCCCTCGAAAGCGGTATCCTGCGTGAGCACCCAGCCGTATTCGTGGGCATTCTTATCCGCAAGATGGACGCACCCATCGTAGTTCATGTCTGTAATGGTGGCGTCGGCGTTCTCCTTGAGGATATTTTGGAGGCGTTCCTGTGCCGAGCCCTTCGGCATATAGATGACGGAGTGCTGACGCAGTTTATTTGCCATCCACGCGACGCCGCGGCCGTGGTTGCCGTCCGTCGCGGTGACAAACGTCACGTCGCCGATCTTCGCGCGGGCTTCGTCGCTCGTAAGCTCCTCAAATGAGGTCTCTCCGATATTCTTGCCGAGCTTTCCGGCCAGATAGTTCCCGATCGCGTAGCCGCCGCCGAGCACTTTGAAAGCGTTGAGGCCGAAGCGGAAGGACTCATCCTTGACGAACACGCTTCCGACGCCCAGCGCCTCGGCGAACCCGTCGAGTTTGCGCAGCGGCGTAAATTCATACCCCGGGAACCCCGCAGAAAAGTTCTGCGCCTTTTTTGCCTCTTCGAGGGAGGCGATGTTCACATCCGCGGGCGCATGGCTGCCGCGGGTGCGAAGGATATACTCAAATGTTTCTTCCATGCTCAATCGGCCCTCTTTAGTTGTTTTTCCGTTTTAATTTTGACTTCATATTCCTTGAGCATCTTGACGACCTGCGGGCTCAGAAGCAGCAGGGCGATCATGTTCGGAATGAAGATGAATCCGACGACCATATCCGCCATATCCCAGATCTGGGAGACAGGCAGCGTGCAGGAGATGACCGGCGGAATGAAGAAGAGCCAGCGGGCCCACTTCGAGATCTTGTCGCCGAATACATACTTCAGGCTGGTGCGGAATTCGACAAAATATCCGAGATAGGAGCTGTAGCAGAAAAGGAACACGGCGATTCCGGCAACCCACATGCCGACGTCTCCAAAGGACTGACGGAAGGCAAGGAATGTCAGATAGATGCCGGTCTCTCCGCTCGCCCAGATCTCTTCGCCGCCGCTGAGGATGGCGATACCGGTCAGGGTGCAGATAATAATGGTATCAATGAACACTTCCAGCACGCCGTAGAGGCCCTGATGGATCGGATGATCCGTCTTGGCAGTGGCATGTACGGTGGCCGCCGTGCCCTCGCCGGCCTCATTCGAGAAGATGCCGCGGAATCCGCCCTTGGTCATCGCCAGCTTGATGCCGGCGCCCGCGAATCCGCCGACCACCGGGGCCGGAGCGAACGCATATTTGAACACGAGATCAAACGCATAGCCGACATGATCGATATGCGCGAAGATCACAAAGAGGCATCCAAGAATGTAGAGCAGGCACATCGGAGGAACAATCGCGCTGCAGGCTTCGCCGACGCGCTTGATTCCGCCGAGGCAGATGATCAGGCTGACCACCGCAATGCTGACGCCGGTCACGATCATCGGTACGCCGAAGACGTCGTCCAGCGCGGTGGCGGCGGTGTTGACCTGAACAAAGGCCGCGTCGCAGAGCGTCAGAAGCAGAAGCGCCACGGAAAAGACCGGAGCAAGCCAGTGCCAGCTTTTGCCGAGGCCTTTTTTGATGTAATACATCGGCCCGCCGTAATATTCGCCGTCGGGCCCCTTCTCCCGGTATTTCACCGCGAGAGAAACCTCGGCGAGCTTGGTGAGCATGCCGAAAATGGCGGTGACCCACATCCAGAAGAGGGCGCCCGGGCCGCCGATCGCGATTGCCGCGGCGACACCGGCGATGTTGCCGGAACCTACGGTGCCCGCAAGAACCGTGGAGATCGCCTGAAGCGGCGTCATGCTGCCTTCGTTATTTTTGCCGGTATCTTTTTTGAACATCTCGCCGAGCGTCTTTTTGAAGACCAGCGGCAGCCCGCGGACCTGGAAGAACCTCGTGCGGATCGTGTAGTAAATTCCTCCGAATACCAACAGGAACAGCATCGGGTAGCCCCAAAGGAAATCGAACACGTTGTAAATCTTCTCCCACATGGAAAAAATCCCCTCCCTATTGTTCAGATGATTTCAACAACAGCTAACGCTGCCGGAGCCCTATTCAACAACCGCCACAGCCTCGATCTCAACCAGCGCATCCTTCGGCAGCCGCGCCACTTCCACGGCACTGCGCGCCGGATACTCCAATGGGAAAAACTCCGCGTAGACGGCATTCATGGCCGCAAAATCGTTCATGTCCTTTAAAAATACTGTAACCTTAACGACCTCCTCCATCCCGGCACCGGCCGCCTCCAGAACCGCCCGCACATTTTGCAGAGACCGCCTTGTCTGCTCCGCGGCCCCGGAGGCAAGCTTTCCCGTCTCCGGATCTGCGGGAAGCTGGCCCGATGTGAAAATAATCTTTCCTGCCCGGATTCCCTGAGAATACGGCCCGATGGCCGCAGGAGCTTTCTCCGTGGCAACAACTGCTTTCATGCTTCCGTCCCCTTCTCAAAAACGTTCAGAATCCCCGTGAGTCGAAGTGAAAATAATTTTTTATCACTGTGAGTAAATTTTATCATTGCAAAGTTTTTTTGTCAATACCGATCCGATTCATTTTAGGAATTCCCTGCATTTTCGTGATACTGCTCAATATTTTACCGATTATTTAGGCATTCCGTTCGCCATCCAACGGGATTCCGCATTGACTTTTTTTATGCACTGTGATAATATTTTATCATATAAATCCTGCAGAAAGGCGGTGTCTATTGAATGCCCAATGAGCTTTTGCGGCCATATATTGCACTGGTTCCCTTTCTTGGGGAGGTGCTTGGCCCCGATTATGAGATCGTCCTGCACGAGATCGGAGCGGAAAGCCGCATCATTGCGATCGCGAACAGCCACGTCAGCGGCCGGGAGGTCGGAGCTCCCCCCACGGACAAGGCGCTTCAGCTGATCCGGGACGGCGCCTACCGCGACAACGACTGGCAGCTAAACTATCTCGGCATCTCCAAAAACGGCAGCGCGCTCCGCTCCAGCACGTTCTTTATTAAGGACGGCAGAGGAAAGCTGATCGGGCTGTTCTGCATCAATTTCGACGGCAGCCGGTACCGTGAGCTCTCCCGCCAGATCCTTTTGCTCGTGCATCCCGATAGCTTTGTCGATCATCTCCCCTCCCCGGAGCCCCGCCCCGCATCCGACGAGGGCAGCGGCACAAACGCGGAGCATTTTCCGAACAGCGCGGAGGATATCGTGGCCGAAGCCATCCGCCAGGCCACCGAAAACGCCTCCGTCCCGGTGGACCGCATGACGCCGCAGGAAAAGATCGACATCGTTGACCGCCTGAACCAGAGCGGCATCTTCATTGTGAAAGGCGCCGTGAGCAATGTTGCGCAGGCGATCGGCTGCTCCGAGGCGACGGTCTACCGCTATCTTGCAAGCCTCAATAAAAAGAAGCTGAAATAAGTTTGCCCGCAGAGCCGGTATTTTTCCCTATCGCCAATTTGGAATCGCACAAAAAGCTCTGGACGGCGCGGCATATAGAAACATATTCCGGATAACCGGACGGCATGACCATTTTGGCCGTGCCGTCTTTTTTTGCCGTTTGAGAATTTTTTCGGTGTAGTTTGAGGGCGTCCCCGGCTTTTTTCCGTGCAGGCCCGGGTTGGGCTTTCCTGCAAATCCGCCGGCGCCCTCCGTGCTCAAGGGCGGCGTTTTTTTGGCAACCGTACAAAAAGCGCTTTTCGGAACGGCCGTTTTTTTGGAGGATTGTGAAAATTCCTCGCAGACGGTTGACAAGCGGGAAAAAGCAGGGTATAATCGGCACAAATTAAATTGATCCGGCCACACGCCGGAGCAATGGTAGAGGCGCGGCAAGTCAGAAGTACTCCGTCCACGATGGAATTCAGGTTCCGGACGAGAGAAAAGGGGCTGCCGCCGAAGCTGAAACGGGCCTGAAGAGCCGTTTCTCGCTGGGCCGACGGAGAAGATCCGGCGGACTGTCACAGAAATGTGGAGAGCTATCATTGGCGGAAAGCTTTCGGGCAAGCACCCGGAAGCCATATTACTTAGTAATGAAGCCATGAATGCGAACCTCGCATTCATGGCTTTTTTAAAATTCAAAAAAAGAGAGGGTACCAACATGAAGAAATGGATTGCCTTGCTGCTGACCGCCGTCCTTGTTTGCAGTCTCAGCGCCTGCGGAACGCCCGCAGCCGAAGAAAGTGAAAGCCAGCCCGAATCCCAGACTTCGGAAGAAACCGTCACCAGCGATACCGAAAGCACTCCGGAAGCACTGCCGCAGCTCCGCGTCGGCATGGAATGCGCCTATGCCCCCAACAACTGGCAGGAAGACACCGCCACCGACACCAACTATCCGATTGAAAACGTGCCCGGTGCCTTCGCCGAGGGTTACGACGTACAGATCGCCAAGATCATCGCCGCTGAGGCGGGTTATGAGCTTGTCATCGTAAAGATGGCCTGGAGCGGACTGATCGAAGCCCTTAAGCAGGGTCAGATCGACGCCATTATTGCCGGCATGGCCGATACGGCCGAGCGCCGCGAATCCATCAACTTCTCCGATCCCTACCACGTCACCGAATACGGCGTCATGGTGAACGCCGACTCGGCCTATGCCTCCGCCACGAGCATCCACGACTTCTCCGGCGCCAGCATCCTCGGCCAGAAGGATACCATGCTCGACACCGTCATCGACCAGATGGAGGGCGTCAACCACCTGACTCCGGTCGACAGCGTCCCCAACATGATCTCCCGCCTCGATCAGGGCACCTGCGACGGCATCATCGTCAACGTGGAAAATTCCGAATCCTATCTTGCCTCCAACCCCAACTTCAAAGTCATCACCTTCGCCGAAGGTGACGGCTTCGATCTCGGATTCGTCGGCGCCTGCGTGGGTCTGCGCAAGGAAGATACCGATCTGCTTGACGCCGTGAATACGGCTCTCGCCGGCATCGATCAGGAGACCCGCGACACCCTTTGGGAAAACGCCGTGGCGAATCAGCCTAAATAATTTTTCATTTAGATTACGTTCCCGCACAATAAACGCGCAGCACCTTGCGCACAGGAGGCAGCTATGAGAAAACTTGTGGATTTCTTCAGAAAGGACCGTCGGTACGGATACCTGACCGGCGCGGTCATGACGGCGCTGAACGTATGGATGTGGCGCTCGGAGCCCTCGAGGCTCAGTTTTCTCGGCAGCGACAGCGTGCTGCTGTATCTGCTTGCGGCTGTGTGCGGCGTGTTTGCGGTTATGGCTCTGATCGCAGGAGCCGTGAAGCTCACCCACTGGCGCAATTACGGTGAGACCGCGATGAAAAAGCCGGCCATGCTGAAAGTGGCCCGTTATCTCTACTTCCTGGTGCTTGCCGCATTTCTCGTCACCGTGACGGATCGGATTCTGCTCGGCTTTATCAGCCTTACGGAGGAATCTGTCGCCTCCGAAAGCAACCCGCAGGGGTTCCTTGCCTCGATGATCTACATGTTCTGGAAAGGAAGGTCGATGTTCGCCCTCGGTGTCTGGACCACGGTGCGCATCGCCCTTCTGGGCACGGCCATCGCCTTCGTGCTGGCCCTGCTGATGGTCACGCTCCGGATTCTGAAACCCGTCCGTCAGGATAACGACCTCGTGCGGTTTTTTAAGAAGGTGGGCGGCATCTTTTCGAGAATCTACATCACGGTCATCCGCGGCACGCCGATGATGGTGCAGGCGCTGATCATCTACTACGCGGGCTTCGGCCTTTTGAAGAACTCCTCCATGACGATCACCGAGATCAACTATGTGTGGAGCGCCTTTATGGCCGGCCTGATCACCGTCTCCCTCAACTCCACGGCCTACCTCGCGGAGGTGCTCCGCGGCGGTATCGAGTCCATCGACAGCGGCCAGATGGAGGCGGCAAGGAGTCTCGGCATGACAAGTTGGCAGGCCATGAGAAAGGTCGTCTTTCCGCAGGCGGTCAAAAACAGCATCCCCGCCATCGGCAACGAATTCATCATCAATATCAAGGATTCGTCGGTGCTCTCCGTCATCGCCTGCTTCGATCTGATGTTCGGCACAACTTCGGTGGTCGGCATCTACTACCGTCAGCTCGAGGTCTACTGCATCGCGGCGATCACTTACCTGATCCTGACCTGTTTCTCCTCTCTGCTAATGAAGGCCATCGCAAAAAGAATGGACACCCCCGCCAAAGATATTCCCAGTTCGAATTGAGGTGACATGATGGAACCGATTCTGAAAATTGAAAAACTCGAAAAATCCTTCGGTTCGCTGAAGGTCCTGAAAGGTATCGATCTGGAGGTGTACCCGGGGGAAGTGGTGTGCATCATCGGGGCCTCCGGCTCCGGAAAATCCACCCTGCTCCGCTGCATCAACCTGCTGGAGGAGGCCGATTCCGGCAACGTCTGGTTTGAGGGCAAGGATCTGATGGATCTCTCCACAAACCTCAACAAGCTCCGGGAACGCATCGGCATGGTATTTCAGAGCTTCAACCTCTTCGCCAACAAAAACGCGCTTGACAACTGCACCATGGCGCCGATGTCGGTGAAGCATCTCTCCCGGCAAAAGGCCGAGGAGCTTGCGGTCAAACATCTGACGACCGTGGGCCTTCAAGATTTCATCCATGCCGACAGCCGCAGGCTCTCCGGCGGGCAAAAGCAGCGCGTGGCCATTGCCCGGGCGCTGTGCATGGAGCCGGACATGATGCTCTTTGACGAGCCCACCAGCGCGCTCGACCCGGAGATTGTGGGCGAGGTGCTCGACGTCATGAAAGGGCTCGCCGGCGAGGGTATGACCATGGTGGTCGTCACCCACGAGATGGCCTTCGCAAAGGAGGTCAGCGACCGGGTGGTATTTATGGACGGCGGCGTCATTTTGGAGCAGGGCAGCCCTGCGGAGGTCTTCGGACATCCGCAGGAAGCCCGCACCAAGGAATTTCTGAGCCGCTATCTGGAGGAAAAATGAAGGACATTACGGAATTCTTTACGAGTGAAAGCGATTACCCGGATCTGGATTCAGACGGCGCGGCGGAGAGACTTTCCGCCGCCATCCGTTGCGTCACCGTGAACGACGGCACCGATTATGCCGGCTTCGAGGCGCTGCAAAATTTGATGAAGGAGAGCTACCCCGCCGTCCTGCGCGCGGGCAGCTTTGAGCTCATCGGACGCAGCGTGCTCATCACCATCCCCGGCAGCCATCGGGAACTGCTCCCGGCGCTCTTTATGAGCCATCAGGACGTGGTTCCCGTCGTGGCGGGTACGGAGAACGACTGGACCTATCCGGCCTTTTCCGGCGCCATCGCCGACGGCTATATCTGGGGCAGAGGGACGCTCGACATCAAAAATCAGGTCTTCGGCATCTTTGAGGCGGCGGAATACCTGCTCTCCCGCGGCGCGCGCTTCGAGAGAACGGTGTATTTTGCCTTCGGGGAGGACGAGGAGACCTACAACTTCGGCGCGAAGGCCATCTCCGATACGCTAAAAAGCCGCGGCGTCCGGCTGGAATTTGTGCTCGACGAGGGCGGCGGAAAGATTCAGTCCGGGGCCGCTTTCGGCGCGCCGGAAATTTCTTTCTCCCAGATCGATCTGATGGAAAAGGGCTATGCGGATCTGGAGCTCTCCGCCAAAAGCGCGGGCGGGCACTCGAGCCATCCCTTCGGCGGTACCTCTCTGGGCAGACTCTCCTGCGCCATCGCCCATATCGTGGAGCATCCGTTCCCGGCGGAGCTTTCGCCGGTTGTAAAGGGTACTTTTTCGGCGCTGGCCCCGTATATCACCGAGGAGCCGCTGAAGACACTGGCCGCAGACCTTGATAAAAACGCCTCGGCCCTCGCGGACTACTGCCTCGGAGTGCCGGAGCTCTTTCCGCTTGTGACCACCACCATCGCGCCGACCATCATCCGGGGCAGCTCCGCGGCCTGCAACGTGATGCCCCAGAACATGGAGGCGGTCGTCAACTTCCGGATCGCGGAGGGACACACCGCCGATGAAGTGATGGAAAAATGCCAAAGGGTTGTGGCCGATCCGGAGGTCTCCCTGCGGTTTTTGCAGGCGAACGACCCCTCCGCCACCGCCCGCACCGACGGCTTCGGCTATCGAACGCTCAAGGCGGCGATGAACCGGTATTTTCAGGATGTGGTGGTCATCCCCTCCATGACGGCGGGGGCCACCGACGCCCATCACTATGAGCAGATCTGCGACACCTGCCTGCGCTGCAGCCCGTTTATGGGAAACGAGGATGAGGTTGCGAGAGGCGTGCACGGCACGGACGAGAAGCTCTCCCTGCGCGCCTATGCACAGGGCATCCGGGTGCTCATCCGCATTATGGAGACGCTCACCGAACAGAAAGCATAAAACGCGCAGAAAGCCCTCTCTCCGGGAACTTTTGCATGCGCTTGGCTTGAAACAAAGGAGCCGTGGGTTTCAATTCCGGCACCTCGAACAGAAAGACATACCCCCCGTCAAAGGGAAGGTATGTCTTTTATTATGGGGAAAAGCATGGTATAATCCATGCAAGGATAACAGGAGAAGCAGGCAAAACGGCCATGGAATCGTCGATTTCCGGAGGTGAAATACGCTGGATTTACAGACTTATAAGATGCTCGAACAATATATGCTCACATGTATGGACGACAGCGCGCATGACAAAGACCACATCTACCGGGTTTTATATGTTGCGCTGGATATCGCAAGCTATGAGAACCCCATCGATTACGACGTACTCATCTGCGCCTGTTTGCTTCATGACATTGGCCGGCGGGAGCAGTTTGAAAACCCTCAATTATGCCACGCCGCCGTCGGCTCGGAAAAAGCATATGCGTTTTTAGTCTCCGAAGGCTTTGAACACGAATATGCGGAAAAAGTGAAGGCCTGCATAAAGACGCATCGTTTTCGCAGCGATTCGCCGCCCCAAAGCATCGAGGCAAAAATCTTGTTCGATGCGGATAAGATCGATGTCATCGGGACGCTTGGCATTGCGCGCACCATCTTCTATAAGGGACAAGTATCCGAACCGCTTTACTCGCTGCTGCCGGATGGGCAAGTATCCGACGGTTCCAAGGATCCATTGCCTTCCTTTTTTCAGGAATATAAGTACAAACTGGAGAACCTCTATACTCGCTTTTACACAAATCGCGGCGCCGAAATCGCGGCAGAGCGCCAGGCATCCGCAAAAGCTTTTTATGAGAATATGCTGCGCGAAGTGCAATCCTCATACAAGGTTGGACAAAACTTGCTGTTGAATCATATTGATTAAAATATAAAAATCGATAAAAGTCTGTCGAGAATGTTTTTAGCAAAAGCAATCTTTTTCACCCTATTGCCTTAAACCCCCGCACCGTTTTGACAACGATGCGGGGGTTTTTATTGTCATCCGGAGTTTTTTTCCAAGTTCGGCGGCGGCTTTGTTTCACGTTTTTCGGACTCAGCGTCTTTATTGGCTTCTTCCCGAGAAACATCTTGTCCGGGCCTGGCGCACAGTCTGCGGAAAAAAATCCACAATGCCCGACGATATCTCTTATATTTTCCGGTGCTCAAACCGCAGGGCTCCCCTTTCCCTTCCAAATGAATCTGCGCCCATCAAAACCGGGAACTATTTTCCTTTTTTTGCCAAATTTCAATTGACAAATATTTGATTGTATGACATAATTTTCCAGTAGGTTGTCCATTCTTGCTTTATAAAATGCAGAAAGACGGGGACGCAAATCTCGAGAATCCGGCCTCATTAAAAGATCTGATGCCGTTTTTTTATTTTTGCGTTCTGTTCGTCATGTTCTGCGAAAATCCACGGTACATTTCAACCACATTGCTCTGTTCACGGTTTCCAACACTTGGCGAGGATGAGAGGACAAACTGAAAGGAGAAAACAGGATTTATGAAAAGAAGGTTCGGTTTAAAGGCTTTGGCCGTTCTATTGACGGTGATGATGCTGTCGGCGTTGCTGCCGATTACGGTATTGGCAGATTCAGCAACGACCTTTATCGGCATCACCTCGGATGTCCACGGATCGTATACAAATATTTCAACGTGGCTCAGCAGCAACAACGACGGCTCGCTGGAATATGTGGTCTTTGGAGGCGATATTGGTTCGATGTACTGGAAAACCAGCGCAGCCGAACTCGATACGATCAGCACCAACACATCCTACGCCTCCGACGGTGACCAGACCGTCGGGAAGATCAACGATTTGATCGATGCGCAGTATCCGGATACGACACCCGTCTATACCATGGGCAATCACGACTGGTATATCGGTTCCATGGGCGTTTATGCCAATGCCGGCACGTTATCGTTCCAGCCGATCACCGGTTGTGCCCGGACAGGCATCCAGAACGATCCGGACAGCGACGGCTTCACGATCTATACGTTGGGTGCCGCAAACGGCAATTCCTCCCCTTGCCTTTTCTCGGAGGACGATATTGCCGATCTGGAAACGGAGCTGGCGGGCGCGGATCCGGGCGAACCCTTCTTTATCATTTCGCATTTCCCGCTTCATTATGGGAGCAGCCGCACCGGGCAGAACAGCAGCGAACTGATTGATCTGCTCAACGGTTACCCGAATGTATTTTTCTTTTGGGGGCACAATCATCACTCTGGGGAATCGCTGCTGAATACCATCAAAATCGCGGGCGATACCATTGTTCCTTCGGATGCGACGAGCACAACCAAGACGCTGAATTTCACCTATGCCAATTCCAGCCACATGGGCAGCGGTGACTCCATCAACGGCACCGGTGTCCTTGTTGAAATTACAGACAACGGCGATGCTTCTTCGGTCACGCTGACCTATAAGGACATGAACGGAAGCTCGGTCGGCTCGTCTGTGACCGTGGATCTCGGCGCCGCGGGCAGCGAGATTTCAGCCGTTGCGGTCACCGGCATCGCCTCCCCGGCGGCAGATGCCGCACCGGATACCGATGCTGCCGTTTCCACCGGCGGCGTCACCGCTTCCGCCGTATCATGGCTTGTGGGTGGCGTGCCCTTTACCGGTGCAGCCTTTGCCGAAGGCGTGGCATATACCGCGCAGGTGACGCTGACAGCAACCGGCAGCAGAGTCTTTACCGCGTCGACCTCGGCCACCGTAAACGGAAAAGAAGCGACATCGGTGACGTTAAATCTTGACGGAACCCTTGACGTAACCTATGATTTCCCGCAGGCGGCCGAGTCGTCGCTGACATACACAAAGGTGTCGTCGGTCAGCGACGGGCATCAGTATGCCATCGTCATAGACAGCGTCGCCATGAACAATACGGCGCAGACGGGCTCCACCTCGTATTACAGCTATGTGGGCCTCGGATATACGGCTCCGGATATCAGCTCCGACGGCAATACGCTGACCTTTGACTCGGCAGACGATGCGGAAGCCGCCACATGGACTTTTGAGACCACCGGCAACGCGGACGAATGGGTAATTTCAAATGAAGGCTCCTATCTCTATGCTTCGCAGTCCAGATCCCTTATGCTGGATTCCACAAGCAGCACTCCTTGGACATTCGGAACGCTGAACGGGAATTCCCAACTATATTCCACCCTCTATGACAGCACCGACGACGAAGATGTCACCTGCAAGCTATACCTCCTGCAGATCCACTTCCGTCACGCTCAGCTCGTCCCAACTGAACTCGCTGGATGCGGATAAGGATATCCTTGTGAGATATAAGGCCACGCTGAGGGCCGATGCAAGCGACAACCAGTTTATCGACCTGCTCGCAGGGGAAGATCTGCCCGATACCGTAACCGGCGACGACACTTCCAACAAAATGAGCGGTATGGTCCAGAACACCATGGAGTACTCCACCAACGGCAGGACTTGGACCAAATATACCGGCAAACTTCCCAACCTGGCGGGCAACATCACCATCTATGTCAGAATGTGCGCCTACGACAACACGATGCCCGGCGAAGCCGAATCCTTTGTCTTCACCAGAAAATCCTATATGATCTTTTGGTTCTGGTACCGGTAAGGCTGCCTGAAGAAAGGTTAAAATGTAGAAAATATCTCCATTCCGGAACAGGCATACCCGCATAGGATAAAACCGCGGAAACAGGGCACCAATTCCGGCTTCATTCTTCATATCCGGGAAGCCGCACGTTCAAACTTAGCCTCCGAACCTAAAAAAGGCCGCCGATTGATACCGGCGGTCTTTTGTTTGGTCTATTTTATATGGATTTCCGGGCGGGGATCTCCGCAGAGCCACCGAATACGAACCACGGGATAAAAGTTATCCCTTATTTTGCTCCGGAGTTCCTCCAGCCTTTTCTTCAGCGCCACAAGTCCCTCCGCCGGGTCGTCGATTTCCATCACGGCCTGCTCCATCGGACAGATGCCGCCGCCCGTGCGGTCCGTGATGATCTCCACCAGCGTATCCGACGCGGTGGAAATATGGTGTGCCTTCAAATAGGCCTCGGCGCTTTTACTCATCGTGACGCCGTAGCAGCTCTTTGCGCCGCCGAGAACGAACACCATCGCGGCGGCCTTTCCGACGATCTTGTCGACGACGGAGACATCCTTCAGCGCGCCTTCTTCATAAAGCTGGATCACCGGCCCGATCCCCATGCCCGTGCCCGTGCGGACGATGCGGTTCTCCCGGATGACCACGCAGGTGGCCGTGCCCTCGCGGATCAGGTTGACCGCCGAGCGCAGCGTATCCTCCCCGGGACGGAAGCGCCGCAGGGCCTCCACGACCGCCGGAATCAGCAGAAACTGAATGACGATGCCCGGCAGGCCGGTCGTCACCGCCGCCAGAACGGGCAGCGCCTTGAGTTCTCCAAACGCGGCGGCAAGGGCCTCGAACATGGCCCAGTAGGAAATACGACCGCAGAGCATTGCCGTGGCAAGCGTCGGCAATACGCCGAATTTTTTTCTGCCGAGCGGTGTCTTCCAAAAAAGCAGGCCGCTGACAAGACCGTAGGTGGTAAGCTCGGCCGTCATGATCGGCAGCATCGGAAACGCGGCCGGCATCCCGGTCAGCAGGGTGTTCAGCGCCGGCGTCAGCAGCCCGCAGAACGCGCCGTACAGCGGGCCGCAGAGAAATCCGGCCAGCAGCACCGGGATATGCATCGGCAGGAGCACGGTTCCCTGCACGCCGAGGCCGTGCGCAAAGGCGAACGGCAGCAGCAGGCCGGCAGCCATCAGCATTCCGGCGACGGTGAGTTTCTGTGTGTTTGTACGGATCATAAAGCGGCCCCCTATGAACAATACCGGTTTTTCGGCGGAAACGATATCTTTAAGCGGAAATATCACCGACCGAAGCACCGATCTGCAATCGAAAACAAATTCCGGGCTTTTGTTAAAAAAGCCCGGCGCCGATCTGTCGGAATAAAAAATCTATGGCAGTAAAAGGCACCATTATGCCCACAGGAACCAGATAAACAAGTAGCCGGAGAGCACGGCGGTCAACGAGAGCGGCATACCGATCCGGGCATATTCCCTCGTTGAAACCTCGTAGCCGTTTTTGCGCAGGATGCCGATGGCCGTGATGTTGGCGGAGGCGCCGATCGGAGTCAGGTTTCCGCCGAGCGTCGCGCCGACCAGCAGGCCGAAATAGAGCAGATACGGCTCAACGCCGAGCGCCGACGCCATGCCCTGCACAACCGGAAGCATTGTCGCAACATAGGGAATGTTGTCAATAAAGGCGGAAAATACGACGCTTGCCCAGACGATGATCGTATAGATTATAAAGATATTGTCGCCGCCGAGTTTGACGAACAGCTCCGCGATGGCATCGACAAGGCCCGCCTCGGTGATGCCGCCGATCACGACAAAGAGCCCGGCCAGCAGCAGAATGGTCTCATAATCCATCTCCCTGAAGGGCTTCAAAATGCGGTCGGCATCATGATACCGAAGCGCCTCGATCATGGCACAGGTCATGCATAAGGTGACGCAGATGACACCGTTGGTGATGGAAGGCTTGTTGGGAATGAACGAGGCAAGGATCAGCAGGGCAACCATCGCCAAAAGCATATAGGAAGGCAGATGATTCTTGACGACCTGCACGCTGCAGATGTCGATGCTCTGCTTCTCTTTTCGGAACAGGATCAGTAACGCGACGGCCGCGATCAATGCGCCAAGCTCCACCGTCCAGAAGATGCCCGGGCGCCCCATGAACCAGAAGAAGTCGAGAAAATCCATGCCCGCATAGCTGCCGAGCAGGATCGAGGTCGTATCGCCGACCAGCGTGGCCGCGCCCTGAAGATTGGAAGAGACGGCCACCGCGATGATCGGCCCAACCGGGCTGATCTTCAGCCTTTTGGCGATCTCCAGAGCGACCGGGGCAACCATCAGGACCGTAGCGACGTTGTCGATGAAGGCGGAGATCACGCCGGCAAAGACGGAGAGCGCTACCACCGCCCAGCGGACATCCGGCGTTCTGCAGATCAGCAGATCCGCCATGCGCGCCGGCATTCCTGAATCAATAAAGAGAGCGACAAGCCCCATGGTGCCGCCGATCATCATCAGTACGTTGAAATCGATGGAGGAAAGGATTTTCCCCAGCGGCAGGTATCCGAGAATGACAAAAAGCGCCGCCGAAGCCAGAGCAATCTTCCAGCGGTGCTTTTGGAACAACAGCAGGCAGACATAAGTCAGGCCGAACAGGATGGCAACAAAGGTCATTTTTGATTCTCCCAGCGATTCAAATTCCGTGCCCGGTTCTCCCGGACAAGATTGATTTATTATAACAGGAAAACGGCCTTCTGTCAAAATTTTGCGTACTTTATGCAAAACGGGCGCATCCCGCAAAGGAAGCGCCCGTTCTCCGTTTTGCCGCGGTGCCGGAATGCCACAACTACGCGGTTTATCCTCCGGAATTTTGCCGTGCGTCGGTTATTTCACCGCGCGCAGCTCGATATAACCTCTGGTGCCGACCGGCGCCAACTGGATGCGCGGATTCGCGTCATCCCATACATATCCGATGACCGCGGGATCGTAACGATCCATGGAGGCCTGCACCGCCTCGATGGCCTGACAGAAATCTTCCTCAGCAAAGGGCTCGCCCTGAAACATCAGGTACTTTGCCCTTGGCAGGTCGATCACGTCAAATCCCTCCGGCACCGGGCCGTCATATTCGGCATCCTCCTCAACGCCCTGCATATATTCCGACGTGCCGGGCTTACGGTATTTTTCCGGCAGCCACAGGCCGATCGGCTCCCCGCACAGGGATTTCATGCTCATGAGCACGCCCCATATGTCGCAGCCCACTTCCTGGCAGTAGGCCCAGTAGTCCGCCGCCTTCTCCCCGCGCTTGACGATCACCCTGCGGGCGGGCTTCTCAATCACCTGAATAAAAATGTTCTTAACCGTCTCCATGTCGCTCGTCCTCCTCCAGAATTCTCTGAATTTTACGCCGTATGGGGTAAACAGGGACAGCGGAATCGGATTCAGGGCATATTCGCGGGGATTGCAGCCGAATTCCCGAAAAAAAGCCCTCTGGTAGCCATCCACGCTGCCGAATCCCATCTCGCAGGCCACGTCGACGATCCGGCAGGTCTCATCCCGCAGCCGCAGCGCCGAGCGGGAGAGCCTGAGCCGCCGGATATAATCCGCCGGAGCGAGCCCGGTCAGTTCCTTAAACAAGCGGGCGGAATACCACGGAGAAAAGAACGCTGCCCCGGCCAGATTGGCCAACGTGATGCGCTCCGTCAGATGCGCCTCGATATAATCCTGCATCCGCTGAACGGCCCCCGATTTTTCCGTCATCCCTGTCACCTCCCGACGCTTTCATTTTCGCAGATCTGGGAAAAATTTTCTCGACGTTCTTTGCTTTTTGTTTTTCTTTCTATTTTTTTCCTTTATCTATTATTGGAAAAAAGAGACCCTCTGTATAGTCTCCACTTTATCACAGTTTGAGGCATAAAAAAAGGCATCGCCTTCCTCAAAAGGAAAGCGATGCCTGCTGGTTGCCCGACGAGGATTTGAACCCCGACAAACAGAGTCAGAGTCTGTCGTGCTACCATTACACAATCGGGCAATTTCTCGTGCTTTTTTATTATACTTATTACGGGCAAAATGTCAAGGATAGAATTTGATTTTACACAGTATTTTTTCGTATACTCGACAAAATGCGCTTATGGTATTATAATCAAAAATTGGGGACAATATTCTAAAAAGAAAAGGAGGTTCATCCATGCCCGCAGTTGATATGAACGAAGAGGAATTCGATAGCAACATTCTGAATGGAACCGGAAAGGCCATCGCCGATTTTCACGCCTCCTGGTGCGGCCCCTGCAAAATGCTTGACCCGATTATTGAGGATCTGGCGGACGAGCTCGGCAGCCAGGCCTTTGTCGGCAAGGTCGATGTCGACGAATGCAGCGATATTGCCATGGATTACAATGTTTCCGCGGTGCCTACCATCATCTTTTTCAGCAACGGAGAAGAAGCGGCCCGCCTTGTCGGCTACCAGACCAGAGAAAATCTGCTCGAAACGCTGAGTTCCATCTGAAAGAAACCCGATAAAAGCAGCCTCCCCCCGGAGGCTGCTTTTTTTCTGCCGGAACGGCTCCTGAGGACATTCCCCTAAAAAATCATATGTCCCCGCCGGATATCCGAGCGGCCCAAAAATGCAAACAAAAAGGAGACCGAAAACGGCCTCCTTCAAATAATTTTCGCTATTTCAGAGATACAGGTTCATTAGCTCGGCGTCGAAGCAGCGGTCCCCGATCTTAAAATATTTCGGGAACGTGCCGATGCGATGGAAACCGAATTTTTCGTAGAGGGCGATCGCGTTTTGGTTGTCGGCGCGGACCTCCAGCGAGAGCACCTCAAGATGGGCCTCCTCTTTCGCGAAGCGGATGGCCTCCTTCATCAGTGCCGTGCCGACGCCTTGATGCCAGCACTCCCTCGCAATTACGATGCCCAGTTCCCCGCGGTGGGAAAAGCGCCTCGGAAATGCGTCGACGCTGCAGCTTCCGACGATGCGGCCGTTGGTTTTTGCGACAAGCATCAGGGATTTCTGAGATTTTGCCACGGTGCGGATATAGGCGGCCTCCTGTTTTTTGGTCAGAGGAAGCCCTTCTTCGCCAAAGGAGAGATTGTCGGACTCGCCGCCGGCCGCCTTCAGAAAGGCAAGCATCTGCCCGGCATCCTCCGGTCTCGCTTTTTCAATCCGATAGTCCATGGTCTTTCCTCCCCGGGCCGTTATTTTTCCGCCTCGGCAAGGATTTTGTCCCGCCAGGCTTTCGCAGCCTGCTCGGCCTTGTTGTCACCGAAATGATAATAGACCTTATCTTTCAGCGCATCCGGCAGATACTGCTGCTTCACATAATGATTTTTGTAATTGTGCGCGTATTTGTAGGCTTCAGCGACATGACCGTCCCCCGTTTTGACATGGAGGTTGACAAGGTGCTCCGGCACATCCCCGGTGAACCCGGCCTGCACGTCCGCAAGCGCCGCCGTGACGGCAAGCATGCCGGAGTTCGACTTCGGCGCGGTGCACAGCAGAATGACGGCGTCGGCGAGCGGAAGCTGCGCCTCGGGAAGCCCGAGCTCGAGCGCCGTATCCACGCAGGCCTTGACGATCGGAATCGCCTGCGGATAGGCAAGCCCGATATCCTCGCACGCGATTGCCAGAAGCCTGCGGCAGACCGGTAAAATATCGCCGGCGTCGATGAACCGCGCAAGGTAATGCAGCGCCGCGTTCTCATCCGAGCCGCGGACCGATTTGTGAAAGGCCGAAAGCAGTTGGTAATGGTCGTCGCCGTCGCGGTCGTAGCGGTTCGCGCTGCGCTGTGCGGCGACATTCGCATCCTCCATGCCGATATGGCGTCTGCCGGTCTCGTCCGTCCGGGCGGCCAGCCAGCAGATCTCGAGCGCGTTGATGGCCTTGCGCGCGTCGCCGGAACAATTCCGCGCGATATGCGCGAGCACGCCGTCCTCGACCTCGATGGGCGCGCCGTCCTCCTCTTCGAGCCTTGCGACCGCGTTTTGAAGCGAGCGTTCCACATCCTCCGGCTCCAGCGGCTTGAATTCAAAGACCGTGCTGCGGCTGAGGATGGCGTTATAGACGTAAAAATACGGATTCTCCGTCGTCGAGGCGATCAGCGTGACGCGGCCATCTTCGATAAACTCAAGCAGCGTCTGCTGCTGCTTTTTCGTCAGATACTGGATCTCGTCGAGATAGAGCAGTACGCCGTTTGCGCCTCGGAGGCCCTCCGTCTGGGCGATGACGTCTTTGATATCCGCGGTGGAGGCGGAGGTGCCGTTGAGCTTGCAGAGCGTCTTGCCCGCGCGCTGTGCCAGAATCCGCGCCACGGTGGTCTTGCCCGTGCCGGAAGGGCCGAAAAAGATCAGGTTTGGAATCTCCCCAGAATCCGCAATGCGGCGGAGGAGCTTCCCTTCGCCCAAAATATGGCTCTGGCCGCAGACCTGAGAAAGATCCGTCGGCCGCAGTCTGTCTGCGAGCGGCATGAAAACGCCTCCTTCCGGAAAAATCGGATGATCTCCGATCAGGTAAAAGCTTAGAATGCAAATTTGTTTAAAATAAGATTTCCATCACGGGAATCACGACTTCCGTGGATTCAACAACAGACCGGCAGGTTTCCCCAAAAAAGTTCCGGACCGATTGGCAAGCCAGATTTTCGCGACAGAACATTCCAGACTTTCCGGCGGCTGTTCCCTCGTGGGAATCCCGCGGCTTCCGTGGATTCACAGGCCGGCAGGTTTCCCTGCTGTGGTTTTGTCCGCCTGCGAAAACGATATGCCCCCACGGGCGAACCGCCGAAAATCACTCGTAGAGCGGGAATCTTGCGCAGAGCTGTGCTACCGCCTCGTCGACGGCGTCCGCGCTGTTTTCATAATCGAACGTGGCCTTCGCGATGCAGTCCGCGACGATCTTCATCTCTTCCGGGCCCATGCCCCGCGTGGTCACCGCGGGCGTACCGAGCCGCAGACCGCTCGTTTTGAATGCGGAGAGCGGATCGCCGGGAATCATATTCTTGTTGGCGGTGATGTGGACGGAATCGAGGCGTGTCTCCAGCTCTTTGCCGGTGAGCTCCATTCCGCGAAGATCCATCAGGATCAGGTGGTTGTCCGTTCCGCCGGAGACGAGGCGAAGGCCCTTTTCGATCAGGGCATCCGCAAGCGCGGCGGCGTTTTCAACGATGCGCTTCTGATACCCGGCGAAGGACGGCTCCAATGCCTCTTTGAAGCAGACCGCCTTGCCCGCAATGACATGCTCAAGCGGGCCGCCCTGGCAGCCCGGGAAAATGGCGTGGTCGATCTTCTTGGCCAGTTCCTCTTTGCATAAGATCATGCCGCCGCGCGGGCCCCGGAGGGTCTTGTGCGTGGTGGTCGTGACGACATCCGCATACGGCACCGGCGACATGTGCAGCCCTGTGGCGACGAGCCCGGCGATATGGGCCATATCCACCATCAGGTAGGCGCCGCAGTCATCGGCAATCTCGCGGAACTTTGCGAAATCAATGGCCCGCGGATAGGCGGAAGCCCCGGCGACGATAACCTTCGGTTTATTTTCCATGGCCACCCGGTAGACCTGATCGTAGTCGATGCGGCCGGTCTCCTCATCCACGCCGTAAAAGACGAAACGATACATCTTTCCGGAAAAATTGGCCGGGCTCCCATGCGTCAGATGGCCGCCCTGGTCAAGATTCATGCCAAGGATGGTGTCGCCGTATTCCGCCAGTGCAAAATAGGCGCCAAGGTTGGCCTGCGCGCCGGAATGGGGCTGGACGTTGGCGTGATCGGCGCCGAAAAGCTTACAGGCCCTCTGACGGGCAAGCTCCTCCACCTCGTCGACGAATTCGCATCCGCCGTAATGCCGGTGGCCGGGATACCCTTCTGCGTACTTGTTGGTGAGCACGGAACCCATGGCTGCGAGCACCGCGGGAGAGACAAAATTCTCCGAGGCGATCAGCTCGATGTTGCCGCGCTGGCGGTGAAGCTCTTTTTCCATCATCTCAGCGAGCTCCGGATCCTCCTTCTTAAGATACTCGGCGCTGTCGGTAAAATCTCCGTACATGCGCAGTTCCCCCCTTCTTGGTAAAATACTTGTATTATTATATTAGTTTTTGCCAGATATGGCAAGAGAAAACGCGGATCAGGCTTTGACAGATATAAAAACTGTGTTATACTTCTTTTATCCTAATCCATCATTGCCGGAGGATGCTATGAAATACGTCTTTATCATCAACCCCAAGGCCGGAAAGGGCAAATCTGCCGATGAGATTGCCCGGAAGATCCGCTCTTTTTTCAGCGGAAAAAATGTCGAATATCATATTTATTTGTCGGAGTGTCCTGGGGATGCCATCCGCTTCAGCCGGGACTGCCCGGTTCTTGAAGGAGAGAAGGCCTGCTTTGTGGCCTGCGGCGGTGACGGCACTTTCTTTGAGGTCGTCAACGGCGGCTTCGAGCGTCCCGGCGTCAGCTTCGCCTGCTATCCCTGCGGCTCCGGCAACGATTTCATTAAATCCACTGGTGGAAAAACCTCCGACTACCGCGACCTGCAGAAGCTCCTGGACGGCAGCACCCGGATGATCGACGTATTGGACTGCAGCGGCCGCATCTGCACAAATATGTGCAACATCGGCCTCGACTCCATCATCTGCGACCGGATGAACCGCTTCAAGAAAATTCCGTTTGTATCCGGGCCGATGGCCTACAACCTCTCCACCGGGGTCTCCGTGCTGGGCAAGCTCGGCATTCCGATGAAGCTCACGTTTGACGACGGCGAAGTCTATGAGGGATCACTCACTCTTTCGGCTTTCGGCAACGGCATCTGCTACGGCGGCGGCTACTACCCCACGCCCGAGGCGAAACTCGACGACGGCCTGATTGATTTCTGCGGCATCAAAAAGGTCGCTCTGTCTCAGGTCAGCCATCTGATCGGCATTTATAAATCGGGAAAGCACCTTTATAATGAAGAGATCAAACCGCTGCTGCTTTATAAGAAAATCAAAAGTGTGAAGATCGAAAGCGACGAGGAGCTTTCCATCTGCATGGACGGCGAAGTCTACCGCGGCACTGAACTGGATATCTCCGTCCGCCCGGCTGCCCTGCCGTTCCGGGTACCGAAATTCGACTGAAAACCCAGCCTATGGCGGGCGATCCGGGGCCACTTTTTCCAAAAGGAAAAGGCCTCGGCATGCGGACCGGAAAGAGCCGTCTCATCGGATTTTGAACGAAAATCATATAAAAAAGAGCCCCTTGCGGGGGCTCTTTTTTTGCTTTTACATCCGATTATTTTTTGAAAGCGGTTGCCGCGCCGGCAATCAGGGAGATCAAGGCCAGCGCAGAGACAAGGGCCGCCACGTCGGAAACACCGGTATTCGGGTTCAATTCCTTGACGGTTTCTCCGGAATTGGCGGAGGTTGTCGCTTTTCCTTCCACAACCATAAACGGAGAGGCGCTGTCTACGGTAATCTTCGCGTCGCCGTACTTGTTCGCGGTGACGACAAAGGTCTCAACATCGCCATTCTTTTTCAGGTGATAGATGGTGACGGTCTCGCCGGCATACTCTTTGCCAAGCTCAAACGTGAGCTTCCAGGGACCTTTTCCGTCAAGATCAATATCCCAGGAGGCGATGATGTCCCCGGTTTTGAATCCGGTGGAAACGGCAAAGCTCTTCAGCGTCTGATATTCTTCCGTAGCCTTGTTAAGGCGCTCAGATTCGGCATTGGAACCCGAGACGATCGGTCCCTCATCTTCATCGTCATCGTCGTCATCGTTCTGGGCGCTGGTGGGCATGACTTTAAAAGAGTAAGTTCCGTACGTGGGCCGTATCCAGTATTCTCCGTTTTCGGGGAGAAACTCCTCCGGGTTTTCCGTGTAATAGCCACCGGTCACCGTGATGGATGGTTCGTTCACTTCGTTGGTGCTGGTATCGTACACCGCCAGCGCGCCGATAAATCTGCCGTCGGAGATGTCGAAAGAGGCGGTACCGCCGCCGACATTTCCGGTTGCCGTCTGGTCGACCGCAACGATGCAGTCGCCGTCTTGGTTTTCAAAGACGCCGTCGTAGATGTTGACAATGGCCGCGCTGCCGTAAGAACCCGTTTGGGAGGTGCTCGGCTTGCAGGCAATAATCACGCCTGTAAATGCGCCGGAGCCGTTGCCTCCGGCCACTGCGGAGTCGTTACCGGTGGTGTCGATATCCAGTTCGAATGTGCCGCCATAGATATCCAACGTACCGGCTTTAATCTCGATGATGGCATTTGGCTCAAATTGCTGTTCCCCATTCAGGTCAAACGTGCCGTCGTTGATCGTGATGGTCTCGTTCGCGGAGGCAAGATAGAACATTTTATGGAAGGTGCCTCCGTTGATGGTCAGGGTCTGACCGCTCTTTGTTCCGTTGGTGTAGAAGGTGCCGTTGAACGTGCCGCCGTTAATGGTGGTGGCGCTGTTGGCCGACATGGCAACCGCATACTGTCCACCGTAATATTCATCGCAGCCCCAATAATACTCCACGGATTCGGAAGTGAATGTTCCTGCGTTGATGACAAGCGTTCCCGAATTCAGAATCAGATAGCTGTAATCGCGCGTCTCGCGGAGCTCGCCGCCACCTGCCGTATCGTTGATGGTCAGGTCGGCGCCGAGCGAGACCTTCATAAAAGGATCCGCCGTCGTGGTGATCGTTTTGCCGTTTAGATTCAGGATGATGGTTTTGTCTGCGGGAATGGTATACGTCGTATCCCCCGTATTGAAGCTGTCGGTCAGCGTGATCATACCTCCATCGGCGATATTGGTGATCGCGTCTCCCAACTCCGTGCTGTTGCTGACCGAGATGGCGCTTGATGGCTCTGCGAGCGCCGTGACCGGCAACAGTCCAAGCAGGAGCAGCGCCGCCA
>Ga0116152_10000811_pt1 | contig 25760 bp, 29 predicted proteins | sample AD_UKC119_MetaG_FD_89894 | JGI IMG/M metagenome (GOLD analysis project Ga0116152, IMG submission 89894) | Active sludge microbial communities of municipal wastewater-treating anaerobic digesters from Hong Kong - AD_UKC119_MetaG | ecosystem: Engineered > Bioreactor > Anaerobic > Digestate...
AAATTATTTTTTATTTGTCTATATAGTAGGCAAGTTTTCAATTTTTTTATCAGATTTCAGAAAGACTGTTGACAAAAAAATAAAGTCTGCTATTATGGATTGTGATACGTTAAGTATAGTTAAAATTAAATAGGGTAAAGTAGTAGAGGTTTCATTTTTCCGGTTATTCAAGCATTAGGAATGAATATGTTAACATGAGTTTAACTCCTCTAGTTTTGTGTTTGTATAAATTATGACTCAAAAAAAAGAATTAATAATGGTTGAAGGCGTGGTGGAGGAAACTTTGCCGAGTACGACTTTTAAAGTTCGATTGGAAAACGGTCATGAAATATTAGCGCATATCTCCGGCAGAATGAGGGTGAATTATATTAAGCTCTTGCCGGGAGACAGAGTGCTGTTGGAAATGAGCCCTTATGATTTAACTAGGGGAAGAATTACCAAGAGATTATAAATTATAATTTTAAATTCAGAATTTTTTAAAGATAAAGATATGAAAGTAAGAGCATCAGCCAAAAAAATTTGTGCCCATTGCAAAGTGGTAAGAAGAAGGGGAAAAGTTTATGTGATTTGCAAAAATCCAAAGCATAAACAAAGACAAGGATAGACTGAAAATGTCAAATTAAAAATTTCAAATGTCAAATTCAAATAATTGAATTACGAGATTGTTGGTTGGTGGAACTGTGAACTATTGACCAGCAACTAAGAACTATATTTATGCCAGAAGAATTAAAGAAAGATAATAAAGAACAAGAAACGCCAAAGAAAGAGGCTCCAGTTGAGGTTAAAGAAGAAAAAACAGAAGCTGAAGCGGCACCGGTAGTTAAGAAGGGAAAAAGAACTGTTTATAAGGGACAGGCGCATATTCAATGTACTTACAACAATACGATTGTTACGATTTCCGATATGAATGGGGCGGTTTTGGGTTGGTCAAGCGCTGGGATGCTTGGATTTAAGGGTGCTAAAAAATCCACTCCGTTTGCCGCAACTAAAGTGGCAGCGGATGTTTCTGAAAAAGTAAAGAAATATGGACTTAGAGAATTAATGATTTTTATAAAAGGCGTAGGAGGCGGACGCGAGTCAGCAGTGCGCGGACTTTCCGGAGCGGGATTTGATATTATTTCTATTAAAGATATCACTCCGGTTCCACACAATGGTTGCCGCAGAAGATCGCCAAGAAGAGTCTAATTTAAATTGAGAAATATAATTTTAAATAATATTAAAAGTTTTATTCGCGGAATTCAGGAACTGCGAACTGATAACTAAGAACTAAAATTATGGCAAGAATTGCAGGTGTTAACATACCGGACAATAAAAGAATCGAAATCGCTTTGACCTATATTTTTGGATTGGGACGATCAACGGCCGGAGTGATTTTGGATAGATTGAATATTGATAAAAATATTCGCGCCAAAGATCTTTCTTCTGATCAAGTGAATGAATTGAAAAACGATATTGAAGCGAATTATAAGATTGAAGGAGAATTGAAGCACGAAGTAAGAATGAATATCCGACGTTTGAAAGAAATCGGCTGTTATCGCGGAGCTCGACACCAAAGAGGATTGCCTTCTCGCGGCCAGAGAACCAAGACCAACAACCGAACCTTGCGCGGAAATGTTCGCCGCACCATGGGAAGCGGTAAGCGATCGGTTGAGAAAACCTAGGTTGAAATATTAGAGATTCAGAATTTTAATTTTAATGAAATTTAAGGGTTATTAGATTTTGCTGAGAACCGTGAACTAATAACTAAGAACTAATTTAGTATGGCTAGAGATTTAAATCCAAAATGTAAACAATGCCGAAGAGCTGGAGAAAAGCTTTTTCTTAAAGGCGATCGCTGCAGTTCTCCAAAATGCGCAATGATTAAAAAAGCTTATGCGCCCGGAGTACATGGAAAGAAAATGGGACGCGGTTTGAGCGAATACGGAAAGCAATTGGCAATGAAACAGCGCATCAAAAGAATTTACGGAGTTTTGGAAAAACAATTTAGAAAACATTTTGAAGACATCAAAGGAAAAGAGGGTGTTCTGGGAAATCTTTTGATGGTTCGATTGGAAATGCGTTTGGACAATGTGGTTTATCGAATGGGTTTAGCCAGTTCTCGCAATGCAGCGCGCCAATTGGTTAATCACGGACTTATCAAAGTGAACGGCCGAAGATTGACTATTCCTTCTGCGGAAATAAAAATCGGCGACACAGTGAGTGTGAATGAAGTTAAGAAAGAAAAACAATATTTCAAGAATTTAGAAACCGTTTTGAAAAATAGAAAAGATATTCCTAGCTGGGTGAGTTTGGATGCTAAAATTTTGGAGGGAAAAATTTTGGCGGCGCCGGAAATTGATAATATTGGCGTAAATGTTGATCCGCAGTTGGTGGTTGAATATTATTCCCGATAATTTTAATTTTGTAATTTAAATAACTTTTTAAAAAATATGCAATCAATAACATTGCCAAAAAAATCAAAATTTATCGAAAGCGATAACAATGGCGGAAAGTTTATTATTGATGATTGTTATCCGGGATACGGGACAACTTTGGGAAATTCTTTGCGAAGAGTGCTTTTGTCTTCTCTAGACGGAGCAGCAGTGACGGCGATAAAAATCAAAGGAGTTTCTCATGAATTTTCAACTATCGAAGGAATTTTGGAAGATGTAGTGCAGATTATTTTGAATATGAAAAAAGTTCGCTTCAAATCTTTTAGCGATGAGCCGGTTCGATTGGAATTAAAATTTTCCGGCAAAGGAGAAATTACCGGGAAAGATATCAAAGGAACTTCCGAAGTTGAAGTGGTGAATAAGGAGCAAGTTATTGCTAATTCTACTTCCGCTAAAACCGAATTGGAAATGGAAATTGAAGTGGGACGAGGAATTGGATACATTCCGGTTGAAATGCAAGAGAAGCGCGATGAAATTGGTTGGATTTCCGTGGACGCAATTTATACTCCGGTAAAAAGAGTGAACTACAACGTGGAAAATATGCGCGTAGGAAAAAGAACCGACTATGAGCGAATCGTTTTGGAAGTGATTACTGACGGAAGTATTACTCCGACTGACGCTTTTGAAAAGGCGGTAAAAATTTTAGTGGAGCAATTTTCTGTTTTGTCCGAGGGCGTAGAAAAAACTACTGACAGTCAAAAGGAAATGATTGAAAACGCTGGAAAGCCGGAAGATTATCAAGCGGTTTTGGACAAAGAAGTTGAAGATGAAACTGTGGAAGAAAAAGGTGATGATGTGGAAGATATGAGCATTGAAGAATTAAAAGGCCTTTCTACTCGAACCGTTAACGCTTTGAAAGATAATAAGATTACCAAAGTAAAGGGAATCGTGAAATTATCAACCGAAGAGTTGGGTGAATTAAATGGAATGGGAGAAAAGGGTGTGAAAGAAATTAAGAAAGCGATTGGTTTATTGGGATTGATTTTGAAGAGCAACTAGTTGTATTAAATTTAAGAGTTATGAAACATTTAGTAAAAGGAAGAACATTGGGGCGAGAGAGAGCGCAAAGAAAAGCGTTGCTCAATGGTTTGATTGCCAATTTGGTTTTGAGCGAGAAAATCGAAACCACTGAAGCAAAAGCCAAAGAAATCAAACCCTTGATGGATAAGATTATTACCAAAGTCAAGAAAGCCGGAAAGGATGCGCAGAAAAAAGTTTCTGTGATTAGGGATTTAAAAAAGGATTTGAATAGCGAGTGCGTGGCAAAGCTTTCTGGAGATTTTGTGAAAAAATTTGATGGAAGAAATAGTGGATACACTAGAATAATCAAGTTAGCCGACCGAAAAAGCGATAGCGCCAAAATGGCGGTGATTGAATTTGTTTAAAAATTACGAGCTGTTAAAATTATGGAAAGAAAATATTATCAAGTTAATGCTCAGGGAAAAGTTTTGGGAAGATTGGCGGTGGAAATCGCCAAACATTTGAGCGGAAAAAATAAAGTGAGTTACACTCCTAACGTGGATGGTGGAGATTTTGTGGTGGTGACCAATTCTGACGGAGTGATTGTAACTGGCAATAAATCAAAAGATAAAGTTTATTATCATTTTACCGGTTATCCAGGTGGAATTAAAGATATAACTTTTGATAAGTTAATGGAAAAAGATTCTCGATTGGTGATTGAAAAGGCGGTCAAAGGAATGTTGCCAAAAAATAAATTAGGATCTCAAATGTTAAAAAGGCTTTTGGTTTACAAAGATGCCGAGCATAAACATAAGATTGATGAAGAGATTAAAAACTAGGATTAATTTATAATATTTTATGACTAAAGAAGAAAAAAAATCTGAGAAAAAAACTCCGGCCAAAAAAGAAACTGCTGTGAAAAAAACTGCCAAGAAGGCCGCTAAAAAAGATTCCAAATATTTTTATGCCGTGGGACGAAGAAAAACCGCGGTAGCGCAAGTGAGAATTTTTCCAAGCGATAAAGTTGGCGAAGAAGATTATATTGTCAACAATCGTGATATGAAAGAATATTTTCCAGGCGTGATTATGCAAGCGACTTTCGACGCTCCATTCAAAGAAACCGGACTTCAAGATAAATTTAAAGTTTCCGTTTTGGTTCGCGGTGGCGGAATCAGCGCTCAAGTGGAAGCGGTGCGATTGGGAATTGCCAGAGCTTTGGTAAAATTTGATGAAACTCTACGACCGGTTTTACGAGCTAACGGATTTATGACTCGCGATTCCAGAAAAGTGGAACGCAAAAAAGCCGGCTTGAAAAAAGCCCGCCGTGCTCCTCAATTCTCCAAACGTTAAAATATATTTTCTTATATACAAAAACACTCTTATGAAGGAGTGTTTTTAATTGCTAAATTTTCAATATGTGATTATACTAAAGTATGAAGTGTTTTAAGTTAAAAATAATTTTATGCGTGAAGATATATTAAAAGCTAAGCTGGAAAAAATTGAAAATTTAAAAAATTCTAAGATGAATCCGTATCCGGAAAAATCGGAGAGGACGCACACTAATAAAGAGGTCTTGGATGATTTTGATAAGATAAAAGGAGATGTTTTTTTGGTGGGGAGAATTAGATCTTTGCGTCCGATGGGCGGATCAGCTTTTGTGCATATTGAGGACGAGAGCGGAAAAATGCAATTGTTTTTTAATAAAAATAATATTGGAGTTGATGAATATAAATTGTTCTCCAAGAATGCGGAGATGGGAGATTTTATCCAAGTGAAAGGCGAGCTTTTCAAAACCAAGACTGACGAAAAAACTTTGCAAGTTAAGGAATGGAAAATGCTTACCAAGAATATTCGTCCAATTCCGGCGGAATATTACGGAGTGAAAGATGCAGAAAAGCTTTTGCGCAAAAGATATTTGGATTTGATGATGAATGAAGAAACGCGGGAAATTTTCAAAAAGAAAAATATTTTTTGGCAGACTTTGCGGAATTTTTTGAGCCAAGAAAATTTTTTGGAAGTGCAGACTCCGGTTTTGGAAAGTATTCCTGGTGGAGCGGATGCTGAGCCGTTTGTCACACATTACAATGCTTTAGATAGAGATTTCTATTTGCGAATTTCTTTGGAATTGCATTTGAAAAGATTATTGGTGGGCGGATATGAGAGAGTTTTTGAAATTGGCCGAGTGTTTCGCAATGAAGGAATTTCACGCGAGCATTTACAGGAATTTGATCATATGGAATTTTACTGGGCGTATTCTGATATGGAAAAAGGAATGGAATTGGTAGAAAAATTATACAAAGAATTAGCCAAAGCGGTCTTGGGAGAAAAAATGATTTCGCAGTGGGAGGGTGAGGAAATTGATTGGAATAAGAAATGGCCAGTGGTAGATTATTTTACGGAATTCAAAAAAGAAACCGGTATTGATCTGGGCGGAGAAGTGAGCGTGGAGGAATTAAAAAAGAAAGCAGATGAACTAGGAATTAAATATGAGAAGAGTTATGGCAAAGGTCGGATGATTGATACGATTTACAAAAAAACAATTCGTCAGAGATTGATTCAGCCGTGTTTTTTGGTTGGACATCCGATTGATGTTTCGCCGTTAGCTAAACGTGATCCGGAAAATCCAAACAGAGTTTTGCGTTTGCAGCCGGTAGCGTGTAAGAGTGAATTGGGAAACGGATTTGCGGAATTAAATGACCCAATTGATCAGCGCCAGAGATTTGAAGAACAAATGAAATTGCGCGAAGCGGGAGATGATGAAGCTCAAATGTTGGATGAAGATTTTATTGAAGCATTGGAATATGGAATGCCGCCGGCTTTCGGATTTGGAATGAGTGAAAGATTATTTGCGGTTTTTCTTGGTAAGTCTATCCGTGAGATAGTAATTTTTCCGCCAGTGAGGACGATTGAATAGTATTATGTATCTTGTATTTTATTTTGTATAAGTAATTTTGAATTTAAACAGGAATGTTAATAGATGATGTGACAATTAAAGCGAAAGCAGGAAAAGGCGGAAACGGTTTGGTGGCTTTTGCGCGGGTTTTGATGAATCAGGGACCGACTGGTGGAGATGGTGGTAAGGGTGGAAATATTATTGTTAAAGGCGTGAGCGATTTGGGGGCATTGCGACCTTTTAAAACCAAAAAATCTGTGACAGCTAAAGATGGTGAATCGGGTGGACAGAATATGAAGACCGGTGCCAATGGAAAAGATGGAATAATTTATGTGCCGGTGGGAACGGTTATTCACGATTTGACCCACGAAAAAAAATACGAAATAAAGAAAGTCGGCGAAAAAATTTTAATACTCAAAGGTGGAAATGGCGGGTTTGGAAATTTTTATTTTCGTTCTAGTACTAATACTTCGCCCAAGCAAGCCAATCCGGGATTAGCCGGCGAGGAAGCCGAATTGCGATTGGAATTAAAATTAATTGCTGATATTGGTTTTGTCGGTTATCCAAATGTGGGAAAATCGACACTATTAAATGAATTAACTAACGCGTCCAGCAAAGTGGCGAATTATAAATTCACAACGCTAGAACCTCATTTGGGAGTATATTATGAATTAATTTTGGCGGATATTCCAGGGATAATCGAAGGCGCGGCAGAGGGCAAAGGTTTGGGTCATAAATTTTTGCGCCATATTGAACGCACCAAAATTTTATTTCATTTTGTGGCAGCTGATAGTGAAGATCCAATCAAAGATTATGAAGCGATTAGAGATGAATTAAAAAAATTCAATTCGGAACTTTTGAAAAAAGACGAATGGATAATTGTGAGTAAGGCGGATGAAAAAAGTCCACAGGAGATTGAAAAAATTGTGGATAAATTAAAAAAGAAAAATGAGAAAGTTATTGCCTTGTCGGTTTTGGATGAAAAAAGTTTGGAGAATTTGAAGAAAATTTTAAATGAGATTAAAGAGGGAAAATAATTTCTTCCACTGTCATTCCAGAAGGTAGAATTTCTTAGCGAGGTACGAGCTTTAGAAATTCACTTGTGTGGAATCCCTGGGTATTATGGAAGAGATCCTGAAACAAGTTCAGGATGACATTATAAGGAGGAAGTAATTTTTTTGTGCTGTGTTTTTACTACGAGATCCCCGGGTCTGCGTGTCTGAGTACAGACACTTGCCCGAGGATGACAAATAAAAAAAAGTATGTCATTTCGACCGAATCGAATTCGACGATAGGAGAATGAGAGAAGTGCCTGCCCGCCACTGCGAGGCATTGCAGGCGGGGATAAATCTCACCAGGTTTTGTGACAGAGATCTCTCGACTGCGTTTCGTTTGTTCCTCACTCAACTCCGCTCGAGATGACATTCAGAGGATGATTTAAAATATTTTTTAAAACTATAAACAAGCGTAAATAATTAATTGATTTTTAAATATATGTTGGATATAAAATTTATTCGGGAGAATATTGATTTGGTAAAAGAAAATAGCAAGAACAGATTGGCTAATATAGATATTGATGGGTTTATAAATTTGGATAAAGAAGTTCGGGAATTAAATATTAGATTGGATGAGTTGCGAGCGCAGAGAAATACAACTTCCAAGACCAAGCCAACTGCAGAGGAAATTGAAAAGATGAAAAAAGTTGGTGAGGAAATAAAAGAGATTGAGGAAAAATTAATTCCACTCAAAGAAAAACATCGCGAAATTTGGCTGGCGATTCCTAATTTGACTCATTTGGAGGTAGCGGTGAGTTTGGATGAAGATGATAATCCTGTTCTGGATACTTTTATGGAGCCGACCAAATTTAATTTTGAAGCAAAAGATCACGTGGAATTGGCGGAGAAGAATGATCTAATTGATTTTGAGCGGGCAACCAAGGTCTCGGGAGCCAAGTTTTATTATTTAAAAAATGAATTGGCATTGATGGAATTTGCTTTGATTCAATATGCTTTGGAAACTGCGATTAAAAATGGCTTCACGCCTTTTTCTACCCCGGATTTGGCGAAGAGGGAAGTTTTGGAAGGTTTGGGATTTAGTCCGCGCGGAGAGTCCACTCAGGTTTACAATGTGGAGAATTCCGATTTGTGTTTGGTAGGAACGGCGGAGATTACGATGGGAGGTTATCATAAAGACGAAGTGCTGGATGAGAAAGATTTGCCAAAAAAATATGTGGCGGTGTCGCATTGTTTTCGCACCGAGGCTGGAGCGTATTCTAAATTTTCCAAAGGAATTTTTCGCGTGCATCAATTTACTAAGATTGAAATGTTTCAATATGTGACGCCGGAAAAAAGCGAAGAAGCGCATCAGGAAATGCTGAAAATTGAAAGAGAAATTTTTGAAGGATTGAAAATTCCTTTTCGCGTGATTGATCACTGCACGGCGGATTTGGGCGCGCCGTCAATCCGCACTTACGATCTAGAAGCGTGGATGCCAGGCAAGCCCAACAAAGATGGCTCAATGGGTGATTGGGCAGAAATAACCTCCACTTCCAACTGCACCGATTTTCAATCGCGCGGTCTAAATATTAAATACAAAAAAGAAAACGGAGAAAAAGAATTCGTGCATATGCTCAATGGCACAGCGATTGCAGTGAGCCGAGCCTTGATTGCTATAATGGAAAATTATCAGCAAGCCGACGGAAGCGTAGTTATTCCGGAAGTTTTAAGAAAATGGATGCCGGGAAATGTGGAAAAAATATCTAAAATTAAATAATGTTAATTATTTATGAGGAATAATTCTAAAGAAATTGTTGTTGAAACGGGAATTATTATTAGAACTAAGAATGAAGAAAAATGGATAAAAGAATGTTTAGAAAGAATTTTTTCCCAGACGTATAAAAATTTTGAAGTTATTGTAGTTGATTCTGGATCAACAGATAAAACTTTGGATATTGTAAAAACATTTCCAGTTAAACTAATTCAAATAAAACAAAAAGATTTTTCTTATCCTTACGCTCTTAATTTAGGATGCAGAAATTCTATAGCTGAGAAATATTTTGTTTTTTTGAGTGCGCACTCTTTGGCTATTTCAAATACTTGGCTTCAAGATGGGATAAATAGTTTTGAAGATAAAAATGTAGCTGGAGTCTACGGCAATGTAATTGCTCTTCCAGATGCAACTATTTGGGAAAAGATAATTTTTAATCGGTTATGGCACGGAAGAAAGAAAAAAATCCAAAAAATAAGAATGGGGATTTTGGGATTTACCAATGCTATTATCAGAAGGGATTTATGGGAGCGGAGAAATATCAATGAAGAATATGGCAAAGGTGGAGAAGATGGAGAATGGGCAAAATATTGGTTTAAAGAGGGTTATGATATTATTTGCGATCCAAAAGTTTCTGTTTATCATTCTCATAATTTGGGAATTATTGGACTTTGGAAGCAATATCAGCATTGGAAAGATACCGCTACCCCAGGAAGATTTAAACAACTTGAGTATAGAAAAAATAAAAAATAAAAGTTTTCTAAAAATACCAGCATTAAAATAACTAAAAATAATTTTAGCCAATTTGAAATATTTTTGATAAAATAAAAACAACCCACCGCAAAGGATCTTGCGATGGGTCAGGGTTGGCGTTGGTTTTTAGGTGACAGTTTTGATGCATGCAGCTTCTACTACTGATAAAGTGCCTGCTATGCCCATTCCTACAAAAGATAGAGCTAATTTTGGTAAAAAAATTAATGTTTCTATGTATAATGAGAATTGTTCACTTTGGAGCTGACTAGTAAAAAAGTTAAAAAGAATAGCGAAGCATATCCCTATAGAAAGTGGTAATAAAACGGTTTCACATTTTTTGAACCAAATTAATATTTTTTTCATCTTCTTACCTCTATCTTTGGTTGATGTTAATGAGCTGTTAGGATTACATATTAATATAAATTATCAAAAAAATCAAGTGTTGGCGCGTGTTTTTGGTCATTGGAAATTTTCAAATAAGTAAGTACCTAAGTAAGTACTTGAGTACTTACTTTGCTACGTAACACCTGCCCACAAATCCTTGCTTGCATGGCAGGTGGGTGCTACGTAACAAAATTAAACATATAAAATACAAAAAACTAATAACTAAACAAAAAAATGGAAAACAAAAATAAATTTGAATTTCCCAAAGATTTTTTGTGGGGAGCGGCGGCGGCTTCTTATCAGATTGAGGGAGATAATAAAAATTCTGATTGGTGGCGCTGGGAAGAAATGGGCAAGACTACAGATAAATCCGGGCGGGCTTGTGACTATTGGAATCAGTATAAAAAAGAGCATGATTTATTGGAAGAACTGGGTGTGAATGCTTTTCGGATTTCTTTGGAATGGTCGCGAATCGAACCGGAAGAAGGAAAATTTTCTGATGAGAACATTAAACATTACCGAGAAATTTTGGAAGATTTGAAGCGGAGAAATATTAAGCGAGTGGTGACGCTGTGGCATTGGACCAGTCCGATTTGGTTTGCAGACAAATATGGATTTCATAAGAAAAAATCGGTAGAAATTTTTGTGCGGTATTGCGAGAAGGTGATTGATGAGCTGGGAGATTTGATTGATATTTATGTGGTGTTTAATGAGCCGATGGTTCCGTTGGGTTTGGGATATATGGGCGGGACTTTTCCGCCGGGATACAAAAATCCGTTTAAGTTTTATCGCGCGCTTAAAAATATTGTGGATTCTTATATTGAAAGCTATAAAATTATTCACAAAAAATACAAAGATGCGCAGGTGGGAATTAGTTATCTGTATAATTGGTATGAAAAAAGCGATTCCGGATTGGTGAACTTTATCAATAAAATTTCCAATTGGTGGCGCATCGATTTGTTGGGCGATAAAATTCGAAATTATCAGGATTATATTGGGATTGATTATTATCGAGTGGGAAGAATCCGATTTGATTTCAGAAATATAAAATTGGATGTTAAAAATCAAAATTATTTTGGTTTTACGATTGATGAGGATGATAATAATATAATGAAGTGGATTGCTTATCCCGAAGGACTTCAAAAAGTAATTAAGGAAGTTTGTCCGAAATACAAATTGCCGATTTATATTTTGGAAAACGGCTTGCCGACACATATGGGACTTAATGATGAGGAACGAGTGCGGTTTATTAGCAATCATATTTTTTATATGAAAAAAGCGATGCAAGGCGGGTCGAATGTGAAAGGGTATTTTCATTGGTCGCTTTTGGATAATTATGAATGGCTTTATGGATTTGGTCCGCGGTTTGGATTGGTGGAGGTGGATTATGAAACTTTTGGGCGCAAGCCGAAAAAAAGTTTTTACGCTTACCAAAAAATTATCAAAAACAGTTTGGAACAAAATTAAATTTCAATCCGGTTTTGTGGTATAATGATTTTAGAAGAAAGCTTGTTTTGGTTTTGCTAAAATTTTTAAGTGTCTTTATGGTTAGGAGTTGTGAGAATAAAAATAAAAAATGGAAAATGAAGTTTTGATAAAATTGAATGATGTTGAATTGACTTATAACGCGGGAAAGCCCAATGCTTTTAAAGCTCTTTATGGCATCAATTTGGAAATCAGGAAAAATTCTTTTGTGATAATTTTTGGTCCCAGCGGTTGCGGAAAATCCAGTTTGTTGAATGTGATTTCCGGTTTGGAGAGGCCGGATGGTGGAGAGGTTTTTGTTGACAATCAGGATTTGATGAATAATAAATTTGATCACGTGAAATTTCATCGCAATACGATAGGAATGGTTTTTCAGTCATACAATCTTATTCCAACTTTGAGTGTTTTGGATAATGTGGCCATCCCGCAGATTTTTACAATGCGCCACGGAAAAGAAAGAAACGAAAAAGCCATGCAGCTTTTGGATCGTTTTGGAATCAAGCCGCAAGCGCACAAACTGCCATCGGAGCTTTCCGGCGGTCAGCAGCAACGAATCGGAATTGCGCGGGCGATTATTAATGATCAGCCGATTGTGCTGGCGGATGAGCCGGTGGGAAATCTTGATTCCAAGTCGGCTAATAATGTGTTGCAGATTATGAGCGAGCTTAACCGCGACGAAAATAAAACCATTATTATGGTTTCGCACAACCCGGAGAATATTATTTGGGGTGATCATATTATTTATATGAAAGATGGTCGGATTGTCAAAGAAGATATTAAGAATGCGCTGGGTGAGACAATGCAGATTAAGAAAGATGAAGAAGATGAATTTACTAAATTAGAAGGAATGTTGCGCAATTTCCAGGGATTGAGCAAGGATCAAATTAAAATTTTGATTACGCCTTTGAAGTCGGAAATTTTGACGCGGGCGGTGGTGATTGATATGGATGAGAGGCAGACGGAAATTTTGGAAGAGACGATTCGGCGCAGAATTTTGAACACGATTACGCCGGAAGAATTTTTTGACAGATTGGATCGGCCGGATACTGAAGGTGGAGTGGATATGGATGTGCGAACGGCGCACAAGCTGGCGAAGAAAGTGGAAGATGTAATTGCTTTGGCGCATATTGTTAATAACGGCAGAGATGACGATTTTGATTACAAGGCTAATGCGGTTTTGAAATATCTTTTGACGCAGGAAAATATTAAAGTGATGCCGAATCAGGTGGAAAAACTAAAGGAGTTGATTACGCACCGGGTTATGATGCGAATTGATCGTTCGGTGTTCCGAGAGCTTTTGGATCGGCCGCTCAAAAAAGAAGGCGCTGGTTTTAATCGCAAGACTGCCAAAAAAATTGCCAAGGTTATGGATATGGTGATTATGATTGGTTTTGGTTTGGCTTAATTTATATTTTTTATGTTAATACTGGATACAATTAAAATTTCTTCCCGCTCGTTTAAGAATAATCGCTTGAGAACTTTTTTGACGATTATGGGTATTAGCGTGGGTATTGCGTCCATTTTCTTTTTGGTTTCTCTGGGTTATGGTTTTCAGAAAGTGGTTTTGGAAAGAATTGCCACTAGTGATTCGCTGTTATCGTTGGATGTCTATCCGGAAGTAAAAAGTGATGGAGAAAGCGGTGTAATTTCTGATGAGGATTTGGAAGATATTAAAAAAGTTGATGGCGTAGTGAAGACCGCTTCGATTATCACTAAGAAATCAAAAATTCATAGCGGAGAATACACAACTGAAGCTAAGGTTAATATTACTGATACGGATTTTTTCCGTTTGGAAGGAATTGTTTTGCAAGACGGAGATATTATGGAATCGGACAGTAAGAACGAGGCAATAGTGACAACTTCAGTTTTAGATTTATTGCATATCGATTCAGAAAAATTTGAAAATCAAGAAATTACGATTGATATTTCTACGTTAAATGAGTCAGAGGAAACAGATGAAGAAATTCTGGAAGATAAAACGGTAGAGAAAAAATTTAAGATAGTTGGCGTGATCGAGGACACTTCCAAAGCTAATATTTACGTCACTAATAACTCAGTGGCGGATATGGGATTTGATTATTTCAATCGAGTTAAGATTAAAGTTTCTTCGGAAAATCAGATTGATCCGACGCGCAGAGTGCTTTTGGAAAAAGGATTTTTGGTGTCGGCGATTTCTGACACGGTTGACCAGACGCGCAAAATTTTTAAAGTGATTCAAATTGTGCTTTTATCTTTCGGAATGCTGGCTTTGGTAGTTAGCGCGATTGGAATGTTTAACACGATGACAATTTCTTTGTTGGAAAGAACGCAAGAAATTGCTATAATGAAATCGTTGGGAGCTTCCGGGATGGATATTTGGAGTATGTTTTTGACGGAATCGGTTTTGATTGGATTTTTGGGAGGAACATTGGGGATAGGAATTGGATTTGCAGGAACAGAATCAATTAATTTTTTATTGAATTTTGTGGCGAAAAATTTTGGAGGAATCAGTGTGGATATTTTTTATATTCCGTTATGGTTTATTCTATTTATTATAGTTTTTTCTACGGTGGTGGGACTGGCAACCGGTTTTTATCCCGCCAAGCGCGCAGCGGCATTGGATGTTTTGGAGGCGTTGAGGTATAAGTAAGTTTATCAAGTTAAAAGTTTGTAAAGTTTTTAAAGTGAGGATAATTTTGAATGATTTTTGATTTACGTAATACAATACGTAATCTATTACGTAAATACCGCGGAGTTTTTTGTAGGCCCTCACCCCAGCCCTCTCCCTGAGGGAGAGGGGGTAAAAAGATTTTGATTTTTTTAATTTTATATAACTAAAGTGAAATGAAATTTAATAAAGAAACATTTGAGGTGACAATTTTTGCGAGGGCTGGGCAGGGAGGAAAAAGTTTGGCAGAGTCTTTGGCGCAGGCGGCGGTGAGTGAGAAGAAGTATGTGCAGGCTTTTTCGGTTTATGGCCCGCAGCGAAGCGGAGCGCCAACTAAAGCGTTTGTAAAAATTTCTGATAATCCTATTCGCAATCATGAACCGGTTATTGATCCGGATGTGGTGGTTGTGATGGATGATGTTTTGGTGGCGACGCAGGATGTGGGAAAAAATATTACCGAGAATGAATCAGTAATTGTTAATACTAAAAAAACTGAAGAAGAAATCCGTAGCCAACTGAAAGATTTTCGTGGAAATATTAAGGCGATTGATGCGGATGGAATCGCGTATGATATCATCGGACAAGTGCAGCCTAATGGCGTGATGCTGGGAAAATTAGTAAGCGTGACAGAAATTGTAAAATTAGAAAGCATTACGGAACAATTTAAAAAAATATTTGAAAAGAAAATAGGAGAAGAATTAACGCAAAAAAATATCTTAGCTATTGAGAAAGGCTATGACGTGCTCTAGTTTACCGGTTAGTTAGTAATTCTGGTAGGCTAGTGATTAATTTATTGTAAATATTCGTTATGAATTTTTTCGTACTTTCGCCCGCCTGCAACGTTTTGCGTAGCAATGCGGGCAGGTAAAAAGTTCGTACTTCGTAGGTAATATGGAAAAAGGAGCAATTATAAAACATAATATAAAAAATGCGGCTGATACGGGAAGTTGGCGAAATTTTGCGCCAGAGGTGGATAGTGAAAAATGCGTTGGTTGCGGGGCTTGTGTGAAACATTGTCCGGATGCTTGCATTGTTTTGAAAAATCGTGAAGATGGCAAGTCAACTAAATTAGCAGATATTGATAAAACTTTTTGTAAAGGCTGTGGAGTTTGCGCGCAGGTTTGTCCAGTTAAAGCAATCGAGATGGTATCTGGTAAATAGTATCTAGTATTTGGTATGGAAAATCAGAAAATAAAATCATTTACTGATTTATATGCATGGCAAGAAGGACATAAATTAGTCTTAATAATCTATAGTTTAACAGATAAATTTCCTAAGAAGGAGATATTTGGATTATCGAACCAAATAAGAAGGGCCGCTGTTTCTATTACATCAAATATCGCCGAAGGATTTAGTCGAAGTACTAATAAGGATAAAGCTCAATTCTATTCAGTGGCATTGGGATCTTTAACTGAAGTGCAAAATCAATTGATTATCGCCAGAGATGTAAGTTGTGTAAGTAAGACTGAATTCTTAAAAGTTGCTGAAAAAACAATTGCAGCAGCAAAATTAATAAATGGTTTAAAAAGAATTAAAAATAAATGATACAAAATACAAAATACAAGATACAAGATGCTAAAAAAAGTGTTGCACTTACCGGAGGGGCGGCTTCGGCGGAAGCATTGCGGCAAATCAATCCTTTGGTGATGCCGGTTTATCCAATTACTCCGCAGACGCCGATTATTGAAACTTTTGCCAAAATTTGTGCTAATGGGAAAGTGGATACGGAAATAATTACGGTTGAATCGGAGCATAGCGCGATTTCGGCGGCGGTTGGTTCGCAGGCAGCTGGAGCGAGAAGTGTAACAGCAACTAGCTCGCAAGGCTTGGCTTTAATGAATGAAATTTTGTATATTGCCAGCGGGATGCGATTGCCAATTTTAATGTTGGTTTCTTCTCGAGCATTGAGTGCGCCGTTGAGTATTCATGGTGATCATAGTGATGTGATGGGCGCGCGGGATACGGGTTGGATTCAACTTTTTTCTGATTCGGTGCAAGAAGTTTATGACAATACAATTATTGGAACCAAACTGGCGGAAAAATCCGAATTGCCGATTATGGTAGTGATGGACGGATTTATTACCTCGCACAATGTGGAGAATTTGAATTTGATAGAAGATGAGGCAGTGAAAAAATTTGTGGGTGAGTATAAAAATGAAAATGCTTTGTTGGATGTGGAAAATCCAGTAACTTACGGACCGGTGTCGTTGGCAAATTCACATTTTGATTTTAAATTGGATCAAGAAATGGCGATGGAGAAAGTTGAAAAAAATTGCGAGGAAGCAATGAAAGAATTTGAAAAGATTTCCGGTAGAAAATATGAAGTATTTGAAGGTTATCAATTGGATGATGCGGAGGATGTGATTGTGGTGATGGGCTCAGTGGCTGGAAGTGTTAAAGATGTTGTGGATAAAATGAGGAGTGAGGGTAAAAAAGTTGGACTTTTAAAAATAAAACTTTTCCGACCATTTCCGTATGAAGCGGTAGCAAAAGTTTTGAAAAAAGTTAAGAATGTTGCAGTTCTAGACAGAGCGATTTCTTTTGGCGCCAAGCCGGCTTTGTATTCTGATATTGTTAATACTGTTTTCCAAGGTGATTTGAAGGCAAATGTGAATAGTTACATTTATGGATTAGGCGGACGAGATATTTTTAGAAAAGATATAGAAAAAGTTTTTAGCGATTTGGAAAAAGGAAATAGGAAAAAAGAAATTCAATATATTAAATAATATTTATGAATCAGTATCATTCAAAAAAGAATGAATATCCAAAATTAGTCAGAGACAATATTCCGGAGGTAGTGGGTAAGCTTACTGGAAAAGAAGTTAAAACGAGGGTTCTCGAAAATAATGAAGAATATTTTAAATTTCTTATGAGAAAAATTGAAGAGGAAGCACATGAGCTTGCTAACGCAGAAGGAAAAGAACATATAGTTGAAGAGATAGCAGATGTTCTGGAGTTGATTGATGCAATTTTGGAGTTTAACCAAGTTGATAGAGAAATAGTTCGTAAAGTACAGGAAGAAAAAGCTAAAAAAAGAGGTGGATTTAAGAAAAGAATTTTGATGTTGGAGGCAGTTTAAAATATTTTTTCGTTTATAAAATATGAATATAAAAAATCTATTAGAAAAATCAAGGAATATTTGGAGTGATGAAAGGTTGAGTCTTGCTCAAATAATTGTGAGAATGGGAAAAGTTTTTGGCGATCTTTGTCGCTGGGAGAGAAATGCTGATAAGGATAAAAATTTTCATAATGACGAAGATTTAAAAAAAGAATTAGGTAATATTATTTTTTCTACCATTCGTTGGTGTGATGACTTGGGTTATGATCCGGAAGAATGCATTGAAATTGCAATGAAAGCTCAAGAAAAATTTGCGAAAGAAAATGTGAGAAAATAAATTTTATAGAAATTAATTTTGAATTTTAAACTTTTAATTTAAATTTACATGAATGAACAATTAACAAAAAAATATGCGCCAGGTGGGGATACTTGCGCCGGGTGCGGGATTCCGGCAATTGTGCGGACTATTTTGGATGAGGCGCAGGATCCGGTTGTGGTGGTGAATGCGACTGGATGCATGGAGGTGACTTCCACAATTTATCCTTATACTTCCTGGAAAGTTCCTTATATTCATAATGCTTTTGAGAACACTGGAGCGACGGCAGCGGGAGTGGAAGCTGCTTATCAAGTAATGAAAAAGAAAGGTCTTATTGATAAAAAAATAAAGATAGTTGCTTTTGGCGGTGATGGGGGAACTTTTGATATTGGACTGCAATCTCTGTCGGGAATGTTGGAACGCGGACATGATGTGCTTTATGTAGCGTATGACAATGAAGGTTATATGAACACTGGTGGTCAAAGATCAGGAGCAACACCAATTGGTGCTAATATGTCAACAACACCATCAGGAAAAAATTCATATGGAAATATAAATTCCCGAAAGAATTTAATGGAAATTGTAGCAGCGCATGATGTGAAATATTTGGCGCAGGCTAATGTGGCTTATATTGAGGACTTGCGTAAAAAAGCCAAGAAAGCTTTAGAAACTGAAGGACCTTCATTTCTCCTAGTGTTTCAACCGTGTGTAAATGTTTGGAAATTTCCGCTTTCTGATTATGTGAAAGTAGCTAAGCTGGCGACGGAAAGTAATTATTGGCCGCTTTATGAAATTGAAAACGGAGAATATAAATTGAATTTAAAAATAGAAAAGCCAACTGAAATACAAGAATATCTAAAAATACAAAAAAGATTTAAACATCTTTTTGCTCCTGGGGGTGAAGAAGTGATAAAAAATATCCAAGAAAAAATCAATCAAGATTTTGAAAAACTATCAAAAAAATGCGCGAATTAATTCGCGCATTTTTTATAATTAGCCGTGTCTGTTAAGATTGATTGAGTTTACATGTGGAGTTTATCCACCTTTGGCGGAAGTGTGTTGCCCCGCCTGCCTACGCCTGAGCCTACAATCGGACTTGAACCGATAACCTACGGTTTACGATACCGTTGCTCTACCAATTGAGCTATGTAGGCTTAGGCGATGGCGGGCAGGTCTACTTGCCTGAGCTGAGATGGCTTTTGAATTTTCTGGCATCAAGACAAATAATATTGTATTATAAATATAAATAAATTTCAACTAATAATTAATTTAAAAATGTATGGAAGCTATATTGGGCTTTATCGTAGTTGTCTTGCTGGTATCAATTAAACAAATTAATCAGTATGAACGGGGAGTTAAATTTACTATCGGAAAATATAGTGGAATTATGGAACCGGGCTGGAAAATTGTTATTCCAGTTTTTCAAAGTTTTCAAAAGGTAGATATGAGAATTAAGGCAGTGGATGTTCCTGATCAAGAAGCGATTACTAAAGATAATATTTCTGTAAAAGTTAATGCCGTAATTTATTACAAAGTTAAAGATGCTAACAAGGCCATTATTGAAGTGGAAAATTATTATTACGCAGTTAGTCAATTGGCACAGACTACGATGCGAAATGTTGTGGGTGAAGTTAATTTGGATGAGTTGCTTTCTAATAGAGATACAATTGCTGAGAAGATCCGAGGCATAGTTGATAAAGCAACAGATGCTTGGGGAATTGAAGTGCAGTCAGTCGAGTAAAAAGATGTTAACTTGCCAGAAGAAATGAAACGTGTTATTGGAAAGCAAGCAGAAGCAGAAAGAGAAAAAAGATCGGTGATTATTAAAGCTGAGGGTGAAGTTATTGCAGCAGAAAATTTAGCCAAAGCTGCTAAAACATTATCTGATTCCAACGGTGCGCTTCATTTAAGAACTCTTAATACATTAAATGATCTGAGCTCCGATCAATCCAACACAGTTATTTTTGCTTTGCCTATAGAGGTTTTGCGAGCAGTAGAGAACATGGGAAAAAGATTTGAGAAATAAAATTCACTTTACATCCAATAAAAAACAGGTTATTAAGCCTGTTTTTTCGCTATATCTTTTCCTGCAGCAGCTCCCATTGTCCAGCAAAGTTGCAGAGCAAATCCTCCGCTAGGTTTATGAATATCAATTAAATCTCCAAGAATATATAAGTTGGGAAATTTTTTGGAAGTCATATTGTTAAAATTTATTTCTTTGGGATCAACTCCTCCGCTTGTATTTACGGCTTCAAAAAATCCCAATGTTCCGGTTATTGGAAAGGTTAAATTTTTTAACTTATTAACTAGGTTTTTTCTTTCATCTTTACTGATAGAATTAACTATTCTTTCAGAAAGGTTGACGTCTGGTAAATTTAGGATTTCATTAGAAAAATTTTTAAAGATCATTTCAGGAAGAATATTTTTTAGTTTATTATTTTGATTGTTTCCAAAAAGTTTCAATATTTTTTTGTCTAAATCTTCCAGTGTTGTATCTGGAAATAAATCAATTGAAGCCATTACTTCTCCATTTTTAAGAAGTGTGCTTACTTGATTGGAAATATTTAAAATTAGCGGTCCGGAAACTCCAAAATGAGTGAATAATATTTTTCCAGTTTTTTCTAACTTAACTTTATCATCTTGAATAAAACTTATTTTCATAAATGACCAAGTTAATCCAGATAAATTGTGAACCCACTTGGCGGAAGTTTTTAGCGGTACAATATCCGGTTCCGGTTTGGTTATGTTGTGACCTAGATTTTCAAGAAAGTTAAATCCATCGCCGGTTGATCCGGTTTGGGGGGCGGCTAATCCGCCTGTAGCCAAGACGAAATTTTTGGCAAATATTTTTTCTCCGGAAGAAAGAGTTATTGATTCAATGCGACCGTTGTTTTCTGATATAGATCTAACTTCAGAATTATTTTTAACAGTTACATTATTTTGTTTCATGAATTTTGTCAGTGCTGAAACAACATCTTTGGCGTTTTGAGTTTCCGGAAAAGCTCTTTTTCTGGCTTCAATTACTAAAGGTAGATTGAGGTTTTGAAAGAAATCAAAGGTATCCTGAACTCCAAATTTAGAGAAAGGCGAATAAAGGAATTTTTTGGAATTAAGGAAGTTATCTAAAAATATTTCCAAATCAAATTCAGCGTTGGTAATATTGCATCTGCCTCCGCCAGTTAATTTCAACTTTTCTCCCAGTGAGAAATTCTTCTCCAGAAGTAAAACTTTTTTCCTTGTTGATCCGGCAAATCCAGCGCACATCATACCTGATGGGCCGCCGCCGATAATTACTGTATTAAATTTAGTATTCATTATATTTGCTGATAATCTCGAATTTAATTATATAACTTAACATATTAAATTAAAAATAACAATAGTTTGTGCTATAATATAAATACTAAAAAATAATCTAAAAAATTATGATTTATCAGGACGAAAAAACAAAAAAAATAATCAAGATAGGCTTCATATTAATCGGGGTAATTTTGGTTTATGGTTTTTTGAAATTGTTTTTGGGAAATAATTTAGAAAAAAGTAATAATACTTTGAATGTAGGAAGTGACTCTTTTAAGACTTCCACGCAAGATGTTCCAAGAAGTTCAATGGTGATGAGCGAATCGATGGATGGGGCTGTGAGCGGTTTAGGTATGATAATGGAGCAAGCGGAGGTTGTCAGCGAAGATGAAAGTATGGATTCTGTTTCGGATCAAAAAGTAATCAAAAATGGAAATTTGAGTTTGAAAGTAGGGAGCGCTGATTGGGCGGCGGGAGAAATTTCCAACATCGCTCGAGAAAAAGGCGGGCAAGTTTTTTCGACTAACTTTAACGAATCTACCAAAGGACAAAGAAGCGGATATATGACCATTAAAGTTCCGGTGGAAAAATTCGAGGAAACTTTGGCAAACATAAAAAAGATTGCTACTCAAGTTTTGCGGGAATCCAGTAATGCTCAAGATGTGACGGAACAGTATGCTGATTTACAGGCGCAATTAAAAAACAAACGTGCCGAAGAGGAAAGTTTTTCTAAAATTTTAAACACTGCCGGAAAGATAGATGATATCTTGGCGGTGACCAAAGAACTTTCTCGAGTGCGAGGTGAAATTGAAAGGCTGGAAGGAAAAATAAAATATATGGACAGCCAAACGGATATGTCGACGATAACAATTAATTTATCCGAGGATGCAGAAGTGACTCCGATTAGCGATGATTGGCGTCCGTGGGAAGTGGTAAAACAATCAGCTAAAGAATTAATTTCTAATATTCAAGGATTCGCGGATGGAATCATTAGATTTATTATTGTGGGAATTCCCGCTTTGATACCATTTGCAATTTTAGTTTTAATTTTTGTGTGGGTGGGAAGAAAATTTTTTAGAAAGTTGAATTCTTAGTTTTTAGGTGAAATAAAACAGCTTCGTGCGAGAGGCTGTTTTTTATTTGAAAAAAAGAAGAAAATAGGCTAGAGTAAGGTAAGTAATAACAAAACTTTTTATAAATTTATGAAAGAATATAATCATAAAAAAATAGAAGAAAAATGGCAGAAAAAATGGGAGGAAACAAAGATTAATAAGATTGATAAGGATAATGATAAAAAAGAAAAGTTTTATGTTTTGGATATGTTTCCTTATCCGTCAGGAACTGGTTTGCATATGGGACACACTGAAAGTTATACAGCCAGTGATGTGATTTATCGATTTAAAAAATTACAGGGTTTTAATGTTTTACATCCACAGGGTTTTGATTCTTTCGGATTGCCGGCGGAAAATTACGCGATTAAAACCGGCATCAGCCCGCAAAAAACTACTCAGGAGAATATGCAGAATTATATTCGTCAAATGAAATCACTTGGGTTAGCTTATGATTTTGATGAAAAATTGGTGACAAGTAGTCCGAAATATTACAAGTGGACACAATGGATATTTGGTGAGTTTTATAAAAATGGTTTAGTTTATAAAAAAACTTCCAAGACAAATTGGTGTCCTTCTTGTCAGACGGTAATTGCTAATGAGCAAGTGGTAGATGGAAAATGCGAACGCTGTGGAGCAGAAATTGAGCAAAGAGAAGTGCCAGGTTGGTTTTTTAAGATTACTGATTTTGCACAGGAGTTGATTGATGATTTAGATAATGTTGATTGGCCAGAATACACCAAGAAAAATCAAAGAAATTGGATTGGGCGTTCAGAAGGTGCGATTGTGAAATTCCAAATTTCAAATTCAAAAGACCAAATAAATTCTAAATCTCAAAATTCAAATGATAAAAAGTTTATTGAAGTTTTCACCACGAGGGTGGACACAATTTTTGGTTGTACTTATGTGGTGGTAGCTCCGGAGCACGAGATATTAAATGGAATTGAAGATGAAAAAGTAAAAGATTATTTGGAAAAAGCAAAGAATAAAACTGAGATGGAAAGGATGGAAGCTAAGAAAAAAACCGGAGTAAAAATTGAAGGGCTAAAAGCAATTAATCCCTTTAATAATGAAGAGGTGCCAGTTTTTGTAGCGGATTATGTGATTGGTAGCTATGGAACCGGAGCAGTAATGGCAGTGCCGGCGCATGATGAAAGAGATTGGGAATTTGCAAAAAAGTATAATTTAGATATTAAAATTTCTGTTTTGTCATATGGTGGATCTACAGGTGTAGAGAATAATAATGTGAAAGAAATTAATAAGGAAGAAATTGAAAAAATTATTGGTGATGGTGCGTTTATTAATTATGGATATCTTGTTAATTCGGGAGATTTTACCGGTATGAAATCTGAGAGGGCAAAGAATGAAATGACAGTTTGGCTAGAAGAAAATAATTTAGGCAGGAAACAAATTAATTATCGTTTGAGAGATTGGTCTATTTCCAGACAGAGATATTGGGGTTGTCCAATTCCAATTGTTTATTCTCCGGATGGGGAACCGCACTTGATCCCTGAAGAGCATTTGCCATGGAAACTTCCAGAAGATGTTGATTTTGTGCCGACTGGAGTTTCTCCTTTGGCAAAATCTGATGAGTTGAAAAAGAGAACGGAAGAAATTTTTGGTGAAGGTTGGACTCCTGAATATGACACGATGGATACTTTTGTGGATTCATCTTGGTACTTTTTGCGTTACCCGGATGTGCATAATGAAAAGGAATTTTGCTCTAAAAGTAGACTTAAGAATTGGTTGCCAGTGGATGTATATATTGGAGGAGCGGAACACACTTATATGCATTTGCTTTTTGCGAGATTTTTTACTAAGGCCTTAAAGAAATTGGGTTATCTGGAATTTGATGAACCGTTTATGAAATTGCGTCATCAAGGAATGGTGCTGGATAAAGATGGAAATAAAATGTCTAAGTCAAAAGGCAATGTGATAAATCCAGATGATATGGTGGAGAGATTTGGAGCGGATGCAGTGCGAACTTATATGCTTTTTGTCGCTCCGCTTGAGGATGCCGTGATGTGGAATGAAAATAATATTGTGGGAATTGTGAGATTTTTGGAGAAGGTTTGGAAGATATCTCAGGATAAAAAAATAATCAAAGATAAAAAAGAAATTACTGAAGAAGAATTAAAGGCGCTTAATAATTTATTGCACAAAACTATCAAAAAAGTTACTCAAGATGTTGAAGAATTTAGTTTCAATACGGCAATTAGTCAGATGATGATTTTTGTAAATGAATGTTCTCGATATGATAAATTACCTAAGGATGCAATTGAAAAATTCTTAATTCTTCTTGCGCCTTTTGCTCCGCATATAACTGAAGAGATTTGGCAAAGTTTGGGAAATGAGAAATCTATTTTTGAAGCAGAATGGTCAGGATATGATGAGGAATTAACAAAAGATGACGAGATTGAATTAGTGGTTCAGGTTAATGGAAAAGTTAGGGATAAAATAAAAGTTAGTGCAGAAATTTCTGAAGATGAAGCAAGAGAAGAAGCTTTGAAAAGTGAAAAGGTTCAAAAATACATAGAAGGAAAGGAAATTAAGAAAGCAATTTATGTTAAAGGAAAGTTATTAAGTATCGTTGTTTAATTTTTTAAATAAAATAGAAATGAAAAACAAAAAAAATATTTTAATTCATATTTTCTTGGGCAGTTTATTTTTTTGCGCAGGAACTACCTACGCATATGATCCGCCAATCGGAATTCCTGATCCTGGATATTGGGGTGGTATTCATCCTATTGATACAGCAGTTCCCGATCAGCCTGCCGGATGGCCGTCAAATGAAGTTTCAGGAAATTATTATATCTATTTTGGAAGTGCTACGTGTAGCGACTTTAATACATATGGTTATCCAAATGTTCCTCGTTGCACAATGCCGACAATCTTTGTGGCAGGTAGTCGAGTTGAATTGCATGGTAATGATAGTATCGATAGAATAGTGACATTCAATGGCGTGGAAGAATCTCCTATATGGGTAGTGGGTGATGCTGTTTTGAGCGGGTATTTTTATTTTGGTAATAATTCACAGTATGCTATTATTGACGGGCTTGATTTTAATGGAGGTACATCTTCAGATGGTATTTCTTTTATGAATAATACACATCATGTTTGTATTAGAAATGTGAATGTGAGAAATAAAACTTTTTTAAGTAATAATTCTGGAATTGGTATAAATTCTGGCCCAAATGAAAGCAATCATGATATCGTTATTTACAATGTTTATTTAGCGGAACTTGGAAATTGGCAAGAGGCAGAGAGTGATCCTGATTACCATGGTATTGCAGTTGGATGTTTTTCGGGTGATTCAACATCTGAAGTGTATAATGTGTGGATATTAGGAGTAGAGGGATATCATTTATCAGGAAATGTAGTACAAGTTAATTCAGGTAATTGGCCTTTTGCTTATAGGTATACTCATCATATTTATATTGGAGATTCAGTTGGTCATGAACTCCGTCAGGCTGGTTTTTGGAGCAAGATGGCTAGTGATGTGATTTTTTCTCAGAATAAAGTTTACAATAATGATGCTTGGGGATATCAAAATGGTGATGGTTATGGATTTCAGTATGTTCCTCATAATGTTTGGTTTATTTTCAATGAAGCTTATGATGTTAATATGGGAATAAGACAATCTGATTCTATGAATCTTGT
>Ga0116152_10000812_pt1 | contig 25748 bp, 19 predicted proteins | sample AD_UKC119_MetaG_FD_89894 | JGI IMG/M metagenome (GOLD analysis project Ga0116152, IMG submission 89894) | Active sludge microbial communities of municipal wastewater-treating anaerobic digesters from Hong Kong - AD_UKC119_MetaG | ecosystem: Engineered > Bioreactor > Anaerobic > Digestate...
GGGATGGTGGAGGAGTGCGCCGTCCTCAAGACCTGCAACCGGGTCGAGATCTACGTCGTATCGCAACGGGGCGAGAAGGTCCTCTTCGAGCTGGCGAAGAAGGCGCGGATATCCTCGCGAATCATCGATTTTCACAATCATGACGAGTCGCTCAGCCACCTCCTCCGCCTCGCATCGGGGCTGGAGTCGATGATCATCGGCGAAGACCAGATCCTCGGCCAGATGAAGGACCTCTACTCGATGGCGAAGGAGGCTGGCACCACCGGCTGGACCCTGGACGTCGCCTTCAAGAAGGCGATTCAGGTGGGAAAACGGGTCCGTCGCGAGACGAGTATCAACGAGAGGTCGATCTCGGTGGGCTCTGCGGCCGTCGACCTCGCCGAGGAGATTCTGGGCAGCCTTGAAGGAAAGTCGGTCCTGGTGATCGGGGCCGGGGATACCGGGGAGCTGATCTCGAAGGCGCTGCTCTCACGAGACATCGGCGAGCTTTACGTCACAAACAGGACCTTCGGGCGGGCTCTCTCTCTTGCCGCCGGCCTTGGTGCAGAGGCGATCCCCTTCGATCGGATGAAGGAGATGATCGGGACATCGGATCTTGTGATCAGCGCCACCTCCGCCCCCCACTACATCCTGAGGCGGGACGACCTGGAGGAGGTGATGGCGAGAAGGGTGAAGGGGACGCTTCTGATGATCGACATCGCAAACCCCCGGGACATCGACGAGGACGTGGGCGAGATCCCCGGCGTGGAGCTTCGGAACATCGACGCCCTCCGGGAGATCAGCGCCGAGAACATGAGGCTGCGGATGGCCGAGATGGAGAAGGCGGAGGAGATCATCGCCGAGGAGCTGGCCCTCCTCCGGGCCAAGTACAAGAGGAGGAGGGCGGAGGAGCTTTTGGGGAGGATCTACTTCCAGGCCGAGGAGATCAAGGCCCAGGAGTGCACCAAGGCGATGAACAAGCTCGGGGCCCGCCACACCCTGGGCGAGATCGAGGAGCGGGTTCTGATGGACATGAGCCACTCCATCGTCAACAAGATCTTCGCCGAGCCGACGAAGGTTCTGAGAAAGGCGGCGGAGCGGGGGGACGAGGAGTGTCTGAGGTGGGTGGCGGAGCTCTTCGGGCTTGAGGTGGAGGTGGATGATGATGAGACGGATGCGCAGGCTTCGTAAACCAGGGATAAGAAGGATGGTGGCCGAGACGAGGGTCTCGACGGACGATCTGATCATGCCCCTCTTCGTGGATGAGCGGTTGAAGACACCGATCGAGATCCAGTCGATGCCGGGGCAGAATAGGCACTCGGTCGAGAGCCTGGCGAGAGAGGTCGAGGAGCTGGAGGAGCTGGGGGTTCCCGCGGTCATCCTGTTCGGCCTTCCGGAAACAAAAGACGAGGTCGGCTCCGGCGCTTACGATCCCGCGGGCATCGTACAGAAGGCCGCCGAGCGGATCAAGGAGACGACGTCGAAGATCGTCGTAATCGCCGACCTCTGCCTCTGCGAGTACACCAGCCACGGCCACTGCGGCCTCATCAAAAACCAGGAGGTGGCAAACGACGAGACCCTCCCCCTCCTGGGCAAGACCGCAGTCTCCCAGGCGAGGGCGGGCGCCGACGTCGTCGCCCCCAGCGGGATGATGGACCACATGGTCGCCGCCATCCGGGCCGCCCTGGACGACGAGGGCTTCACGAACACCCCCATCCTCAGTTACGCCGCCAAGTACGCATCGTCCTTCTACGGACCCTTCCGGGAGGCTGCGGAGTCGGGGTACTCCTTCGGCGACCGGTCCGGCTATCAGATGGACCCCGCCAACGCTTTAGAAGCGCTATGGGAAGTCCGCCTCGACATCGAGGAGGGGGCGGACATGATCATGGTGAAGCCAGCCATGCCCTACCTCGACATTTTGAGGATGGTCAAAGACGAGTTCGGGATGCCGACGGCCGCCTACCAGGTATCCGGCGAGTACTCGATGATCATGGCCGCGGCGGAGCGGGGATGGATCAACGGCGAGCGGGCGATGCTGGAGGCGCTGACTTCGATCAAGCGGGCCGGGGCGGACATGATCCTGACGTACTATGCGAAGGAGTATGCGAGGAAGCCGAACGAGTGAGCTGTCAGGGTCCTAACATGTGCGAAGATGTGGTGGCGATTGAGTCCTCTGATTTTGGGCGAGATCTGGAGGATCTGGTTCCGATAAATGCTCTAAATTTTGCCCAAAGCGAGGGGCAGAGGGCGATTCCAGCCATAGCCAAAAACCCGGATCTTCTTCTGGAGATCGAGAGGGCGGTCAAGCAGGTTCCCACCCGCCATCAGCTCTTCCTCGGCGACAGCAGGTTCATGGACGAGGTACCGGACGAGAGCGTCCATCTGGTGGTCACGTCTCCGCCCTACTGGACCCTTAAGGAGTACCCCGCAAACGAGGCGCAGCTCGGCCACATAGAAAACTACGAGGAGTTTCTCGACGAGCTGGACAGGGTCTGGGAGAACGTCTTTCGGGTTCTCGTTCCCGGCGGCCGTCTGGTGGTCGTCGTCGGGGACGTCTGCCTTCCGCGGCGCTGCTTTGGAAGGCACGTCGTCTTCCCTCTGCACGCCAGCATCCAGGAGCGGTGCCGCAAGATTGGCTTTGACAACCTGGCGCCGATAATCTGGTACAAGATTGCGAATGCCAGATTCGAGTCGAACAATGGATCGAAGTTTTTGGGTAAACCCTATGAGCCGAACGCAATCGTCAAGAACGACATCGAGTACATATTATTTCAGAGAAAGCCGGGCGGGTACAGAAAGCCCTCTCAGGCTGCTCGCCTCCTCTCGGTGATCCCCGAGGATCTTCACAGGGAGTGGTTCCAGCAGATCTGGACGATCACCGGGGCATCTACGAGAAAGCATCCCGCACCCTTTCCTCTGGCCCTTGCAGAGAGGCTCGTCAGGATGTTCTCCTTCGTTGGAGATACGGTTCTTGACCCCTTCATGGGTACAGGAACCACAAACTTGGCCGCAGGTCAGTGGGGGCGAAACAGCGTGGGATTCGAGATCGAGCCGACGTATTTTGAGATGGCCTCGAATCGTCTCAACAAGATCAGAAATAAGCAGTTGACGCTGGATTTTGACGGATTCTAGGGGGTGAGAATATCACAGATTTCGCTGGGGGCTTCGTTTTCTCGGATGCGGTGAAGACGTTCTGGCAGATCAGAGATCAGCAGATAATGGACCAGGAGAGGCGCGGCGGGTCTGACCAGGGGGCTCGGAGCGCGGTCACTGGCGGAAAGCAGATGGACGGATTCGTCCGAAAGATCATCGAGCTGATGACGGCAAGCGGCGTCGATGAGGGGAACATCTATACGAAAAAGACCCACCTGCCCGGATTTTTCCGTCCGGTCAAGGGATGGGATATAGTGGTGGTAGTTGATGGTCAGCTTCAGGCTGCCATCGAACTCAAGTCTCAGGTGGGCCCCTCGTTTGGAAACAATTTCAATAACCGCACCGAGGAGGCTATGGGCACAGCCCTGGACATCTGGACCGCCTACAGGGAAGGAGCCTTTCGCACATCCCCTGCGCCCTGGCTTGGATATCTGTTCTTGCTGGAGGACTGCCCAGGATCGAGAAGTCCAGTCAGAACTCAAGAGCCCCACTTTCCGGTCTTTGAGGAGTTTCGGGGCGCTTCATACGCCAAGAGGTACGAGCTATTCTGCCGAAAGCTGGTACGAGAGCGTCAGTATAATGCCGCGTGTTTCATCGTTGCAGATCGCGAAAACTCGAACTCTGCCGAGAACTACATTGAACCAGCAGAGGACCTCTCTGCAAAACTGTTTTTATCTCAGCTGACTCGCCATGTAGGCGATCGAAGGTAGGATCTGTTTTTGGGCATGAGATTTGCTACCATCTCTACTCCGCCACCACGGCGACATCCATCTCCACCAGGGACACCGGGCGCGCGAGCCCCGCGACGGTGATCGCCGGCGGGTCGGGCCGCGTGCCCCAGGCCCGCTGGAACGCCTCGAAGGCCGGCGCTGGAGGGGCTGTCCATCGACGACGCAAACGTTCCTCTTGACGACATCCGCGGGGTCTGCGCCGCCCGGCCTCGGGCGCCGTCTGGAAGGCCTCCAAGGCTAGCTGAAGGGGTTGGCCTGGATCAACCAACATCATAAAATCTAACATGACTGTGGCGAGGAGCCTACCAGCGATGTTACGAACTATAGAGCGGGCCACCCATAAAGAGAGAGGGTTTAGCCCCCCGCTCTCCGGAAACAGAGGCTTTTGATCCCCGCCGCACTTTGCCGCCCACAAAACCTCCTTTAGTATGAATTAATCAGTCCGGGGTAGGTACCGCATCTACTCCGCCACCGCCACCTCCTGAAGGCCCTTCCTCGGATTCATCGCGCTGATTTTCCATATACTCCTTGAATATACGTCTCTGTTCATCTCGAATGTCGTCAGCTGCCTCTTCCCACTGATCACAGTTGCCCGATGCAATTTCATCTTCCGAGCTGGTATCTATACAAATTCTTAGATTCTTTGTCACTTCCTCAAGCTCTTCAGCCAATTCAGCATGCTCATTTTTTAACGCATCTTGAGTTTCTTTGCGGTCACCAGTTGATTCGTCGGTGGCTGAATCATTAGTTGCGATCCCCGTTGGCTTTGGAGGAACAATCGGCCCTGTATCATTAGATATGCCAAGTGCTAATGCGGCAGCTTCTCTAACTTGGCTATCTGTGTCGTTGAGTGCCAAAATTAAAGAATCGATAGCCTCTGTGTTGTTGATTTCATCTAGAGCCAATTTCCAACCCAGAACCTCGACTGTAGCTTCTCTAACTTGGCTATCTGTATCGTTGAGTGCCATAGTTATAGAATCAATAGCCGTTGTGTTGTTGCTCTCACCAAGATTCTGAACAGCAACTTGTCGGATGAGAGGGTTTGGGTCATTCAAATCTCCGAGCCACTTGTCCACATCTTCCGCTAATCCATACATAACAACTGATGATAGTATCAAAACAAAAACTACCAGCAGATGCATTGAAGTTCGCATGAATCTTTATTATTCTCCGAAATCACTTAAGTATTTTTTGGTCACGAAAAATACAGGGGGTCTAAAGCCAACCACGTACGCGTTCCACTTGACGACGTCCGCGAGGTCTGCGCCGCCAGCCTCGAGTGCCGCGGGTTAGGGGCGGGCGATGGAGCGGGTTGGTGACAGAAATCATTCAACCGAAGCTCATTTTCTTTCTCCCGCGAGCAGGAGCAGCTTCCCGATGGAATCCCGGACTTCCTTCTGTTTCATCCTGCCATACATATCGACTGCATCGATGTCTCTTGGTATCTCCCGCAGCACTTCCACAAGGAACGGGTTCTCATGAAGCCTCTCACCAAGATATTGAATATCGATCTCAGTGCCCCCGGCATCAGGGTCGATGAGAGCTATAATATCGGCACGATCCTTCCGCAGCTTGCTCTTCTCCCATTCCTCATCGTCGGCGGTTTCATTTTGTATCCGGAACGAGCGGTCCCATGCAGCCTTGAGCTTGAAGATCATGAGCAGCGTTCTTTCGGGCACGATCACAGAAACAGAAGAACCTGGGCTGATCTCTCTTGCTTCAGTACGGCCATCAAGAAGCGAAAACGGGAGTTGAGCATCTCTCCCCTCAAACCTGCAGATATCCTCTCGCGACCCAAAATCGATCAGGATCTTTTCTCCCCGGATATTTTTCACAACGGTGGTGGGAACCATCGGGTCTCTCTCGTGAACAAATCCACGTTCGTCCCTCAGGTGCTTCATCAGATGCTGCCTGGTTTTGTTGTTGGTGACAAGATCGATATCAACCGAGCCATACCACTTGTTGTAGCTGTACACCGCCCAGCCGCCGATCAAAACGGTGACGGGATCTCTCTCATTCTTCTCCCGAGCATGCACCCAGCGAAATATGTCGATCAGCTCCTCCAGCGATGCGTCCACAATCGTTCTCGGGGCTTTATAAGCGGTCATAGATCTCCACAAGTTTAAGTGTGAGGTCGCGGCCTGCATACCCCAGGCCCGCACAGTCGAGGAGTGCCTGGGCGGGTGAGACAAGCCAAACTCCCTGGGGGGTGGCCATCCTGCGATCTCCGAAGACATCGCGGTCTGGCGAATAGATTCGTACAGCCGTTCCCCCTTCGTCCTCGACGTCGAACATCCCAGAAAGCTCATCGATATTTTTCTTTTCGAGATACAGGTAGACCGAATCGTGCCTTGCGCTGTATCCAGTGTAAATCTCTCCGGCAGTGTAGCTGGAAAATGCGCTTGGAATCCTCTGCTCATCGCAGACGAGACAAATTTCCTGAGCGAGCGCCATTGGGCTCTTGGCAGCTATCCGGATCTCCTGGGCAAAGAGCTTCTCAAACGGACGCTCCCAAGCTATGCCGTTTAGAAGCTTGTTGATATCAGTGACCTTTACAAGCCCTCTATCGGCTGATACGATCCCCTTTGACGCGAGAGCCTTCACCGTCGCATGGGTCCAGCCGTACGAGACGCCAGACCCGATTGCAAGCTGCCTGATCGAAGCCTCCTTTATCTTGAGAAGATGCGAGATGGCTTGCCAGGACTTGGGGGATGTGAGCTTCGCCGGCAATGCGCTGGACTTGTAGCGGGCTTCTTCCAGGTTCACGTCAGCTGGCAGCTTGATGAATCGTATACCTGTCTTCTTAGCGGCTTCTGCAGCTTCCGGCGCTATCCGTTTCCCCGCAATGACAAACTCGATATCATAAGCGCTGATGTTATCGGCATTCAGGAGCAGTTTCAGCAGCACAAGCCGGGATAGGGCTTCAAGGCGGACGATCCGTTTGATCTCGACGACGTACGTTTTACCGCCGTCTTCGATGACCAGGTCAAACCGAATGGGGTAGTCGTCGCTGAGCTCGCCCTCCACCTTTATCAATGCGCTCTCGCCGAGTTCAAGCTCTCTGCGAAGCAACGCGATCAGCTCAGAGCCGTAGGGTGAGGTCGTCTTCATGAGTGGTATCATCGTTTACTGATATGTATATAAAGTTATCAGTGATATCCTATATCGGTTTTCAGTGATAGGTTATAATGGTATCAGTGATCGCTGGCAGATTGGGCCACCAGCTTCCAGCGCCGTCCGGATCGAGACAAGCCTATTCATATCTTGAGCAAGAAACCGATGACCATGTACATCCCGATCATCCTCGGAACCGCCCGGGAGGGGCGCGAGTCCGAGAAGGTCGCCCGGTTCATGCTGGAGAAGGCCCTCGCGTTCGGCCTCGATAGCGAGATCATCGACGTCCGCGATTACCGGCTCCCGGCGACCGACAACACCAAAACTTCAGCGGAGGCGATCCGGCTAAAAGAGGTGGTATTGAAGGCCGACGGCCTTGTCATCGTCTCGCCGGAGTACAACCACGGCTACCCCGGCGAGCTGAAGATGATGCTGGACATGCTCTACGAGGAGTACTTCGGAAAGCCCGTCGGGATCTGCGGCGTCTCCTCCGGGGTCTTCGGCGGCGCCAGGATGATCGAGCATCTCGTCGCAACCTGCGTCCGCTTCTACATGCTCCCCACTGGCGAGGTTCTCTACTTTCCCAAGGTCCAGGAGCTCTTCGACGAGGCCGGGGCGATCAAGAAGGAGGCCTACCACCGGCGGGCGAATAAGTTCCTCGCCGTCCTCGCCGAGTACGCCGAAGCCCTCCGGCGCGGCAGGGGCGGCAGCGATCTCGGAGATGCAAAGCACTGATGCCTGTTGCACCATCGTAACCAAAAATCAGAGAAGATCGGCGTCGTTTCATTCGCGATGGGTGGAGAGACGGGCTTCAATCCAGCGGGCGTACGATCGGAGTTCGCGGCGGGGCATCAACCCGAATTTATCGGTTTTTGAGGGCCAAAACTCCAAATTCTCGGCTATTTTCCGCAGCTTTAAATATCGATGAAGAGTTACGAGCGCCCATCTGCACTAACCTCGAATTGAGGACGAACTTAAATTATAAATTTTGGCGGCATGGGCCGAAGGTGTTAATAAGTTAGGGCTCTTACAGGACTGGTTGAAGATCGGACCAAGAGGGGGTACTTTGTCGCGCCTTCTGCCGCATCTCATCGGGGGAATTCATCTTTGAGTCGGAGGGTTAACGGACATAAAACGCAGCAGATCATGCTGGAGGGGGTCTCTCTATCGGAGATGCCGATGGTCAGGACCACCGACGGCCACCTGATGAGGTGGAACAGGGAGGCCGTGGTGAACCAGCTCCTCAGGGAGACGAAGCTCTCAGAGCAGTTCTACCGGATCCCCGGCATCTCCGACGAGGAGGCAAAGGAGATCGCCCGGGAGGTGGAGCGGCGGATCCGGTGGATGGACGTCAAGTTCCTCTCCGGCCCCCTGGTCAGGGAGATCGTCAACGTCATCCTCCTTGAAAGGCACCACCTGGAGTGGAGGAACATCTGCACCCGGGTCGGAACCCCCGTCTACGACGCTCACTTAATCGACGTCGGCTCGGGCTTCGAGGCCCACGAGAACGCAAACCTCCAGGAGAACGCCGAGACGAGCCACAAGAAGAAGGCGGACAAGATATCCAAGGAGCAGTACCTCCTCCTCATCCCGCCCTACCTCTCGGACCACCACCTGGCCGGCGACCTCCACATCCACGACCTGGAGTACTTCGGCACCCGCCCCTTCTGCCAGGACTGGGACCTCCGCTACTTCTTCTACTACGGACTCATGCCCGACGGCTCGGGGACGAAGGCGTCCGTCGCGGGACCAGCCAAGAAGCCGGAGGTGGCGATGCTCCACGCCGTGAAGGCCCTCGCCTCGGCCCAGACCAACTTCGCCGGAGGCCAGGGGTTCTACAACTTCCTCACCTTCCTCGCCCCCTACCTCGAGGGGCTCGATTACTCTGAGATCTGCCAGCTGATGCAGATGTTCGTCTACGAGATGACCCAGATGATGGTGGCCCGGGGCGGCCAGGTCGTCTTCTCCTCCGTCCAGCTCAGCCCCGGCGTCCCCAAGCTCTGGCGGGACAAGCCCGTCGTCTACAAGGGCAAAGTCTGGGATGGAGTTGGGGCGCCCCTTCGGACCTACGGCGAGTTCGAGAAGGAGGTCCGCCTCGGGTTCAAGGCTCTGATGGAGGTTATGCTGGAGGGGGACTACTGGGGCAAGCCCTTCAACTTCCCCAAACCCGAGATCTCCATCGAGCCCGACTTCATGGCCGAGGACGATGAGTTCAACGCCGCCCATCCCGACCTTCCGACGTATCGGGACCTCTACCTTCTGACCTTCAAACTCGCGTCCAAGTTCGGCACACCCTACTACGACAACCAGCTTCCCGCCTACCGGGGTGCGGGCAAGGGGATAAGCTGCTATCAATGCTGCGCGTATCAGTTCGCCGCCACCTTCGAGAGCGACGCCGCCTTCGAGGACAAGCTCTACTTCAAAGACGGGATGCACTTCTCCATGGGATCGTGGCAGGTCGTCTCTCTCAACTGCCCGAGGGCCGCCTACCTCGCCCGGGGCGACGACGACCTCCTCTTCGAGTACCTCCGGGGCCTGATGGACACCGCCGTCGAGATCTTCAAGGTCAAGCGGGAATGGATGAACCAGGTGGTCAATAACCGGAGGATGCCCTTCGCGACCCAGAGGCCCAAAGACCCCCAGACCGGAAAGAAGGGGACTGTGGCCGTGGGACTGGAGGGGCTCGTCTACACCATCGGCGTCGTCGGGGTGAACGAGATGGTCCAGTTCCACACCGGTTCCCAGATGCACGAGTCGAAGGAGGCCTGGAAGCTGGCGGTTAGGGCGATGACCGAGATGGAGATCTACTCAAAAGAACTATCCCGGCGCCACGGCATGACGATCGCCCTCGCCCGGACCCCGGCGGAGACGGTGGTCCAGAGGTTCGCCGTCTCCGACCTCCTCCGGGAGGAGTTTCGAGACTGCGCCACTCGGGTGGTGAAGGGCGACATCGAGACGGCCATGAACAGGATCCACTCGACCCGGGACCTTCCCGTCTACTACACCAACGGGACCCACGTGCCGCCATCTCTCGACGTCACCATCTTTGAGAGGGCGAAGCTGGAGCACGTATTCTTCCCAATCGTCGACGGAGGAAACATATTCCACATCTTCCTGGGGGAGGCCGTCCCCGATCCCGAGGGGCTGATGGACTTCGCCATGAACCTGGCGAGGAGCACCCAGATAGGCTACTTCGCCTTCACAAGAGACATGACCGTCTGCCTCAGCTGCTTCTGCGTCTCCCCCGGCCTTAAGGAGGAGTGTCCGCGGTGCGGGTCCGACCATCTGGAGCACCTCTCCCGGGTCACCGGCTACCTCCAGTCGGTGAGCGGATGGAACGAGGCTAAAAAGCAGGAGCTGAAGGACAGGAACCGGTATTCGGACCTGAGCTGAACCGACCACAAAGCCCGACTCCGTCCGGGGCGGGCACCATCTCATCTATCTTTTGACCTGTGGCCATCTGATGTGTTCCTGAATTTTTTGAATTTATATACATCTGATGATCTTCCGCAAGTGCTTATTCTACCAAAAGATTTTCTTAGACGAAGTACAAGGACATATCGGCGGGAGGCCTCTGATGAACTCGAAGATGATATTCTCCTTCTTGATGGCCCTGGCTGCCGTCCAGGCCATCTTCCTCGGGGCGGCGGATGCAGCCACCATCACCGTAGGTCCAGGGGGATTCGATCACGTCAGCATACAGGCCGCCATCGATGCCGCAAGCCCCGGTGACTTCGTGGTGGTCGCAAATGGGACTTATTACGAGAATCTGGTGGTGGACAAGCCCCTATTCCTCCAGGCCTTCTGCGACGGCACCGATATTCCGATAATCGACGCCGGCGGGCTGGGCAGCGCCGTCACCCTCATCGCCGACGGCGTCGTCCTCGAGGGTTTCATACTCCAGAACGGCGGCTCCGGCTCGGCCGGGATCGATGTGAGGTCGAATGAGAACCAGATCCGGGGAAACCTGGTCACCGACAACCGGTGGTACGGCATATACCTGGAAGACGCCACAGGATGCGTCATCGAGGAGAATGTCATCTGGAAGAACAAGTACGGGATATGGATCAACGCCGGCTCCCGGGACAACCGGATCACTAGAAACGTTCTCCAGGACAACAAAGACCGCAACGCCTTCGACCTCGGAACAGACCTCTGGGAGGGGAACTTCTACAGCGATTACGACGGGTCCCGCCCCGTCTACGAGATCGACGGCATATCGAGCGTCGACCGTTCTCCTTCGGGCCCGGAGAGGGGGCCGGTCGTCGAAGAGCCGGTGGCAGAGGCGGGAAACGTCACCGAGGCGGATCATCACCCTGAGAATGATGATAATGAGGGTGGGGAAGAGTTTGGAGTGGAGACGACCGACCTCGTGGGAGGAAGTTCTGATTCGGGCTTGAATGATAGCCTGGGATCGACCGCCGGGGCCGCTCTGGCTGGGACGGACATCAACCTGACCGATCTCGGTGCCGGGAACGGATCGGCTGATGGGAAGAACGGAACCCTCGAAGCCTCGACTTTTATGGAGCCGAAAGAGCGGCCCCGAATAGACGCCATCCAGCTGAGCAGTCTTCTCGATGAAACCTCTGAGGAAGGAGCGGCGGAGAACGCCACATCTCCCGCCGCCGGTGACGCCGCAGTGGATGGCGAGCCTGACGGTGCGGAGGCGAATGGGGGAGAGGCGAACGAGTCTGCAGAGCCGGTAATCGAAGAGCCAGTCGTCGCTTTTGCCCCGGAGCCTGCGGCGGCACCCGCCGTTGAGGCCTACACTGCCGAGGACTGGACGAGGAGCGGCGATTCCTTCAGCAGGTCGGGCCGTTACTCAGACGCCGTCAGCTGCTACGATAACGCCGTCGAGATGGACCCGCAGCTCGCCGACGCCTGGGACGGGAAGGGGGACGCCCTGATGATGACGGGAAGGTACGACAGGGCCCTGGCGTGCTACGAGAGGGCCCTGGAGATCGACCCCGAATCGGCAGAGATCTGGTACCACAAGGGAAACGCCCTCCAGATGCTCCTCAGGTTCGACGATTCCCTCGTCTGCTACGACGAGGCCCTCAGGATAAATCCACGGTTCGCCGAGGCGTGGAACAGGAAGGGGATGACCTTAAACCGGCTCGGCCGCTACCAGGAGGCGATAACCTGCTTCGATGAGGCGATCGAGATCGAGCCCGGATACGCCGCCGCCTGGAGCAACAAGAGCTGGTCTCTACAGATGCTTGGTGACGACGATGCCGCCAAGGAGGCCTTCGACCAGGCGAGGGCCCTGGGATATGGCTGAGCCCTCAGAAGAGGCGGCGATTCAGTCCCGCTCAAGCTCTCAAAACGTTCCACCTCCACCGAAGACGCCAGATGGATGCGATATGACCGAGAAGACCCCATGGCAAGCCCTCAAAGAAGAGGTTGAGTCACTCCGCCGTCTCCACGGCGACGCCATCTGCGACGCCGAAAAATGCCGCGATTTCAACCGGAAGATGGCGGACCTTCTGATGGGCCTCGAGGAGATGGAGGAGTTTCGGCTCGCCGACCGGGTGATGGACGCCCTCTCTGTCTGCAACCCCAAGACGGGCTCGCACTGCGACAACTCCGAGAGGATGAAGGGGATCTTGGAGAGGCTCAGCGAGAGGGTGAATGAAAAGATGAAAGAGATGGCTGGCGATATCGGCCCCTAAAATGGGGAGGTCGAGGTGCCTTGCCTTCGGCGCCACCAGCTAAATATCTCTCAGATCCACGACCTTCTTCGACTTCCCCTCGGTCCGCGGGAGGCTCCCCTTCTCCACAAGCTCGATCCTCGACCTTATCTTCATCACCGACTTCAGCTCGGCCTCCACCTTCTTCTGGATCTTCGCCAGATCCTTCAGCTCGCCGGTGAAGGCAGAATCGCTCATCTCCACCTTGATCGCGATCTCGTCGAGGCCGTGCCTCTTTCGATCGACTACCACCTGGAAGTAGTCCCCGATCTCGGGCATCTTGAGGAGGACGTCCTCGATCTGGCTGGGGAAGACGTTGATCCCTCTCACAACCAGCATGTCGTCGGCCCTCCCCAGGAACCGGTGGAGCTTGACGCTGGTCCTGCCGCAGGAGCAGTCATCCTCCATCATGTAAGTGACGTCCCCGGTATGGTACCTGATGAGGGGCATCGCCTCTTTGGTGAGGGAGGTGAGGACCAGCTCGCCCCGCTCGCCGGGGGCGCAAGGTTGGCCCTCGGGATCGACGATCTCCACCAGGAAGTGGTCCTCCCAGATGTGAAGCCCGTTCTGCTCCTGGCACTCGAAGGCGACGCCGGGTCCGAACATCTCCGATAATCCGTATGAGTCGTAGGCCTTGATGTTCAGCATATCCTCCAGCTCCGTCCGGGCCCGGTCTGACCAGGGCTCGGCCCCGAAGCAGCCCACCTTCAAGGAGAGGTCATCGACCGCACCCATGTCGATCACCGTCTCGGCGAGGTAGAGGGCGTAAGAGGGGGTGCAGTGGAGCGCCGTGACGCCGAAGTCGATCATGATCTCGATCTGGCGTTTGGTACTCCCGGTGCCGCTGGGAACCGCCATCGCCCCCATCCTCTCGATCCCGTAGTGGATGCCGAGGCCCCCGGTGAAGAAGCCGTAGTTGACGGCGTTCTGGAATATGTCCTCCTTCGTGCAGCCGACCATAACCAGGTCTCGGGCCACCATATCCGACCAGGTCTCTATGTCCCGAGCGGTGTAGCCGACGACCGTCGGCTTGCCGGTCGTCCCGGAGGAGGCGTGGACCCGGACGATCTCGCTCTTGGGGACGGCGAAGAGGCCGAAGGGGTAGTTGTCCCGGAGATCTCCCTTCCTCGTCTCGGGAAGGGATCGGGCGTCTTTGAGCCCGGTCAGGTCCGAGGGGGTGATTCCGAGATCTTTCATCTTCCGGTGGTAGAAGGGCACGTTGTCGTAGGCCCTCTTCACCGCGTCCTTCAGGCGTCTTTGCTGCAGATCCTCGAGATCTGACCGCTTCATCGTCTCGATCTTGGGTTGCCAGAAGTTCATGGGAATCGCGATCCTGAAATTTTAGTCGGCCGAAAACCGATATGCTACAAGCTATCGTGAGAGACTCCGTCACGGTATATCAATCATTCCCTGAAATCGCTCTAAAAAAAGAAAGGTTTTGGGGCAGAATCAGCGGTTCTTGATCTGCTCCAGAATCTCCTTCAGCTTGCCGGTGGAGTAGAGGTAGGCTCCACCTCCGATGGCGATGAGGAGGATCAGAATCCCCACCACCATCCCGGTGGAGCTCTTCTCCTCCACGGTGATGGTCCTCTGGACCCCGCCCACCTCCACGGTATAGATGCCGGGCTCCTCGGGCGTGTACTCGAAGGTCGCAGATCCCGTCTCCCCTGGATCGAGGGTGATATTCGTCGATCCCTCGGGATTTCCGTTGACCTTCAGCACGACGGTGGCGTTGTCGATGATCGGTCCATCGTTCACGGCGGTGGCGGTGATCTCGACCTTCTTGCCGGCCCTGGTGGTCTCGTCCACCTCAAGACCGGTTATCTCGATGGGGGTCGTCACCACGATCTTCCTCGATCCGTTCTCATACCCCTCCTTGGAGGCGGCGATGGTATGAGTGCCCACCGAGTCTGAAGCGAAGGAGATCGTGCCGATCTCATCGGTGGCCCCGACGCTGATTCCGTCGAAGGCGATATCGGCACCCTCCACCGGCCTCTGGTCGAGTCCGATGGTGGCCTTGATGACGAAGCTCTCTCCTTTCATCACCTCCTGAGGCGAGGTGACGGCGAGAATCCTCTCTTCTCGGACGTCGCTGACGACGAGGACCGCCTTGACGTCGGTGTACTCGTCCTTCTTCGCCTCGACGTCGAAGCTGCCCGAAACCTCCGGCGAGTAGACGAAGACGCCGTCGGTGTCGGTGGTACCCACCTCGCTCCCGTTGATGGTGATGAGAGCTCCTATGACGGGCGTTCCGTCAGAGGTGACCAGGATCTCAGCGGGGGTTCCCACCACAGCCGCCGGGATATCGACCACCATGGGCTTGGTCTCCGCGCTGACCTCTACGATGGGGGCGACGAGCCTTCGATCGCTGTCTGAGACCCTGAACTTCAGATTCTCCATGACGGTGACGGTCTTGCCCTTTCCGAGGCTGATGGAGCCGTCGTTTACCATCTCTATTTTGCTCTCAGATACGCTGTCGATCTCCATCTTCCCGTAGGACTCGCCCTCTTCGACGGAGCTGGGATCGTCGGATACCTGGAAGATCCCCTCTACGGTGGCCAGGTCCTCCTCTCTTCCCCGGAAGACGCTATCGACGTGGACCGCTATGATCGGGACGTCTTCGCCACCGATCTCATCCTCGTAGGTGAAGGTAGAGCTCTCCGGAGTGCTTCCGGGCTCGATCACCTTGCTGTCGACCTCGTCCCCGTCCTTGGTGATGGACATGTAGACCTTGTTCCCGTCGAGGTCCACCTCCTTGATCCGAAGCTCGTACCCCTCCTTCAACGGGAAGGTGGCCCCGCTCCGAACGGTGTAGGACTCGTCGTCGTCGATGAGGACCTTCCTCAGCTCCTCCTCGTTTATTACGCTGAAGTCGTCGGTGAACTCGGTCTCGTCGGTGTATCCTGCAAAGTACTTCTCGGCCAGGAATCCTATGACGTCGTACTCGCCCCAGTCTTCGTACTCGAACCTCACCGACTGGGGTTCGGTCTTGTACGTGAGGTCTCCATCATCGATCTTGTCCCCGGTGAACTCGGCCTTGAGCTCTTCAGTCCCCACGTCATCGTCGATGTCGTAGTAGAACCCCTCGAAGTTGTAGGGTGTCCAGGTGAACTCGTCGTAATCTAGGGGGTCGACGACCGTTCCCCTGATATCGTAGCTTCCCGTCCTCTTAACCGTCGGCCCGAACCGGAGTTCATCGGAGTCGCCCACCATGAAGCTGACGTCACCCATCACAGGGACGGTCTTTCCCTTTCGGAGAGTGATGGAGTTGTCGTTGGTCATCCTGATGATGTCACCGGATACCGTATCAATCTCCATATCCCCGTACTTATCGCCGCTCTCGACGGTGATGTAATCGTCGGATATCTGGAAGATCCCGTCGACGGTGACGAGGCTAGTCTCGGCCCCGGCGAAGATGCTCGAGACGTGGATCATCACCAGGGGCAGATCCTCACCGCTCATGTCGACCTCGTACTTGTAGGTTGAAGATCCCAGGTCCCTCGGGTCTATGACCTTGCTGTCCACCTCCTCTCCGTCCTTGGCGAGGGAGAACCAGACCTTGTTCCCGTCGAGGTCGATCTCTTTGATCCTGATCTCGTAACCCTCCTCCAGAGGCAGGACCGAGCCGGTGTCCACTGTGTACTCCTCGTCGTCGTCGATGAGGACCTCACGGAGTTCCTCTTCGTCCAGGAGGCTGATATCGTCGTCCACGACCTCCGGGCTCGTCCCGATATATCCTGCGAAGTACTTCTGAGCCATGAAGCCTATGACGTTGTAGCTGCCCCAGTCGTCGAAGTCAAACTCGATCGAATCGGCTTCTGTCTCGTATTTCAGGTTGTTCTCTTTGATGGCCCTGTCGTACCCGTCGCCCGACTCTTTCAGCTCGACGGTTAGAGTCTCTGTCCCCACGTCGTCATCGAGGTCGTAGAAGAATCCTGAGAAGGTCTGGGGGGTCCAGGTGTACTCTGCCGGGTTCTTCCCCTCCCGCCAGATCCGGTCGGTCTCGGAGAACTCCTCTTCGGTGTCATCCGCCACGTTCTCCTCCCCCGTCACTTCCTCGTCGGCGACGGCCGACGCGATGGCATCTTCGGTCGGAGCAGAGTCGTCCCTGGGAGCGTCTTCCTGTGGCGCGTCCATCATCGGAGCCTCCCCTGCTGCCACCTCGGACGGTGGCGCCTCTGACTCTCCGGTCGGAGTCGGTTCAGCCGTCACCTCAGCCTCCTCAGACGGGGAGACCTCAGCTGGTGTTTCCTCCTCCGTTGGAGCTGGTTCAACAGCCGTGACATCAGAATTCTCCGAAGGGGGCAGATCTACCGGCGGTGCATCTACCGGCGGTGCATCCTCCTGTGGCGCATCAATTTCGGCGGCTCCATCTTCGGCAGTCTCATCTCCAGGGCCGGATTCCATCGAGGGTTCAGACCCCGGTGAGGCCGGCTCATCTGGAGCATCAACTTGTGCCAGAGCTCCCATTTGCAGAACTGCCGCCACGGCGACCAGGAGCAGGCAAAGCAGTCCTCCAGCCCTAAGGTAGTTCATGACTCTCCTCCCACCTATATCGATTTTAATATAATGATCGTCTGTCAGTTCTATATATACGTTACCTGTATCTTCCGCCCTCTTCAGAGCCTTCGCCCAGTCCGAAGGGGTCCACTTTTTTAATCGGATTCGATCTCGGGCATTTCTCTGATGAACCTGATCCGAGTTAAGGGTTTCGTGAAATGGCTGTTCTTTAGCCATCGATCTCTCCTCGGATCAGGGGGTCTGAGCCCCGATCAGCACCTGCCGAGATCTGTTTTGTTACTTCGGATTTTTCCCAAATTTCAGTTCTTTCGGATAATACCAAATTCAGATAAACGTTTTGGTGGGGGGGACGAAGATTTGATTCTGGGAGATGGGGTCACGAATCTGTGGCGAGGCATCACCTCCCGCAATCTTTAAGTCGCTGGCGACCGCTCTCTTCCTGGGGAGGTTGAAGCTTTGAGACTGATCATCGGATCCACTATCTTCATATTGTGGGGATTATCCCTTGCTGCCGCCTTTTCTGCCAGCGGCTTTCATCCCTACGACGGGATTATGGTCGATTATCTGCCAAACCCCTTCGCTGCCGATCGGCCCGCGTGGGACCCCTTCGGACCGGACCAGGATTCGGGGTATACTCCCGGGAGGCCTGAATGGGACCCTTACTCTCCCGCGAGCTACGACGTCCCCCAGATGGTCTCCGCGGACCCCTTCGGACCGGAGCAGAATCTATCGATGGGCGATGAGGTGGCAAGTCCGAACAAGCTCTACCTCCAGTCTGGGGGCCTCCTGGTGACCGAGGGGACTGTCGGCCTGGGGACCCCCTACACCCTCTGGCTCTACGTCGGAGATCTGGGACTCTTCAGCCTCTATGACGGTGGGAGCAGGATTCTGTCCCAGGGGTTTGTGAGCCGGGGATGGTACCGGGTGGACAGATACGCGGAGACTGTGGAGACCCACCTTTATCGGTTCAACACCAGCACGCTGAGCAACCCCGTCACCCTATCCGTCAGCTCGGCTGGCTATCCTTCAGGCTACGGCCTGGTGGGACGGGTCGTTGACCCCTACGGCTCCGGCATCGCCAACGCGGGGGTCCGGATCTCGGGGTCGGATGGCGGCGTCTTCAGCATCGTATCGGGCAGCCTGGGATACTACGGGATGGACGTCCCCTCGGGGACTTATTCGGTGACCGCAGAGCTGGAGGGGTTCACCTTCAGCACGTCGACGGCTCGGGTCTGGACCGGGACCGTCTCAGCTGCGGGGACCATTGTGGGGTACCCCGCCGGCGGCTCGGTTCTTCCCAACGAGAGCCGCGCGGCTGAGGCTGGGTGGCTTGAAGGCGTGATCACCGACGGGAGCGGCGCCCCCGTCCCCGGGGCGACGGTCCGGATCGACGGCGTATTTTTCGTCACCACCGACGATGACGGCGGCTATTGGACCAGCCTCGTCCCAGGGTGGCACTCGATAACGGTCTCCGCCAACGGTTACACTTTCAGATCCGCATCGGTCCATATTCTGGCAGGCCAGGGCTCTAAGCTCGACATCCAGGGGACCAGGATTGTAGCCCTGGGGATGTACGGGTGAAGACCGCCGATCCGGTCAGACGGCCGACGGCGCACCCCGCAGCAGAGCGGCTGGGCGTGATAAAGCATCCGCTGGATCTGCGATCGGCAAAGAAAAAGAGTCGAAGGCGGCCTGGGCGGGTCAGGCGTAGTTCCAGCGCCAGACCTTGAACCCGACGGCCAGAATTCCGAAGAAGAGGGCCAGCACGACCAGAGACTGAAGGTATTCGATGGTGGTTACGATATCCATGTTCATCACTGGGATGAGAGCCTCTCTTATGTCTCATAAAGATTTTGGTTTCTCTCGCCGGAGGAAGAAGAGCCTTTGCTCCGGGGAGGTGATCGGCGGCCTGACGGGGCCAGTTCGTCCCCTCCGCCGCGATGCCAACCTCGCAGGTTTCGCCGATCCCTCGGGAAAGCCTCCCCGGTCGAAGCGTCTCAGGCTTTCCGTCCGGTCAGCAGTCGGGACGCCGGGTGGCAGGACGGTCCCTCGTCCGAGTAAGCGTGTCCGAACGAGCATCGCCACCGGAGCTGGAAGGAAGACGGGCGAGACCGATATCATTATATCTCCAGATCGACAACCCAAAAATCATGTCTTGGATGAAGGATAAGAAGTTCGGCGAGAAGGATCGGGAGAAGCTTGAGAAGGGGAGCGGATCTGAAAAGTTCCTCACCATGATCTGCAACTGGTTCTACCGGGTCATGTCCTGGTGAGAAAGATAGGCTAAAATTAAGCTCAAATCAGCGGCCTCGGCAGGCCCGATAGACCGCCGAGCTTCTGCTCTGAAGCAGCTTTATCGCCTCTTTCCCGTTTTTTCCGAAGCTGAGGACCGACGTGACCGGCTCGCCCCTCTTCGCGAAAGATCCAGGCCTCGGGACGTCGGCGACCCACTTCGTCGCGCGCCTGAGGTCCTCCTCTATTTTCAGGTCCGATTTGGCGAAGACGACTCCCCTCCCCCCAAACCCCCGGGGTTTGGGCCTTGCTGGAAGGATGCCATCGAAGGATAGGAGGTGGGCGCCGAAGAGGTTCATACCCAACGAGATCTCCACGGCGTCGAGGCTCCCCTGAAACCGCGGGTTCACCTCCAGGACGACGGGGCCCGACTCCGTCAGGATGAAGTCGACCCCGTTGGAGCCCACCAGCCGGAGCATGCTTGCGATCTCCTCCGCAGCCTTCATCATATCGACAACATCTGGGTCGTCTCGGGACCGATCCAGGGGCGAGATGTTCCCGCAGTATCGAAAACCGCTCCCGCCGAGCCACTCGGTCCCGATCAGCTGCTCGTTTGCGGATATCGCCACCGCGTCCTCGCCGTCGGCTATCACCGAGACGCTGGCGGGGATGCCCTCGACCCTCTCCTGGACGATGAGATCCCCCTCCAGGCGGGCCAGATCCACGTCGGAGAAGACGAGCCGGTTCTCGGCTCCGCCCGCCCCCTTCCGGGGCTTGACCATCTGGGGAAAAGATGCTGACCCCTCCTCGCCGATCTGCCAGGTGGGAGCCGTGGCAAACCCCTCCCGTTCGAGCCAGCGGGCGAGCCAGAGCTTGTCGGAGACCTGGGATATCTTCTCTGGCGGGTTGTTCAGAACCTCGATCCCATCGATCCCGTTGATCCCCTCAATCCCATCGATCCTCATATCCTCGATGCCGGGGCCCAGGACGATGCAGTCGACCAAGCCGCGGTCCAGAACTGTTCTGATCAGGTCGCGGGCCGAGATGGCGAGTTCGCCGGGCATCGAGGGATCGGCTTTGAGGATAGAGGTCTGATAGACCGACTCCGCCAGGTCCAGGTCGTTGTAGCAGTCGGCGGCGAAGACCGCGTGGCCGGCCCGGGCCGCAGAAGAGGCGATGTGGCGGACGGACTGGCCGACGACCAGGACTCGGCGGGGTCGATCAGGCCTCAAACCGATCCGCCCTCGACCTCGTCTTCATCTCGCCGTTCGGCGTTCTCACGCCTTTCGATGACCGTCTTGTATCGCGGGCTTGGGACGACCTCGATCTTTCCACCGAACTCCCGATCCAATTCCTGACCAAGAAAGAGCCTGTCCAGAAATACCGCCAGAGCCGCCACCTCCGAATGAGGCTGGTTTCCGACTCCGACGTTCCAGTCCGCCACCTCGTAGATCTCGGGGGGAACCTTCTCCGCCCCCACCACCACCATCACGGCTTCAGAGCGGCGGATCTCGTCGATGGACTCGGATAGGGGCGTGCCGTACATGGTGAGGTGGACGATCCTCCCCCCCGCATCCTTCCACCGTCTCGCCTCCCCTTTCCAGCCGCCGGTCGACCGAACCTGAAAGTTCCCGCCCCACCTCTCGACTACGTCTTCAAGGCCACTGACCAGCTTGTCGTCCCTCCCGGCGAGGATCATCTCCTCGGCCCCGAAGGCCCGGGCCACGAGCCCCACGTGGGTGGTGATCCTTTTGTCCCGCTCCGGCCGGTGGCCGAGCCGCAAGACAGAAACTCGCATGGCCGAAAGAGATGCGAGATGCTATTTATCTTATTGGCCATCAAAACCGATAAATCCCTTGGCGGCCTTCACATGGAGGATGAACCTGTGCGAAAAATGCGGGGGCAAGGGCTATCGAACTGTGGGGGAGCGGGCCTGTCCCAACTGCAAGGGGACCGGCAAGATCGAGTCCGTCAGCCTGGGCGAAGCCTCTGCGACCGAGATCGACGACCTGGTGACGAAAGGGGCGACGAATTGTCCCGTCTGCAAGGGAGAGGGGAAGATCCCCGTCACTGAGACCTGCAGCGATTGTGGGGGGCTCGGCCGGGAGTACCTCTGCGCCGTCTGCGGCACGAAGCTCAACGCCAAGAGCGAGCTGTGCACGAGCTGCTCCAAAAAGCCCGTAGTCCACGTCCTCGACGGAGCCTGCGACACCGGCGACCTGGTGATCGGCGACATATATCGAGGGAAGGTCTCGGGGATCGCCAACTTCGGGGCCTTCGTGGACCTGAACGATCACGTCCGGGGCCTGGCCCACAACAAGTTTTTGAAGAGAACGCCCGAGGTCGGTGAGGAGATCACCGTCCGGGTGAGAAACGTCGCCCCCAACGGAAACATCGAGCTTGAGCCCGCCGAGGTGGGCGAGCACCACACCCTCGAGGTGAGAAAGGAGCTGCCCGTCACCAGGGTGAGCGACCTTTCGCGCTTTGTCGGTAAGATGATCTGTGTCGAGGGTGAGGTGATCCAGGTCAAACAGACCGGCGGTCCCACCATCTTCACCGTCGCCGACGACAGCGGCCTCGTATTCTGCGCCGCCTTCGAGCGGGCGGGGGTCAGGGCCTACCCCGAGATCGACACCGAGATGATCGTGAGGGCCATCGGCGACGTCTCGGTCAGAAACGGCCAGATCCAGATCGAGATCAGGTCGATGAAGCAGCTGTGGGGCGGCGAGGCATCCGTCGTCAAGGACAGGATCGAGCGGGCCATCGACGAGAGGGCCGAGCCCTCCGATCCGCCCCTCCTGGTGGAGAGCGAGATCATAACAAAGCTCAAGCCGAAGATGAGGGAGGTGGCAAAGGAGATCCGGCGGGCGATATTGAAGTCGAAGCCGATCGTGGTGAGACACCACGCCGACGCCGACGGGATGAGCGCGGCGGTGGCCATCGAGACCGCCGTAATTCCCCTCATCAGAGAGGTGGGGGGCTCCGACGCCGAGTATTACAACTATCGGCGGGCGCCGTCGAAAGCCCCCTTCTACGAGCTGGAGGACGTCACAAAAGATCTCACCTACGCCCTGGAGGACCAGTCCCGCCACGACCAGAAGATGCCGCTCGTGGTCCTGATGGACAACGGCTCCACCGAGGAGGACGTCCCCGCCATGAAACAGGCCCAGATCTACGGCCTGGAGATGCTCGTCGTCGACCACCACCACCCCGACGAGGCGGTGGACGAGTACCTCATAACCCACGTCAACCCCGCCCACCAGGGGGGCGACTTCGGGATCACCACGGGGATGATCGCAACCGAGATCGCGAGGATGATCAACCCCGAGGTCGAGGAGAAGATCAAACACTTTCCAGCGGTATCGGCCGTCGGCGATCGGAGCGAGGCCCCCGAGGCCGAAAGGTACATCCGCCTCGTCGAAGACCGGTTCGGGATCGACGAGCTGAAGAAGATCGCCCTCGCCCTCGACTACGAGGCGTTTTGGCTGCGGTTCAACGACGGTCGTGGGCTCGTCAACGACATCCTCTGCCTCGGAAGGCTCGATCGACACAGGAAGATCGTCCAGCTCCTCTGCGACCAGGCAAAGGAGGCGATCGACGAGCAGCTCCGGGCGTCCTTCGCCCACGTCAAGACCCAGACCCTCCCGAACGGCGCCGTCATGAACGTTCTGGACGTCGAGAACTACGCCCACAAGTTCACCTTCCCGCCACCGGGAAAGACCTCCGGCGAGGTCCACGATCTCCTCTGCAAAAAGTTTGACGGAAAGCCGGTGGTGACCATCGGCTACGGTCCCGACTTCGCCGTGCTGAGGAGCCGGGGCGTCCGGATGAACATACCGAAGATGGTCAGGGAGCTGCGGGAGGAGATCAAGGCGGGGGGCGTCAACGGCGGCGGCCACCTGGTCGTCGGGTCGATCAAGTTCGTCGGCGGGATGAGAAAAGAGGTTCTCGCAAAGCTCGTCGAGAAGATAGCCGCCTGTTCCGTCGATCCCGTCATCCCGGCGGGGACAAAGCCGGAACAAAAAGTCGAGGCCTGATGATGACAAACCTTGGATATACCGAGAAGGTCCTGGACCACTTCAAAAACCCGAGAAACCCTGGAAGGATTGAGGACGCTGACGTGACCGCGAAGGTGGGGAGCGCCGCCTGCGGCGACATGGTCCAGCTCTACCTGAAGGTCAACCCCGATACCGAGGTGATCGAGGACATAAAGTTCGAGAGCTTCGGGTGCGCGGCGAACATCGCCAGCACCAGCGTCACCACCGAATTGGCCAAAGGCAAGACCCTGGAGGAGGCGAAAGACGTCCACTTCAAGGACGTCGTCGAGGAGCTGGGAGGGCTTCCCAAGCACAAGGTCCACTGCGCCCAGCTTGCCACCTCCGGCCTGAAGGCGGCGATCATGAAGTACGAGGCGAAAACGGGGAAGAGGGCCGTAGACGAGGATTTCGTCAAGAGAATGATGACCGGCGTCCTCGACCCGGCGAAGGGGCTGAACATCGTCGCGGCGAAGAGGGTCGAGAAGATCGAGGTCGATGGAAAAAGGATCAGAGTCGTCCTCTCAAAGGAACTGGACCCCGAGACGAGGGCCACCATGGCCGATGACGTGACCGGCGCCCTCGCAGGGCTGGATCTGGAGATCTTGGTCGAGTAGCTTTATCTCACAGATCGAGAATCGAGGTCGGCCACCGGTTCATCTCTCATCCTCCTCCGACCTCAATCCCCCGATAGGCGTCGCGGCCTTGGGCCCTCCCTCCATTTTGGCCCGCAAAGGCCGCCCGCCCGGGATTGGAATGAAACGCACTGTTCGATTTTGTCGGGGTTCGATTCTGCTGGTGTTCGGTTCTGCCGGTATTTCTCGCTGGCAAGACCCGCCCCGCAATTTTTATCTCACCCCTCGATAGACAGTCGGCCGGTGAACCGCGTTGAGCGAGTCAAACGAGATTGTGATCAAAAAAGAAGATTACCGCGAGTACCTGAAGCAGAGGCTGAGGCTGACCGACCCATCCATGGCGGAGGAGGTGGAGCGGGTGGGCTTTCCCTTCCTCTTCGCCTCGGGAAGCGAGCTGCTCCGCTCTTACATCCTGAACGAGACGGAGTTTGCGTCAAGCCTGCCCGATAGGCTGAGGGTGCCGGACAGGGGTTACGCCTGGTACATGTTCTCCCAGTCGGTGAAGGAGATTCACGTCGACGAGGATAGAATCGTGGTCAAGTACGAGCTTCAGGACGACTACAGGCTCCCCTTCAGGCGCTTTTACCTCTGATCTTCTGGAGACCACTTGCCCGTCGCCTTGCCCAGGAGGGCGAGCTTCCCCATCTCTTTTGCAACATCGTCACATAACGGCGCGGGCCATGCGTCTTCGAGGGGAGTTCCCGGCAGGGGGATGAAATGGTGGGAACGGACCAGTCCGCCTCCCCCAACTACCTCTCGGGCCAGATCCAGGGTCATCCTCTGGTCTTCGGGGGTCTCTTCCGGAAGGCCGACAATAAGGTCGAGGTTCGGGACGATCCCCCGGTCGAGGCAGATATCGCAGGCCCTCCTCACCGACTCCGCGTCATGGCCTCTCCCCACCGCCCTCAAAATTCGGTCGCTCCCCGACTGGCCTCCGATGCTGAGGTGGCGGTTCTTGCAGTACCGGACCACCAGGTCCAGGGCCTCCTCGGTCACGAAGTCGGGCCTTACCTCCGAGGGGAAGGTCCCGAAGTAGATCGGCTTTTCGAGCTCCGATAGGGAGGCGAGGAGCCGTTCCACCTTGTCGATTCGCGGATAGACGCCGTCGGAGCCGTAGGCGAGGGAGTTGGGCGATGTAAACCGGAGGTCCGAGTAGCACCGGGCGTACCTCAATATCGTCGGGATCGACCGGTGGCGCATCCTCCTCCCGAAGAGGCAGGGGGTCTGGCAGTACGCGCACCCCCAGGGGCAGCCGCGACTGATCTCCAGGGGCGAAAATATCGGCGGCCGGAATGGGGGGTAGCGGTCGAGGTCGACATGCTCTCGTGCTGGCGTGATGTGAACAATGCCATCTCTTCTGTAGGCGATGCCCCGGACCGCCTCGGGGTCGCCACAGCCCTTGATGACGCCGAGAAGCTCCGGGAGGGTCTCCTCCCCCTCACCGATGACGACGTAGTCGAAATGCCGGAGCGCCTCCTCGGGCCTCGCCGAGGGGTGGGGTCCCCCGGCTACGAAGACTGCGTCGACATTGGCGGCTCCGACCTCCCGATAGACCTCCTCGGCCTGGGCGGAGGCGAAGCTGTAGAGCATAATCCCATCCCTCGGCTGTTTGGCGAGGCCTGCGCCCTCCACCAGGGGCAGGAGGGCGGCGATGCTGTA
>Ga0116152_10000814_pt1 | contig 25707 bp, 22 predicted proteins | sample AD_UKC119_MetaG_FD_89894 | JGI IMG/M metagenome (GOLD analysis project Ga0116152, IMG submission 89894) | Active sludge microbial communities of municipal wastewater-treating anaerobic digesters from Hong Kong - AD_UKC119_MetaG | ecosystem: Engineered > Bioreactor > Anaerobic > Digestate...
CCACCGGGACGTGAAGCATATCCTGGAGACGTATTCTATTTGCATTCGAGACTTTTGGAACGTGCGGCAAAGCTCGAGGAATCGCGAGGCGGCTCGATTACCGCAATACCGATTATCGAGACCTTAGGCGGTGATATTTCGGCATATATTCCGACCAATGTCATCTCCATTACAGATGGTCAGATATATCTCGAATCCGAACTCTTTTTCTCGGGTCAACGCCCAGCAATCAATGTGGGATTATCGGTATCTCGTGTCGGCGGTGCGGCGCAAACCAAGGCGATGAAGAAGGTGGCTGGACCACTTCGTATTTCACTGGCGCAAGCTCGTGAGATGGCGGCATTTGCGCAATTTGGATCTGATCTTGATGAGAATACGAGAAAGCAACTGAAACGCGGTATCGTTTTGAACGAAGTTTTGAAACAGGAACAATACAGTGCACTCCAAATGGAAGAACAGGTGGCAATCCTTTATTTAGCTACGAGCGAGAAGCTTTCTTTTTTGGAGCGTGAAGACGTAAAAGAATATGCACTTGAATTCCTTCGTCGCATACGCGCACTTCATCCTGAAGTGCTGGATAAAATTTCAAATGACTTAGTATTCGACGATGAAAGCAAAGCACAAATCGATAAATTGGAAGAAGAATACCATTCGGTATTCCTTGCGGAACATCCAGAGTATGAAGAGGAAACCTAATCAATCATGGAGAATCTCAACGAAATTAAGAAACGAATCAGAAGCGTTAATCAAATCGGAGAGCTGACTCGTGCCATGCAATTGGTAAGTGCCGCTAAAATGCGGAAATCCAGAGCGCAACACGATCTCGTCTATCCTTTCTTTTCGCTATGTGCCGAAAGCATGCTTGAGATTCAGCGTTGTACGCAAGATATTGACAACCCGTTTTTTCATTTGCGCGAAAAGAAGCCAGGTGAAACATGGAAGATTGGTTATTTCGTATTGACAGGAGACCAGGGCCTCGCAGGTGCATACAATAACAACGTCGTCCGAATTGCGGAAGAACACATTCAAACCAAGGTTCTCGAAAATACGAAAAAGGGAATACGCACAGATTATACCTTATATGTTTTCGGTGGACTTGGCGCGGATAAACTGATTCGCGACGGCTACAATGTGGACCCGGAGTTCTCTTTCCCGATTTCGGAGCCTACTTATTATCAAGCACGTAGTGTTGCCAATATCATCCGAAGGAAATATTTGGATGGAGAATTTGACCTGGTTTATGTTATCTATACCAAGATGGAATCGGCGATTAACATGAAACCGCAAATCTCTCGTGTCGTTCCCGTAAATACCAAGGCATTAAAGTCTATTCTTCCGGAGGGATTGGATGACGCGGGTATCGCTCTGGAGGCTGCTTCAGAATTGGATTATCATCCAAATGCTAATGCTGTTTTTGCCTTCCTTATCGATACATACTTAAACGCAATGCTCTATGGCGCTATGGTAGACGCATATGCGAGTGAACAAACGGCGCGTATGACCGCGATGGACAATGCAACAAAAAATGCCGACGATATGATGAAAGAACTCACACTGAAATCGAACCAAGCACGTCAGGCGAAAATAACAAACGAACTGATTGAAATCGTAAATGGTGCCAATCAGGTCACAAACGATCAGTAAAGTAGAGGTAGCACTATGTCGACAGGATATGTCACACAAATTATCGGACCGGTTATCGATTGTAAGTTCGACGAGCATCAGATTCCGGAAATCAACCACGCCGTAAAAATTGAGAAACAAGGCGAGTGGATATTTGCCGAGGTTCTGCAACAAAGAGGGCAGGGTGTTGTTCGTTGTGTTTCGTTCGAAGCGACTGAAGGCTTGATGAGAGGCGCACAGGTTGAAGATACTGGTGCGGCTATTAAAGTTCCCGTAGGTGAGAAGATTACCGGACGTATTTTTGATGCGCTTGGTCGACCGATTGATAAAGGACCTGATGTCAATGCGGAATCCTATTGGCCGATTCACCGAAAAGCTCCGTCCTTTACCGATCAATACCCGTCCGAAACCGTATTGGAAACGGGCATTAAAGTTATCGACCTGTTAGTCCCGTTTTGTCGTGGTGGTAAAATCGGACTATTCGGCGGTGCTGGCGTTGGCAAAACGGTCCTCATCCTTGAACTGATTCGTAATATTGCATCAGAACATGGCGGCTTCTCCGTTTTTACCGGTGTTGGCGAACGTTCTCGTGAAGGTAACGACTTATGGAATGAGATGAAGGCATCCGGTGTTCTCGATAAAACCGTCATGGTATTCGGTCAAATGAACGAAACCAGTGGTGCAAGAATGAGAGCTCCGCTTACCGGTCTTACTATGGCGGAGTATTTCCGTGATGAGAAGAAGAGAGATGTTCTTCTCTTTATTGATAATATTTATCGTTTTGTGCAAGCCGGTTCTGAAGTATCGGCACTTCTTGGACGTATTCCTTCCGCAGTTGGTTATCAGCCGACATTGGCAAATGAAGTCGGTGACTTTCAGGAAAGAATTACATCAACAAAAGATGGTTCAATCACCTCCATTCAGGCAGTTTATGTTCCGGCAGATGACCTGACTGACCCGGCACCGGCAACGACATTCGGACATTTGGACGCGAATATCGTTCTTTCTCGTTCGGTCGTTGAGCTTGGTATTTATCCAGCCGTAGATCCGCTCGAATCTTCATCGCGTATTCTTACCGAAAGCGTCGTTGGCAGAGAACACTATCACGTCGCACGTATGGTTCAGGAAACCTTGCAACGTTATAAGGAATTACAAGATATCATTGCGATTCTCGGTATGGAAGAACTGGGCGAGAAAGACAGAAAAATCGTAACCCGCGCCAGAAAGGTGCAAAAGTATTTATCGCAGCCCTTCTTTGTGACCGCAGATTCTACTGGTTATGCTCCGCGTTATGTTCCGATTGAAAAGACGGTTAACGCATTCGGCGAGATTATATCCGGTTCACTTGATCATATACCAGAACAACATTTCTTTATGAAGGGTGATATCGATGATGTTTTGGCTTCTTACAAAAACGGCTGATTACACCTGATTTGCAAATGGTTTTCACACGAAGCCTATAGAGAAATTACGAAATATTGGGAGCTTGCATGGCAAAGACTGAAGAAAAAAATACAATGATGCTCGAAGTCGTTACTCCTTACCAACACTTTTATGAAGGTCGGGTCGATTCCGTGACTCTTTCGACATTGGATGGTGAATTGGGCATTTGTCCTGGTCACTCTCCTTTAGTTGTTGCGTTAACACCGGGCATCTCCAGAATTGTCGAGAATAGCAAGACCAAATATGCCGTTATGACAGAAGGCTATGCAGAAATCGGACAACATATCGTCGTTGTCGTTTGCAATGCTGCTGAATGGCCAGAGGATATCGATGTTGCACGAGCCAGAGCCGCATTTGACCGTGCAAGCAAACGGTATCATGATGCGAAGACGGAGTCCGATGCTCAAGTCTATGCACGTCATTCTATTCGACGGGCACGTGTCCGCATTAAGGCAGTTGAAATGTATGGGACAGATAAGCAAAAGGAACATTTCAATAAAACGGAATGACTAATAGTAATGTGCTTCAAATTCCAAATCTCCTAATCCGATAATATCGCCGTCTTCTATAGGGACGGCATTTCTTTTGGTCACTTTTCGTCGATTTACGTATGTGTTCTTCTCTGCAGATATTGCTTCAATATTCATGCCTTTTTCGTCTCTCACAAAAAGCGCATGACGATAAGCCAGTGATGCGTCAGCAATGCAATAGTCACATAAATCCGAGTCGCTCCCTACAAGAAATCGATCGGTCCAGATAACGAATCTTCGCATTGGCTTCTCGTGAGATTGTGGTTGGGGCAATTCGATGAATTGAATCGGATGAAAGCCCATCATCAGGTTCGGCGTATTTCCATTTGTTCGCCATTCTTCGGGAAAAAGAAGCCGTGTTTCTCTTTCTTTCCGATTCTCTAATACCCTCTTTTGTATTTCTTGCTTTTTGCGTTTTTTCCTTTTGGCAGATACTAACATATAGGAAACCGAGATCAAATTGATGAGTATAAAAATGATGGAGAGAAGCTTTGTCGAAATAATTCTAGCAGACACTTGATTTTGTAAAACCGACAAGGCGATGAAGAAGAACGGAAATGAAATTGCCCACATAATGAATTGAAGGTCTTCTGCGTGCAATTTATCACGTTTCACAGACAAAAAATCGGAATGTAAATATCGAATTAGTCCCTTTTCATCATTCTGCCGAAAGAATGCAAGAAGATTTTCTTTCTCCTCTTCCGGATAGAATTCGTCAATAAATGAATCCCCCAGCAAAGTGTCGATTGCATCCGTCGAAAAGGCAGATAATAGACATACTTGTTGATCCATGACAGAACGTAGCGGAGTATACCAACACATAATGGAATCCTTTTCTGCATCGAAAAATATGTGTTCTACATCAAAAAGAATGGCTGCCGGACACATTGCGTAGTCTAAACTGATGCACAAATCCTCCCAAAAACGCGAAAAGAGACGTTTCCAATGTTTCTTGATGTATTGCTTTTGTGATTTGTTTAATTTGGAGAAGGCGGTTCGTTGATTAACGTCATAAAGAAGCTGCTGAGAAACAGAAACATTTCGCATATATACGGGAATAAAGCAAGAGACGAGGTCTGTTTGCAATATCTCAAGCGCGTGCAAAACGACCTCCTCGTCTTGTTTCAAATTAAGTATATACAGTCGTCCTTTTTCATTTTGTTTAGTATCCGGAGTCATTGATTACACCTCTTATTTACAAAGATCCGATAACATTTTCATCGTTAAACACATAATCCATAATTGAGTTTGCATATCCCGTGAGTGCAGTTCTAAAGATGAGGGCGAGAGAAACCAAAATTGCGATGATGATGACGACTTCTACGGTTCCCATGCCGTGAGTAGAGAGATTTTTTTTGTAACGTGTCGATTTCTTCATAAAAACACTTCCTTTCGATTAAAAGCTTTGAAATGATTGAATTGCAGGAGCTATTGCAACCAGAAGAACGGATACAAAATCAAGCATCATAGGGAAAATCATGGAAAATGCTTCTCGCTCGCGCTTTTTTCGTGAAGCATTCCGACACAAGGACCAACAAGAAGAAGATTGTAATCGTAGAAGGCCAAGTACTTCCTTTCCGCCCGATTGTTCATATCGAGAAGCCAATAGCAATGCGGCCTGAGCTTCAGGTATGGATACACGATTCGAAAATGCTTCTAGTGTATCTGCAGCTCCGTTTCCCATTTCCATTCGATTCATCATGTCCGACAATTCTTGATGCAAGACACTTTCGTTTGAAAAGGCAAAAGCGCATGTTGATATTGCTTTTGGAAGCAATATTCCCGATTCAAGTAATGTCGACATCATGGAAATAAATAGTGGCATATCATCCATCAATGAAAGTCGCCGTTGATTTACGTCATTTTTCAGATCGACATGTTTGAGAATGATAAAGAGCAAAATCAATGGAATACTAAACCACAAAGAGATATGCAATCCATAAAGAAGCAAGGGGATAGATAACAGGCATCCGATAACAATCATCAATAATGATCGAAAGAATTCTTCGATAACTGCATGTGACTGAAAGGAAAGCTCGTTTGCCCATTCATAAATCTTTGTCGTGTAAATTGATGGTAACCGATCGATGAGCGCGCGCAAACGCGTGCTTGAAGATGTGTTTGATAGGTAGGACGAACGTATTTGCTTCACTTTTTTAGGCTTTTCTCCAATGCCGGAAAAGAGAAGTGCACATGAAGCAACAGCAAATGCGAATGCAATCATCATGAGTATTTGGCCGACAGAGGATTGTTCGGCTTGCTGCATATAGTTTTTACTGCTCATTTGTAACAAGTATGTGATGCCGAAAGGCATTATGCAAAGAAGAAGCGCCTCAGTGTTCTTTCCCGCATTATTTGCATCCACTTCCGATTTAACGGCTTGTAATTCGGAGAGCATTTGACAACTGTTTCGAAGAATCGAAACAATTTGATTTCCGACGACCTTCTGTATGGATAGAGCATGAAATATCGGTAGTAATTCATAGTAATCGAGTGTTTGACACATATGAGTTAAAGAACAATCGAGTGATTCGTGAGATGTGAGCTCGTGTTCAACATCGCGTAAAGCACGAGAATAGGCGGTATGCTTTCCAAACGCTTTTTCAACATCCACACGTGCACAAAGAAATGCCCGCTCGATAGAATAACCACCGGATACAGAAGTGCACAGTGACTGCATGAGCACCTTGCTTTGGAGACGCAATGTAGATGTCCGTCTGGCATACAAGACACGAACGACTGAAACAAACGGGAGAAATCCCATACCTATTGAAAACCCCCATTGTAATCTTTGATCGCTTATAAATGGTTGTGCCAGAAAATATATGGAGACCATTGTTAGCGGCAACAAGGGAAGACATTTCACCATGAAAAGAAAATAGGCATGTTTCGTAATTTTATCAATGTTTTCACGACGGCCTATTTCGCTGGTTGATAATCGGGATAAGCTTCTCACTGATAGACCTCCTTTCGGCAGCTGTAGATTGTTTCGATGCGAAAGTGATTATCTTCGAGCGGTAACATCCGTACGATTTCATCTACAAATCGTTTCCCGTCATTGCCACGTGTAATATGAACGAGAATATCAACCCCCATATTGATTTGACGAATTACGGCATCAAAAGGCAGATGAGAGCCTTCTAAAACCATCGTTGATAAACGTTCGAGCATCTCCATGCAAGAGTTCGCATGTCCCGTACATAATGACCCTGGATGGCCAGTATGTAATGCGTGCAGCATATCGGCAGCCTCGCTTCCGCGTACTTCGCCGACAACAATGCGATCGGGACGCATACGTAATGCGGTGCGAATCAATTGGCCGATATGGATACCACCCTGCCCATCCGGTCCCGGAAGGCGAGCCTCCAAACGAACCAGATTGGTTATTCCTTGCAAAGATAATTCCGCGGAATCTTCGATAGTGACCACTCTTTCGTTCTTGGGAATGAACCCTGAAAGCGTATTCAAGAAAGTCGTCTTTCCGCTTCCTGTACCGCCGCAAAGAAAAATCGTCTTCTTGTGAATGACTGCTTTTTCCAGATATAAGGCGGCTTCCTCACAAATAAAGCCAGTGGAAATCAATGTCTTCATATCTGGACGAACGCCCGTGAACTTTCGAATCGTAAATATTGGACCGTCTGGTGCGATGGGGGCGAGAACTGCATTTGCACGTGAACCATCGGGCAAACGCAAGTCGGATATTGGTGATGCTTCATTTAATGGTCTGTTCGCTCCAGAGAAAAAATGAAGCATTAATTGTGTCAATGTAGCTTCGTCTTCAAATTGCAAATCGGAAGAAAATAGCTGACCCTCACGTTCATAGAATACTTTCTTCGGCCCGTTTACCATGATTTCCGTAATTCCGGGATCGTCCATTAGAGGCTGCAAGATATCAAGTCTTCGCATCCGATTGAAAAGCTTCGTTGCAATGGAACGCTTCTGGTCTAAAGAAAGCGTTTTCGTGGTCGGATTCTTCCTAATAACTTCGGCAATCATTTCCCGAAAAGCACTGTCCGTGAGCTCGTCGTATTCATGCATTGTTTGCATGACGGAAGTCGTAAGCTCATCCTTGTATTGATCGTAGATATCTTCTTTACACGCAGTTTTGCTCATACAATCACCTTCTTTCGTGGCATATGACCTTCTCTATCAGGGGAAATGACTCTCACGTTACTCTTGTCCTTCAAAAACGAATCCATCTCGTAAGAAAAAAGTCGATCATTCGCAGGAGATATTGCGGTAACGGCATGAATATTATTCGCGTATCGCGCAATCTCGTTTAACTTTGAAAAAGGGAGCGCTTCTGTCACGACGATAATCCTCGTGGGCGTATGCATCGCATTCGCGTATTCGATGGTTGCCAGGAGCCATGAAATTAGCTTCTCAATCGGTGCGTTGATAATCTCATCGGAACGAAGAGGCCTTCCGAAAAGCAAAGTGCCCTCAGCATTCGTTGTCATGTATTCTCCAATCTTTTCATAAGAAAAGGTTTTCAGATCCAAGTCTGCAAGAAGTCGATGAACACCCGAAATAGAAAATGCCAATGCGTTCATATTCTGACCGGGGTTAAACGCCATATTTATTCCAGGCATAAAATCAATTCGGATTACCTGCATGGCTTCTTGCTTCGCTTGCAATAGCAGTTTCTGATAGTAAAGCTCACGATCCTTCTGTGTTGTAAATGAGCACAATAGTTCGACAACTGTCCCTGATGAATATGCGGCGTATGGTTTTTCTCTTCGTTCGGCAATTTGTAATAGTGAACAAGCTGAACGAGGTGCGTTGGCACTTTCTTCATTTTGCAGAGGAATCAGATGAACAAAGTGGTCATCACTTATCAAAGAAAGAATTTGTTCTTTCGCAATATCGTTCGGGTTATATATGAGAGTGTCGATTTGAGCCAATATTTCGGATACTGATTCTGTATTCACTGCATTGCAAACAATCACATCTTTATCAATATTACGAAGTCGGATGCGCTGCGCCAGCAGTCTCGTAAAGCAAGCATCACAATCGATAATGCCAATCTTCTTTCCCATAAAATGCCCTCCTGCTAATGAAGTGATGCGATCAGTGTATGTGATTTTTCATGCGGAAAAACAGGTGAATTATCGACATTTTTCGACAATTTTCGACAAATGTCGACAATACGAAAAAATACAGAAATAAAGGTTGCACTGACGGAATACTAGTGGTATCATCAACTCAAAATTGAATTGAATTTCATCACTTATCAAGAGTGGCGGAGGGAACTGGCCCTATGAAACCCGGCAACCGCGGAAAGCAGCGGTGCTAATTCCAGCAGGGAGATTACCTGAAAGATGAGGAATCACATACGCTTTTATGAAGCCTTTCCTCATTTGTATAGGAGAGGCTTTTGATTTGTAATAAGAATTCATTCATGTATGGAGGATAAAATATATGAGTACGAATCGAGTAGGTAAATGGCTTTTTACATCGGAATCGGTTACTGAGGGACATCCTGATAAGGTGTGCGATCAGATTTCAGATGCCGTATTGGATGCGATTTTGGAACAAGACCCGATGGCGCGCGTCGCATGTGAGACAGCCTGCACGACCGGTATGGTTTTAGTTATGGGTGAAGTGACTACAGATGCTTATGTGGATATTTCGGCAGTTGTCAGAAACACGGTAAAGGAAATCGGTTATGACGGTTCCGGATCCGGATTTGATTATAAGACTTGTGCTGTGTTAACGACATTGGACGAGCAATCTCCGGATATCGCGCAAGGTGTTAATAATGCACTTGAATCCCGCAATCAGCAGGGTACGGATGCGATGGACACTGGTGCTGGTGACCAGGGAATGATGTTCGGATATGCCAATAATGACACGCCTGAGCTAATGCCTCTTCCTATTTCGCTGGCACATCAATTGACACGTCAATTAACGAAGATTCGTAAGGAGGGTAAGGTTGATTTCCTTCGCCCGGATGGTAAGAGCCAAGTTACTATCGAATATGACGGCCGCACACCAAAGAGAATTGAAGCCGTGGTTATTTCGACACAGCACAGTGAAGACGTATCTCGCGCTGACCTCGAAAAGGCAGTTAAGGATATGGTAATATTTCCGATTCTTCCGGCCCAATATGTGGATGAGAATACGAAGATCTTTATTAATCCGACTGGACGCTTTGTAGTCGGCGGACCTCAAGGTGACAGCGGTCTTACCGGAAGAAAGATTATTGTTGATACATACGGCGGATACGCTCGTCATGGTGGCGGTGCATTCTCCGGCAAGGATCCGACGAAGGTGGATCGTTCAGCTGCATATTATGCTCGCTATATTGCAAAGAATATCGTTGCTGCAGGCATAGCTGATGAATGTGAGATTCAATTTGCATACGCCATCGGTGTAGCACATCCGGTATCGGTAATGATTGATACCTTCGGAACGGGAAAGATTTCCGACGAGGCGATTACCGAGTTGGTAAAGAAGCATTTTGACCTTCGACCGGCAGCCATTATTCGTGATTTGGATTTGCGCAGACCAATCTACAAACAAACCGCATCATATGGCCATTTTGGACGCACGGATGGTGAGTTCCCGTGGGAGAAAACAGATAAGGCAGAGGCATTGAAGGCAGACGCCAATATTTAATGCAAATGACATGATGATTATGATGGGGTGAGACATTGATAACAAAGATGTTTCGCCTCATTTTCATTTATTCAATAGATGAACAATCGAGAGAGGAGGTTCATTATGAGTAATGGTAATTGCGTCCAAAGAATTCCGACAGATACCTTGATTGAGAGACTCATGGATATTATTTTGCGGAATGAGAAGGACGGTAACACATATATTTCATTTGCAAAGTGGAAATCCTTTGCTTCGAAGCTTGTTGAACGAGAGATTCTGAAAGTGAAAGAGAAATGTGATTTTTGCGATGATTGCGAGCTGGGTGATGAGGGTTGTGTATTCTTCATGAAGAACTACGTCGCACATTTTCTTTCTCGTTTCATCAATCAAATGATGGATAGTGGCGTTATTTCGTGCTTTTTTTACCAAGATGGGCGTGTTCAGCTTATTCCCGCTTTGGATTCGAAAATGGATATTCCGGATGATTTGAATATTGCATCTGCAGAAACATTTCGTGCAGAACAGTTTATTGCGTCTCAAATCGTGAAACGATCGAATCGACGTTTTGGCATAGATGATGAAGCACTAACGGCTGCAATTACAGATTTTTCAGCAGAAAAACTCTTTACAATAACCAAAAAACAAGAAGAAACCATTCGAAATGCTTTGTCATTTGGTTTTAATATTATTGACGGAGGTCCGGGCACAGGAAAAACAACGATTGTCAGTATATTGACGAATTACTATCACCGAATTTATCCGAGAAAGGTGTATTGTGCTGCACCGACGGGGCGTGCCGCGAAACGAATGAGTGATGTCATAGGCGGACCGGCGTCGACTATCCATAGATTGTTGGGCTCTTTTTTCGATGAAGAGGAGAGTATTATCGGATACTATTTCAACCAGGAGAATCCGATTCCGGGGCGAGTTTTCATCGTGGATGAGGCTAGCATGATGGATACGAACATTTTTGAGGCGCTTATGCGCGCGATTCCACAAGACGCCATACTCATATTGGTTGGTGATTCTAATCAATTGCCCTCCGTTGGGGCGGGTAAGATTTTGGAGGATTTGATTTCTTCTTCCATCGTGAATGTTTTTTCATTGGATGAAAACTTTCGTCAATCCAAGAATAGCTTGATTTTGGAGAACGCGCGGCGAGTATTGCGTGGAGAATCGATGATTTTTGATCAGGAACGTTCGGATAGTTCGTGTCAATTGATTTCAATGGAGCTTCCGGAGGAAATGGAAATCGCTGTCGTGGCTTTGCTTCGGCGTTTGGAAAAAGAAAACATTATGTTCACTTGGCAAAATGTCGCGATACTCTGTCCTCAGAAGAGTGGCGTTGCTCGAGTTGATCATTTGAATAAGCTTTTGCAAAAAGAGTTTAAAGTACCATCGCAGTGTGACCCACTGGAATATAATGGTGCTTATTTTCAGGAACATGATCGCGTCATTCAAACGAAGAACAATTACCAATTAATCTATAAAGAGTATAGTGGACGAACTGGAAAAGGCGTATTTAATGGTGATTTGGGAACTGTAAGCGCTGTAGGTTATCGATCGGGTGGATCAATATCCGTTCATTTCGATGATGGGCATGATGTGATTTACGACTGGAATTCATTAAGCGGCCTTGAACTAGGCTTTGCGATGACGGTTCACAAGTCACAAGGTGGTGAATTTGACGATGTAATCTTAGTGTTGCCGAAGGGTTCGTCGTTAATCTATCACCGAAATGTGCTTTATACAGCAATCACAAGAGCAAGAAAGAGACTTTTTGTCATTGGAAGCGAAGATACAATTGAAAGAATGGCCAAACGAAAGGTGGTGCACAAAAGATGTACGGCACTTCCCGCGTTACTTCAAACATTCAGAGAGCGAATGGCGGAAAAACGATAGTCACGATGATAATTCGACATCTACAATATGCCTTACACCTCGTGGTTGATTATCTTTTTCCGGTAACATGTGTACAGTGTCATGCAATTCTGATTACGGACAAAGAAGAAAATAAACGATCGAATTCATTAATGATATGCAAGAAGTGTCTGGCTTCTCTTCCCTTGCGCGAGCCCGACAATCGCATTCTTCCTTGCCTTTCAGATTCATCTTCGGACGATCCGCTTTCTGATGCGAAAGTTGCAGTAGCATTCTACTATCAAGACAACATGGTGTCATTGATTCATGCTTTAAAATTCAATCGCATGCGCGAAAACGGACCATTGCTTGGAATGCTTACATCTGTCGCTCTTCAGGATATTCTTTCGTCATTTGATATTGCGATTCCGATTCCTCTTTCCAAGAAGAGAAGGCGAAAAAGAGGGTATAACCAGGCAGCTCTGATTGGTAGAGCGGTAGCAGAATCGATTAGCTGTCCCTTTTCGGAAGATGTTTTAGTTCGAACTCGATATACGAAACAGCAAAGCAGATTTCGAGATCCGATGATACGCGCCCAAAATGTGAAAAATGCTTTTGCTGTAGATGATAATTGGGATGTGGAGGGGCTTACCATTTTGGTGATTGATGATATTTTGACAACCGGAGGTACGATGCATGAGGCGATGCGCGCTCTCTATCTCGGCGGTGCAAAATATGTTGCCGGAATAGCAGTTGCATCGAGCCGAAAGCAGTCATTACAGGACGGTGTTTCGGATTTGTAAATCATTTTGTGAAGTTCGACGAAGTTAGTGATTACTGTTTCATTTTTTTACGCTTATTGCTATAATAAAGTTAACCTGAAGGCCGATACTCATGTTTTTGAACCTTCGTGACATAAATGGGAATCTGAAGTCGGAGCAGAGACGATCAAGCCTTGACGTTTCTTCTCGTAAGAAGCGCTCCCGGGAGGAAGATCTTAGACTGCCGCAGGATACCCACCTGGCTAGTGCTAGGTGTCAAAAGTGGGTAGCGGGTTTCGGGCCTTTATTTGTGTAAAAAAAGTGATTGGACGGACGATGAGTTTACTTAATGATGCAAAAATGATCGCAAATCGTGACCCAGCAGCGCGCGGGGTGCCTAGTGTTATCTTTCTGTATCCCGGATTTCATGCGTTAGTATATCATCGTGTCAGTCATTTTCTATATAAGCATCATCTCTTTGCATTGGCTCGTTACAATTCTCAAGTTGCACGCTTTTTCACTGGTATTGAGATTCATCCAGGTGCCCAAATCGGCTCTGGCCTCTTTATGGACCACGGAATGGGTATTGTGATTGGTGAGACAGCGGTCGTCGGCGATAATTGTACGATTTACCATAATGTGACATTAGGCGGAACCGGTCATGGGCAGGGAAAGAGACATCCGACAATCGGGAATAATTGTTTGATTGGAGCCGGCGCGAAGCTTCTCGGACCGTTTACGGTCGGTGATAACGCAATGATCGGAGCGAATGCTGTTTGCCTTACGGATATACCTGCCGGTGCGACTGTGGTCGGTATTCCGGGTAAGGTCGTACGCATTGATGGAAAGCCGATTTGTCACGCAAAGGAATTAGATCATGCAAATACCGCCGATCCGGTGGAACAGGAAATGTGCAAATTGATGCACCGCGTGATGGCACTGGAGAAAAAACTAGACAAGAAAGACTCCTAAGGAGGATATATGAAGATTTACAACACACTTTCTCGTGAGAAAGAAGAATTCATTCCGATAGAACCGGGAAAGGTCAAGATGTATGCATGCGGACCGACGGTATATAACTACTTCCATCTCGGAAACGCGAGACCTTTCGTGACTTTTGATACATTACGCCGTTATTTGGAGTATCGTGGTTTTCAGGTCGAGTTTTGCCAGAATTTTACGGATATAGATGATAAGATGATTCGTCGTGCGAATGAAGAAGGTATTACTATTAAAGAGCTCGCTGATCGTTTTATCAAGGAATATTACGTGGATGCGGAGAAGTTGGGCGTTCTTCGACCGACATATCAACCGCGTGCTACAGAAACGATAGATGAAATCATTGTTTTGATTCAGACGCTCATTGATAAGGGCTTTGCCTATTCTGGAGACGATGGAATTTATTATGACGTTTCCAAGTTCCCAACATACGGAAAGCTCTCGCACTTTAAACTCGAGGACTTGGAAGCAGGTGCTGGTGAACGTGGTGTTTCTTCTGAAGGAAAAAGAAATCCAGGTGATTTTGCTTTGTGGAAAAACAAGAAGGAAGGAGAGCCTTCTTGGCAGGCACCATGGGGCGAAGGGCGTCCTGGCTGGCATATTGAATGCTCTGCCATGATTGGTAAATTTCTTGGCCCAACAATTGATATTCATGGCGGCGGACAGGATTTGATTTTCCCTCATCACGAGAATGAAATTGCACAATCCGAAGCGGCAAATGGCGACCCTTTCGTTCATTATTGGATGCATAATGCATTCGTAAATGTCGATAACGAAAAAATGAGTAAGTCTTTGGGCAATTTCTTTACGGTACGCGATATCGTAGCGAGATTCCCATATGAGGTTATCCGTTTCTTCATTCTATCCGGTCATTATCGCATGCCGATTAATTTTTCGGATGAGCCACTTATTTCAGCGAAGAATGGCCTCGAGCGTATTGAGACCGCACTGGAGAATGCGAGATTTGCACTCGCACATGAGAAAGAAACGCCATTTGTTTCAAATGATGAGCAAGACGCTCAATTGAGAGCTGCGACGACGGCTGCTAAGGCATCCTTTATCGAATCGATGGATGACGACATGAATACTGCAGATGCGATTACCGCGGTGTATTCACTTGTTCGTGTTATCAATACACATGTGAATGAAAAAGATGTTTCTTCGGAGACCATGAATGATGCCATCAACATGATTGTGGAACTAATGAATGTTTTAGGCATCGACATTAATTCTATTCTAGAAGCTAAAAATGGGATTCCGGACGATGTAATGGCGCTTGTGAATGCCCGTGTTGAAGCAAAGAAAAACAAGGATTTTTCGAAGGCGGATGAACTTCGTAACCAAGTGACAGCCATGGGATATCAAATCAAAGATACGGCTCAAGGCCCTCAGGTAACAAAGTTATGATCATTCCTTACATTGCTGATGACGTGAGAGAAATACCTTCATCCGTGTTGGCATACATCGGAGATGCAGTATACGAATTGTATGTTCGTTCTCATGTGGTTTCCCGCTTGGGAGGACAATCCGGAAAAATTCATAAGCGCGTTATAGAATATGTGAAGGCACCGTCGCAAGCGCGTGCTGTTCGTACCCTTATGGATGAACTCTCAGAAGAGGAACAGGGCGTTTTTCGACGTGGGAAGAATAGTCATCAAGGGAGTATGGCCAAAAATGCGAGTCCAGCCGATTACAAGTATGCAACGGGCTTGGAAGCATTAATCGGCTATCTTTATATCACGGATCAAGAAATCCGATTGGAAGAAGTCATGACGAGAATTTTTGTTATCCTCGAATCGACTCCGGAAGTAAAGGAGAATCATTAATGGCAGTGGGTAGAAATGCGGACAAGAGCCGTGGCAAAGGCAATAGAGATTTTGGGGGACCGAAAAAACCATTTAATCGCGATTCGCGCGACCGCACGAATCCGGGTCGGCGTCCCAGTGGTGCAGGTCCAGTGGGATATGCGAAGAAAAAAACTTTCGACACACAAAGAGAAGACGGAGCATCATCTTCTTCTGGTGAATTATCTTCACCGACAAATGATCGTTTGGAAGGCAGAAACCCGATTATGGAGGCGCTCCGCGCCGGTCGTACCATTAATAAACTTTATGTTGCAAAGAATGACGAAACGAATCGACGTGATCCGTCAGCTGGCAGGGTTGTTGCCATGGCGAAGGAGAAGGGAATTCCGGTGATGGAAGTCCCGAGAAAGAATCTCGACGATATGTCGCAAACACATAACCATCAGGGCATTATTGCAATGGTAGCAAGTCATGAGTATTCCGATATTGATGATATGATTCAAGCAGCCAAGGATAAAGGCGAGGCACCTCTTTTGGTCTTGCTTGACGAATTAAAAGATGCCTACAATCTCGGATCGATATTGCGTATAGCAGATGCAGCCGGTGTTCATGGAGTTATTATTCCTGTTCATCGTTCTATTGGATTGGATTCTATGGTAGCAAAGGCATCGGCTGGTGCCATCGAATATGTGCCCGTAGCACGCGTGAATAATTTGTCACGCACACTGCTCGAACTGAAGGAAAAAGGTTTTTGGGTAGCAGGGACGGATGCATCAGGTACGATATCATTTGATAAGGCGGATTTGTCCGGACCAATGGTTATCGTAATCGGTAGTGAGGGAGAAGGAATGAGCAATAATGTGAAAGATAAATGCGATTACCTGCTCTCTATACCGATGCAAGGACATGTGAATAGCTTGAATGCGGCAGTAGCTGCGGGAATCGTTATCTTTCAGGCAAAAAAATTGCAAAACAGAGGTATAATGAATCCAACTGAATGAAAAGGATGCATTGGTTTTCATGCGTAACGAAAATCGTCTCACAAGAAATCATTTCACATTTCGAATTTGGTTAGTCGCTCTGGCCATCTCTTTTTTGATGCCCATGCTTACGTCATGCCAAAATGTCAACGAGAAGTGGGATCCGTTACATATTTCAACACAGGAGATCGATGCGGCTGAGCTCGCTCGCTTGATTGTCGACAGTCTCGTTAGTGAGGATATGGAGAGTGATTATCGATCAATTCCTGCCACACAACGCGACGACATGAGTTATAGCCAATATGCCGAATACATTGATTTATTGCAGAATTTATGCCCGACAATATGTAATGTTGAATCATTCCGCTTTCTATCAACGGATGAGAGCAGTACTTTACTTGCCGAAATGGCGAATGGATTGTCACCTGATTATGCAGATTTGGTGTTGCAATCGATTCCTTTCGAAATCACTTTTGAAAGGAATAGTGAAGGCATCGAGACTGCGATTGTTTATTTGCAAACCGACGAGAATGGTGTTCCTTTTATTTCTACACGCTGGGTGAATCGTTTGTCTGAACTTGTTAATTATTCGATTCATTATTTTGAAGCAATGAATGGTGATAATTTGGATGCGATTCAATCTTTAGTTTGCACAAATCAATCATCATTCACATTCCCAGAGCGCATTCTGACGCAAAAGGCTTTAGCCATCTATGACTTTTATCGATTAAACGTCAAATCGTCAGTCGAGCAGTATCGTGTAACAGTGTTAAATGCCAAGCAAGTCTGTGTGACGCAGCCAGAGGTCATGGACGAGAGCAACGCCTCGTATGAATCGCGAATCGTTTCTTTTACCTATTCCGATTCAGATACGATTCTTGTTTCGGATCCAATGGTGAGCTCACTTCGCTCGAGTGATTTATACCTATACTATAATGGTGCGCGATGCCTCCGTATCGGTGAGACGGCGACATCACTGCAATTGATTAGCTTGTTCGGTGAACCGGTTTCTACATCATTTGGGCCGCAGTTGTATTTTGAAGATACCGAAGAGGGAGAACACATCATCTACCGCAATATAGTGATAAAGTATCCTACGTTTCAATTGACAGTACGCGGTGTAGAAAATAAGGATGGTTCATGGGATGGCCGATTGATACGTTTCCGCATTTTCACGACGGGAACAGAGACGTCTTTAGGCGCATACTTTACGAATAGCAGTGATATTTTCGATGTTTTGTATCGTTATCCTTTTGCGGATGAAACAGATTATCTTATTACAAATGAGATAGAAGGTGCGAATTACACCTTGGAAGTTCACTTTAAGCCTGTTGAAGCAGATGGTGGGGTCTCGGGAAACATTGATTCCTATATTTTGACCTTGGATGATGAGTTTAATATCTAATCCATGCTACGAGCAAGGGTTTACTAATGGGATATTATTCCGTTAATACATGTGAGAGTTCATTGATTTCTTCTTCTGACAAACCGCAAGTGAGCAAGTATTTTTCCATACTGCCTTCGTAATGCTGGTCGATGTGATCGAGAAGCATTTCCATATTTGAAGCATCAGAGCGATAGATGTGCCTCACGTTATCTTCGACCTTTGCCATGAGGGGCTTTACTAAATCCAAAATTAATGAGTATGAAATAGCATAGTTGGAAATGATATTTTCCCGTGAGACACCTGCTAAAGAATACAAGATGGCGGTAATGATGCCAGTGCGATCTTTACCATGCATGCAATGAAAAAGTATGGTGCGCGGTGATTCCGCAATAATGGTGCGTAATACTTTGGCAAGTAAGGGACGAGAGTTTTCGAAAATCCACACATAAAGATATCCCAGAGAATTATTGATGACCATAGGCATCATCGGATCATTGTCCAAATCATCGGGATTGGTTGATAACAACGGCAAATTATAGTAAGTGCAGTTTGGATTGTCACGAAAGAAAGTCTTATGTGCGAGTGCTTCTTCCGGTGAACGCAAGTCAATTATGACATCAATCGGATAGGTGAGCAATTTATCTGCTTCTTCACGAGTAAGTGTGTCTGGTGCATCGGAACGCACAAAGCGATGAGATAGTGTAATGCCTCCGTTTTTTATGGGCATATTTCCTAAGTCACGTGCGTTAAATAAATGATTGAGGAGAATTCTTTGGTTTGTCGGATCAACTTGCATATTGTTCACACTCCGAAAAAATTATACATGATATTGAGTTCAAAATCACGAAAATCCTAATGAACAATATCATTATATATAGGATTTGTTATAGAGCAGCAATTCGATGTTTTTTGGCATAACTGTCATCAAGCATCTGAAAATAAATAGGTGTGTTAATGTAACTCGTGAAAACTTATGTGTTTCCATACCGAGGTATCGATTCGTGTGTTTGAGATAACTGCGAAACCGTTGGAAAAAGAATTATTTTTAGCAAATTTACCATTGACATATCAGAGTCGGTGGCTTAAAATACATCATGCTGTTAGAAGTGATGACTTCTTAAGTGATATGCGCCCGTAGCTCAACTGGATAGAGTGTCTGACTACGGATCAGAAGGTTGTGGATTCGATCTCTGCCGGGCGCGCCATGATTTTGGGCGATATTCGATAAACCGGATATCGCCCATTTTTTCATCATTACAATGATTCAACGTCCGTTTTCCATATACGGCGACAATGAAAGGAGCTCAAAGAATCATGAAAACGAAATCACTAGTAGCCGTCGTGCTTTCCATTTGCATGCTTTTTACATGCGGCTGCGAGGAAAAGTCAACGAAGTCTTTGCCAACGGATATTCTTAATTGGATTCCATATACTGCTCCGGGAAGAGAATCGATTATGGAAGGTATGATTGGTGAGAAGGCGGATGAGAGTCTAACTCCCGGATTGAATGAGAATATCATTTTGACTTTTGAATCAACGGAGAATGGAACGATGTGCTATTTGGAAAATGCGAATCGTTCATATGCTTTTGATGGTTATCTTCATATTCATAATGGAACGAATTCATATGATGTTCGCGTATCGATGTTGATTCCGTCGAATTTTGAGCACTTTGAAGCGCCGTTGGAAGGCGATGCTGAAACATATGAATATGATGTTGTTGGTGATTACTATACATGGACAGATATTGAGAAGCCCTGCACGTTAGCTTTCAATTATTCTGATACGGCAGGAGAACAACCTGATATTGCCATTGCTTCTGTTGACACAATTGACGATGACTTAATAAAGGCTTTATCCCTTTACTTTGTGAATTCAGGAATTGCATTTAATGCATACTATTCTTTCTATTACTATGTGACGATACCGAGCTTGGTAACGGATACCGGGTTTGATTATCTTTATGTGGTGGAGATTTATCCAGAAACTCTTACGGCATATGTTTATTCGGTAGCGACAGGTGAATATTCGACATATACGCGAGACGTTCTTGTGGCTTCGGTTAGCATAAACCAAATTGAATAATCGAATTCTCGAGATTACGCGAATTTCCTGTGTTTGGAGATTTTCGCAAACGGATAAATTTTCTTGTTTTCATTGAAAGCATTAAAATGCTGTGGTAAAATCATTATTCGTGTAAATAGCAAACAAATGTTGGAGGAATGTTTTTATGGCATCATCAATCGAGAAGAAAGACGGCAATATTGTTGTCATTTCGTTAGAAGCTACTGCTGAAGAATTCAATAACGCATTAGAAACAGCGTTCAAGAAGAATAAGAATCGTTTCCAGATTCCGGGTTTCCGTAAGGGTAAGGCTCCGCTGAAATTGGTGAAGCAATATTATGGTGAAGGCGTTCTTTATGATGATGCTATCGATGTTGTGGTAAATCCTCAATATTCCGCTGCCATTTCTGAACATAAGCTTGACGTCGTATCTCGTCCTGAAATCGACATCATCGAGATTGGTTCCGATAAGGGTATGAAGTATACTCTTACCGTTACTGTGAAACCAGAGGTAACATTGGGCGCTTATGAAAATATTGAAGCTCCTTATCACTATCATGCACCGACGGATGAAGATGTAAATGAAGACTTGAATCGTGTTGCAGAACGTAACGGCAGCTTTATTAATGTAGAAGATCGTGCTATTGAAGACGGCGATACGGTTACTATCGATTACGAAGGTTTCTGTGATGGCGTTGCCTTCGAAGGTGGTAAGGACGAAGGCCATGATTTGAAAATTGGCTCGAATTCCTTTATTCCTGGTTTTGAAGAACAATTAATCGGACATAACATCGATGAAGAATTCGACATCAATGTGAAGTTCCCGGATGAATATCACAGTGAAGATTTGAAGGGCAAGGATGCAATCTTCAAAATTAAGGTGCACGCGATTAAGGTAAAGCAAATCCCGGCAATTGATGACGAGTTGGCGAAGGATGTCAGCGAGTTCGATACTTTGGATGAGTATAAAGCTGACCTTTTGAAGACAAAGACAGAGGCTGCTTTGAAGACTGCTGAGGATGCATTCCAGAACGAAGTCATCAAGAAGGTATGCGAGAACGCGACTGTTGATGTACCGGCTTGCATGGTTGAGACCGAAGTCGGCGAGATGATTGAAGAACAATCGATGAGAATGAAATATCAGGGCATTGAGCTCGAGCAATATCTCCAATATGTCGGTCAGACCATGGATGATTACAAGAAGAGCATGGAGCCTGTTGCATCGATGCGTGTAAAGACCAACTTGGTTATCGAAGCATGCGGCAAAGCGATGAATATTGAAGCAACGGATGCTGATGTTGAAGAAGAAGCCGAGAAGATTGGTAAACAATACAACATGAGCAAGGAAGATGTTCTTACTCGCTTGGCAGGTAATGACGGCTTCATCCGCGAGAGCATCATCGGTCGCAAGACGGTCGAAGAGATTTGCAAGACAGCGAAGAAGGTTGACGTCCCTTGCGAATGTGGTCACGATCACGACCACGAGTAATGATTATTGATTCGCCAGAATTATCTAATGACTCCGCATCCGACGAATATGCATGGACGGAAAGCAAACTTTAAACAAGCAGTAATATTATGGTAGTAAACGGCGATTGATTCACCCCGACACTTCGGGTAACATGAAAATAGACAGACATGAGAGCTGTTGTTATGACATGATTATTTTTGTCAGCAACAGCTCTTGTACGTAAAGGAGAAATTTTTATGTCCGACGATAAGACACGCAAGGATTCCGACAAGAAATCGGGCGGCAATTTTCCACCGATTATTCGGTGCTCATTTTGCTCGAAAACCGAACAAGAAGTCGCAAGAATGCTTGCAGGCCCGAATGATATTTTCATCTGTAACGAATGTATTGATTTATGCGAGTCAATTATTTCCGAAGATGATGCTTGCAACGCCAAGGAGACGATGCGACCGGGGGTTATGGATCATTTGCCAACACCTAGTGAGCTCAAAGAGGAGCTTGACCAATATGTTATCGGTCAGGATGTGGCGAAGAAAGCATTATCGGTTGCCGTTTACAATCACTACAAACGCGTTTATTCGAAGGTAAGTACGAATGATGACGTGGAGCTTACGAAGAGTAACATCTTGCTGATTGGACCGACTGGTAGCGGTAAAACGCTCTTGGCACAGACACTGGCACGCATCTTGAATGTACCGTTTGCTATGGCGGATGCTACGGCATTAACGGAAGCCGGATATGTCGGTGAAGACGTCGAAAATATCCTCTTGAAGCTTTTGCAAAGTGCGGATTTCAATGTGGATATTGCACAACGCGGTATCATCTATATCGATGAGATTGATAAGATTACTCGTAAATCCGATAATCCGTCGATTACACGTGATGTCAGCGGCGAAGGTGTGCAACAGGCTCTATTGAAAATTTTGGAGAGTACAGTAGCCAATGTTCCTCCGCAAGGCGGCAGAAAGCACCCACATCAAGAGTTTATTCAAATTGATACGACCAATATTCTTTTCATTTGCGGTGGTGCATTTGATGGCATTGAGAAGATAATTGAGACACGTGTCGGAAAGAAATCATTTGGTTTCGGCGCCGAGATTGAATCGAAGCAAGAAAAGCATGCCGGTGAATGGCTGAAAGAGCTGATTCCGCAGGACCTTTTGAAGTTTGGATTGATTCCGGAGTTCATCGGACGTGTACCGGTAACCGTTTCTCTGGACGGCTTGGACGAAGAAGCCTTAGTGAAGATTCTTCGCGAACCAAAGAATGCATTGCTTAAGCAATATGCAAAAATGCTGAAGATGGATGGCGTTGAGCTCGAATTCACCGATGACGCCGTCGTTGAGATTGCCAAGAGTGCTATTTCACGTAATACTGGTGCACGCGGACTTCGTGCAATTCTCGAAGAAATCATGATTGATATTATGTATGATATTCCTTCTCGTGAAGATGTCGTGAAGTGCATCGTATCAAAGGAATGTATTACTGAGAAGAAAGAACCAGAATTAATTCTCGGAGCTAAGCCAAAAAAGCGAGCACCTCGTGAGAAGAGCCGTGAGATCGGCGCATAAGTCTTTTTCGATTCTATAAACAAACAATCATCCTGAGGTGGTATAATCAATATATAACCTCAGGATGTTTTTCTTACGGATCAGTGATTTGATCCAACGATATCGGTTCCCGGAGGATCATACATTGGCTAAAAAGCTCAAACAAATGATCAGCGATGCTGAAAATCTTTTGCACTCTCTATCGAACGAAAAAACAACAGCGGAACAACAGCGCGAAATTGCTGCGATGATTCGACGTTTATCGACATGGCTTCCTTATATGCAACACGAGAGGCTTATCCATCTTATTGTGACTTGCTTGTTTGCCATTGTTGCTTTCATCGTCTTGGGCATTCTATTGTATACGTTACAATGGTCGTTGGCGATATTGCTTCTGTTGATTGTAGTTTTGTTGATACCATACATTTTCCATTATTTTCATTTGGAAAACGGAGTGCAACGACTTTATGATTTGATTGATGATTTGAACGAAAGAATGGAAATGGAGTAATCTTATGAGTCATTATTTAATCTGTTTGGATATCGGCGGCACAAAGGTTTTGGGTGTGATTTTTGATACGAATCGTCAAATTGTTCATCGAATTAAGAAGAAAACCAAAGCAAATGGTGAGGGCTTCAAGAATATCGAAGACACGATTATCACCGTCGTAGAAGAGTTAATGTCCGAATTCGGCATTACAACAAACGACGTAATTGCTATTGCGGCAGGCGCACCGGGCGTCATCAATATGGATAAAGGTATCGTGCTTTTTTCCCCAAATCTTCCCTGGAAAAATTATGCAATAAAAAAAGCAATCGAGGATCGTTTTCATCGCCCTTTCTTTATCGGTAATGACGTGAATCTTGGCGTTATTGGTGAGTGGACTTATGGTGTGGCAAAAGGACTCGATCAAGTAATCGGACTCTTTATCGGCACGGGAATGGGCTCTGGGCTCATACTAAATGGCAAGATTTATTCCGGCAAAGACGATAAAGGCGGCGAATGTGGCCACATGGTGCTTGAACCAGAAGGACCACTGTGTAATTGCGGCCAAAGGGGCTGTCTTGAGGCATTTTCCAGCAAGCAAGGCATGACACAATATATCCGTAATCAAATAAGCCGTGGTCGCACGTCAGAGATGGAAAAGGCGATTGAAAAGGGCGTTTTTAAGAGTAAAGCATTAAAGGCAGCATATGACCATAATGATGCTGTGGCCGTTGAAGCAGTCGAGCGCTCTGCGCACTATTTAGCCATTGCATGTGGAAATCTCATTAACACATTCAGTCCGGAGATGCTTGTTTTAGGCGGCGGTGTGATTGAGTCGATGGGCGATGTGTTCCGCCCGCTGATTTTATGCGAAGTTGATCGTTATTGCATGCCATCCATTCGTTCTACGGTGCAAATCGAAAATGCGGCATTGAATGATGATTCCATTCTCTATGGTGCCTTGGCGTTGATTGACCAAAGGCTTTCGAAAGAATAATTGGTTTACACGAAACAAATTCAAAAGATGCACTTTCTATTAGCAGAAGGTGCATCTTTTTTGTGTTGCATGAAGGAATCATTCGTCTTTGTTTCCGTATCGTGCGAGGTTATATTTGCTTGTCAATTCTTTCATGTTGATTGATGTAAAAGCGTCTGTCGCCTCGCGAATTTCATTCGGACTATTCGATGGGGTAATCTCGGCACCGCTTTTCAATGCGCGATTTACAGTGCGACGGTATTTGTCACGAATGGCACGTGTTTCCGGATCGCCGCCGATGCGGGTTGTTTTCCGTCTGGAGGTGGATCTTTCAATTTCTTCATCAGTATCGATGACATAGAGGTTCGCTTCATCGTGAGACTCTTCTGTGCGATAGTTTGCGAGGATGTATCGTACGATTCTTCGTATCACATAGAAGATGACATAGAACGCAAATGCGATGATGGCAATTGTGCATATGAATTCAATCACAGAAGAGAGTGTTTGTAGATTTGGTAGATTGTCTCCAATTTCTGATATCGGCTTGCCCGTGATATTCTCATCAGGTTGAAATTGATCAGAGGCACCACTCGCTCCATCTTGCGGAATGAGATTAACAAGGTAAACAATCACGGAAGAGACCACTTTGCCGACGGCTGTTCGTATGCGGTCAAAAGGAAGCAAGAAGATTGTCGGAATAAAGATCCCTCCGAAAATCAATGCGCCAATGACGCTGAAGACGGTCTTACGTGATATGGCATGAGAAGAAACGGAATTCTTGTTGATGTAGTGTGCGTAGCGGAAAGAAAAAGTGTCCAACTGCCGCATACACATGTAGAAAAGGAATGCAAATGCAAAATCCAGAAGCACTAGTTTGGCATAGACGTCAACACTATAGAACATTGCCAACAAAATCGCAGGTATATGAACAACTATGGCAAGAATAATCGTATCGTTTGAACGACGAAGTTCCTTTGTGGTCTTGAATCGTTGCCGTAACGAGAAAACGGCAATAACGGAAATGCATATAGAGATAGTTATTTTGGTCGAAGAATCGATCGGAGTGTAGAGAAAGATGATGAGCGGGTATGGGATACATAATGCCAAATGGAACCCTAACATATAAGGCAGTGAAAAATTACAACGCCGTAAAAATGCGAATAGCAAC
>Ga0116152_10000817_pt1 | contig 25649 bp, 18 predicted proteins | sample AD_UKC119_MetaG_FD_89894 | JGI IMG/M metagenome (GOLD analysis project Ga0116152, IMG submission 89894) | Active sludge microbial communities of municipal wastewater-treating anaerobic digesters from Hong Kong - AD_UKC119_MetaG | ecosystem: Engineered > Bioreactor > Anaerobic > Digestate...
AGCACGAAGGGCCAGGCGCGGTCGAACCGCAACACGATCGCCGTCTTGAACGGCTCGATCTCGGACATCCGCTCGCCCCATTCCAGCGACGCCAGCGACGCCCCGAACAGCGCAAGGAAAATCATGTACTTGATCGGCCAAAGGCGCTCGTGCAGCCCCCACGGCAAGGTGAACTGCGGGATCCGCAGCTTGCGGCCGATCTGGTTGGTCAGTTCCTGCAGGGCGCCGAACGGGCACAGCCAGCCACAGTAGGCGCCGCGCCCCCAGAAGATCATCGCCGCCGCCACCGAGAACCACAGGATGAAGGTCAGCGGGTCCAGCAGGAAGGCCTGCCACGAGAAGCCGGTCATCATCGACTGGAACAGCGCCAGCACGTTGACCACCGACAGCTGCGCATTGGCGTACCAGCCCAGGAAGAACAGGGTCACGGTCAGGAACGACATGCGAAACCAGTAGGTGACGCGCTCCGAGCGGGTCAGCCAGCCCTGGAAGAAGAACGCCGCCGTGAGCACGAACAGCATGCCCAGAACCGCGATGATCTCGAATCTCTGGTCGGTCCAGATCCGCTCGATCAGGGCCATCTGCGCGTCGCGCTCGGCCTGCACGTCGTGCACGTCCTCGGTACTGGCGGCAACCGGCACCGCCCGCTCGATCACGAAGTTGCGCGGCAACTGGTAGCCCAGATCGAAGGTGGTGAAGGCCCGTTCCAGCGCCGCGACATCGCGCTGCACCAGGAGTTGCAGGCGCCAGGGCTCGGCCGGGTCGAACCCCGAATCGGCGTGGATGCGGAATATATCCGTCTCGCTCAGCTGCGGCGCGCCCGAGGTGGCGATACTGCCCAGCCGACGGTGATCGCGGTCACGGAAGCGGATCGAGACATCGCCCTGGATCAGGACGATGCGGTCAAAGATCCCGCCCCGGACATAGCCCGAACCCTTGAAGGAATACTGCCCCAGCCCGCCGACAAAGATCGCGTGCTCGCCGTCTTCCAGCCAGTCGGTCAGGTTGGCGTATTCCGCCTCGCCCATCAGCTCGCGACCGATACCGGGCACGCTGACCATCGCCGCATAGAGGTCGATATAGGTGGTTTCCGGCGGATCGGTCAGGGCGCGGCGCGCAGCGCGCGGATCGTCCAGCGCCTCGAACGCGGCGTTGACCTGGCCGACATCCAGCGTCATCCGGCGCACGGAGCCGTCGCCGACCAGCGCGAACCAGTCGTCACCGGCCACGGCCTCGGGGTTGACCTCGAATCGCGGCCCGGTCTGCGCGGCTTGCGGGGTCAGCCCCCCCAGCCCCAGCAGGCGCGCCACGCGGATCCCGGACCGCTGGATCGAATCGTCGATCACCATGATGGTGACCGTGGCGCCGGACACGATATTGAGGGCCGGTCCCTCGCCACCGTTGGCCAGCGCCGCCAGGTCCAGCCCGATCTGGGCGCTGATCGATTCGCGGATCCGGCTTTCGGGGATGCCGATCAGGACGATCGGTTCGGCGTGGTGGACCAGGTTGATGCCCAGGATCCGCGCGTCGTCGTCCACCGCCACCATGATGTGGATCGGCTTGCCCGAATAGCCGGTGGTGCCGACAAAATCCGAGGTGATGTACGCCCAGCCGATTCGTTCCGTGCCGCGCAGCAGCGGAGCAACCGGCGCGTCACTGCGGATCGCGCCAAAGCCGTCGGCGCCTTCGACCAGTGCTGAGGGGTCCGTCTCGACCAGAAACCGTTGAAGATGGGGCGTTTGCGCGTTGGCCAGAACGGGAAACAGAACGACCGTCAACACGAGTGCAAGGCACCGGAGTAGCATGATTATCAGACCTCGATCGGGGGCGCGCGGGCCGGTTTGAACACGGCGGGACGCGTGCGGACGCTGGCGGTGAACACCGTCAGACGCTCGAATCGCGCGTCGAGCGTGAGGGAAGGGCCCGTGTGGACAGGGGGCGTGAAGGCAGCGACGATGGTCAGACAGTCCCGACAGGGCACCAGACCGCAATGACGGTTGGGATCGACGCGATTCCCGGCCTCGTCGACCAGAATTGTCGACGTTCCGCCGTGGGTGTCACAGATGACGATCGCCGTCAGCGGGCCAATGGCGGTGTCCGCCCGGCCCTGCACGACGCCGGCGATCAGCGTGCTCGCCGTAAGCGAGAGCATCAGGCACAGTGTCAGCAGTTTTGAAACGATCATCTGTCGCATGAAAATTTGGGTATCCAATCGATGCTATCCAAACGTTGATCTGAATCAACCTGTCGTGTCGCGGAAATTAAATTCATTTTGCTGAATATTAATCTTCGAGAGTGGCCATGGAGAAACCATCCTGGCCGACATTCCCCAAGTGGGGTGCCTTCTGTAGCCAAGATCGCCTGACTCCGACCTCTGGACAAGCGTTTTTTGCCCCGAGTGGCGCCTGCGGTCGGGCGGGCTGCTAAAACTGGGCAGAACAGACCGCTAAGCGGCTCTGTTCTGGATCGGCAGCGCTGTTTTTCAGCGCAGCGGACAGACCTGTCCTGCCGTTTTCGTTCAGTTTGGACGTGGATCGCCGTCAAGCGCATGACGGAGGCGCCCGCAATCGGCGGATGGCTGCGAGGATGGCGCGCACCATCGGACCGGTGACGGCCACCTCGGCCAGCTGGAAGGTGATGGCGCGGGCGTGACGCACGACACGGGCGCCGATCTTGATCAGCTTCAGTTGCAGGCTGGTCAACGACCAGTCGGCCATCGCCTTGGGCAGTTCGATACAGCGCAGGAAGGTAGCCAGGTTGTAGGCCAGCGCGTGCAGTTGCAGCCGCACCTCGTTGTCGCGGAACTTCCGGCATGACAGCCGCGTCCAGCGAAAGGCGTATTTGCCTTCCTTGATGTGCTGCTCGGCGGTGCCGCGCTGGTTATAGAAGCCCATCACCCAGTCGGGTTCCATCGGCAGGTTGGTGACGATGAAACCCACACGGGGGAACAGCTCGCCCGGGTGCCATTCGATCTTGGCGATCACACGGCGTTCGACCTCCCAGCTTTGCGCCTGATACTCGAAGTCCTCGAAGAACCGCTTGACCTTGGTCAGCGACGGCCGCCCCACAGGCCGCGTCAGCCGATGCGCGATCTTCTCGCGCAGGACGTTGTTTGCAGGCAGCCGGATGGCGTAGAAATAGCCGGCCTCTTCAAGGCGCGCATAGATCGCGGGGATCGCATAGGCGGCATCGGCCCGGAAGAAGCGCAAGATATCCCGCGTTGCATACCGGGCGATCACCGGGTCCAGGACGCCCCGCCAGCCGTCGGCGCTGTGGACATTGCCGTTGCGCAGGGCGCAGCGTTCCAGCATGCCGAACTGGTTGAACAAGAAGTTCGGGTGGTAGCAGGTGCAATCGAAATGCCCATTCCAGGCGGACCCTTCCTGATCGCCATGGGTGGGGCTGACCGAGCTGTCCATGTCCAGCACGATGAACTTCAGCCCGTTGCGATCATGAAACCGGTCGATCCATTGCCCGCTCAGATCGGCCAGCGCGTCCCGGTTCTGGGGCAGAGCCAGCGTCTCGGTCTCGAACCGCCCCATCTGCGAAGCCGAGGCCGCCTGAGCATCAACAGCACGACCACCCACGACCTGACGCATGACCGGATCGAGGGCCAGCCGGTCGGCGTCGTTGACGTCCTCGTATCCGGCCAGTCGCCCGAACACCGATTGGCGGAATAGCCCGTCAAGCCGGTGGACGGTGTTCTTGCCTCGGCGGGTGTCGCGTAGTGCTGTTGCCGCAAGATCGGACAGCCCGAGCGCGTCATCCAGTTCGCGCATCACCAACAGGCCGCCGTCGGAACTGAGCTGCGTGCCGCGAAATTCCAGCCGCACACGAGGGTCGAAATCCACCCGATCTGCCCGCTGCGAACCCGCACCCGCTGGGTGATCCATGAAACCCGCCCCTCGCAGCCATCAACACCATGATTTATAACAATAATACCGTGGTCACGACAGCAAAATCAGCGATTTACTTGGGGAATGCGGGATGAAATCGATCCCAAATTCGGACTGGTCAAGATATCGCTGAATCCCGAGCCAGCCGGTTACCTTCCGCTCGCGTTTAACCACGGAGTTCACTGTTTCGCAGTGGGGACAGGATCCGCCAACCTCCGCGTCGACGAGCCAACTCATGCAGTTGATACAGTACAATCTTTCAGCGAGCGGGTGGTTGATCCTAATGACTGCGGGAACAGTCGTACCGCCAGGGCCTGGCACCAGCCTATCCTCATTCCACAGACAGTGGCGTCTCGCCTCGACACGTTTGTGATTCAAATAGAGCTCAAAACTGATCGGGGTGCCGCGAGGTCGCAGCATCGATGAATAAGCTTGTGCCAGCCGTTTGCGCATTGCGGTCTGGTTCGCGTTTTTCGCCAGCCACTTTCGTTGCTCGGGTTTTAGCTGCTTGATCGTGATTTCGGTCCCGTGTTGCTCAGGATCGGCCTTCGCCCGCGACAAACGCGGTGTCCGAAAGTGTCGCTGCTGACGCAACTTGTCGAAATCGATCAGGAGACCATGCCATTCGCGCTCGCCCTTACGGGTGGTCCAAACCTCAGTGACTGAACCGAGACGAGCCGTAGCGATATTGAAGCCCATCCCAAACAGCCCAAGGCTGTCGATCGGATTGTTGCCCGACCACCCGGCTCGTACGGCACGCTCCAGCATGTCCGGTGTCATGCCCGGGCCATTATCGATGATCCGAAGGGTCGCCGCCGGGGCGTCTGCTTGCGGCAGGTGGACATCCACCTTCGCGCCAGCGATCGAGCTTCCAGCGCGACTCTCCTTCAAGAAGCCGTCAACCGCGTTGTCGACGAGCTCCGCGACGCAGCGCCACTGGTCGATGTTGATCTCGCCGAGCATCGGCAAGACGCGGGGATCAGGCTCGAGATTGAAGTCGCTTGCTTCCTGCCGTCCGTTCGCATCGATGCTCGCCATTACACGCGTTCCCGATTAACCTAAGGAAATCCATTCAGTACCTTTGTACGATATGGAGGCTCAAGGTTGAACACAAGCGAGGGAAGAACACTTGTCGGCACGTCCACCTGTTTCATCGAGCTCTGAACTCGAAAACTACTTCGAGCGCATGCGACCGACAGTGGACGAAACGATCGACAGGTTGGGTGCAGCCCGCTTCAGGGAAGATCCAATCGCAGGGAGGAAGTACTCGCGAGCAACGTCGATCATCAGCTCGGCCTACAAGCGGCATGGCGCGATCCTCCAACGGGCACTGCTCGAACGACTGAAAGACTGCGCTCGTCTGCGGGTATGGACAGAGGACGACTTCAAGCTGTCGCATGAATCCCTACGTCAGGTCCGCGTTGCCGAACGGCTCGACTCCTTGTTGCATGCGCAGCTTCCCTACGGAGATCGCGAGCGCTCTGTGCGCGTCGACGTGCTGGTCTTCGACGAGGCACGCCACTCGATTAACGCGTACAATGTGAAGCGCGGCAACGGCTCATACGACGGCGGCAAGCGTCGGATCATCCACGAGGAACTCGTACGCACCCAGATGCTTCTTTCCGACTATGGCCGCGGGATCGGGTTCGTGTCGGAGACCAGTCATGCCCACATCATCTTCTATTACGGCCTTCTATCGTTGCCACCGCCACTCGCGATCTCTGGTGACGACCTCGACGAGCATTTTCAGTTTCCTGTTCGTGAGGCGATTGAGTTCGTGAACGCCTACTTCGTTGCTCGGCTATCAGCGTTAATTGAGCAGGAAGATTAGCCTCCACGCGCAGCCTTTTTGCTCCGTCGTCGTTCGATCCCGGTTCCATTTGAGGCGGATGGGCCTGACATAGAAAGCAACGTTGATCACGGTAAATTATTGTTCAAATACAGAATCTTAAAAGAAATTCACCTAACCTGCGCAGTCATCAGGTCGAGAGAATATCGGCCCCAAGAGACCGCTTCCGGGCCACTTGGCACCGAGGCCGGTGCTCAGCCCCTCCCGCATAACCCTCGAAAACAACGGAAAAATCCGGCCGCAGCCGGATCGGGAGAACGCTTTTGCGAGGGCAAGTGGCGGAGAGAGCGGGATTCGAACCCGCGAGACGGTTCCCCGCCTACACACTTTCCAGGCGTGCGCCTTCGACCACTCGGCCACCTCTCCGTGGGCGCAGCAATAGCGCGGGTCGGGGGGGTGGTGCAAGAGGGGATGGGCGGGGTGGATTGCACGCGGGGGGGGCGGCTGTGTATACAGAAAATACGCAGGAGGCATGCCTTGGCCAATCAGACCGAAACCATCGTCACGACCCTGTTTGCCTGGATCGATTCCGGCCGGCTCAATCCCGGCGACGAGATCGAGGAGGCCGCGCTGGTCCAGCAGTTCGGCGTCTCGCGGACACCGGTGCGCGAGGCGTTGATGCAGGTCGAGGCGACGGGCCTGGTCAAGCGCCTGCCGCGCAAGGGCGCCATGGTCTTCAAGCCGACACTGGCCGAATTCCTGGCGATCCTCGAGGTGCATGCCAAGCTCGAAGGGCAGGCCGCGGGACTGGCGGCGCGGCGCATCTCGGCCTCGGGGCTGGTTGCGCTCGAGGCGGCGACGGCGGCCTGCGAACGGCATCTGGAGACCCTGGGCGAGACCGAGGGCGCGGCCTATTACCAGCTCAACATCCGCTTTCACGGCACCGTGGCCGAGGCCTCGGGCAACCCGTTCCTGGTGGACCTGATCAAGACCAACGCGCGCAAGCTGATGGCGTATTACCGGGCGCGCTATCATTATGCGGGGGTGATCGAATCCTCGGCGCGTGAGCATCGCGAAATCACCCGGCTGATCGTCGCGCGCGACAGCGAAAGGGCCGAGGCCACCATGCGCAAGCATGTCCATTTCGATCAGGTGACCGCGATGGACCTGCTGGCCGCTCTCAGTTAGCCCTTGGTCTGATTAAAGAAATTTGCGATCCAGCGGGCCATGGCGGCGTCGTTCACGTCCTGCGGAAGGCCCTGGCGGGCGCGGTCGGTGACCGTGGATTCGACGGTTCCATCCATTTCCTCGATCAGTTCGGCCATGAAGGCGGTGGTGATCTCGGGGTGATACTGGGTAGTAAAGATGCGATCGCCGATCGCCAGGTGGCCGTGCGGCACCAGGTCGGTGCCGCCCAGCACGCGCGCCCCCGGCGGCAGGACGGTAACCTGTTCCTTGTGCGCCGCGTGCAGGGCGACGACGGGGCAGTCGGCGTCCATCCAGGGCGCGGGCGAATGGGTCCGGGTTTCCACGCGGCCCAGTTCCCAGCCGTGCGGGTTGTAGCCGATCTCGCCGCCCAGGGCGGCGGCGATCACCTGATGGCCGAAACAGGCGCCGAACACCGGAATGTCCTGCGCCACCGCGTCGCGGATCAACGCCTGCAACTGGCCGACCCAGGGGTCGCTGTCCCGCGCCGAGGCCGGGCTGCCCGAGATGATGATCCCGTCGAACCCGGCGAGGGTGTCGGGAAACACGCCCTCGTCCACCTTGAACGCGGCAAAGGTCCAGTCGGGCGCGGTCGGCGCCAGAAGCGCGCGAAATTTCTCCATTTCGCTGACATTCCGGGCGGCCAGGGCAGAACGGTCGGTGTTGGCGTCGAGAACGGCGATATGCATGTATTTTCCATTTGCATACGTTGCAAAGGCAATAATATACATATCAAATGATGACTGGCAAGGGAGCGGCGCATGACACTCTGGACTCCGACCGACGACGGACACGCGGATCTGACCTCGCACGATACCTTCCTGTCCGGCCCGCCACACAACACGTTTTCGCGCCTGCGCCGTGACGATCCGATGCACTGGACCGACTGGGACGCGGGGCAGGGCTTCTGGTCCGTCACGCGCAACCTGGACATCCTGGCGCTGAACAAGCAGCCTGACCTGCTGTCCTCGGCGCGTGGCATCCGCATGGAGGACCAGACCTACGAGGAATATCTGGCGCGGCGCACCTTTCAGGAAACCGACCCGCCGGAACACACCATGACCCGCGTCAAGGTGGCCAAGGCGTTCTCGAAACCCGTGGTCGCGGGGTTCGACGGTGCGATCCGCGAATTGTGCGACGAGATCCTGGATCGCGCGCTGCCGATGGGCACCTTTGACGCGACCAAACAGATCGCCCGGGAACTGCCGATGCGGATGCTGGGCCGCATCCTGGGCACCCCGGACGAAGACCTGCCCTGGCTGGTCGCAAAGGGTGACGCGCTGATCGCCAACACCGACCCGGATTTCACCGATCATGTCCTCGACAAGATGACGACCGATGAATACCGGCTGATGCCGTTCAATTCGCCGGCCGGTGCGGAACTCTATGATTATGCAAAGCAATTGATGGCGGACAAGGCCGCGCGCGGGGATACCAACGGCGTCCTGCACCTGATCTTGCAGCCCGGGCCCGATGGGTCGGTCATCTCGGAAACCGAATTCCGCAACTTCTTTTGCCTGCTGGTCGCCGCCGGCAACGACACCACCCGCTATTCGATCGCGGCCGGCATTCAGGCGCTGGCCAATCAGCCGGGCCTGTTGGAGCAGATGCAGGCCGGCGCGGTCTGGGACACCGCGCCCGACGAGATCATCCGCTGGGCCTCGCCCACCAGCTATTTCCGCCGCACCGCGACGCGTGACTTCGAGATGCACGGCAAGCAGATCAAGGCGGGCGACAAGGTGCTTTACTGGCTGGCCTCGGCCAACCGCGACGAGGCGGTCATCGACCAGCCTTTCCGCGTCGATCTGGCGCGCAATCCGAACCGGCACATCGCCTTTGGCCAGGGGGGGCCGCATCTGTGCCTGGGGATGCATCTGGCGCGGCTCGAGGTGAAGCTGCTGTTTCAGGAACTGGTCAAGCGGATCAAGGCCATCGAACCGGCGGGCGAGCAGAAATTCCTGCGCTCGAACTTCGTTGGCGGTATCAAGGAACTTCCGGTGCGGGTGACGCTCGCCTGACCGGACCAGAACACGACAAGGGAGACAATGAAGAATGCGCGACCGACTGAGACCCGTCTGGTGTGACCACCTGTCCATTCTGCGCGGAAAATACCTGCCACAGGAAAAGATCGGCTCGGGGGGCACGCGCTTTGCCCAGCCCTGTTTTGCGGTGCATTACGACAAGGACCTGATCGTCGATGCCCCCGGCACCGCCTGCCTCGAGGGGCTGCCGGACATGGAATTGCGCTGGGACGCCGCCGATATCCGCGCCGGATGGGAGCCGGGCGTGCATATGGTGACGGGCGACCTGTATGACCGGGCGGGCCGGCTGATCCCCATCGCCGGGCGCGCGGCGCTGAAACAGGCGCTGGCGGACTGGGCGAAACACGGGCTGACCCCCAAGGTCGGGATCGAGTTCGAGGCTTTCGCCTTTACCCGCGCCGAGGACGGCAGCCTGCAACCCTATGACGTGCCGGGCGGGCATGTTTACGGCGGCGGGCCGTTCAACGACCCGCTCGGCTTTACCGACGCGGTGTGGGAGGCCGCCGAGGACGCGGGTTTCAGGCTGGATCTGGTGACGACCGAATACGACACCCCGCAGTATGAGTTCACGCTGACCTTCGACGAGGCGCTCAAGGCCGTGGACGAGGCCGTGATGTTCCGCCAGCTCGCGCGCGAGGTCGCCTATCGCAAGGGGGTCATCCTCAGTTTCCTGCCCAAGCCCCTGTTCGACCGGGGCGGATCGGGGATGCATGTCAACCTGTCCTTTGCCGATGCGACCGGCGCCAATGCGCTCAGCGCGGGGCCGATCGGCGGGATTGCCGGGCTGAACGATCTGGGGCGCGGCTGTCTGGCGGGCTGGATGCGTCACCACAAGGGGCTCGCCGGTCTGGTTTCGCCCAGCGTCAATTCCTATGCGCGGCTGCAACCGGCGTCGATGTCGGGCTATTGGTGCAACTGGGGCGAGGATCACCGTGGCGTCACCGCCCGCGTCTCGGGCGAGGGCGGCAAGAAGGCGCGCCTGGAACACCGGATGGCCGACGCGGCCGCGAACCCCTATGCGGCGGTCGCCGCGGTGCTGCAAGCGGCGCGGTTGGGTTACGAGGGCCGATACGACCTGCCCGAGGCCGAGACCGAGGATTGCTTCATGGGGCAGAAAGCCGCCTATGGCACGGCCGAGTCCCTGGCCGGCGCGCTGGACGATCTCGAGGCCGACACCGCTCTGGTCGCGGCCATGGGGGCCGAATACTGCGCCCATCACGTGCACATGAAGCGGGTGGAAATCGACAAGACCAAGGACATGACCCCGGAACAGGCCCGCGATTTCTCGATCTGGTTCGTATGAGGAGACACCGATGAAAGCCACCTGGATCCTGCCCGACGGCCGCGAGATTACCGCCGAGGTGCCCGCCGGCCATTCCCTGATGGAGGCGGCCGTGTCCGCAAGCATTCCCGGCATCATCGGCGAGTGCGGCGGCACGATGAGCTGCGCCACTTGCCACGTGCATGTGACGGACGGCTGGCGCGACAAGGTCGGCGGCCCGTCCGATTTCGAGGATGCGATGCTCGACATCGTCGAAGGACCGCGCACCGAAGCCTCGCGCCTGTCGTGCCAGATCGAGATGTCCGACGCCCTCGACGGGCTCGTGCTCAAGGTCCCGTTCGAATAGGCCCAGGGGCCGCAAAAGCGCCCTCACCGATCCGGGAATACGGAAAACCGGCGCTCTCCCAAGGGGCGCCGGTCGTCATTTGGGTCCGGTGCGGCTGCGCTCAGGTGATGACGTCGGGTTCGGCGCGTCCGGTCCGTGCCGCGATACCGGCCAGGGCTTCGACCGCGGCGATCACGGGGGCCAGGGCGGCTTGCGGGTCCTGGCCGAAATCGGTGCCGTCGAAGCGTTCCAGGTAGACGCGCAGCGTCGCGCCCTCGGTTCCGGTGCCGGAAAGCCGCAGCACCGCCCGAGCCCCGCCGTGAAAGCGGATCTGCACGCCCTGCGCGGTCGCGACCGATCCGTCCACGGGGTCCGTATAGGCGAAATCCTCGGCGCTTTCGACAATCAGTGCGCCGGCTTGTCGCCCGGCCATCGCGGGCAGGGCCGCGCGCAGGTCGGCCATCAGCGCGTTTGCGACATCGCTGGCAATGGCCTCGTAGTCGTGGCGCGAGTAGTAGGTGCGGCCGAATTCGGCCCAGTGGTCGGCCATGACCCCGGCGACAGACTGGCGTCGGACGGCCAGGATGTTCAGCCACAGCAGCACCGCCCAGAGCCCGTCCTTCTCGCGGACATGGTCGGACCCGGTGCCGGCCGATTCCTCGCCGCACAGCGTTGCCAGTCCCGCGTCCAGCAGGTTGCCAAAGAATTTCCAGCCCGTCGGCGTGGCGTAGCACGGCAGGCCGCGCGCCGCCGCGACGCGGTCCACCGCGCAAGAGGTCGGCATCGACCGCGCGACGCCCTTCAGCCCGCCCGCATAGCCCGGCGCCAGATGCGCGTTGGCGGCCAGCACGGCCAGCGAATCGGACGGGGTCACATAGCAGTCCCTACCGACGATCATGTTGCGGTCGCCGTCGCCGTCCGAGGCTGCGCCGAAATCGGGGGCATCGGCGCCGTGCATCGTGTCCATCAGATCCCTGGCCCAGACCGGGTTCGGATCGGGATGGCCTCCGCCGAAATCCGGCGAGGGGGTGGCATGGACCACCGAGCCCGGCGCGGCGCCCAGCCGGCGTTCCAGGATTTCCACCGCATAGGGGCCGGTGATGGCGTGCATCGCGTCGAACCGCAGCCGGAACCCGCCTTGCAAAAGTGCGCGGATCGCCTTGAAATCGAAAAGCGTTTCCATGAGCGCCGCATAGGCGTCCACGGGGTCCACGACCTCGACCGTCATCGCGCCGAGCGGGGCTTCGCCCAGCGTGGCCAGGTCGATGTCCGACGCATCGAGGATGCGATACTCCTGGATCGTTTCGCTGGCGGCATGGATCTTGGCGGTGACGGTTTCGGTCGCCGGTCCGCCGTTCGCCATATTGTATTTGATGCCGAAATCCTCGTCCGGGCCGCCCGGGTTGTGGCTGGCCGACAGGATCACCCCGCCGTCCGCGCCCCGGACCCGGATCAGGTTCGAGGCCGCCGGCGTGGACAGGAACCCGTTCTGCCCGACGATCACCCGCGCCGCGCCCGAGGCCGCGGCCATTTTCAGGATGATCTGCACCGCGCGGTCGTTGAAGAACCGCCCGTCGCCGCCCAGGACCAGGGTCTGCCCCTCGATCCCGCCGATCCCGTTCCAGATCGCCTGCACGAAATTCTCCAGATACCCGGGTTGCATGAACACGCGGGTTTTCTTGCGCAGGCCCGATGTGCCGGGCTTCTGACCGGCGATCGGTTGGGTGGGGATGCGGTGCAGGGGCATGGTCTATCCGTTTCTTCCGGCGTCTTGCATGATGCGGCCCGTGTGCTCCAGCGTTGGGGCGGAAATGAGGCCCGACAGCGGCAAAGGCAGGCGCCGACGCCAGTTCGGGTGCTCATGCAGGGTGCCGGGCAGGTTGCATTGCTCGATCGCGCCGGCCAGATCCTCGCCCTGGACGGCGACCAGCGTGCTGGCGGCGCGCGACAGAAAGCGGTGCAGGCCGGTCAGGTCTCCGCCGCCCGCCACCGCGTCAAAGGCGGCGACCTCGGCCTGGCGGGCGGTTCTGGCAGCGGCCGGATCGGCGAGTTCGCCCAGTTCGGCGCGCCAATCGAGATCGCGCCCCTGACGCCAGCCCAGCCAGGTCGGCAGGTCGTGGGTGCCCCAACTGGCCAGGGCCGTCGGCGTATAGGCGTCGGGCGTCAGAAAGGCGCCGGTCCCCTGCCAGTCGCGTTCGAACATGGCCACCCGGCAGCCCATCACGCCCGAAGCATCGAGCGCGTCGCGCAGCCCGTCGGGGATGGTGCCCAGGTCCTCGCCGATGATCGCGGCGCCCGCGCGCGTGGCCTCGATCCGCAGCACCGCCAGCAATTCGTCGCGCGGCATGGTGACGTAGAGCCCGGGCAACCCGTCGGGCAGCCAGAAACTGCGTTCGAGCCCCAGGATGTGGTCGATTCTGAGCAGCCCGCAGAACCGCAACTGCGCCCTGAGGGTCTGGGCAAAGGCGGCATAGCCGGTGGCGCGCAGCACGTCGGGGCGCATCGGCGCCAAGCCCCAGCGCTGCCCCGAGGGGCCCAGCAGATCGGGCGGCGCGCCCAGGCTCACGCCCTGCGCAAAGAGGTCGCGCTCGGCCCAGGTTTCGGCCCCGTGGGGATGGGTGCCGACCGCGATGTCGAGATACAGCCCAAAGGGCATTCCCGCCGTCTTCGCCCGGGTCTGGCTGTCGAACAGTTGCGTTTCGGCCATCCACTGGGCCCAGGCGTGGAACCGCAACCGTTGCGCGCGTTCGCGCGCAAAGCGTTGAACCTCGGGGCTTTTGGGGTCCTGATAGGGCAGGGGCCAGGCGCCCCAATAGCCGCCCTGAACCTCGCTCAAGGCCTGGTGGGTGACGAATTCCTCCAGCGCCGCGCCGCCGTCGCCGCGCCAGGCCTCGAAGGCGGCGCTGCCGGTAAAGGCGGCAAACGCATCCTCGAGCGCGGCCCGCTGGGCGCGGATCGTGCGCGGATAGTCGATCAATTCGCCGGTTTCCGGCAGCGGCGTGCCGGTGTCGATATGCAGCGTGTTCAGCCGCCGGCGGTGCGACGGCGCATAGGGGCTGAAACTGTTGGCATCGGTGGGAAAGCCCGCGTGAATGGGGTTGATCCCCACGAAGGCGGCGCCGTGGCGGGCCAACCCTTCGGCCAGGGTGCCCAGTTGGGGATAACGGCCCATGCCGGCGCGTTCGCCCTGCCACAGCGCGAACAGCGGCACGGTCAGGCCCCAGCGGCGGGACGGGGCGGGCAGGCGCGGCGGCGCGGCCAGCAGGTGCACAAGCCAGCCGTTGTGGCGTATGCGGTGGTAGCCCACGGGCAAGGGCGGCAGCGTCCCCTCGCCCCGGAGTTCCGCGCCGTCCTCGGTGGTCAGCACCCAGGGGCCGGGGCCCCAGTCCTTGGGCTGGCCGGCGGCGATGGCCAGGCTTGTCGCCTGCCGCAGCCCGTCGGGCAGCGCGCTGAGCGCCGCCAGGACTGCGCGGCGGCTTTCCACGGGCGCCTCCTGCATCCGGCCCGCGCCGTCGCGGTAGACCCAGGTCAGACCCGCGCGGCGGCAAGTGTCGTCGAAGTCGCTCATCAACTGTCTTCCAGAACCAGGGCCGAGACCGAATGCGCCGGCACCGACAGCTTGCCATAGGCGATGCGCTCGGGGGGGGCGTCGGGGGCATAGGTGTTGATCCGGCGCGACCAGATCTTGCCGTCGGGGGTGGGGGTCAGGGTCACGTCCAGCGCCCCGCCCGCGTTGAAGATCAGGAACACCGCGTCCTCGAGATCGGCATAGGCGGGCGTCCCCGAGGCGGTGCGCAATTCGACGCAGACAAAGCTCAGCGCCGGGTCCTCCCAGTCGGCCGGGGTCATGCGGCGGCCGTCCGGGTGCCACCACAGCACATCGGACTTGCCGTCCGAAGTGCGCGCCTTGGAATGCAGGAACAGCTTCTGGCGCAGGATCGGGTGGTTCTTGCGGAAGGCGATCAGCCGGCGAGTGAAGGCCAGCATCGCGTGATCCACGTCCGACCAGTCCAGCCAGGAGATCGGGCTGTCCTGGCAATAGGCGTTGTTGTTGCCCTGCTGGGAATGGCCGATCTCGTCGCCGGCCAGGATCATCGGCGTGCCCTGGCTCATCAGCAGCGTTGCCATCAGGTTGCGCCGTCTCAGCGCGCGGGCCTGAATCACCTGCGGCTCGTCGGTGGGCCCCTCGTGGCCCATGTTGTCCGAGTAGTTCTCGGAATGGCCGTCGCGGTTGTTCTCGCCGTTGGCCAGGTTGTTCTTCTGCGAATAGCTGACCAGGTCCATCAGGTTGAACCCGTCATGCGCCGAGATGAAATTGATGCTGGCTGTGGCCGACCGGCCCGAGTGGTCGAACTGGATCGCCGATCCGGTGATCCGCGCGGCCAGCTCTGGCGCCGGGCGATGGTCGCGCCGCCAGAACCGGCGCACGCCGTCGCGGAACTTGTCGTTCCATTCGTGGAACGGGTGCGGAAAGGCACCCAGCTGATAGCCGCCCGGGCCGATGTCCCAGGGCTCGGCGATCAGCTTGACGCGGTTCAGGACGGGGTCTTGCCGGATCGCGGCGAAAAAGGCGGCGTTGGGCTGGAACCCGCCCTCGTCGCGCGCCAGCGTCGAGGCCAGGTCGAAGCGGAACCCGTCCACGCGCATCACTTCGACCCAGTAGCGCAAGCTGTCCATCACCATGCGCAGCACCATCGGGTGGTCCAGGTTCAGCGTGTTGCCGCAGCCCGTGTCGTTGATGTAGTGGCGCGGATAGGGGGCCAGCCGGTAGTAGCTGCGGTTGTCGATGCCGCGAAAGCTCAGCGTCGGGCCCAGTTCCGAGCCCTCGCAGGTGTGGTTGTAGACGACATCCAGGATCACCTCGATCCCGGCCGAATGCAGGCGCGCGACCATGTGCTGGAATTCGTTGATCTGGCCGTTGGTCAGATAGCGCGGTTCGGGGGCGAAGAAGTTGAGCGTCTGATAGCCCCAGTAGTTCGTCAGCTTCTTCTCGATCAGCCAGCGGTCGTTGAGAAAGCTCTGCACCGGCAGCAGTTCGACCGCGGTGATGCCCAGCGTCGTCAGATGGTCCAGCATCCGGTCCGAGGCCAGCCCCAGAAACTTGCCCGCGTTCGGCACGTTGGCCAGATGGGTCAGCCCCTTCACATGCGCCTCGTAGATCACGCTCTCATTGGCGGGAACCACGGGCGGGCGGTCGTTGCCCCAGTAAAAGCTGGGGTCCTCGACCACGCATTTGGGCATGAAGCGCGCCGAATCGCGGGTGGAAAACGTCAGGTCCAGCGTCTTTGAGCCCGGGTTGTAGCCGAACAGGGCGTCCGACCAGCGCGGATGCCCGGTGATGCGCTTTGCATAGGGGTCGATCAGCAATTTGTTGGGGTTGAAGCGGTGGCCGTCCTCGGGGGCATAGGGGCCGTGCACGCGGTAGCCGTATTGCTGCCCGGGACACAGGCCGGGCACCCGGCCATGCCAGACCCAGCCGGTGCGCTCGGGCAGGCGCAGGCGGTGGGTCTCGCGCATCCCGTCGGGGCTGAAGAGGCACAGCTCGACCGCGGTTGCATGTTCCGAGAACAGCGCGAAATTCACGCCGTCGCCGTCGAAGGTGGCGCCGATCCTGTCGTGGCGCCCGCGTTCGATGGTCAGGGTCATCGGGTCTCCATCCGTTCCCGTGCTAGCCGGTCGTAGAGGGCGGCGTAGCGGGGTGCGCTGGCCTCCCAGCCGACCGGGTGTTTCATCGCGTTGCGCTGCATCCGCCGATAGGCGCGCCGGTCGGACCAGAGCGCGGCGAGTTGGCTCAACGCCTGCGCCAACGCCCGAGGGTCGTTCGGCCGGTGGGTGATGCCGGTGGCGCAGCCGACGGCAAGCGCGGCGGCGTTGGCGTGGATCACGGTGTCCGCCAACCCGCCGGTGCGCGCCACCACCGGCACCGCGCCGTATCGCAGCCCATACATCTGCGTCAGCCCGCATGGTTCGAAGCGCGAGGGCACCAACACCGCGTCGGCGCCGGCGAACATGCGGTGGCTCAACCCCTCGTCATAGCCGATCCGCACGCCGACATGCCCGGGATTGGCGGCCGCGACGTTCAGCCAGGCGTTCTCGAGGCGGCGGTCGCCCGATCCCAGCAGCGCCAGTTGCCCGCCGCGTTCGGTCAGCGCGGGCAGGGCCGTCAGCAGCAGGTCCAGCCCCTTTTGATCCGACAACCGCGACACGACCACGCACAGCGGCCCCTCGGCCGGTGCCAGGCCGAATTCGGCCCTGAGCGCGCGCTTGTTCGCCGCCTTGCCGCCCGGCGCGGAAAAGCGGCGAATGACGGGGTCCCGCGTCGGGTCCCAGGCGTCGGTATCGATGCCGTTGAGGATCCCCGTCAGGTCATGCGCCCGCGCCCGGATCACGCCGTCCAGACCCATGCCGAAATCCTCGGTCGCCAGCTCCTGGGCATAGGTCGGGCTGACCGTGGTGATCGCCTGCGCGCCCGTCAGCCCGGCCTTCAGCGCCGAGATATGGCCGTAGTATTCGAACCCGTCCAGCGTGAACCCCTCGGCCGGCAGACCCAGGGCTTTCAGCCGCTCGGCGCCGGTCAGGCCGTGAAAGGCAATGTTGTGGATCGTCATCACGCACGGTTGCGCCGCGCCCGCGCTGGCCATGTAGAGAGGGGTCAGCCCGGCCTGCCAGTCGTGCAGATGCACCACCTCGGGGCGCCAGCCCTTGATGCCGTCGGCCGCGATCAGCGCCGCCGCCAGGTTCAGCACCGCAAAGCGCAGGTCGTTGTCGGGCCAGTCGTTGCCTTGCGCGTCCAGATAGGGCGAGCCGTCGCGGTCATAGAGTGCCGGCGCATCCAGGATCAGCAGGTCCATCCCCCCCGCCGTCGCCGCCAGCAGCCGCACCGGCGTGCCCAGAAGGTCGGGCAGCTCCGCCGCCACCCTGGGCCGTTTCAGCGCCTTCATCACGCCGCGATACCCCGGCAACAGGGTGCGGATCGCCCAGCCCCGCGAGGCCAGCGCCGCGGGCAGGGCGCCCACGACATCCGCCAGGCCCCCGGTCTTGACCAGCGGCGCGCATTCCGACGCGACCGCCAGAACCGGGCGCGCGGCGGCGCTCATGCCAGGCCCTCGCGGCGGTCCAGCATGGCCTGGGTGATCAGCGTGACGCCCGAGTCCGTGACGCGGAACCATTTGCGGTCCTCGTCGGGATCTTCGCCCACGACCAGCCCCTCGGGGATCTCGACGCCGCGGTCGATCACCACCCGGGTCAGGCGCGCGTGGCGCTGGATCGTCGCATAGGGCAGCACCACCGCCTGATCCAGCGACGACCAGGAATTCGAATGCACGCCCGTGAACAGCAGCGAGTTGCGCACCTCGGTCCCCGAGATGATGCACCCGCCCGAGACCAGCGACGACAGCGCCGTGCCTCGGCGGCTTTCCTCGTTATGGATGAACTTGGCCGGCGGGACGCTTTCGGAATAGGTCCAGATCGGCCAGTTGCGATCCCACAGGTCCAGCTCGGGGTCGAAATCGGTCAGGTCGAGGTTCGCCTTCCAGAAGGCATCGACGGTGCCGACGTCGCGCCAATAGGCGATCGCGTCGCTGCGGTGGCGCACGCAACTGTCCTCGAAGCGGTGGGCCATCGCCTTGCCGTTTCGAACCACGGTCGGAATGATGTCGCCGCCGAAATCCCGGCTCGAGGTCTTGTCGTGGGCGTCGTCCATCAGCAACTGGCGCAGGAACTTCCAGCGGAAGACATAGATCCCCATCGACGCCAGCGCATGGCGCGGATCGTCCGGCAGGCCCGGCGGGTTCTTGGGCTTTTCGACGAAATCGGTGATCCGGCCCGAATGGTCCACCGTCATCACGCCAAAGGCATGGGCGTCCGCGCGCGGCACGGTCAGGCAGCCCACGGTGACGTCGGCGCCGTTCTCGACATGCTCGCGGATCATCACCTCGTAGTCCATCTTGTAGATGTGATCGCCTGCCAGAATGACAACGTAATCAATGTCATAGCTGTCAACGATGTCGATGTTCTGATAGACCGCGTCGGCGGTGCCCATGTACCAGTTGGTTTCGTCCACCCGCTGCGAGGCCGGCAGGATGTCCAGGTATTCATTGCGTTCCGCGCGAAAGAAGTTCCAGCCGCGCTGGCAGTGGCGGATCAGCGAATGGGCCTTGTATTGCGTGGCCACGGCCATCTTCCGGATGCCCGAGTTCAGCGCGTTCGACAGGGCGAAGTCGATGATCCGCGTCTTGCCGCCGAAATAGACCGCCGGTTTGGCGCGGTGGTCGGTCAGCTCCTTCAGACGGCTGCCGCGACCGCCGGCCAGAATGAAGGCCATGGTCCGGCTGGACAAGCGATTGCTCGACGGGGTCATCGGGGAACCTCGGGGGTCAGGAACAGGGTGGAAAGGGGCGGCAGTACCACGTCGGCGCTGTGCGGCTGGCCGGCATGGGCCGGGCCGTCGGCGACGACCGCGCCCAGGTTGCCGCGGTTGCCCCCGCCATAGAGCGCGGCGTCGGTGTTCAGGGATTCGGTCCAGCGGCCGGGGCGGGGCAGGCCCAGCGTCCAGCGCCGTTCCACCGGCGTAAAGTTCGCCACCACCGCGACAGGCGGGTGGCCGTCCTCGCCCAGCCGCAGCCACGAGAACACCGATTCCGCCCGCGCCTCGCGGTCGATCCAGGCGAAACCCGCCGGCTCGGCATCGCGGACATGCAGCGCGGGATGGGCGCGATACAGCGTGTTCAGGTCGCGCACCAGGCGTTGCAGCCCGGCGTGACCCGGCACCTCGAGCGCGCCCCAGTCCAGCGGCTGGTCGTGGTTCCATTCCTGCCCCTGGGCGAATTCACACCCCATGAACAGCAGCTTCTTGCCCGGGTGCCCCCACATGAAGCCGTAATAGGCGCGCAGATTGGCCAGTTTCGTTGCCGGATCACCCGGCATTTTCTGCAACATCGACCCCTTGCCGTGCACCACCTCGTCATGGCTGATCGGCAGGACGTAATTTTCGCTGAACCCGTAGACCAGGCCAAAGGTCATCAGATCGTGGTGGTGGCGGCGGTGGATCGGGTCGTGTTCGATGTAGCGCAGGGTGTCGTTCATCCACCCCATGTTCCACTTGTAGCCAAAGCCCAGCCCGCCCGCGTGCACCGGCGTGGTGACGCCGGGCCAGGCGGTGCTTTCCTCGGCCACGGTCATCAGGCCGGGCGGCCCCTCGCCATAGGCGAGCGTGTTCATCGTCTTGAGAAAGTCGATCGCCTCGTAGTTCTCGCGCCCGCCGTCCTTGTTGGGCACCCAGGCGCCGGGCCCGCGCGAATAGTCGCGATACAGCATCGAGGCCACCGCATCCACCCGCAGCCCGTCCAGGTGGAACGCGTTCAGCCAGTAGGTCGCGTTGGCGGTCAGGAAGTTGCGCACCTCGGTCCGGCCAAAGTTGTAGATCAGCGTATTCCAGTCGGGGTGGAACCCCTCGCGCGGGTCGGAATGCTCGTAGAGATGCGTGCCGTCGAACTGGGCCAGGCCGTGCGGATCGTTGGGGAAATGCGCAGGCACCCAGTCCATGAGCACGCCGATCTTGCGCCGGTGCGCGGCGTCGATCAGCGCGCGCAGGGCATCGGGGTCGCCGTGGCGGCTGGTCGGTGCATAGAGGCCCGTCGGCTGATACCCCCACGAGCCGCCGAACGGGTATTCGGCCAGCGGCATCAGCTCGATATGGGTGAAGCCCATGTCGGCGGCATAGGCGACCAGGTCCTCGGCCGCCTCGCGGTAGCCGAGCGCGCGCCCGTCGCGGTGGCGCCAGCTTCCCAGATGAACCTCGTAGATGGAAATCGGCGCCTCGCGTGCGTTGCGGCCCAGCCGCTGGCGCATCCATTCGTCGTCTTGCCAGTCGTGGGCCGGGGGTGGCGCGACGATCGAGGCCGTCGCGGGCGGCAGTTCGGCCATCCGTGCCAGCGGATCGGCCTTGAGCAGGGCGGGGCCATCCTGGGGCAGGATCTCGAACTTGTAGGCCTCGCCGGCGCGCAGCCCGGGCAGGAAGATCTCCCACACGCCGGCGCCGCATCGCCGCATCGGCGCACGCCGCCCGTCCCAGGCGTTGAACGGCCCGACCACCGACACCCGCCGCGCGTTCGGCGCCCAGACGGCGAAATGCACGCCGTCGGTGCCCTCGTGCACCATCGGATGGGCGCCCAGGGCCTGCCACAGGCGGCGATGCGTGCCCTCGGCGATCAGGTGCAGGTCCAGGGCGCCCAGCACCGGACCAAAGCGGTAGGGGTCCTCGAACTCCCACCGGCGGGTGCCGTCGGTCGCACTGAGCCGGTAGCGTCGCCGCCGGCCGAGGTCGCCCACGAAAACCCCGTCGCCGCGCGGTTCCAGGGCAATCGGTTTCGACGCGGTCAGCGCCACCATCGCGGTGGCGTGGGGATCGAAAACCACCAACGCGCCGGTTCGCCCGCGGTGCCTGGGGCCAAAAACCGCAAAAGGATCAGCGACGTGCCCGGACAGGATCGCCGCCACGTCAGCCGAAGAGATGTCACAGGATGTAGATGTGTTCGCCCGGGTCATGCGCAATTTGTGGCGCAGGCCCGGGCGATTTACAACGGGATTTGTTAACCTTTTGCGCGAGCGCGTCAGATCATCGGTCGGATTGCCCAGACATCGCGCATGTAGCCCTGGATCGTGCGGTCGCTGCTGAACCAGCCCGACCGTGCGGTGTTCAGCGCGGCCATGTGGGTCCAGCGGTCGGCGTCGAACCAGGCCGCGTCCACCTGCCGCTGCGCGGCCCAGTAGGCGTCGAAATCGGCGCAGACGGTGAAGTAATCGTGGTCGCGCAGATTGTCGGTCAGGGCGCGGTAGGTCTGCGGGTCCCCGTGAGAGAACTGGCCCGCGTCGATCGCCGCGATGGCCTGTTGCAGGCGCGGGCTGGCGTCGATCGCGTGGGCCGCGTGGCGCGGGTCCTTGCGGCGCTCGACCACCTCGTCGGCGGTCATGCCGAAGAGGAAGAAATTCTCGGGCCCCACCAGTTCGCGGATTTCGACGTTCGCCCCGTCCAGCGTGCCGATGGTCAGCGCGCCGTTCAGGCTGAACTTCATGTTGCCGGTGCCTGAGGCCTCCTTGCCGGCGGTCGAGATCTGCTCGCTGAGGTCAGCGGCCGGGATCAGGCGCTCGGCCATGGTGACGTTGTAGTTGGGCGGGTAGACCACGCTCAACAGATCGCGCGTCACCTTGTCGGCGTTGATGACCCGGGCGACGTTGTTGATCAGGTGGATGATCTCTTTCGCCATGACATAGCCCGGCGCCGCCTTGCCGCCGAAGATCTTGACGCGCGGCGCCCAGCCGGCATTCGGATTGGCGCGGATCGCTTGCCACAACGCGATGGTTTCCAGGATGTTCAGGTGCTGGCGCTTGTATTCGTGGAAGCGTTTGACCTGCACGTCGAACATGGCGCGCGGATCGACCGAGATCCCCATTTCGCGACCGATCCATTCGGCCAGGTGGGCCTTGTTCTCGGCCTTGACGGCGCCAAAGGCGTCGCGGAAGGCGCGGGTCTCGATCGCGGGTTCCAGCGCGCGCAGACGGTCGAGATTGGCCTCCCAGCCCGCGCCGATGGTTTCGGTGATCAGGGCCGACAGGCCCGGGTTCGCGCCCTTGAGCCAGCGGCGCGGGGTGACGCCGTTGGTTTCGTTGACGATGCGCCCGGGATGCAGCGCGTTCAAATCGGCAAAGACGGTCGATTTCACCAGCTCGGTGTGCAGCGCCGAAACGCCGTTGACGCGGTTCGCCATGATGAAGCTCAACTCGCCCATCTTGACCTCGCCACCCTCGAGGATGCGCGACTTGCGCGCCGGGAACTGGCGGGCATGCAGGTCGTCGATGCGTTCGATGATCTGCATGTGACGCGGCAGGACCTGCGCCATCAGGCTTTCGGACCAGCGTTCCAGTGCCTCGGGCAGCAGCGTGTGGTTGGTGTAGCCAAGACAGGCGCGCGCGGTATCCACGGCCTGTTCGAACGCCATGCCGCGTTCATCGTGCAACAGGCGCACCAGTTCCGGCCCGGCGATGGCGGGGTGCGTGTCGTTCATCTGGATCGCGACGCGCGACGGCAGGGCCGAGAGTTCGCTGTGCTCGGCCGAGAACCGGCGCAGGATGTCCCTGAGCGAGGCGGCGGTGAAGAAGAATTCCTGCTTCAGGCGCAGTTCCTTGCCCGGAGCGGTGGTGTCGTCGGGATAGAGCACGCGGCTGATCGTGCGGACCAGGGCCTCGGGCGCGGCGGCACCCTGGAAATCGCCCTTGTTGAAGGCCGCCAGGTCAAAGGCGGACAGCGGTTCCGCCCCCCACAGGCGCAGCGTGTTGGCCCATTTGCCCTGCCAGCCGATGACCGGCGTGTCATAGGCCTTGGCGATGACGGCGTCCTCGGGCGTCCAGACGGCGGCGCGGCCGTTTTCCGCCACCGCCCCGCCAAAGCCGATGCGGAAGGCGGCCTCGGGGCGTTCGAATTCCCAGCCGTGCGATTGGCGCAGCCAGTCCTCGGCGGTTTCGACCTGGCGACCATCCGGGCCAAAGCTCTGGCGGAAGAGACCGTGTTCGTAGCGGATGCCGTAGCCATAGGCCGGGCAGCCCAGGGTGGACATGGAATCCAGGAAACACGCCGCCAACCGTCCCAGGCCGCCATTGCCCAGCGCCGCGTCCGGCTCGTCGTCCAGAAGGGTGCGGAAATCATGGCCCAGCCCTTGCACGGCTTCGCGCGCGGCTTCGGTCAGGCCGATGTTCATGATCGCGTCTTCCAGCAGACGGCCGATCAGGAATTCCATCGACAGGTAATAGACGCGCTTGGCCTGCGCGGCATAGGTGGCGCGGGTGGCGCGGAACCAGGGTTCCACAACCTTGTCGCGGATCGCCAGCGTCAGCGCCATGCGCATGTCGTAGACACTGGCGTGCGCCAGGTCCTTGCCCATCGAGAATTCCAGATGCTTGAGGATCGCTTCACGCAAATCGTTGGCGTTCATCGGCAACATGTCCTTGCTGATCGCTGTCGGCAGCCAGCCGCTGAGGCTGCTGGTGCCCTTGTCGAACGTCATCGAACGGGTGGTTCTCATGTCCTGCTCCTGCTTCCTGTGCCGCCATGCGGTCCTGTTGACCGGCACCCGCATGGTGAGTGCCCATGCTGCCAATTTGCCGGGGAAACGGGCCAAATCGGGGCGGGGATGGACTGGTTTGTGGACAAAAGCAGGGTAAATTTGCAGCCGCCGGCCGGATTGTTCACATTCGGGGCGGCTGCGCGGTCAGCGCGTCACCTCGGACAGGCGGCGCTTGACGTAGGTTTTCACCGTATCCAGCATCGGTTGCATATGCGCCTCGTCGTCGCGGAAGAAGTGGTCCGCGCCTTCGATTTCCGAATGCGTGATGGTGATGCCCTTCTGTTCGTGCAGCTTGGCGACCAGATTGGCGACATCCTTGGGGGGCGCGACCCGGTCGGCCGACCCGTTGATGATCAGCCCCGAGGCCGGGCAGGGCGCCAGGAAACTGAAATCATAGAGATTCGCGGGTGGTGCGACCGAGACGAAGCCGGTGATGTCCGGCCTGCGCATCAAAAGCTGCATCCCGATCCAGGCGCCAAAGCTGAACCCCGCGACCCAACAGTGCCGGGTGTTCTGGTTCATGCTTTGCAAATAGTCCAGCGCGGCAGCCGCATCGCTGAGCTCGCCAATGCCCTGATCGTATTCGCCCTGCGACCGCCCGACCCCGCGGAAGTTGAACCGCAGAACCGAGAAGCCCAGCGAATGAAAGGCATAGTGCAGGTTGTAGACGACCTTGTTGTTCATCGTCCCGCCGAACTGCGGATGGGGGTGCAGGACGATGGCGATGGGGGCGTCGCGGTTGGGCTGGGGGTGGTAACGGCCTTCGAGGCGGCCATCGGGACCGGCAAAAATGACTTCGGGCATCCGCGGACCTTGTGCTCGCTCATACGGGGTTCCGGCGCGCGCTTCCTTTGTTGACAAAAGAAGTCAGCATACCTAGAACGGTTCTAAACTCTGTCCCGGCTCGCGCGGGCGGAGTCGGGTTCGGCAGGGTAGCAGTTAAGCAAGGCCGGGTCTTACGTCAATGTTTTTGCGCCTTTTGCCCTTGCCTGACGGCGCGGCAGGGGCAGGGGTTCAGGCATGAAGCTGTCGACCAAGGGACGCTATGCGATGGTGGCGATGGTCGATCTGGCCATCTTGCAGCGCGGCACCGGGCTGCGCCATGTCTCGCTGGCCGAAATCGCGCGGCGCCAGGACGTCAGCCAGGCCTATCTGGAACAATTGTTCGTCAAGCTGCGCCGCGCCGGACTGGTCGAATCGGTGCGCGGCCCGGGTGGCGGCTACCGGCTGGCGCGCGAGCCGGCCGACATCCGCGTGGCCGAGGTTCTGGAAGCGGTCGAAGAGACGGTCAATGCGCTGGAACTGGGCGCGGGGGCCTCGGGCGGGGTGTCGGGCAGCCAGGCGCAATCCATGACCAACCGGCTGTGGGAAAGCCTGTCGGCGCAGGTCTATGTCTTTCTTCACCAGACCACGCTGGCCGATGTCGCCGGCAACGGGTTGAAACCCTGCCCGGCGGTGCCCAGCCTGTTTCGGGTCACGGCATGAACGGGCGGCTCTATCTGGACTGGAACGCGGCGACGCCGCTGCGCCCCGAGGCGCGCGCGGCGATGATCGCGGCGATGGATCTGGTGGGCAACGCCAGTTCCATCCACGCCGAGGGGCGCGCGGTGCGCGGTCTGATCGAAGCGGCCCGTGCGCAAGTGTCGCAGGCACTGGGTGCCGAGGGGGCGGACCTCGTGTTCACCTCGGGCGCGACCGAGGCGGCGGCGCTGGCGCTGGCGGGGCGCGATCTGTCCGCGGCGGGCATCGAACACGACGCGGTGGCGGCCTGGTGCCGGGCCGATCTGCCGGTGGATGCCGACGGGCAGGTCCGCGTGACCGACCCCCCGCGCGCGACCCTGCAATTGGCGAATTCGGAAACCGGCATTGTGCAGGACCTGCCCGAGGGCTTGGCGGTCAGCGACCTGACCCAGGCCTTTGGCAAGATCCCCATGGCATTCAACTGGTTGGGCTGCGACATGGGGCTTGTGTCCGCGCACAAGCTGGGCGGA
>Ga0116152_10000818_pt1 | contig 25640 bp, 20 predicted proteins | sample AD_UKC119_MetaG_FD_89894 | JGI IMG/M metagenome (GOLD analysis project Ga0116152, IMG submission 89894) | Active sludge microbial communities of municipal wastewater-treating anaerobic digesters from Hong Kong - AD_UKC119_MetaG | ecosystem: Engineered > Bioreactor > Anaerobic > Digestate...
ACATGCTTTTTCTTGCATACGTTAACCGTAATGTCTTCCATTTTCGGATTCACGCCAACAATCATGCCTTCATAAACAGGAGTGCCTGCGCCAATCAAGAGGAATCCACGTTCTTGTGCGTTAAAGAGGCCATAGCCCATAGCATCTCCGCTTTCAAAAGCAACGAGCACGCCATGTGTACGCGTCTCAATTTCGCCCTGATATGGCTCAAATCCGCTAATTACGCTGTTCATTATACCATTGCCCTTTGTGTCGGTCAAAAACTCGGTACGATATCCAATGATGCCTCGGGAAGGCACACGGAACTCCATTCGGGTGTAACCTTTTTCCGGCGGGAACATGTTAATCATCTCCGCCTTACGACGTCCGAGCTTCTCAATAACAGCTCCGACAAAAACTTCCGGAACGTCAACAAGCAGAAGCTCAACAGGTTCATTCAATACACCGTCAATCTCTTTCATGATAACGTGTGGCTTTGATACCTGGAATTCATAACCTTCACGACGCATAGTTTCAATCAAGATGGAAAGGTGAAGCTCTCCTCTGCCCTTTACGATAAATGCTTCGGTCGTATCGGTTTCTTCGAGGCGCATGGAAACATTGGTCTCCATTTCCTTGAAAAGACGATCACGCAAGTGACGGGACGTAACGAATTTGCCGTCTTTTCCTGCGAACGGGCTGTTGTTTACTGAGAAGGTCATCGAAATCGTCGGCTCGTCGATGTCCACGAACGGAATCGCCTCCGGACACGAAGGATCGCAAATGGTATCTCCGATGTTGATTTCCGGGATACCGGATACACAGACAATTTCACCGACAGTAGCCTCAGAAATTTCTTGTCGTCCGAGACCCTGGAAACGTAAAAGCTTCACGATACGGGCGCTTCTTGTGGAGTTGTCATCATAGGCGCATACCACAATCGTCTGGCCTTGTTTGATGGTACCACGCTCGATACGACCAATCGCGATACGGCCGATATAAGGATCCGAGTCAATATTCGAAACCAATAATTGTAAAGGCTCCTCCGTCTCGCCCTCCGGACATGGTGTATTATCAACAATTTCTTTGAGAAGCGGCTCAAAATCGAGTTCTTTGCCCGAAGTATAATCATTCAAATCGAGGCAAGCGATACCGACTTTACCTGAAGTATAGATAATTGGGAAATCCAATTGGTCGTCATCAGCGCCCAGCTCGATAAAGAGCTCGAGGACCATATCGACAACTTCAATCGCACGTGCATCCGGTCGGTCAATCTTGTTGATACAAACAATCGGCTTCAATCCCATTTCCAATGCCTTGCGTAAAACGAAACGCGTTTGCGGCATCGGTCCGTCATATGCATCCACTACCAAAAGCACGCCGTCAACCATCTTCAAAACACGTTCCACCTCACCGCCGAAATCAGCATGGCCAGGGGTGTCTACCACGTTAATACGGAAGTTCTTATATGTGATTGCCGTATTCTTCGCTAAAATCGTAATACCACGCTCGCGTTCCAATGCATTGGAGTCCATAACCTGCTCGACAATTTGTTCATTGTCACGATAGATTCCGGCTTGCTTCAGCATGGAGTCAACGATGGTGGTCTTACCATGGTCAACGTGAGCGATAATCGCGATGTTTCGAAGATTCTCAATTTTAGTCATAAAAGTAATTCATTCCCTTCTTCTCGATGAAATTAGTCTTTCTTCTCTTTTTGTCTCATATATATTCGCAAGGGCGTTCCGACAAAGTCGAAATTCTTGCGGAATTGGTTTTCCAAGTATCTCTCGTAGGAAAAGTGCATCAGGTTGCGGTCATTTACGAAAAGGATAAATTGCGGTGGATAGGTCGCAATCTGTGTGCCATAGTAAATCTTTAGATGTTTGCCCTTATCTTGAGGTGTCGGCACCATTGCCACACACTCCGTCAACAGATCATTCAAAACGCCCGTTGTTAAACGACGACCCGAATTCTCATATACCTTCGCAATCATCGCGAAAAGCTTGTCGACTCGTTGACCCGTTTTTGCAGAAATGAATACGGATGGCGCATAACTCATGAATGAGAAACGTTCCATTAACATCTTTTGCATAGCTTCCATTGTGCCGGTTTCTTTATCCACCAAGTCCCACTTATTAACCGCAAAAACGCAGGCTTTGCCCGCATTATGGGCATATCCTGCGACCTTTGTGTCCTGTTCGGTTACGCCTTCCGTCGCGTCAATTAGAATGACGCAAACATCAGCCTTTTCAATCGCCGACAGCGAACGAATCATACTATATTTCTCGACCGCTTCTTCGATGCGACTCTTCTTGCGAAGACCTGCTGTGTCGATAATTGTGAAATGACCGTACTGGTTCTCCACTAACGAGTCAATCGCATCGCGTGTAGTACCTGGAATATCAGATACAATCGAGCGTTCTTCTCCTGTCATGAAGTTTGACAACGAGGATTTGCCGGCATTCGGTTTTCCAATCAAAGCCACGCGAATCGTGGAACGTTCGTTCTCGTTCTCGTTGACGGCGGGGAAATTCGCAAATACGGCATCAAGCATCTCTCCTATGCCGAGACGATGGGATGACGAAATCGGTAAAACATCGCCCAGTCCCAAGTTGTAGAATTCATAGAGCTCCGACGGTGGATCGCCGATGGTATCGACCTTATTGACGCATACAACGACAGGGCGCTTCGATTTACGAAGCATAACGGCAATCTCTTCATCTGCGGCCGTTAAACCGGACTGAATATCGCACATGAACAAAATGACATCAGCGGCCTCCATGGCAATCTCTGCCTGGGCGCGCATACCCTTCAGGATAATATCATCGGTTTCTGGTTCTATGCCGCCCGTGTCTATCATCAAAAACTCACGATCACGCCATACAGCCGTCGCATATAAACGGTCACGGGTAACACCCGGCTCATCATGAACAATAGAGATACGCTCGCCATAGAGAGCGTTAAATAAAGACGACTTACCTACATTCGGGCGTCCTACTATGGCTACAACGGGCTTACTCATCGGTTTCTCCTTAACATACTCATTCGTTTCGTACATTCATCCTACACGGCGAAAATGCGAACGTCGCGCCGAAGAATCGGTCGACGACGGGCAAACAGAATGCCACAAAGGCGCTCCACTTGTTCGCGAAATCGAAAATCGAAAACCGAATACACCGCGGGCTTCTGACACTCGTGCGATTCCTTCTCAAAACGAACTCACAGACCTAGATTCTTTCATAAAAAAACAGTGCGTTTCTTATTTTGAAGATGCGCACTGCCATTCATTTGTAGTCGTTCCAGACCGATTAGGCGGTCTCGTCAATTTTGACAATCTCTTTGCCATCCAGATAGCCGCAGGTCTTACAGACCTTATGACGCAACATCTTAGTGTGGCACTGAGGGCACTCTACGAGTCCAGGCAAGCTAAGTTTCCAGGCACTTCTGTGACGAGAAGTTCTTGCTTTAGACCATTTGCGCTTTGGATTTGCCATTACATCCACCTCCATTACTAACGATTGGAAAGTCCCAATCCGACAATCGCAGCCACACTAAATTCCTTGAGGCGCGAGTGATATTATCCACTAATCACGAGTGTTTGTCAATAGCTATGACGCACACATTCGAAATTTTACAACGAATTTGTTGAATTAGCAATAGTCAACGAAATTCGTAACACATTTTCCATTGGTTCTTGCCCCGGATAGAGAATGTCATAAGTCAAAACAGCTTGCGGACCGATGGCTCCCGGGATAAGTATTTTCTTCGTCATAATCTCCATTTCAAAGTCGCCTTGGTCTGTAGAAAGGACGCCCTTCGTCTTCTGTCCCTCAATAAAAGAAAGATTGCTCGTCACGACACCTTCACGTCGCATGGTCAAGAGATGTCTTGCCGCTGTGTATTCAATCGTATATGTCGACTCTGTTACCGGAGCATTCGGTTGTCTCAAATCGGAAATCTCGTCCGGAGCGACCCATGACAAAAAAAGATTTCCTTTATCATGGAAGAACCGACCCGCGAACTTCTCTGTTGTCGCATCGGTCAGCGAACTCTGGACTTCAACCAAAACCTTCATGTGTACTCCCTAACTTGAATCATCATTTTTCTATCCTGCAAGCCATTATAACACAGAGTCTGCCGTCGCATGAATGGTACCAGTCGGCCGTCCGCCACCCAAAAACGGTTCCGCGACGCTCTCGAACATCATCGGGTCGTCGCTCGTAAAGAAGCGATACTGTGGCTCGGTATTCGGGTCCGCTGCCATATTGCCATTTTGAATGCCTTGCAAAACCTTGTCGGCCACGCTAGAGCCTGCGTTAATCAGCGTCACCTCGTCGCCCATAACCTTTTGAATCACAGGCACAAGAAGCGGGTAATGCGTACATCCAAGAATCAAGGTGTCGACATGCGCTGCCTGAAGTGGTGCCAAATATGAAGTCGCGACACTACGCGTCACCTCAGTATCCCACCAGCCCTCTTCTGCTAATGGTACAAAAAGCGGACAAGCCGCTTGCGCAACATGAAGATGCGATAAAGCGTCGGTATTAATGCCGGCTTCGATATCTTTCTTTGCCTCGTCTTCGACCGCATCACGATACAAATCACTGTTCACTGTCGCCTTCGTTGCAATAATGCCGATATTGCCGTTGCGTGTTGCACGAGTCGCCGCATAGGCACCGGGTGTGACAACTTCAATTACAGGAACGGGAGATTCGGCTGCCACACGGGAAAAGGCGTGCGCACTTGCCGTATTGCATGCGATGACGACCATTTTTACGTTCTGTCTGACCAAAAAACGCATGATTTCCAACGAATAATCGACAATCGTGTCATGTGACTTGCTTCCGTAGGGTGCTCTTGCATTATCACCGAAATATATCGTGCTCTCTTCGGGGCATTTTTTCCAGATTTCCTTCAGCACCGTCAATCCACCGATGCCTGAATCAAAAACCCCGATTGGGCGATTATCAAATACGTGATCCGACATGATTCATTCTCTTTTCTTAAATTGCTAGTGCCATTTTACCACACGTCCTAAAAATATTCTTCTCGGAAAGAGATGCTTTGTGGTACTATGACCAAGATAATGGCTCATTAATAAGGAGAAATATATGAAAAGCTTCATCGTCGCCTCGTCCGATAACGGAAAACATGTCATCCGCGCCTCAATCCTTGCCTATGAGATGCTCACTCCGGCGATGCTCCAAAAGGCGCTGAAGCACAAGGATATCCGCGTAAACGGCAAGAAAATCGCATCTGACATCACCGTAAACGAAGGCGACGAAGTTGAAATCTGGCTTCCTGACGAATGCTTCGTCCAAGCCCCGAAAAAGGACCACATCGCCGGCACGAAAAATGGTGACGGATTTGCTCCATACAAAATTGTTTTCGAATCCGATGACTTGCTCCTTGTAAATAAGCGTCAAGGTCTTCCTGTCCACTCCGGTAAGGGTGTCAACGGCGAATGCCTCATTGATATCATCCGTAAGAATCAGCACAACCCGACGATTGACCTCTGTCATCGTATCGACATGAATACTGGTGGCCTCGTCCTTTTAGCCAAGAACAAAGCGAGCCTCGAGGACGCCATCAAGCTTTTTAAAGGCAACTCCATCACCAAAAGATATCGTTGCCTCGTACGAGGTGTACCGACTCTTGGCGACCCCTGCATTTGCGCCGACGAAACAATTATGAAAGAAGTCTCAGCCTTTCTGGAGAAGCCCGGCAACGGTAATGTCTTCATTCACGACGCATTCCAGCCTGGCGATTTACCAATCACATCACGTTATCGTATTTTGCACACCTATGCCCATAAAGGCCCGGAAGGCGAAGACGTTTCGGACATCGAGGTCGAACTCGTAACCGGTCGAACACACCAAATTCGTGCACAATTCGCCCATATGGGGCATCCGATACTAGGCGATGGAAATTACGGTCGCAACAGCTACAATTTCTTCTTCAAAAACGCCCACGACGGACATCATATCCGCTATCAACAATTATTTGCTTCCACGTTGCAATTTCGTGACATTCCGATCGACAATCGTCACTCTAGACTCAATGGCAGAACTTTTTCCATCGAACCGTTATATGATGTAGCACTATAACAAAAATAGCGTTACAATAACAATAATGTTTCTCCGTTAACAAATAATGGGAAAAAGGAATATAAGCAAAAGAGGGAATTTGTATGAAGACAGCAACAAAATGGATATCCTTTATTTTGGTATTGGCCTTATCTCTTGGCATCTGCGGTTGCCAGAAAGAAAAAGAAGAAGAGCTTCTATCCGGAAAGATTCGTGCAGAAATTGTTGTACAAAACTACGGAACCATTCAATTGGTGCTGGATGCTGATGTCGCTCCGATCACTGTAACCAATTTCGTCAAATTGGCGAAGTCTGGTTTTTATGATGGACTCACATTCCACCGCATCATACAAAACTTCATGATTCAAGGTGGCGACCCAAATGGCGATGGTAGCGGCGGCTCAGATACTGCCATCATCGGAGAATTCTCCGAAAACGGACATCCGAATTCCATATCACACACGCGCGGCACCATATCCATGGCTCGTCAAGCAGCATTGCCAAACAGCGCCAAGTCGCAGTTCTTCATCGTCGTAGCTGATTCGACACATCTCGACGGCTCCTATGCAGCTTTTGGTACCGTCACAAGCGGTATGGAAATTGTGGATGCATTATCGACGATTCCTTCGGATGCAACTACCGGCTTAGTTGCCACCGTAAACCAACCAACCATCACATCTATTCGAATCATCACATAATAAGAATTACCGTTAAATATGTATCGGAAGAGAGGACTTCATAACGAAGCTCCTCTCTTTTTTGCCCTATTTAGTAATGGGTTGTATTCAGCAAAAGAACCCGCATGCTTGTATCCATACGGGTTCCTTTGATGAAAGAAGTAATCTACTAAAGTGTGCTTCCTCTAAGTAGACATACTCATGAAGGAGGAGAGGGGTTCTCCTACATCCATAATTATGCTACAAAAAAAGGAATTTTCATACCAAATTTACGTGTTTCGTGTCATAATAATGTTATTCATTCAACGAAACACAATTATCCACCCGTGGTTTGGACAACTTGTATACAAATGGGGTTTTGTATGAAAGATATCAACAGTGAGCTTCAGGAACTACTGATATTGCAACGTGATCAGTCCATTGTACGTGCTCCATATGAGCGCGAATTTAACTTCTACGATTTAGTGCGAAATGGTAATGTGGAAGCTGCTCTACAAGCCATCAAGGCCGCACCAATATCAAATCTAAGTGGTGCTGGTCAATTATCCAAAGATCCATATCGCAATATCCGCTATCATCTCATTATCACGATTGCTATGCTCAGTCGTTTTTGTATTGACGGCGGAATGGACATGGAAACCGCATATTCATTGAGCGATTTGTATATTCAGCGTGCCGACGAGGCCTCCCATCCAGAAGAATTCGACAAGCTCCAAAACGATGTCACACGCGAGTATGGCATTCGAATGGCTGCCATTCAAAAAGGACATGCGTTTTCCAAACATATAGTTTTAGCCATCGACTACATCTTTACCCATCTACAAGAGCGCTTACTGGTCTCCGATATCGCTGAACATGTCGGCCTCGACGAATCCTATTTTTCAAAGCTTTTCAAGAAAGAGACCGGCATTTCTGCAGGTCAGTATATTCGTTCCAAAAAAATCGAAGCCGCTAAAGACATGCTCAAGCACACCAACCACGCCTGTTTGAGCATTGCGAACTTTCTCTCATTCTCTTCACAGAGTCACTTCATCCAGACCTTTAAAGACCATACCGGCTTTACGCCCGAAGATTATCGACGGGAGCACGTCCGTCTATCATTCGGAAATAAAGAATGAAATGGGACTGTTTTTTTAGTATCACATAGTAACGAAAAGGCGCCAAATACGGCGCCTTTTATGTTTATACGAAGTTTCTGTATCCATTCTTCGTTTTGGTTTTGTTTGAACAAAGAGAAGCTTACTCGTCACTCATCATTTCAATTGATCAATTAAGGATTCGATTTCTTCTTTCGGAAGAGAGCCGATTTGTTTGTGCACCAGCTCACCACCTTTGAAAAAAAGAAGTGTCGGGATACTCATGATGCCGAATTCTTTTGCCAGCTCCGCTTCTTCATCAACATTGACTTTGCCAACTTTTATTTCATTTCGCGCATCAGCGATGGTATCGACGATAGGCGATAACATGCGACACGGACCGCACCAGCTTGCCCAGAAATCGACCATAACTAATGTTTCACTTTTCTTTACTTCCGTATCAAAATTACTTTTCGAAATCGTAATAACTGCCATAATGAACCTCCTGTTTTTTGTAATGATTACATTTTAGCACGCGAATTCGATTTTGTCCATGACGCGATTACTTCCCGAGTAATGTTTTAATTTGCGTAATGGCTTCGTCAACAGAATACTCTGTGACTTCGCCGGTTTCGCGGAGCTTATACTCAACAACGCCTTCACCGGCTTTACGACCGACGGTGATACGAACCGGAATACCAATAAGGTCAGCGTCCTTGAACTTGACACCCGGACGTTCTTCACGGTCGTCCAGCAAGACATCAATGCCCAAATCCATGAACGTGTCATGCAAGTTGTCGGCGACGCCCTTGATTGCTTCGTCTGCATAATTGGTAGCAACAATAATCACCTGATATGGAGCGACAGAAATCGGCCATTTGATACCGTTCTCATCATAGTGCTGTTCGATTACAGCGGCAAGTGTACGACCAACACCGATACCATAGCAGCCCATAATCATCGGGTTTTCCTTGCCTTCCTTGTCAAGATAGATACAACGTAAGGCATTCGAGTATTTCGTACCAAGCTTGAAAATGTGGCCAACTTCGATACCACGGCACATGGCAAGCGGTGCGCCGCATCGAGGACACGGGTCACCTGAAATGGCAGCACGAATGTCGGAGACAATATCTCCTTTGAAATCACGACCGATGTTAACGTTTTTGAGATGCATGTCAGTCTCATTTGCGCCGACGATCATATTGGTCATAGCAGCGACTTCGAGGTCAACGACAATTTTCACTTTCTCTTTTAATCCGACAGGGCCAGCAAATCCGACCGCTGCACCAGTGACACGTTCGACTTCCTCGAAGCTTGCCAGATTCATCTCCGTTGCGTCAAAAAGATTTGCAAGCTTGGTTTCATTGATTTCACGATCGCCTCGTACCATGACTGCAACGATGTTGTTATCAATGTTATAGAGAATGGTCTTGGCAAATGCACTCGGTGCGGATTTTAGGAAGGCCATCAATTCCTCGATGGTTTTTACGTGCGGTGTCTCAATCTTCTCAATCGGCAGGAAGTCTGCTTCAATTGGAGCGCCATTTGCAAAGCATGCGGCCTTTTCTTCATTAGCGGCGTAAGAGCAGGATGTGCAATATGCGATGGCATCTTCACCGACGTCGGATTTTACCATGAATTCCTGGGAGCCGGAGCCGCCCATCGCGCCGGAATCTGCGTCAACCAAAAGATAATCCAATCCTAAGCGGTCGAAGATACGACAATAAGCTTTATGCATCGTTTCGTAGGATATATCGAGTCCCTTTTCATCGATGTCGAAGCTGTATGCGTCCTTCATCACGAATTCGCGAGCACGCATGAGGCCGAAACGAGGACGCTTCTCGTCACGATATTTGTGCTGTATTTGATAAAGAGTAACAGGGAGTTGTCGATACGAATGAATGGTGTCGCGAACTGCCTCCGTGAAAGGTTCTTCATGCGTTGGGCCGAGGCAAAATTGACGGCCACCACGGTCCTTCATTCGGAACATCTCCGGGCCGAACTTTTCCCAACGACCAGATGACATGTATACTTCGGAAGGCAAAACTGCTGGCATAATGAGCTCTTGGGCACCTGCGCGGTCCATTTCTTCGCGGATGACATTCTCGACCTTCTTGTAGGCTTTTAGTCCGACTGGCATAAAAGAATATATACCGGAAGCGACTTTACGCATCAAACCTGCACGAATCATCAATTGATGACTGATAATCTCGGCATCAGATGGAATTTCACGTTGTGTGGCCATAAAAAGCTTAGAAACATGCATGTATTTTTACCTCTTTATCTTAGAGTGTTCTTTATATATGAAGGAAGTATACGACTTTTCTTTTATTGGTGTCAATTTACGTTTGTTAACAGTTTTGTAAAAAAAAGCGATGCTTTTGCGCGTATACTAATTTTATCGTGATATTCGCAAAAGGAGACAATACTCATGTTTACCATTGCAATTATTGGCGGAGGCATCATTGGTACTGCGATTGCATATTCGCTGATTCCATATGATGCAGAAGTAATTTTATTTGATAAAGAAAATGATATCGCCATGGGCTCGACGCGAGCGAACAGTGGCATCGTACACGCCGGATATGACCCCATGCCAGGTACACTAATGGCAAGGTTGAATCGCGAAGGTAATGCGATGATGGAGAAACGTTGCCGCGATTTGTCAGTTGCTTTCGAGCGTTGTGGCTCACTAGTGCTTGCTTTTTCAGAAGAAGAAGTCGAGATACTCAAAACGCTTCTAGAACGCGGAAAGGCAAACGGCGTTGAGGATTTACGCATTCTCGATGCGGACGAGCTCCGTGAAACAGAGCCGCAAGCATCGCCAGACGCAGTGGCCGCGCTTTATGCTCCGAGTGCCGGAATCGTAAATCCGTGGATGCTTTGCATTGCGCAGGCTGAAGTATTTGTTGGAAACGGTGGAAAAGTGCTTACCGATTGTGAAGTAACTGCCATCAAGAAAATGCCCGACGGATACACCATTCATACTTCCAAGGGTATCTACGAGGCACAGCTTGTAATTGCTGCTGCAGGAGCCTTTTCCGATGATGTTCATGCCATGGTGTCCAAACCGGATTTCGAAATCACGCCTTGGCGCGGCGAATACTACTTGCTGGACAAATCCGAGGGTGAACGTGCCAAACACACGATTTTTCAATGCCCGTCCCGTAGCGGTAAGGGTGTTTTGGTTTCTCCTACAATCCACGGAAACTTAATCGTTGGGCCTTCATCTGAACTCATCCATGATCCTGCTGATACAAGCACAACACAAGATAAGCTCGATTTCATTAGGGAAAAGGCTTCTCTCTCCGTGCCTTCAATTCGCTGGTCGATGAACGTGCGTAATTTTTCTGGCGTGCGGGCAAACTCCACTATTGACGACTTTATTATCCGAGAAGTGCCGGGCTCTGCTGGATTTTTCGAGGCCGCGGGAATACGTTCTCCCGGGCTCGCAAGTTCGCCTGCCATCGGAGAGTATGTTGTGAAAATGATTTTGCAAGCGGATTTTTCATTGCCACGTAAGACCGACGGATATTTTCTCAAACGTGATAAAGTGTATTTCCATGAATTAAATGCGGAAGAAAGAGAGTCTCTTATTGCATCGAATCCATTGTACGGACGAGTTATTTGCCGTTGTGAAGAGATTACCGAAGGTGAAATCATTGATGCTCTTCACAGTCCCATTCCACCTGTATCACTTGATGGCATCAAGCGGCGCACCGGAGCAGGCATGGGACGCTGCCAGGGTGGTTTTTGTGGGCCACGCATCGTCGCTATGCTCGCAGAGATGCTCGATCAATCTCCGCTAACCATGATTCAAGATAGAAACGGCTCTTATCTTTTTGTGCCGAAGGTCAATGAAAAGACCGAAGACGGCGCACAGGAAAGAGAGGTGCGCATATGAAGGACGTAGATGTTGTCATCATTGGCGGCGGACCGGCAGGACTCAGTGCAGCAACCGAATGTGCACGTCAGGGTATCGAGCGAATCGTAATCATCGAGCGTGACAAGATACTCGGCGGTATTCTTAACCAATGCATTCATAACGGTTTCGGACTCGCGATTTACAAAGAAGAGCTCACGGGAACGGAATATGCCTATCGTGCCTATCAAGAAATGGCCGCCTTCTCCAATATCGAGATAATGCTCGATACCATGGTCATGGAAATAAATCCAGATCGAACGCTCTATTGCATGAATAGCAAAGACGGGTATATCAGGATACAGGCTAAAGCTATTATTCTAGCCATGGGCTGTCGTGAACGTTCACGCGGAGCGGTCGCCATTCCAGGCACTCGACCTGCCGGTGTCTACACAGCAGGCGCTGCGCAGCATTACATGAATATCGATGGTTACCAAGTCGGGAAGCGTGTACTGATTGTTGGTTCAGGTGATATTGGTCTCATTATGGCGCGTCGTTTAGTTCTCGAAGATGTAAAAGTCATTGGTTGCGTTGAAATCAAATCAACACCGAGTGGCCTTCCACGCAATATCGAACAATGCCTTAACGACTACCATATCCCACTTATGCTTTCGACCACAGTCACGGCCATTCATGGAGATAAACGCGTTTCAGGCGTCACTATATCTCGAGTAGATGAAAACTATCGCCCGATTCCTGGTACAGAAGACGAGTGGGCATGTGACACCGTACTCTTGTCTGTCGGTCTCATCCCTGAAAATGAGCTTTCGCGCCGCGCTGGCATCTCGATGGATTTGCAAAGCGGCGGGCCCTTGGTTTCGCCTTCCTTCGAGACTTCAATCGAAGGTATTTTCGCCTGCGGTAATGTGCTTCATGTTCATGATCTGGCAGACAACGTAACCAAGGAAGCTGTTAAAACCGGAAAAGCCGCCGCTGACTACGTAAAGGGTCTCGTCCCCACATCGTGTAACAATGTTACAAGCGCTGCTTTCATAAAACCGAACGTGCCATATAATCCCGATTCGACCAAGGAAAGTGACACCTATCGCTATCTCACCTGCATCGCCTGTCCACGCGGATGCACCTTGAAGGTCACAAAAAACGAACCTCACGTCGTCGAAGGAAATGCCTGTCCACGCGGTGAGAAGTATGCCATTGAAGAAATGACAGCCCCTAAGCGCACCATCACTTCTACAATGCGCGTTCGGTTCTCTGATGGTACATGGAAGCGCATCAGCGTAAAAACCAAGGAAGAAATTCCAAAAAGCAAAATCATGGATATGATGCGATTGATTCACCATACCAAGGTGACTGGGCCAGTACACATTGGTGACGAGGTCGCACGAAATGTAATCGCAACATCAGAAGCAATTCAATGAAAATAAGCGAAGAGATGATTAATACGTGAGTATGATGCGTTCGTAAATGCTTTTACTATGCTTCGCGTAGGCGTAAAGCTTATCTCGCGCACATATCCTCTGCTTCATGAATAAGTGAAGTGATAGGCGATGACACGGATGTTTTCGTTGCAAAACCAAAGCGAACTTTGAGCAATACCGAATCTACTTCTTCCGAGGCGAGACGCAATTTGCAGATGTTAACAATTGCTTCGCAATTGACGGATTCTGTACGCGGCAAAATACAAATGAATTCATCACTGCCCCAGCGAGCCACTGTGCCAACGTCTTTGACAGCTTCGGCAAGAACTTCTCCGAGGCGAATTAATATGCGGTCACCCGTTTTGCGGCCGAATGATTCATTGATGCGCTTAAGACCACTGACGTCGGCAATAATGATGGAATACGGAAGCTCTTCGACGTGGTTGGCTTTTGAAAAAGCATCGTCACAAAACATGCGATTGTATTGCCCTGTAAGTGGGTCGTGATAGCTTAGAAAGAGGTTCTTTTCCTGTGCGAGCTTTAATGGAGAAACATTCATGACATAGCAAACCAAGCCGATAATCTCACGTTTATCATCGGTGACTGGAGCATAGTGGCGTTGCCAATAAATTGGGCTCTTATTGGGATCCCCATAATTTTGAATGGTCGAGAAGTATTCGCCGGAGAAAACGCGATCAAATTCATCTTTCTCCTTTTGTCTCTGGGCATCATCCTTAATAATATCCAGCGCATTTGTCCCAACATCGATGGTGCTCCCCCAAATGCGAAGCATGGAATATTGGTATCGCGTATTGAAAGCCAGAAAGTGATAATCTTTGTCGATGGAAAAAACGAGCATATCCGGTGCGGTTTCCATAATAGAGCGGAAAATACGTGTTGTATTCTCGAGACGTTTTCCAGCTTCTTCTGTGCCCTTCCTGAGATGGTGTACTTGATAGAGCGATGAACCACATCGAACGGCGACAAGAATAACCACTACGACAGAAAAGACAATATCCTTTACGATAACAATTGGAAAGACCATCTCCGTATTTGGAACCGCGGAAAAAATGATCGAGGTGCTGACAACCACCCATAGAACGATGGCAAAGATAAAAATTAATGCGATACGAAGTACGGAGTCGTCGTGCTCGGTATCACGAGACTTCTTTTGTTTATCTCTAGTGCTCATAATGCATACCTCGATAAGCTATAATAAATTGATTATACCATTTTCAAGTTATCTTGCGAAAGAAGATTCTCTGTGTTAGTTTAATTAAGATTAGTTTCATTTTTCAGGGGGCTCACCATGGACAACGATACCGAAGATATTCTCCATTCGGAAAACAATAGTAATGAACCAATTATTTCCGAAACATCTACAAATGGCGATGTTTCCGTAGATGCACCTTCCGCACCGGAAACCGCACTGAAATCCGAGCAGGAAAACGCGCCAACATCCGCGTATACGAGAGATCCGCGATTGGATCATCCTTTTGAAGGAAGTAAAGAACCGAAAACCGAGCCAAATCGTGATTTTTTCACACAAAACGATATTAATCGTTTCCGTCACAAGGCCGAACTCCCTTTATATGCGGTCATGGTAGTGCTCAACGTCCTAATCGTTTTAAGTATCATTTTTTGCTGCATACTTTCTGCATGCGGTGTTTCTACCATTCTCGCCGGAGAAAGCGGAGATCTCCTAGTCGGTTCTTTTCTCGGCATCACCGAGGATATCGACGATTACGGTCCTGTTCTTCTCGGAACCATCGTCGGTGTACTCATTATTTTACCGTTCACCATCTATGCAATGTACGCCGAATATCGCGCCCGTGCTGTAAAAATCACCAAAAACAACTTTCCGGAGCTTTATTACACGATTCAGGAGTATTCCGCCCGACTCGGATTAAAAAAGGTCCCGAACGCATACGTCATTCAGGAAAATGGTGTTTTGAATGCATTCTCAGCCTTCATCATTCGTAAGCAATACATCACCATAAATGTCGACCTTTTTGAAATCGCATATCGCGAATACCACGATATGGATGTCATTAATTTTGTCATCGCACATGAAATGGCACACATTCGTCTACGCCATGCCACTTTCGGCATCTACATGAGCATTCTATTTGCCAACTATGTACCGATTATTAGTACTACTTACATGCGTGCACGTGAATACAGCTGTGATCGCATTGCCCAAAAGCTCACGAAAACGAGCGGAATCGAAGCCATAATGACATTCGCTGCGGGGAAACACCTTTATAAGGCGGTTGATATCGAAGACTATCTCGAATGTGCCAATGAAGTACGTGGATTCTTCGTCTTTATCACTAACCTCATCTCTACGCATCCGATTCTGACAAAACGTATTCAGGCCTTAGCCAAGGGCGAAGGAAGCGGAAAACTGTTGTAATACCAGAATACATTTTCACGTATTCCTTTCGAGGTCGAACCTGCTTACATATTCACGCATTTCCATATCATTTTTTGACACAGAAATGAAATGGTAACGAAACGATGCGTGATAAGTTCCTCCTTTCTTCTATGCTATAATGATGAACGAATCATGCAAGTCCGCTTGAAAATGATACTTATCGTTGTTTTTTAGCTTTATATAGAGGGAAATCACATGAAACACAACAGTCGTTCAAACGATTACAATATTTACTCCAATAAAAGAAGACGTAATAACAATGCCAAGCGTACATTCGCCATGGTTTGTCTTCTTCTTTGTGCCGTATCACTGATTTGTATTGTCGTGTTTGGCATTATGCTTCTTGTTGGTAACGGAAAATCTGACACGAAAGCAACCGTGGCATCTTCTTCGATTCCGCTGGCTTCATCTTCTGACAGTAGCGTGGTCAATCCGAGTGACGTTCCGACAGATACGACACCCGCTGCCCCCACCGCCGTCGTTGATGCTGCAACACGCGAACAAATGCGTATCCAGCTCGAATCGGATATTTCAACATTTCTTTCGTCTCAATCCGGTCGTTATAGCGTTGCATATATCAATTTGACTACTGGGGAAACCATCATGATCAATGAGACCGCCCCCATGGTCGCAGCGAGTTCCATCAAATTGGCATTTAATACTTACCTCTACAAGCAGGCCGCCGCCGGTGTTTTGTCGCTATCGGACACGATTGCATATAACGCGGCGCCATATCCGGATGGTGATTTGGAGTATGGTACTGGTACGATTCAAAATTCCGCAGACGGCACGAGCTATACACTTTCCGAAGTTTCCGGTCTCTCGATTCGAATAAGTGACAACTGCGGTACGAATATGGTACTTCGTGCATTAGGTGGTATTGATACAGTGAATACAAATTACATGGCGCCAATCAGTCATGTTGTCGATTATCGTACGTCGGTATCATATACCGATTACACTGGAGCCGCTTCAAGTGGCCGACATCGCACAAGTGCAATCGACCTCGCATATTATGCACAAGAGCTTTATAACCTCTACAAAGCCGACCCGACATCATACGAGCCACTGATTAATGATCTTTGTAATACAGAATACTCTTGGGGTGTTCCTGCAGGAGTCCCGCAAGGCACGTCAGTTGCACACAAGATTGGATTTAATTCGTCATACGGCACAAATAATGATGTTGGCATCGTATTCTCAACAGAGGATTACGTGCTTTGTGTTATGACGGAAACCGGTGATGGTGCAAGAGCACAGGAAAATATCGGAGCCATCTCGTCGATGGTATACGACTATATTTCTACCGTATATGGCATGTAATTCTCGTGTGATCGAAAATCCCGACTTAATGTCCGCGATTTTCCATGATAGTTTTCAATAAGCTCTCCGCCCATTCAACCGACTCTTCGCGGGGTTCCGGTGTATTTTTCAATGAATAGGAAATTCCCGACTCTTCGTATTTATACTCACCCATTTTATGAAAAGGTAAAAGGTCGATGCGCTCGACACAAGCATAGGTGGCAAGCCAAGCAAGGCCATCGAGTAGCTCGTGATTTACAGTAGTAAACGCTTCCTTGCTTGCGATATCCGAACCCATATCGTCTTTTTCCATAATCGTAATATTCGGTACCATGACATGGCGAATCCATACGGGCTTATGCGCAGCTTCTCGCTCGGCCAGTATGCGTCGTGCGTTTTCCGTAGTAAATCCCGTAAGGTCTTTTGCTTTACTATCAGAAAAAGCTTTTATGTCGAGTAGGAGTAAATCTGCTTCCATCGCCGCCTCGAGCGCTATTCCGGTGGCAAAAACACCCGATGTATCTATTGCGACATGTATACCTTTTTCATGTGCTGCACGTGTGAGCGCGAGTGTGAATTCTGCTTGGCGAAGCGGCTCTCCGCCCGAGATAGTAAGTCCTCCGGAAAGATAATTCTGATAACGAAGTATATTCGTCAATTGTTCTTCGACGGTAGTCGGTTTTCCACAATCCGTTGCCCAAGTGTCGGGGTTATGGCAAAAGCGGCAGCGCAAAGGACATCCTTGTAAAAAAAGGACATAGCGAAGCCCCGGGCCATCTAATGCGCCCAGGGTTTCGACCGAATGAATATAACCAATGATAGAATCAGAGCTTAGCATGGACAGTACGACGAACCACTTCGAGCTGTTGTTCGTGAGTGAGTTGTACAAAGTGTACCGCATATCCAGAAACACGAATCGTCAATTGCGGGTAGTTTTCCGGATGTGACATCGCATCAAGCAGAATCTTCCTTTGGATGACATTGACATTGATATGATGACCTCCGTCGGTAAAATATCCATCCAGAAGCGTTGTCAGGTTCGTCTCCTGTTCTTCCTTTTCCTTACCTAATGTAGCCGGCAGAATCGAGAATGTATAGGAGATACCATCTTCACTATAGTCGTACTGTAAATTCGCCACAGAACGCATTGAGGCTATGGCGCCGTTGTGATCGCGACCATGCATCGGGTTCGCTCCCGGTGCAAGAGGCTCTCCAAGCTTACGTCCGTCGGGTGTTGATCCGGTCTTCTTTCCATATACTACATTCGAAGTAATGGTTAAGATGGACTGCGTCGGCTTCGCACCGCGGTAGCATCTATGCTTTGAGAGTTCCTTCATGAACTTCCGGACGATTTCAGCGGCAATTTTGTCAACCTTCGGATTATCATTGCCATATTGCGGAAATTCACCTTCAATTTCAAAATCTACGGCTAGGCCCTGTTCATTACGAATGGGGCGCACCTTTGCATACTTGATTGCACTTAAGCTATCGGCAACAACGGATAGACCAGCGATACCACAAGCCATGGTGCGGACAATTTTTTCATCATGGAGAGCCATTTCGAGTCGTTCGTAGCAATACTTATCGTGCATGTAGTGAATAACATTCAATGTATTGATATAAAGCTTACTCAGCCATTGGAGTGTCTCGTCATAACGAGCCATGACCTCGTCGTAATTTAAGTATTCGCTCGTAATCGGTTCACGAACCGGACCTACTTGATCGCCCGATTTCTCGTCCTTACCGCCATTGATAGAATAAAGAAGAGCTTTGGCGAGATTCGCACGAGCGCCGAAAAATTGCATCTGTTTTCCAACACGCATTGCGGAAACACAGCAGGCAATTGCATAGTCGTCACCGAACTTTTCACGCATTAAATCATCATTTTCATATTGAATCGAAGATGTCTCGATGGATACCTTCGTGCAATATTTTTTGAAGTTGACCGGAAGCTTCGGGCTCCAAAGGATAGTGAGATTCGGCTCCGGTGCTGGTCCTAAGTTCGTTAATGTATGAAGGAAACGATAGGACATCTTCGTGACCATGTGACGGCCGTCGACGCCGATGCCGCCGATAGATTCGGTTATCCATGTCGGGTCACCGGAGAAAAGCTCGTCATAAGCCGGTGTGCGAAGGAATCGTACCATACGAAGCTTCATTATGAAGTGATCAACGATTTCCTGTACTTCGGATTCTGTGATTGTGCCGGCTTTCAAATCCTCCTCCGCATATATGTCGAGGAAAGTCGATGTGCGACCAAGTGACATGGCCGCTCCGTTTTGCTCCTTAACAGAGCCCAAATATCCAAAATAGAGCCATTGTACGGCTTCGCGGAAATTACGAGCGGCACGGCTGATGTCAAAACCATAGCTCGCCGCCATTTTTGTTAACTCGTTAAGCGCCTTCACCTGTTCGGATATTTCTTCGCGGCTTTGAATCGCTTCGGCATCCAGAACCTCCGGAATGAAGGAATCCTTCGCTTTGCGTTTGCATGCAATCAAGAAAGCCGTGCCGTAAAGGGGCAATCGACGATAGTCGCCGATAATGCGACCACGTCCATATGCATCAGGCAAGCCGGTAATCAATCCTGCATGACGGACTCTTTGCATCTCTGGTGTATAGGCGTCGAAAACACCCTCATTATGTGTTTTGCGATATTGAAAAACATGCTCCACTTCCGGATCTAATTTATGGTCGTATGCCTCCAGTGAGGTACGTACCATACGAATACCTCCGAATGGCATGATTGCACGTTTGAGAGGTGCGTCGGTCTGTAAACCGACAATCTGTTCTTTATCTTGATCAATATATCCCGGTTTATGGGAAATAATTGTAGAAATTGTTTTATCATCAATGTCGAGGACGCCACCCGCTTCTGATTCTTGTTTACGAAGATTTAAGACATCTTGCCACAATGCCTTTGTCGCTTCTGTGGGAGGGGCTAAAAATGATTCGTCACCATCATATGGCGTATAATTGCGATTGATAAAATCACGTACGTGAATGTCTTCATTCCATTTTCCCGGAATAAACATGTTCTAAGCCCTCCTGTTCGAGCAAAAGCAAAGTCAGATCCATTTGCAAAACCGTCCGGTAACATAGCCGGTAAACGATCCGAAACGTCTGCTGTAAGGTCGAAAAAACTCGCTAGATTGTAATCATTACAAGTATTTCCCTGCCTATCAACATAATAACGCTAAAAAAAACAAGATGCATCCGATTTCTGCAAATAAACTATACAAAAATGAAAATCATTTCGAATTCATATTCCACAATTTAACCATAGTGCATTATTCATTGCTTGCCATCGGTTTCCATCTTGCTTTTTCGCATGAAAAGTTGAAACCTGTACATCGTATTTGTTTCTTGCCGATTTTTTCACATGTTTTTATGATGTATTGAATTATCACTTTACTTCAAGAAAGCTAACGGACTATAATCGAAAATGCTTGTAGCGCAAGCACAAAACCTCAGAATAAAGATAAGAAAAAGGAGATTTCTTATGAAAAAGATTTTAGCGATGGTCATGTGTTCGGTCATGCTCTTGGTTTCTATGGCTGGTTGTGCCAAGAAGGACGAGAAAAAACAATTTGTCGTCGGTTTTGACCAAGAGTTCCCGCCGATGGGTTTTGTCGATGAAAATGGTGATTACGTCGGATTTGACCTTGATTTGGCAAAAGAAGTTGCCAAGCGCTTGGATATGGAATTCGTCGCTCAGCCAATTTCGTGGGACGGAAAAGACAAAGAGCTTTCATCAAAGAACATCGATTGCATTTGGAATGGTTTCACCATAAATGGACGCGAAGATGCGTACACTTGGACCACGCCATATATGTCCAATAATCAAGTCGTTATTGTAAATCCGGATTCTGGAATAACATCGCTTGCTGATTTGGCAGGCAAAACCATTTGTGTACAAAAAGAATCGTCCGGACTGAATGCTCTTACTGAAAACGTTGAGCTTTCCGCTTCCATCGGTAATCTCGTCACTGTTGATACATACCTCAATGCCATGATGGAGCTTGAATCCCAGGCCGTTGATGCCATTGTTATGGATGAAATCGTTGCTTACTATGAGCTCGATGCCGCAAGTGCGGACTTCATCATTCTTGAAGAAACACTAGCTTCCGAGGAATACGGTGTCGGCTTCCTTCTTGGAAATGAAGAACTCCGTGATCAGGTGCAAAAAGCTTTGGAAGATATGAAAGCCGATGGCACACTCGCTGAAATTTCGATAAAATGGTTTGGAGAAGACATCACGACAATCTAATGCCATTTTCGTTGGACGAATGATTCGTCAACGTGTATGATTTGAATGGATTGACGCGATTTTCAACGATTGGAAGTCGCGTCTTTTCTTTTCATTCGGAAAGGGAGCTTATGTCTGAATTATCATCCATCTTCCTTCAATTAGGAAACGGACTCAAATGCACCATGGCGGTTTTCGCCCTGACGCTTATTTTCTCATTACCCCTCGGCTTATTGGTTGCCAAAGGCCGCATGTCCAAGAACTTTATCATCCGCTCGATTGTCCGCTTTTATATCTCCTTTATGCGCGGCACACCGTTGATGCTTCAATTACTCATGGTCTATTTTCTTCCATGGTACGCTTTCAAAATACCGCTTCGTGATTTAGCCATTGGTGATCTCGATTATCGCTTTGTCGCGACCATTATCGGCTTCTCCATTAACTATGCCGCCTACTTTGCCGAGATTTTTCGAAGCGGCATCCAGTCCATGCCAAAGGGACAGTATGAAGCCGCCATGGTACTCGGTTATTCCAAGGCACAAACCGCATTTCGCATCATTCTTCCGCAAGTCATAAAGCGTGTGCTCCCAGCCATGACAAACGAGATTATCACCTTGGTGAAGGATACTTCTCTCGCCCAGATTCTGGCCGTCGCGGAGATGTTTATGGCGGCAAAAACGCTTGCTTCCGTACAGGTTTCCGTCACTCCGTTTATTGTCGCCGGTATTTTCTACTATGTCGTGAATGGTGTCATCGAAATAATCATGACACGTATCGAAAAGAAATTGAGTTACTATTCTTAACCCTAATACATCACATTCATGACGTGGCTTTCATCGGTCACATCGCATTTACGATAGAGGAGAATCAATCATGAACGTATTGGAAATAAACAATATTACGAAATCCTTCGACGGCTTATGCGTACTTAACGGCATCTCATTATCCGTTGGCAAAGGCGAAGTTGTTGCAATCATCGGGTCATCCGGTGGCGGTAAATCCACATTACTCCGTTGCGCAACCACACTCGAAAAAATTGATAGCGGCTCGATTACGATTGGTGGCAAAACTTTAGTAACGACAGATGAAAATGGTGTCACCCATTATGCGAGCAAGCATGAGCTGGTCGATATTCGAAGTAAATTCGGCCTCGTTTTCCAGTCCTTCAATCTTTTCCCGCATTTCAGCGTGCGACATAACATCACCGACGCGCTCATTCATGTCCATAAAATGTCGAAGGAAGACGCAGATAAGGTCGCTGATACTCTTCTTCTCAAAACCGGACTTACGGATAAAGCCGATGCCTATCCGTGCAATCTCTCCGGTGGACAACAGCAGCGTGTCAGTATCGCCCGAGCCCTTGCCGCGAATCCGGATATTCTTTTCTTTGATGAACCGACAAGCGCTCTTGATCCGGAGCTCACCAAAGAAATCCTGAAGGTCATTCGTCAATTGGCCGAAGAGAAAATGACGATGGTTATCGTCACCCACGAGATGAGCTTTGCTCGTGACGTCGCCGATCGCATCATTTTTATGGACCGCGGTGTAATCGTCGAGGAAGGAACTGCTGACGAAATAATCAATCACCCGAAGAACCCTCGTACTAGGGAATTTTTACAAGCAAACGCCTGATTTGCCATAATACTTTTATCTTCAAACTATTGTATTTCGCAGCAAAAATGTGATACTGTATGATGCGTTTTGAAAAGTGTATTTTTTCTGCATCATGGGGATGCAGTAGACAAGAAGGTAATTGTTTATGTGTATGAGAAAGACCAAGATTATTTGTACCCTCGGCCCTGCTGCCGATTCAGACGAAGTCATTCGTAACCTTATGCTCGCCGGCATGAATGTCGCGCGACTCAATTTTTCCCACGGTTCATATGAAGAACACCAAAAGCGGATTGACCGCGTAAAGAAGATTCGCGAGGAGCTTCATCTTCCTATTGCTCTTCTTTTAGACACAAAAGGCCCCGAGATTCGTACAGGCGAGTTCGCCGACGGAAAGGTCGTTTTTGTAGAAGGCCAGGATGTAGTTATTCGCGAACAAGATATCCTCGGAACGAAGGACGAGTTCTCCGTCTCCTATAAGGGCTTATATCAAGATGTGAAAATCGGCTCACGCATTCTCATCGATGACGGTCTCATCGAGCTAGTCGTCAAGAAAATCGCTAAGCACGATATCTATTGTAAAGTAAGCAATGGTGGCCCTGTTTCTACCAAGAAAAGCATCAATGTTCCAGATGTCGAAATCGGTCTTCCGTCCATGACGCAAAAAGACCGCGAAGACATCGCTTTTGCCGTAAAAAACGAATTTGATTTCATCGCCGCCTCTTTCGTCCGCAAGGCCAGAGACGTACAGGAAATACGCCATATTCTTGAGCAACAGGGTGATCACGGTATCGCCATTATCGCCAAAATCGAAAATAATGAAGGTATTCTCAACTTTGAGGATATATTAAAAGTATCCGACGGTATCATGGTCGCCCGTGGTGACTTAGGTGTCGAGATTCCTGCCGCAAATGTTCCAATTATTCAAAAACGATGCATTCAGCAATGCCATTCCGCTGGAAAGATTTCCATCACCGCGACGCAAATGCTCGACTCGATGATTCGAAATCCTCGTCCGACTCGTGCGGAAGTATCTGACGTCGCGAATGCCATCTTCGACGGTACATCTGCCGTCATGCTCTCGGGCGAAACCGCCAACGGTAAGTATCCGATTGAATCATTGAAAATGATGGTTGAAATAGCCCAACAGACTGAAGAATCCATCGAATACTGGAAAAACTTTACGAAGGCAAAGCCCTCCATGATGCCCTCCATTGCGAACGCAATCAGTCACGCAACATGCACAACAGCCATGGATATTCACGCCAAAGCCATTGTCACCGTAACACATGCCGGCCGTACAGCAAAGCTTATTTCACGCTTTCGCCCAGCCTGCCCGATTGTGGCAACGACCGTGTATCCGCGTGTCCAACGTCAGCTCAATTTAAGCTGGGGTGTATGCCCGATTCTCGTTAAAGAAGTCGAAACCACTGACGAGATGTTTGACGTTGGCATTCAGGCCGCGAAGATTTGCGGTTTCCTTTTTGACGGCGACCTTATCGTCATGACTGGTGGAACACCCGTCGGAATGAGCGGTACAACCAACACAATCAAAGTCCAGGCCATCGGTAAATCCATCGTTCACGGTAATGGTCAGCCTACGGCAGACACACAAGGCGCACAGGTCTCCGGAACAGTATTTATCGTGAAGGATCCTGAGCATCTCGATAACCTTGGTGACATGCCCGAGGATAACATGATTCTCGTCGCGCCCTACACGAACAACAACATGATGCCACTCATCAAACATGCACATGCCATCGTAGTAGAGGACGATGATCCGACAAGTCACGCCGCAACGGTAGCCTTGGCTCTTGACATTCCGGCCGTTCTCTCTTGCGTGAATGCCACACGTTTCTTGAAGGACGGAACCAGTGTCACCGTTGACTCTATACGCGGTAGCATCTCCTGATCTCTCGTATTCTTTCTCTCGTAAGCTCAACATAAAACGCCTGCCATTTCGGCGTTTTTGCCCTTCAAAGCACTTTATGCTATAATATACGTAATTATGGGCAATCTGCCTTTGATTTATGATAGTTGTTAAAGTATCTCATTACGAGAGAGAGTAAAGAAAGGATCGTATGAAGTTTATCGGATTACCGAAAAACAACACGCACTCGAACGAACGTCTCCAGGTAGCGATTCGCATCGGTTTGCTTGTCATTATGGCATTCATTTGCGTCATTGGTACCGATGCCCTTCTTTCATCAAGTCAACACTCTTCTCGAGACGATGATGAATCCGAAGTGATTACGGAGCCATCCTCTTCTTTAGTCGATATCAATGCTGCGGACACAATCCCGTCACTCGAAGATCGTGGTAATGCCGATATTTCTGGTAGTAATCCTACAGCATCCGATGTGACAGACCCATCCGTAATTTCACCATCTACGAATCCGACCGATGTCGACGCATTAACAACAAATCCTTCCGATTCCACGACGACACCGACAGCAACGCCTTCTCCGGTTCCAACAGTAGCCGAGACACCCTTGGAAGCGACATATTATGTCACCGGTAAGGTAAATGTTCGCTCTGGCCCAGGCACTGAATATCCAATAACGAGAGAGCTCCAGCGCGGTGATGCAATTGACGTCGTAGCCGTAACGGCAAACGGCTGGTACCGCACCGTGAGAGATACCTATGTGTATGCATCGCTTTGCTCGGCAACACCACCTGCGACACCAACACCTACACCAACTCGCGTGCCGTCAACACCGACACCAACACCTCGTCCAACGCCCACACCCACACCAGTTCCGGGATCAAAGACATTAGTTGGCGAGTTTAAAGTAACATTCTATGGCCCGCAAAACGGAAGTACAACAACCGCTTCCGGTGCTACCTGCGTCGAAGGAACGACCATCGCTGCCGATTGGGATGTCCTTCCATGCGGAACGGTCATATATATTGAGAACG
>Ga0116152_10000819_pt1 | contig 25616 bp, 15 predicted proteins | sample AD_UKC119_MetaG_FD_89894 | JGI IMG/M metagenome (GOLD analysis project Ga0116152, IMG submission 89894) | Active sludge microbial communities of municipal wastewater-treating anaerobic digesters from Hong Kong - AD_UKC119_MetaG | ecosystem: Engineered > Bioreactor > Anaerobic > Digestate...
CCCGAGGAAAAAACGCTAACCACGGGTTGCGCTCCGACCGCTATGCGGTCTCCGCTCCACCCGTGGCTAAAAACTGACGCTCCTTCGGAGCTGTGTTGGCCTTGGAAACATTGGAGTTTACGAAGGTTCTGCAAATCGGAAATCCTCACTCGAATTCCCGGACAGCGTCGCCTTGAGGGGCAAGCATGCCACCCCGCCACGACTGACCGGCGCCTCGAAATCCACCATGCTCACCCTGGAGGGTGAGAACGCCACCTCGTCGGGCGCTCGCATTGAACGGCGGGCCGCCCCCCTATCGCTGGATCATCTCACGCATCGCCGCCGGCGCATTTTCGAACCGCGTCATCATGATCATCGCCGCGATCACGAATGGCTTATGAAACGCCTCGCGATAGGTCGCCAGCCGGTACTTCTCGAACACATCGGCCGTGACTTCGCCGCGCTGGCAGCTCACGCCCGAGATATCCGCCGGCAGACAATGCATGTAGAGCGCCTCGCCGCCCTTCGTCTTCGCCATCTTCGCCGCGTCGCATTCCCAGTCCGCCATGTGCGTCGCGTTCTGCGCGAGGCATCGCTTCTCCAGATCCTTCAACCCCGCCTCATCCTTCGCCATCAGCAGCTTCGTCCGCTCCTGCATCACGGCGAAGGGCGCCCAGCTCTTCGGGTAGACAACGTCCGCCCCCTCAAAGGCCTCCGCCATGCTGTTGGCGACGCGGAACTTCCCGCCGCTTTCACTCGCAAAAGAGCCCGCCCTGTCAACGATCTCAGGGACCAGACCGTAGCCTTCCGGATGCGCCAGCGTCACGTCCATCCCGAAACGCGTCATCAGTCCGATGATCCCCTGCGGCACGCTCAGGGGCTTGCCGTAGGACGGGGAATACGCCCACGTCATCGCAATCTTCTTTCCGCGCAGCGCCTCCAGCGAGCCAAAGTGATTCTTCAGGTGCAGCAGGTCCGCCATCGACTGCGTCGGATGGTCCAGGTCGCATTGCAGATTCACAACGGCGGGTCGCTGCGGCAACACGCCCTCGCGAAATCCCTCGTCCAGCGCGGCCGACACTTCGCGCATGTACTTGTTCCCTTCGCCGAGGAACATGTCGTCGCGGATGCCGATGACTTCCGTCGCAAAGGAGATCATGTTCGCCGTCTCGCGGACCGTTTCACCGTGCGCGATCTGCGACTTCTTCTCATCCAGTTCCTGCAGGCTCAGACCCAGCATCGACGCGGCGCTGGCAAAGCTGAATCGCGTTCGCGTCGATTGATCGCGAAAGATCGAGACGGCCAGCCGGCCGTCGAACATGCGCGTCCTTGCGTTTCGGCGATACGCCTCCTCAAGCAGCTCCGCCGTTTGCAGGACGGCGCGCAACTCATCCGTCGTCCGATCCCACGTCAATAAGAAATCGCCGTTGTACATTTTCGTTTCCAGCTTCCCGAGCACATTGACCATCTCGTATAAATCACTGATCGCCTGTTGCGTCATCTTGGTGTTTCTCACATTTGCGCCCACTGATGGGCGGCACAGAACATCCTGTTTGGATTTTCGACAATCTCCCCACGCGTGACGTGAGAGATACGATACACACTTCTGCAATCCCGCGCCCGTCGCACTCAACTCAGTCCAGATTCCGGACGACGATCACAAATCCCGCATCGGCGTCGTAAATCAACCGAGTGGTCCTGCATTCGCTCGATTCATCACACAGATAGACATCCGGCAATCCCTCGCCTTTCTGTGCGAGCCAGACCCGGCGAATCTCGTCACCGAAGGCCGGGCTCCATGCGGCCAGGGCGCTGATCACGGCGCTTCGATCCTGGGGCGAATCCGACGCATCGATGGACATCTTCTGAAACGACTTTACTTTCAGCAGCCTGTCGACGACCGCGGGTGTTGCGTGAAACCAGAGGACGGTCTCTTCTTCGCCGGGACCGCCGGTATAAGCGCGTCGCGTCTCGGCGTCGCGCACCCCTGAGGGGCGCGGGACATCGAATACGCGCTCAAACGCCTGATCGACGGACAGGAACGAGAAGTAGCTGCCCGCGACGCCGATACACACAGGGAGAACAATCTGAATGAAATTCGATCGGAGATAACGCGCCGCCATCGACTCCAGCAGCCAGACTGCGATGACGGCCAGGATCCCCGAACAAATCGCCGCGTAAATCGCCGCAAAGACCCAGTTGTTGGAGATCCGCAACGACACACCGAACGCCGTGACGCCCGCCACGAGGAAGGGAATGACCTTCCGCGTCGGTCGATTCTCAATCACCGGTTGTTCGATTGGGATTGCGACCGGCGTATCTGAACTGAGACTCGTGTTCGACACCTGGAACGATCCCCCACCGGACTAACCCGCAGTCACGCGTTCGTTGAACGCCGTAATCCGCCGATCCCACTCATCCACCTGGCTGAACGTCTCCGCCCAGAAATCCGGGTCCCACAACTGATGCAGGTCCTCGATCGATCGCTGCTGCTGTTCGACCCACGTGAAGTACTTCAGGTTGTGCAGCGCCTTGCGATCGTGATAACCGAGCTCGCGATAATGATCCGTCTCGATACCGTGCAGGTAACGCGCACAATCCCGAACGGCGGACGTCGGGGCATAGACACCATCCGCCATGGCCATTTCGTCGAGGCGCGAATGATACAGGTCCATCGAATCCGTCAGCGGGATGAAGATTACGTCCCGCGCGTTCATCTCGAAGTACTTCGCGGTCTTGATCGCCCCGACGAGATTGCAGATGGACGAAATGCCAAGATTGCCAAGCCGCGTGACGACGTCCGGCAGCACGCCCGTCGACACGATGTACTCTCGCCCCACGCGCTCGTTGAAGAGCCGCAACAGCCGCATGCACTGCTCGTCATCGATTGCCGCGACGGCGTCCGTGTTGCGCACGTTGTGAATCCATGGCACGTGCTTGTCGCCGATCCCCTCGATGCGATGGCCGCCGAAGCCGCTCTGGTAGAGTGTCGGACACTGAAGCGCCTCCCCCGCCACGATGCGCATGTGCGGGTGCTTCGTACGCAGGAAATCGCCGGCGGCAATCGTGCCGGCGCTGCCCGTCGCCGAGACATAGCCCGACAGCCGAAGGCCCTTCGATACGGACGACATGCGCTCGAAGATTTCCTGAATGATCCCGCCCGTCTGGTGGTAGTGCCAGATCGCGTTCCCGAACTCCTCGAACTGGTTGAAGATCACGCAATCGTGGCGCGTCCCGCGAATCTCCCAGCACTTGTCGTAGATTTCCTTGACGTTCGACTCGCAGCCGGGTGTTGCGATCACTTCCGCGCCGATGGACTTCAGCCATTCAAAGCGCTCGCGCGACATCTCCTCCGGCAGGATCGCCACGGCGTGACACGCCAGCAGGGCGCAGTCAAACGCCCCGCCGCGACAGTAGTTCCCCGTGCTCGGCCAGACGGCTTTCTGCGTCGTCGGATCGAACTGGCCCGTGACCAGGCGCGGAACGAGACAGCCAAACGCGGCGCCGACCTTGTGCGCGCCTGTCGGGAAGTACTTCCCGAGGATTCCGACAATCCTTGCCGGTACGCCCGTCAGCGCCTCGGGGAACTCGATCCAGTTCCCGTCGTTGAAGCCGCCACCCGAATCGACCGGCTCGTTTTTCCACGTGATGCGATAGAGATTGATCGGGTCCGCCTCGTGCATTCCTGTCTGCAGAAGCCGCTCCCGGATTTCGCGAGGAATCAGGTTGGGATGCCGCTGCTGCGCAAACGTCGGAATCGTGATCCCTCGGTCGCGACACAATTTCGCCGATCGTTCCAGTACTTGTTCGTTCGTTTCCATATCGGCTCGTCTTCAGGGCGTATTCACGCGCCTCGCTTCTGTTCAATGAATCCCGCCGGCAACGCCGACGCTCGACGCCGGACTTCAGACGCGCCGGCCTCTTCGGCAGACACCAATGTTCCGGCTCTCAGCGGTTCAGGTCTCATCTTTCCAGCATCGCATTGCCCACGGAACGAGTATAACCTACATTTGTCTCATTCGCGCGGAGCCGTCTATGCCCACGTCCATGACCCAACTGCGATGTGTCTGTTGCGCCAAGACCTTCAGGATCGGCGAGCGCACCACGTGCCCGTCCTGCGGTCCCGACGACGGCATCCTCGATGTTATCTTCGATACCGTCGGCGCCGCCAGAACCCTGTCGAGGGAAACGCTCCGAACCCGGGAGCCCAGCGTCTGGCGCTACGTCGAACTCCTTCCGATCGCCCCACCCAACCTTCCGAACTCGGGTCTGCGGACCATCGGCTGGACCCCCATCATCGAAGCGCCCGCCCTCGCCAACGAACTTGGTGTCGGCCGCATCCGGCTCAAGGACGACGGTCGCAGCGCGTCTGGTTCCTTCAAGGACCGGGCAAGTGTTGTCGGCGTCGCCATGGCCGTCGCCGCCGGAGCGAACAGCATTGCGTGCGCCTCGACGGGCAACGCCGCCACCAGCATGGCCCACTGCGCCGCCGTCGCGGGACTCCAGGCCAACATCTTCGTCGCTCGTGGCGCGCCCGAGGGAAAGCTGGCGCAGATGCTTGCCTACGGCGCCCGCGTCTTCGAAGTCGAGGGTTCCTACGACGACGCCTACCAGCTTTCCCGCCAGGCGTGCGCTGAATTCGGCTGGTACGATCGCAACTGCGCCGTCAATCCATACCTCGTGGAGGGCAAGAAGACGGCGGGCCTGGAAATCGCCGAGCAATGCGCCGACGACCCGCCCGACTGGGTCGCCGTCAGCGTCGGCGACGGCTGCACGATCGCCGGAATCGCGAAGGGCCTGCGCCAGATGCGCGAGTGCGGCGTCATCGGCTGGACCACGCGCGTGCTCGGCGTGCAGGCCGAAGGCGTGGCGCCGATCATGAAAGCGCTCAACACGGATCGGCTCGTGATTCCGAAAGACGGGACGACCTACGCCGACAGCATCAACGTTCCGGTCCCCCGCAACTGGCGCAAGGCGGTCAGCGCGATTCGCGACGCGAATGGCGCCATCGTCGCCGTGAGTGACAACGAGATTCGATACGCAACGGCGATGACCGGACGACTCGCCGGAATCTTCGCGGAACCCGCGGCGGCGGCGGCGGTCGCAGGCGTCTTTCGGGCGCGCACTTCCGGGATCATCGGCCCGATGGAAAACGTTGTCGCCATGATTACCGGCAATGGTCTCAAGGACATCCGAGGGGCGCTCTCCGCCATTGGAAAGCCCACGCGCGTTCCCGCCGATTTTCGCAGGATTGCCGATGTCGTCGACGCGAGCAAGGCGAGCGCCGGGGCCAGTGGCGGCGGGCCCATCAGGGCGAGGAATTTCGTCGGCATTGCGAATTACCAACCACCATCAGGCAAGGGTCAGAAGTTCGCATTTCACGATCCTGTCTTCTACAAGTGCAGTGAATGTGGCGCATTCGCCATATATGACGACGAGATCCTCGCAATCTACACGAATCCCGAAGCGCCCAACGAATGCGCCACGTATGAGCTCGGAACCGAGTTCCATTGTCCGACCTGTCAGAGCTCCGACTCCTTTCTGGACACCTCCTGTGAAGACAGGCCGGCGATCGCCGCGTCGGGATGGAGCTGGGCGCTTTAACGTATCGCCAGACCTGAGCAACGATCAAAGGAATGACGCCCAATGCCCGTCCTCCTCACCAACGCCACGCTCGTTGATATCGATCCGCCTCGCGTCGTGACCGGCGGTCTCCGCATCGTCGACCGCGCCATTGACGCTGTCGGCCCCGACGTGAGCGCCCGGCCCGACGACGAGGTTGTCGATTGCGGCGGCGCCGTCGTGCTGCCGGGGCTCGTCAACGGCCATACCCATCTTTACTCCGCGCTCGCTGTCGGCATGCCGGCGCCGCCCATCCCGCCGACGAACTTCTTCGAGATCCTCAAATATGTCTGGTGGCGGCTCGATCAGGCGCTCGACACCACGTCCATTGAGGCGTCGGCCCGCATCGGAGCGATTGACGCCATCCGCTGCGGCACGACGACACTGATCGACCATCACGCCTCACCCGGCGCCATCGCCGGCTCGCTTGACGCCGTTGATCGAGGACTCGCGGACGCCGGTGTCCGGGCCGTCCTCTGTTACGAAACGACGGATCGCCACGATCGCGCCGGTCGCGACGCGGGACTGGAAGAGAATCGACGATTCATCGAGCGATGCCGCGCCTCGGCCGACGGTCTGCGCGCCGGGCTCGTCGGCGCTCACGCCTCCTTCACGCTCGACGACGACTCGCTCGAGCGCCTGGCGGAACTCGCAACGGCCACGGGCGCCGGCGTCCATATTCACGTTGCCGAAGACCCGTGCGACGAGCGCGACGCCGTCGAACATCGCGGCCGCAGTCTCATCGATCGCCTCGACGCCTTCGGCCTGCTCAAACGCGGGTCCATATTCGCGCACGGAACGCATCTCGACAGCGACGCGATCAGCCGCATTAACGCCGCGGGTCTGACGATGGCCCATCAGGCCCGCAGCAACATGAACAACGCCGTCGGCTACGCGCCCGTCGCGTCGTTCATGTGCCCCGTCATGCTGGGCACGGATGGGATCGGCGCCAACATGTTCGCCGAGGCGCGCGCCGCGTGGTTCGCGTCACAGCACTGCGGCGGCGGGCAGACGCCGAACGACATCCTTCGCAAGCTTGCCAACGCGGCGCGTCGGGCGTCGCAGTCGCTCGGCGTCACGCTCGGCAGGCTTGATGTCGGCGCCGCGGCGGACGTGGTCGTCACGGACTACCAGCCATTTTCGCCGATCCACAGCGACAACGTGGCGGGACATTTCCTGTTCGGCGTCGAGTCGCGACACGTTCGCAGCGTGATGGTCGACGGCAGGTGGGCGATGCGCGACCGGACGATCGAAGGTCTCAACGAAACGGCAATTCGAACTGAAACGCGTCGGATCAGCGAGTCACTCTGGCGACGCATGATGAGCCTGCCGCTCTAGTGACATGTCTTCAGGAATTCAAATGATCCTGCGAAGCTTGTAGATCTCCGGCATGGCCTCGACGAGGCCCTCGAGCTTCGCCGCGGCGTGCTGAAAGTGCGGCAGCGTGAGATGCGTGTTGATCGCGTCCATGTCCTTCCAGGTTTCGATGGCGACGATCTTCGTCGGATCGTCCGTGTCCTGGTAGAACGCGTACTCGATGCAGCCCGGCTCGGCGCGGCTGGGCGGCGCCAGCTCCGACAGCACGGCCTTCAGCGCATCGATCCTGTCCGGCCTGGCGCGAAAAAATGCCGTCACGTGTATCTGTTCACTCATCAATAGTCCTTGGTTCACATCAGCAATCGCCCGCAGATCCGCGGGCGTGTCCACATCCATTGTCACACCGCTGGCATCGACGGCCACTTCCAGCACGCGATCGGCGTACATTCGCGTGATCATGTTCAGTCCCTTGTGATAGGCGACGAAGCGGGCGAGCGTCATGAGCCCCGCCGGAATCACGATCGGATGGCCCCGCTTCCCGGTATGAGCGGCAACGACGATCCGATCGGGATTCGCCAACCACGCGTCCGCGCACACCCGGACCTCCCTGGCCGCGAGGGCCGGCAGATCGCCCGGGCAGACGGCCACGGCGTCGCGCTCGTCCACATGCTGGGGAAGGGCCATCAGCGCCATGCGGATCGAGTCGATCATCTCCGTCGTCGGATCGTCATTGTCCACGAAGATCACGCGCGATCGAGTATCGGCGGGCAGCGCGTCGTAGATCTCAGATCGCGTCACGAGGTATACCTCACTGACGCCACCGTCGAGCATAGCGTCGATCACGATGGCCAGCATGGGACGACCGCCAACATCGATGAGCTGCTTGTCGCGCCCCATCCGCCGCGATCGCCCCGCCGCGGGTATGACGCCGAAGATTCTCCCGGCCATCGCCGTCTCCCGTTATTCCGACGCCCCATTGCGCCATGTTTGCTCGCCCCGGGGCGCAAACTGGCGCAAAACCGTGCAAACGTCCGGCGCCATGGATACCCATCGCATCACTGTGAATGCGCGTCGGGCCGAGGCGCCCCCAACCTTGATCCCCGTCCCGAAACATGCGGGCTACGCAAACGCCGCGTTCACCTGATTCGATCGCGACGCGTCCAGTACGCCGGCCAGCAGATGGCGCAGCGTGTGCACGACCCACATGTCGACAACGTGCGACGCGTCTGTCGTCGCCAGCCAGCCGGCCTTCCGCACAGTCCAGGACGAGCGATCCAGTTCGACGCGGACACGCCCGTCCTCGAAGACGGCGGCGTCTTTTTCGCGTTGATCGAAACGATACTCCACGCCCCTGATTCGGCCGACAATCCAGGCGCCATCTCGCGTGGCGCCGATCACGAAGCCATCCCGCGGCGCCGCGTCGCGCCATGTTTCCAGGTCGCCGAAAAAGCTCGGCTTCTCGATGTAGGGTCCACCGTATTCGGGGCAGAAGGTGTCGCAGTTACCGCATTCGTTGCAGAAGTCGGCGTAACAGGCAATCTGCATCTCCTTCTCAATTGCAAAACGCCGTGATGCCCCTTCGCGAAGGCGACCGTCCGGATCGACAATCCAGTCGCAGTAGTCGAATGCCGTGACAGGCGTCGGGTACTTGAAGTTCGCGGCGTTCGGGCAGACGGGCAGGCACTTGTCGCAGGTCACGCAGTCGAAGATCTCCAGCTTCGAATCGACGCGCGTCGGGATCTTTCGGTTCTTCTCGGCGCGATAGCGCGGGTCGTTCCGGGCTGCGTCCGCAAGAACACGCGTATTGAGCAGTCCCGCCCAGCGGATCGCCGCATCGCAAACCGCCGATTCCGTGGCGTTCCGCCCGAGCGCCGCCCGAGCGTGACCCTCGGCCTCCTCGCGATGGCCATGCCGATCCAGCATGAAGTCGCGGATGTTCGAGGCGCCGCAGGCCGACATGGCCGACGCCAGTCCCTCCAGGTAGGCCGGCAGACGGCCATAGCCTCCCGGTCGCAACAGGTCCGTGCTGATCGTGACAGGGACGAACCCGCAGGCGACGGCGTCGGGAAAGTTGAACCGATCGACGCCGGCGCTGAACGAAATCGGAACATCGGGCCCCACGGCCTGGCGAAACGCGTCGGTCAGGGCCATCGTGATGACATGCAGCGGCTGGCCGGACAGGTACATGACGGGATTGCCGTCCGGGAAGAAATCCCGATGGTTTTCCACTTCCAGCGTGTTGCTGAACTTGAAACCGAGGCGCCGATTGCGCTGATGAGCGTAATGCGTGAGTCGCCGATACAGCTCGATCGATTCGTCGAATGAAATGGCGGCGTCGTAGGCCGTTGGGTTCACACTCAATTCGGTATAGCCCAGCGTCTCGTGAAGCAGATGCTCCAGCGTTTCCCGGCCAAGCGTCGGCGGGTTCATCTTGACGATGACATCGAAGTCGCACTCGCCCAGAAGAAACTCAGTGATGCTCTCGATCTCATCCGCGGGGCAGCCGTGAAAGGTCGACAGCGTGATGCTCGTCGACAGACGCGATCGATATTCGGCGTCACGCTGATCCGCAAACTCGGCCGGCAGTTCGGTGCGCAGCGAGTCGATCGTCGCTGTGGCGTCGCGCATACCGTCAAGAAACGCGCGGACCTTACCACTCCGAATCCCCTTCAGGTCGTAGCCGACGCTCAGATCAAAGATCCAGTCGCCGGCAGGGCCGTCGAGGCGCCCTTGCGTCAGTTCCTGCGATCGGCGGAACATCTGGATCAGCATCGCCCCGGCGACGTACTCCCTCAGCGACTGCTCAACAAGCAGTTCCTGCGACCACTCGATGTTGTAGCCGACATTCGTCATGTCGATGCAGGGTCGCGGAATGCGCAGATGGTCGTTGATCTGGACCGTCTTGAGCTCGCAGATGCGGGCGCCGGCGGCGTAGCTCAGCAGCAGGTTCTGGGCCATCTGTGTGTGGGGCCCCGCGGCGGGACCGACAGGGTTGCCCGCGCGCTCACCGTGAAAGTCCACGGTCATGTCGGGACCGTTGTCAGCGGGCAGGAACCACTTGCGTCGCGGCAGTTCGAAGAGTGTGTCCTGGGTTCGCGGCTCGCGGAAAAGGCGCCGCACGAGTGACGTCAACGGAGCGGGTGTCAATTCGGCCATAGCGCCATCATCATACACTCGCGCCGATTCGTCGCCGCCCCCCTTCGCGCGGCTGACCTCTGGAAATCCGGCGCCGCCGGGGTAAGATGTCCGCATCGGGTCGGCGTCGCGAGTAAATCGATCGCAAGTCTGAACGCATTCGAGCGTTTCGCGGCCCCAGTCACCAGTTCAGCTTCGATGTCGCCGGGGCGGAAGACTTCCGGTCGTCGTTTGACGCGGTTTCCGTGACGGCGACGCGCCAGGACGGCGAACGATCGGCGTGTTGAGCCCCGAACCGGAATGTTGTTTGCAGAAGGCCCTTCCACGGCGAGGGCGCTCATGCGGCCCCGCATGAGTGACAGAGTCAGGTCGGAAACATGAATCGTAACGAACGCCGTGAAACGGCGGAGCAGACAGTGCGGATCGTCAGAGAAGGCGGCTACGTCAATCGCCGCGGTCAACAGGTTGATATCTCGGCGGCGGTCGCGGCCGCCGTTCAGGGCACGCGGCTGATCAGGCCGGCGGAACTTGAGGAACTCGTCGCGCGCCCGGCGCCGGCGGGCGCCCGGCGAACATCCATCGCCGTCACGAATGAGACAACGCTTTTCGCAGCGCGCCGGCTCGTCGAGACGGAAAAGCGACAACGCGCGCTGGCGCTGAATTTCGCGTCTGCGAAGCACCCGGGCGGTGGATTCCTCGGCGGCAGCCAGGCGCAGGAGGAGAGCCTCGCGCGATCGTCCGCGCTCTATGAGTGTCTGCTGACGGCGCCGGATTTCTACGAGATCAACCTGCGTTGTTCGACGCCGCTTTACACGGATCACATGATCCTCAGCCCGGAGGTCCCCGTCTTCCGCGACGACAGCGGAACGTTGCTGGACGACTGCTACAACGTCTCTTTCCTCACGGCGCCGGCTGTCAATCGCGGCGTCGCGATGGAACGCGGGAATATCCCTTCGGCGACGATCCGTGAGACGATGGACGCGCGCGTGGAGAAGGTCCTGGCCGTCGCCGCGACCGAGGGCTTTGCACATCTCGTCCTTGGCGCATGGGGATGCGGTGTCTTTCGGAACGACCCGGCGGAGATCGCGACGATGTTCGCGAACCGCCTCGGGGATGGAAGTCGATATTGCGGGCAATTCGAGACGATCGTCTTCGCCGTCCTCGATACGAAGCCGAGCGAACCCATCATTGGCCCGTTCCGGCGATCCCTGCGGGCGATTCTGACGGACTGACGCGGGCCGGCTCCGACGCTATCGCTTTCTGCACGGCACGAATCGCGGTATGCTTAGACCCATGTCTACAGCCACGAATTCGACGACGGCCTCGGAATCCGGCGCCCGGATCACGCTGAATGTGAACGGCCAATCCGTCCAGATCGCGGAACGCAACGGCGAATCGCTGCTCGGGGTGTTGCGCGACCAGCTTGGACTGATCTCGCCGAAGAACGGCTGCGAACCGCAGGCGACGTGCGGCTGCTGCACGATCCTTGTCGACGGCCAGCCCCGACTAAGCTGCGCGATGAAGCCGAAGCAGGCCGAAGGCAAGTCAATCCTCACGGCGGAAGGACTGTCGGAAAAGGACCGTAACGAGATCGCGACGTGTTTCGTCCGCGCCGGCGGCGTGCAATGCGGATTCTGCATCCCCGGCTTCGTCATGCGATCCGTCGCGCTGCTGAATGAGAACCCCGATCCGTCGCGCGATGAGATAGAACACGCCCTGCGCGGCAATCTCTGTCGCTGCACAGGATACAGGAAAATCGTCGATGCCGTTCGCCTGCTCGCCGACGTACGCCAGGGCAAGGCGGTCCCCGAGCCGGACTGCAGCGGCCGTGTCGGAACGCGCCTGGATCGCTATCGTGGCGGCGAGTTCGTCCTCGGCGACTTCCAATACGTGGATGACATGAAGGTGGACGGCGGGCTCTTTGCCGCCATGCGCTTCAGCGATCATCCGAGGGCGACGCTGAAGCGAATTGACGCGTCCGCCGCGCTCGCCCTCCCCGGCGTTCACAAAGTCATCACGGCCGCCGATGTCCCGGGTGATCGCTACGTGGGTCTGATCGTTCGCGACTGGCCCGTGCTCGTCGCCATTGGCGAACAGACTCGCTGCGTCGGCGATATCGTCGCCGTCGTTGTGGCCGACGATCAGCGCACGGCGCGACTGGCCGCGAAGGCGATTGATGTCACATACGATGTGCACGAGCCGATCACGACACCGGAGGACGCCCTGAAGCCGGACGCCCCGAAGATCCATCCGGGCGGCAACCTGTTATCGAAATCCAAAATCAAGCGCGGTGATATCGACGCGGCCTTCGCGAATTCCGCCCACATCGTTGAGGGTGAATACGAGACGCAGCGCATCGAGCACATGTTTCTCGAGCCGGAGGCGTGCATCGCCGTACCGCAGCCGTCGGACAATGGCGCCGGTCCGCGGCTGAGGATCTACTCGCAGGGACAGGGTGTGTTCGACGATCAGCGCCAGATCGCGAGCGTGCTTGGCTGGGCGCCGGAACGCGTGTATGTGGAGCTCGTCTCCAACGGCGGCGCATTCGGCGGCAAGGAAGACATGAGCATCCAGGCGCAGACGGCGCTGGCCGCGGCGTTGTGCGAAAAGCCCGTCAAATGCACGCTGACGCGCGAAGAGAGCTTCCGGCTGCATCCGAAGCGACACCCGATCAGGATGCGTCTGAAAGTCGGCTGCGACGCCGAGGGCCGGCTGACAGGCGTGCAGGCGCGCATGATCGGCGACAAGGGCGCTTACGCGAGCGTCGGCGCGAAGGTGCTGGAGCGGGCCGCGGGGCATTCCGTCGGTCCCTACAGGATTGAGCATGTCGACGTCGAATCGCTGGCTGTCTACACGAACAACCCGCCCTGCGGCGCCATGCGCGGCTTCGGCGCCAATCAGGCGTCATTCGCCGTCGAACGCTGCATCGACCAGCTCGCGGCGAAAGTCGGCCTCGACGGCTGGGACTTCCGCTACCGGAATATCCTGAAGCAAGGTGATCGGTTCTGCACGGGGCAGAAACTCGACAAGCCCTTCGGCCTCGAAGAGACGATGCTCGCCGTGAAGGACGCCTACAAGAACGCCAGATACGTCGGCATCGCGTGCGGCATCAAGAATGTCGGCATCGGCAATGGCATGCCCGATGAGGGCAAGGCCGTCATTCGTGTGGAGGCGAACGATCGGGTCCTGATCAACATCGGCTTTACCGAGATGGGCCAGGGGCTCTTCACCATCGCCATTCAGACGGCGTGCGAGGAGACCGGTCTGCCACCGGGAATCTTCATTGCTCGCACGGACACGAGTGTCGATGTGAACTGCGGCCAGACGACGGCGAGCCGCGGGACCGTCCTCGCGGCAATGAGCGTGATGCAGGCGGCGCGCAAGCTGAAGGCGGACCTCGATGCGTCCGGCTCGCTCGACGCGCTCGTGGGCAGGTCATATCGCGGCGAGTACGCCTGCCGATACACAACGAAACTTGGCGCGGATGTCGACGATCCGAAGACGCACCTGACGTACGGATTCGCCACGCAGGTCGTCATTCTGAACGATGAAGGCGGGCTCGAACGGGTCATCGCGGCGCACGATGTCGGCCGCGTGATGAATCCGACGCTCCTGGAAGGTCAGATGGAGGGCTCCATCCACATGGGGCTCGGCTACGCCCTGACGGAGGATTTTCCGACCCAGGGCGCCGTGCCGACGAACATGACAATCAAGTCGCTGCGCGTCCTGCGAGCCCATCAGATGCCCGATGTCGAGTGCGTCTTCGTCGAAACGGCCGATCCCGAAACGGCCTATGGCACACGCGGCGTCGGCGAGATCGGTCTCGTTCCCACGGCGCCGGCCGTCGCGGCGGCGCTGGAGTCCTTCGACGGGATTCATCGGACGCGGCTCCCGATGGTCGACTCTCCTGCGGCGAAGCTGATGGCGCGACCCTCGAAGCCTGCGCCAAAGTCATGACATTTCCGGCGAAAGCGACACGCGTGCAACGATGAGCGAACTACTCCCCGTCCTGGAAACGCTCGTCGCGGACGTCGAGGCCGATCGCCCGGTCGCCCTGTGCGTCGTCCTGCGCACGAAGGGGTCGACACCGCAGTCGGCCGGCGCCGCGATGCTGGTGCGAGCGGACATGACGACAATCGGCACCCTCGGCGGCGGATGCGTCGAAAACGATGTTCGCAGGCGCGCCTTCAGCTTCCTGGACGGGCGCGATGGCGCGGCGCTCGACTTTCTGCTTGATCAGAAGGACAGCTACGAAAATGGTCTTGTCTGCGGCGGCCGAATGACCATCGGTGTACAGCCTGTCAACCGCGACAACCTCTCCCCCTATCGCGACGCGCTCGCGCTGGCGCGGAATCGCCGACCCGCAATCCTGCCGATTTCGATCATGGAAGAGAGCGTCCCGCGGGAATACCGCGTTCGCCTGGAAGTCCCGCCGACGCTGTTCATCGCCGGCGCGGGTCACGTGGGACAGGCCGTCGCCCGACTTGCAATGACCCTGGATTTTCGCGTTGTCGTGATCGACGATCGCGCCGACTACGCCTGCGAGGCGCGACTGGGCGCGGGCGTCGAGTGTGTTGTCGATGAGATCGCTGCGGCCCTGCGCCGGACTGAGCTTGACGAAGCCTGTTACGTCGTAATCGTCACGCGCGGCCATCAGCACGATCATGCGGCGGTCGAGGCCGTCATCGGCCGACCGGCCCGCTACATCGGCCTGATCGGCAGCAGACGAAAGAGCCGTCTGATCCTCGAGGATCTGGAGAAAGCCGGCGCGACACCTGAACAGGTCGCCGCGATTCACACGCCGATCGGTCTGGATATCGGCGCCGTGACCGTTCCCGAAATCGCCATCAGCATAGTGGCGGAACTCATTCAGCATCGGCGCCTGGACCACGCGTCGATCGTCGAAGGGCCACTGTCGGCGGATTAGGGATCCATCGTCGCTTCGTGCATGTTCAGGGCGATATCGGCCGCGACGTTCGCCGAGATGCTGAATGCGCCGATCCCGTTGTGACATCGGAGGCAGACGAAATCGATCGTCATCGCGGCGCGACCCTCATCATCGAGCCGGACGCTCGTCATGTCATCGCTGAACATCGTTGTGAACGTGGCGTTCGCCGGATTGATGCGGAAGATGTGAGAACGCGTATCGCCCATGCGCCCCGCGGTCCCGACGACGGCGTCCGTCGCACTGGAGGCCTCCCGCACCGCGAACGACATGTGGCAGCTCTCGCAGGAGAGCGTTTCCGAATAGTCGCCGCGGGTGAGGATCTTGCCGGAGTGCAGGGCCATGTTCATGTCGCTGTGGCACGCCGTGCAGGCGTTGCGAATCGCATTGTCACGATCGTAGGCCACGGACACATGGGGATCGTGACAGAAAGTGCAGGAGAAGGCGGAATGGCCGCCGCTGGCGAGCAGTTCCTGATGCTGGGCCTGCGGAACCACGTAGCCGTCGGCCGCCGGAATCGTCGTTGACGTCGAAGCGTAGGGCGAACTGTGGCAGGCGTTGCACGTCTGGGTTCCCTGCGAATCGACGAACAGCGTGCGCGGCCCTGGCGCCGGCGGATGATTCGAGCCTGGACCGTGGCACGCTTCGCACTGAACGCCGGCTTCGACAAACTCGCCGAGAATCCCGACGCGATTCTCCTGGGAGGTCGGAGCGTTCGGATCCTGCATGATCGGTCCGGTCGCATAGGTCTGAATCATGTCAAAGTCGAACGGCAGCGGCGTCGCCTGCGTCGTCAGGTACGCCGCCAGTCCGGCCGTTGTTCCGTTCGCGGGAAAGTCGAGCAACCACTGCGAATCAACACCACTCGTGCCGTTTGTGACGAGGAAGCCGGTCAGATCGAGAAACCGGGCGCGCTTCGTGTGGCCGCCGATGAGATAGGACACGTCATTCCAGTCGAATCCGTCGGGCGGACTCCCGACACCGGCGCGAGTCGCCGTCGCCGGAAATGTCGGCGGCTGCCCCACGATCGCGGTCATCGCATTCGCGTGGCCATGCGTGATGTGCAATGCGGCGTAGTCCGAGTGGCACGAGGCGCAGGCGTCGGCGCCGATGAAGGACGCGCCACTGTTCGTCTTGTCCGTCGTGTTGTTGAACGGCCCCGCCGTGGCGACGGGGACCGGCGACAGGCTCGGGCAGTCGGCGCCGAGCGCCAGCAGGACCCCTGCGATAACGAAGCAGACAGCGCCGAAGTGTGACGTGAGGTGGAACATCGAACGGTTCAATCGGTGGGTCGTTTTCATCACAATCCAAATAATAAGGCCCCGCACCTGAAAGCCAAGTGCGAGGCCTTTTTTGTGTCTTACTCGCTGCGACCTGTCAGCCGCAGAAGTTGATCATCGAGCCTTAGAGCATTTCCGCATCAAGGTACTCGTCGATCTTGTCGAGCATGTCGCGGACGTAGTCGGGGTTGTGGATACCACCGCTGCCGTCGTTGGCGACATAGTTGATCAGGAAGCGAGCCTTCTTGATGTTATCACTGAGCATCGACTGATCCGCAGGTCCACCCTCGGACGAGTAACCCCACGTCGAGATATTGCCAAGTCGCGTTCGGTATTCCGTGAGTCGCGTCTCGACCTCGGCCTGGAGCGTCGTCAGTGCTGCGGACGCCTGTTCGCTGGACGGGTGGCAACCCGTGGCGGCACAGCCGGCCGTGTTCACGTCAAACGAGTGACCTGCGATGGCGGGCGCCTCTTCGCTCTCGAAGTCCTGGCGATAGAGGTGGCACGTGGCGCACTGCTCAGCCGCGAAGGAGTGGACGGACACGCGGCTCGGGACGAGCGGCGTGACATCATCATCGCTGTCCGGCATCGGCATTTCGCCGGCGTAGATGTTCGCCTGAACGCTGTGGTGCGGGCCTCGGCTCGTCGAAGTCCAGTCGCGACCGCGGCTGTGATGGCACTGGCCGCAGACGTTGAATCGCGAGGCGTTGGTCGTGGCGTCGATCGTGTTCGTCGGCGTCGGGCTCAGGTTCTCGGGGAATCGGAGCTGGTAGTCGCGGCCATCCTCGGGCGCCGTCGCATTGCCGGTCTTCATATGCGGGTCGTGGCAGACGGCGCAGGTGATGGCGATCTGCTCTTCCGGTGTCTGGCCGAGCAGCTCGTCATCGGCGAGTGTTTCGCCATTGACGATCGATCGGACAAAGAACTCACCCGAGTGGCACTTGCCGCAGCTGTTCAGCGACGAGCCCATCTCAAAGCTCTCGGCGGGATGCTCCGTCACATGCGCGTGACCGGCCGTCTCCCATTCCTCGAACGTCGGATGATGCTCACCCGTGTGGCACTGACCGCAGACGGACGCCGCCAGATTCTTGGCGGGCCGAAGCGCCACATTCTCGATTTCATCGACGTGCGCCTTCGACGGTCCGTGGCAGGCCTCGCAACCGACGCCGGCGAGGTCGTTCGTCGTGGCGCGATCGACAAAGCCGCCTTCCTGCCCGAAGCCAACGACGTGGCATCCGATGCAGTTTTCGTTTGTGCCCTGCCCGATCGCCTCGAGTGTCTCGAGCGCCCCGGCGTGCAACGTCGCCATCCAGTTCGTATGGACGGTCTTGTGGCAGTCGCCGCAGCGCGTCGAACCAACGAACTGGCCGGTGATGCCGTCGTTGCCGTTCGTGTTCGACGTGGGATCTGTGGTCGGACACGTCTGGCCGGATAATGCGATACCCGCGGTGAGCACGCAGAGGCCGGCTACTGTCAAGGATCTTGAACTACGATGTGTGGGTTTGAAGTGTTTCATCCTTGGCCCCTTCAACAAGTTTTCGTGCGGCTACGCTATCCGCAACACACTCTCAGAATATATCGACATCTCAGTAGACATACAACCCAATATCGACGAGATTCCATCGAGAAACAACCGCCCCAAAACGCAGGAATCCGGCGTATTTTGGTACGATTTGGCGTATTGATGATGCGACGCGACAGCGAACTCGGGTGCACGTTTGTCGGCCGCTGATCCGATTTGTACATACGGGCCGCGCGCATAGAATGCGCCCTGAAGTGAACATGACGCGACGCCGCATTTTCCACGCCGTTCTCGCTCTGACGACGATCTCGATCGCCGCCAGCCCCCTTTCCGCCGACGATCCCGACAATTGTCTTCTGTGCCATCAATTTCGCGGACTCGGCCGAATCGACAATGAAACGCAGAAGATCCACGCGTTCTACGTCGATCCCGACTACTCGCACCTGCGGCAGGGGCCACACGCAAGACTTGCGTGTACCGACTGCCACGAGCGAACCGAGGTCGTCGTCGTCCCGCATCAGCCCGTGTCGCGCGTCGATTGCGCCCGTCAGTGCCATCTGAGCAACCCGAACGGCATCGATCGACGATTCAGCCACGATCCGATCGAGTCGATGCTTGCCAGCAGCAGCCACACGCTCGAGACGCTCGGCGGCCTGGATTTCGACGGCGGCCCGCTTCTGGACAAGGACCAATCCTCGTGCCTCTACTGTCACGATGAGCCCTACTTCCGCCTGCCGCTGGATGTCGCCCCACAGCTGGCGGACGCAACGGAGCGCGGCATCGACCGATGCAACGTCTGCCACGCCGAAACAGTTCCAATCGATGTCGAATACGACCTGAACCACATGCTGGCGCGGCTGCAGCCATCTCGCTCACCGCTGGAGATCGCCCAGACCTGCGCCGTCTGCCACAGCGACTCCAAAGTGACAGTCGAGCACAAGATGAGCGACGCCGTCGCGAGCTACGTCCGCAGCTTCCACGGCAAGGCCACACTCCTCGGCGAACATCACACGGCCGACTGCCTCTCCTGCCACGTGCGGGCGGGTGAAAACGCACACCTGATGCTCGGCAAGGACAACCCGCTTTCGAGCGTCCACGCCCAGAACGTCGCCAATTCCTGTCGCAGCACCCAGTGTCATCCCGGGGCCGACCCGGCCTTCGCAACGGCCGCCGTCCACCTGGACATCCCCACGGCCCACGGCACCATCGAATACGCCCTCGCCGCCATCTTCATCTTCCTGACGATCTTCACGTTCGGTCCCTCGGCCCTCCTCGTGATTCTGGACCTGCTTCAGATCATCGTGGGGCGCGTCCATCATCCGAGCGCCCGTATCGAGAAACTGACGCACGAGATGATGGCCAACAGCGAAGGCCGAAAGCGACTGAAGCGTTTCTCGCCCGGTCAGCGTGTCCAGCACTGGTGCCTCACGATTCTGTTCGTCACGCTGGTGTTGACTGGCTTTCCGATGAAGTTCGCGGATCGCGCATGGGCCTCCTTCCTCGTGGATCTGTTCGGCGGACTGTCGATTGCTCGAAACGTCCACCACTGGTCCGGCATCCTTCTGTTCCTGGGCTTCAGCTTCCACGTCGTTCAGGTCGTGATTTCCAGCCTCCGGACCGCGAAGCGGGCCGGCCCCGACGGCCGGCCGCTGGGACTCGTCAAGGCGTGGCTCGCCATGCCGATGTGGATCTCTCCGCAGGACATTCGAAAGACGATGCAGCTGTTCGCTCATCTGCTGTTCCTGCGGAAGGAGCGGCCGACGTTCGGTCGATTCAGCCCGGCGGAGAAGTTCGAATACCTGGGCGTTTTCTGGGGCACGATGCTCCTCGGCCTGACCGGCGCCCTGCTGTGGGGCGAGCAATACGCCTCGCGATTCCTGGCCGGCAAGACATTCAACCTTGCGACGATCGCCCACACGTTCGAGGCCTTCCTCGCCGTCATTCATGTGGGCATCCTGCACATTTACAACGTCATCTTCGCCCCGAAGGTCTTTCCGCTGTCTCCGGCGACGATCACGGGCAACACGCCCGTCGAAAAGCTCGTTGAAGAACACAGCGAATTTGTCGAGGACGCGGCGATGGAACTGGGCTTCAGCGTCAAGGCGGACCCGACAGCGTGAGCAAGAATCCCCCCGCCAATCGTGTGAGCGTCATCGCGTGGTTCGTCCGCGGAACCTGGCGCAATATCAAGCGCGTCATCCCGCGCGCCTACGCCTTCGCGCTCGCATTTGTCATCTGCTACCTGACGTACCAGGCGCTGGCGTACCTCATCATCGGCCTGCTTCGGCCTGCGAGTTCGCCGCCGCAGATTACGCAGTTGCCACGGCGCATGGACGCCTCGCTTCTGAAGATGGATCGAAGCAGCTGGCTCGCGCTCGACGCGACGGATCGTCCGCGGACGCCCCCGTCGCACTACCACCGTATCGGCGACTGGATCGAACCGGATCGCCAGAGCGGCTGTACGACCAGCGGCTGCCACAGCTCGCTGCCGCACAACGAGCGGAAGGAAGTCCGCGCATTCCTGAACATGCACGCGACGAGTGTCCATTGCGGCGTCTGCCACATGAAGACGGATCGTGCGCCCCTGTCGCTGACCTGGTATGACCTGAGCTCGGGAAATTCAACGAACCCGCCGGCCATCCTGCAGGCGTACGGACTGCTCACGTCCGACGAATATGAGAAAAACCGCGAGACGCCTGACAGCGACTACCAGAGCGAATTGGTCCGATTGCTGAAACTGGCCGCGAAGGAAGCCGACAACCTCCCGGCGCTGAAACAACTCGCGGACCACGTCAGCGCCGTCCGCGCCACGAGCGATGAATTCAAGCTCCTTCTCGTCCAGGCCCGCGAGGCCCTGCCGCGCCACTTCCGGGGCGAATACGGCGCCAAGATCGGCATGCGAGGCGTCGGCGGCGATCCGATCCTGACACATCCGAATACGGAGAAGTTGATCGCCCAGTACCTTGAGCAGAAGGACACGATCAAGGGACGAGATCGCAAGGACCTGCTCGATCGCATCCATCCACTGCGACGCGACAAGCCGCTCGACTGCTCGGCGTGTCATCGAAAGACAGACAGCCTGATCGACTTTGCCCGGATGGGCTACCCACCCGCCCGCGCGAAGGCGCTCGTTGATCCTGTCGTCGTTGAAATGATCGAGAACATCAACAAGGGCGTGCCGTTCCACCTGCCCGAGTTCATCAATCCGAAACGCTGACCCTGTCTACAGTTCTCAGCTCGGCGAGCGCCGCACGCGTGACGCGTCCCGCGAGATGAATCGCATCGGTGATCTCTGCCGACAACAGCAGCCACGTACGCGACCCACGCCCAACCAAGCGGCCCCGGTGATGGATCAAGTCCTGCTGATGCAGCGTTGCGCCAGCGGCAGAGGCGGCCGGCGCAGCGCATGACGTCGATACCCCCGCGAGCGCCGGATCAGGGTTCCGACATCCTGATCATCGCCTGATCGAGACTTCGAAGGCTCATGTCCAGCAGCTGCATGGCGTAGTGCTTGTTATGCACGCCATTGCCCGTCCTGACGAGGTGCAGATTGAACTTCGCATCGGAAATCACGTCGTTGATGTTCCGCGGCAGTGATTTACCCGCCTCCGTCAGCTCCGCCATGCGCGACTCAACGCGACCGATCGCCGCCTCTGTCTCGTCGGTATACGTCTTGATCTCGTCGATCCACTGGCGAAACAGGTCACGATAGTCGTCACTGTGACAGGCGACGCAGGTCGCTTCCGTCGCCTGGACAAGCGGATCCCCCTTGAAGTCCTCTCCTGACTTGGCGTGACAGCCACGGCAGTTCATGCGGGATCCGAACATCGCGTTCGGCATCGGATGGTCCACACCATGTCCGCCGGTCCCCTTCAGCAGTTCCACCTGCTCGCGATGATGGTTCGGATGGCAGTGCTGGCAGTTCTCAAGCACGGGCTCGAGGAACGCGGCGCTTGACGCGACCATCACCGGGTCGATCAGTCGATGGTTGATCGCACGATGGCAGTCGCCGCACTGGGCGCTCTGGGCGGCCACGTGCGTGCGATGGTACTCGGCGACTGTCTCCGTCGTTCGCGTGTCGAAGTCCTTGGTGAAGCGGTCCTGGTCGTGGCAATGGGCGCATTCTCGCACCGAGACGACCGCGTCACCCTGGACGACGTCCAGATGGCAGCTGGCGCAGTCGATGCCCCGCTGCACAATGTCACGATGATCCATCATCCCTGTCGATGACGCCCCGGCGTTTCGAAGACCATCGCTGTCTGTCGTTGCGCCGTGGACGGCGATCATGCGCGACGGCGGCTCGTGGCACTTCAGGCATTCGCCCGAGTCCCGATTGAATTCCTGGTTGGTGAAGTGACAGGTGAAGCAGCTCGCCTGATTCACCTTGAAGTGGCTGTTGCCGGCTTCGTTGTAGGTGTGGCAGGCGGCGCACGTGATGCCGCTGAGCTGATCCAGACGGACCTTGACATGCTCAAGCCGCATGAGCTCCATCGCATCCGCCTCCTGGGCCGACGCCCCCAGCTGGGCGACAACGGCTCGCATTGCCGTCTGCCGTTCCTTCGCCGGCGCGACGGACTTCGAAGCGGCTTCGACAAGGTCAAACCCCTCTCCCGGCAGGGCCCGCATCAGTCGCCTGGACACATCGTGAATCGCGCGCTCGTTCTCCTCGAGCTTGCCCTCCACGTCGAGATGCACGCCGTGCTGATAGACGACAGTCGGTTCGCGATCGATCTCCACTTTCTGACCCGCGATCTCACGGATTTCCTTCCGCGGCTCGCCGATCTTGATCTCTGTTTCCCTGAAGACGCCGTCACCGTGACAGGACGAGGTCAGGCAGCTGTCGTCGTTGACATGCGCCCGCGGTCGGCTTCCGCCGGATCGGCCGCTGAAGTAGCTGACGGCCTGCGACAGTCCCTTGAACTTCGCCTTGAACGTGTGCCGCTCGCCGGGCGCGTAATGGCAGTCCACGCAGCGAACGCCCAGCTTCGTACTGTGGACGTCGGCCGCCCACGACTCGTAGTAAGGATCCATCACATGACACGTGCCGCAAAAATTCGGCGTGCCCGTGTAATACTCGGCCCCGCCAATCCCGGCGGCGCCAAGGACGAGAAACACCAGCATGAACAGGCCCGCGATACGCAGTCGCGCCCGCCACTTGCTTCGCGGCTGCTCGCCGCCGCTCGCGGCATCGGTCTGCGACGTCGTCGCTTCGGGCGTTGGCGTCGAAGGCTGCGTGGCGCCTTGATCTTGCTCGGACATGATTCATCCTCTCCCGACGGACAACGTGATCGCGAAGAACTGCCAACAACAACGCCATCGCATCGTCTGTCCGATTTGCGGACACACTACCCAATGAGGATCCGACGATCGACGGTCCCGGGAGCGCCTGGCGCGCATCCGCGACCGCCGTGCGAACTCACACGACTATTCATCCCGCCCGATCGCAGTGGACACACTCGAGGCGCCGCCGCGCCGATCGGGATCGTGGAAATACAGGAATCGGCGCATTCCGTCGGCGCCGTGACATGTCGTACACAGGTTCGGCGGGGAGAACGGCCGCAGGAGCGTACGCATCGCTCGCCGTTCTTCGTCCGACATTTTCGCGACGGACGCGGCGTCCACCGGCTGGCCGTGTGGTGTGTGACAGGTTCGGCAGGCGATCCGGCCACGATCGTCCACGGCGCCCGATTCACCGAACAGCGGCAGCCTGGCGCCGATTCCATTCGTCGCCATTGCGAACATCGGCACATCCGGATGCGACGCAATCGCCGGCGGCCGCGCCGGTCCGCCGTCACGATGACAGGAGGCGCAAAGCTGGTCGGCCGCCGGGACGCCGGGGGTCGGCGCCACGATCGACGACAGTCGCGGTCCCAGCGTTGACGCGTCCGCGTGAACGGCGTGGCAGGGACCGCAGGCGACGGGATCGAGCCCCGCGTGCGCGAAGGACACGTCATCATGGCCCGTGCCACAGACGCTTCGCATGTTGGCATGGCACTCGGTGCAGACGGAGGTCGCCCCGCTGGTCGCGCTGACCACGCGAAGCAGCGTGCCGGAATCACCACTATGCGGATTGTGGCAGGTCTGACAGCCCATCCGCATGTCCTTCGAGCCATCCAGGTGATCGACCGGGAGCGGTCCCGACGCGAATTTCGCATCGATCCGCTGTGGATGCGTCGCGGCCATCGTTCCGCCGGAATTCCAGCTGTTCTGCGAATGGCACGCGTTGCAGGACGCGTCGGACGCGGACACATCGCCGCATTTCGCCACGCGCCAGAGTCCGGCGTCCTTGTCGCCGTGAGGTCGATGACACGCCAGGCAGGCGTCGCCGGATTCGATCGACGCGTCGGGCCACAGGTTCGATCCCATGTTCAGATCATGGGCGCCGCCGAAGACAGTCGCCTTGTCGCTGTGACAATCGGAGCACAGCGCCCCGGCGGGCTTTCTCATGTAGTGGCTGAAGCGGGTCTCGTGCGGATCGTGACACGTCGTGCAGTGAACCTCGGGATGATTCAGGCCGCCGATGGCAAAGTCGCCGGCGCAGGCGCCTTCCTGATGGCAGGTGATACACATGCCGCGCGGATCGAGCGGATGCGATTCCGGCGCCCGCGCGTAACGATGAAACATATGGCAGGAACTGCAGGGTCCGCCGGTCATCGGCGTCATGCCGAGGCGGTTTCGCTCCTCGGGCGCCGTCGTCCGCAGATCGTGGGCCGTCGTGAACAGGGGCCGCTTTTCCTCGTGACAGGAGATACACATCGCGCTGTCGACGAGTGGCCGCGCCAGCATGAATCGCTCGCCCTCACCGTGGTGCAGCTTGTGGCAGGAAAGGCAGATCAGCGTGTCGTTGGTCCCGATACGCGTCCCCATCTCCGAAATCGCGGCCTTCTGCTCCGCGTTGACCGGCGGTCGCAACGGGTGCTCCGACTGGCCGCCTTCGCGGAACATGCCCGGCCGCATCTGGTCGTGGCACGACGTACACAACTGATTCGATTCGACGCCCATGACCAGCAGGTGGTCGTAGGAAGAACCGTGCGGTGTGTGGCAGACCTGGCACGTGATCTCGCGCGGATTGCTGCCGACTTTCGCCCCGGCGGCGATCAGCGATTCGGGAACCGGCCACGGCATTCCGCCCGTGGGATGGGTGCCGAGCCGCGGTCCGCGCGTGTAGTTGGCGTGACAGGTCATGCACAGCTGGCTCGCCGTGTTGTCCACACGCAGGAACACGCTCGATCGAAGGTCGCCCGTGAAGTCGCCGCCCGTGTGGGCCGAGTGACACGTTCGACAGCTGACTTTGCCGTCCATCAGCGGGAGGTAGTCGGGGACCTCCATCCCCTCGGGGGGGGTGACGCCCGTCTTGTGTCCGTGTTCATCCCATACGCGATGCCGCGAATCCACAACGGACGCGTCGTGACATGACAGGCACGACGACTCACGGCTGGCGACAGGGCTGCCCTCGATGACGGCGGGAACCTCCATCAACGGCGTCGATTCGCCGCTGGCGAGCGGCTCGATCCACTCCATGTGGCAGATGGTGCAGCGTCGCGCCTGTTTGCCGGTCAGCTCGTTGCGCCGGGGTCGTCCGCGGATGGCGGCCCGGCCTTCGCTCCGTGTGTACCGCACTCGGCTCACGCGATTGGCGCCGAGTTCCGTCACGTAGAGATGTCCGTCGGCGATCGCCATGCCCATCGGGGACTTGAATCTCAGCACATCGCCGGAGTCGACTCGCAGCGCGTCCACGAATCCGCCGGTGCCGCGATAGACCTGCACGGCGCCCATGACGCTGTCCGACATCCAGATGTCATCCGCCGAATCCACG
>Ga0116152_10000822_pt1 | contig 25600 bp, 14 predicted proteins | sample AD_UKC119_MetaG_FD_89894 | JGI IMG/M metagenome (GOLD analysis project Ga0116152, IMG submission 89894) | Active sludge microbial communities of municipal wastewater-treating anaerobic digesters from Hong Kong - AD_UKC119_MetaG | ecosystem: Engineered > Bioreactor > Anaerobic > Digestate...
CATTCTCCGGAGAATGGGCCCTGGAAGCATCGGAAGATTATATGGAGCGAATGAAATCGTTTCACGAGCATTACATGCCTTCCAGAGAAGTGCTTCAGCCTGTTATGGAATCGTTGCTGGCCTTGCCCATCTCGTTGATCGCTCCGCAGCACGGATCGTTGATCCGAAAGGATATCCGATCTCATATCAAGGCGTTGCGGGATCTGGAATGCGGTTCTTTTCTGCATAGCATCAGAAAAAACCTGGGCAGTGACAAGGGGTATCTGATCGCCGGAGAAGCAATCCTAAAGCGCTATGCCTCTCTGTACGGCCAAGCGGATCTCCGGGCGATCCTTGAGGAACTGGGACTTGAGACGGATTCCGATCTTCCTATACTTTCTGCCCGGGATATGGGATACCAGATGTGGGTTCACATGGCAGAAAGGATGTTTGTACGCAAAGGAGAAGAATGGCTCATCATCGCCGAGCCCCTGGTGGAACGCCTGACCCGCGAATATGATATTCCGCTGCCGGAGATTTATGCAACCCATCTTGCCCGGTCCAACAGCGAGATTCATCGATTGACTGCCGAGAACAAGACATTGACTGCCGCAAGGGAGCAGCGGAACGAAAATATGGCGGGAGTGGAACAGACGATGACGCATTCCGCTGTCACAGGATTGTATAACTTCTCATTTTTCCGGAACTATCTGAGAAAAGCGATCAGTGAAATCACCGCAAAAGCCTATGAAACGAATCCCGCTCTGATCGTCCTCAGCCTGGATCAGACGGAGCGCATCAAGTATCGCTACGGAGATAAGGAAGTCGATGAGATGTTCCGAAACACGGCCCTCCTGTTGGAAGGATTCCGGGATGAATACCAGGTGTATTTTAAGCTGCCGGGGAGTCTGTTTGCGGGATATATCCCCCATACCGCCAAAGAACGTGCTGTTGAAACAGCGGAAGAGATCCGGAACGCGATCGCTTCGTCACAACTGTTCGTGGAACCTGTCACAGCTTCTCTGGGCGTGGTGAGCCTCCGGGAGCTTCCGCCTGCGGATCTGCATTCGAAGAACCCATCGGAGCGGTTTTATGAGATTGCGCTGGAACGGGTTCGACTGGCTAAGAACAACGGCAAAAACCGGGTCTCCGGCAGTTCCGACCCGGATTCTGTCGTTTCCCGCTGCGATATACTGCTGGTGGAGCCGGAGGATACGTCGGCCGAGGTGATCGGAACAGTATTGGAGAATATGCACTATCATGTGCAGCGAGCCGTCGACGGGAAAGAAGCGCAAGCGATGGCAGAACAGTGTCTTCCCACGCTCATCTTGTCGGAAGTGATGCTGCCGAAGCTGGATGGATTTGCTTTGCGGCAGAGATTGCTGATGAGGTCGGAGACGAAAAATATTCCGATGCTGTATATGTCCCATTTGAAAACTGAGGATTCGGTACGGCGGGCGGCTGATCTGGGGGTGATCCATTATTTGAAAAAACCATTGATGTTGGCCGAAATCCAAGGAATCATCAGGAATCTTACGGACAGGGGAGAAGAATCGTGATCGACAGTGCTGCAACCTGGCTGATCATCGCCGGCATCTTGATCCTGATCGACATCTCTTTTGGCTGGAGCCTTTACGTGTACAGGCTTCGAAGCGATCTTCAGAGCGATTTGGGCCTCGAACAGCGGCGGGCCTTGATCGGTGCTCTGTCGGCAAAGAAAGACGATCGCCCGACCGCACTGGATCCTGCGACTTATCTGGCCCTGAAACGGACGTTTCGATTCGACTCCGAGCAGGAGCAACGAATCGAATCGCGGATGCCTTTGGACAAATTGCAGCGAAAATTGATTCGGGCGTTGAACAGCCCAAAGCCGACGAAAAGAGCGGAAGCGGTGTTCACCCTGGGCCGGCTGGGCACAACACAAGCCCGTTTGGCGCTGGAACGCCACCTGCTGACCGAAGAACAGTTTACGCTCAAACTCTACACAGCCAGTGCGTTGTCTGATATCGGTCACAGCGATTCGCTGCCCGTCCTGATTCATTCGCTAAAGAATGCCAGCCGGTTTTACCGGACGAGAGTAAACATGTTCATCGCCGATTTCGGCCAGGCGTTTCACGACCTTTTCCCCAAGTTGAAGAGCTCCCGGAAAGAAGAGATTCGGGAACTTATGGTGGATTTTGCCTCCGTATACGATTCCGGGGAAATGCTGCAGTATCTCATCGAGGTGCTGGAACCATACATGGCAGGAGAACAGGATCCGGAGGACGGCATCGGGAAACCGTCAGTCTGTCCCGGCTGCGAGGTGCCTGAACCGGCCGGCAGGGTCGGCCCGGCCCGGGCAAGACGAGAATTGATGAACAAGGCCTGCGATATTCTCCGCACTCGTTATCCCAAGGTGATGAGCAGCGATCGTTACCTGGCTTCCGGCGATGTGGACATACGGCGGGCGGCTGTCCTGTCTCTGGCCGGCTTTCAGAGAAGGGACAATCTGGAGAAACTCTTGTCTCTCGTGGGGGATGAATCGGTTCGGGAAAGCGCATTCAGCGCGCTTTCCCGGATGACGGAACGCAACCCTTATTTGCTGGATCCGATCGTAGAGCGACTTTTGACGGAAGAGGATCCGAACACCAAGCAAACGCTGGCGGAAGTTTTGGCTTTGCGGGTGGAATATTTCATCAGCCGCCTCGCCGGCGGGAAGAGAGAGGAGACGGAACATGTGCTGGAGCAGATCATCCTGGCCGGCCGCGTCAGCGAAGTAATCGATTTTATGAATCGGAACCGAAACGAAGAGCTGGAAGCGGCTCTTCTGGCGATCGTCAAGCGATGTGTCGGAAAGAAACCGGAACTGCGGACGTTGTTTCGCACGTATTTTTTCCCTCGACTGCAGGCCCTGTGTGACCAGGAAGCGCCTGTACCGAAAAAAGAAACCGGGAAACTGCCGAAAGATCGGGCGTACCTTGCTGTTTTGGTCGGATTGCTTGTGTTCAGCGTGTTGCTGGTGCCTGTGATATTCGCCTTGACGCATCTGGACATTCTGAGCGAACTGACGCTGATGCCGGCGATCAAGCTGTATGTAAAAGATTTCAACCGCTATTTTGCGTTTTACGCATTGGCAGTCAACTTCATTTACTTCATCCTGATGGGTCTATCTTTTGTCTACGTGCGTGCGCAAAAGCGAGCCTGGCAGATCAAGGACCGGACGTTTCTTTTCAAGCCGAAAGTCCTGCCCTCCGTTACCATCGTAGCGCCGGCGTACAACGAAGCCAAAACGATCATCGAAAGCGTCAACTCCCTGATGAATCTCAGTTATCCCGACTACGAACTCGTCATCGTCAACGACGGTTCTTCCGATCTGACCCTGGATACCCTCCGCCGGGAATTCGATCTGAAACGAGTGGACCGGACGTATCGGCAGGATCTGACCACCAAAGAAGTGAAAGGGATTTACGTGAATCGAAATCTGCCGAAACTGGTGGTGGTGGACAAGGTAAACGGCGGCAAGGCCGATGCCTTGAACACCGGAATCAACGTGGCGGCCAAAGAGTACATCTGCAGCATCGATGCGGATTCCCTGCTGGAAGAGGATGCTCTGCTCAAGCTGGTGTCCAGGATCCTCGAAGAGGATGTGGAAACGCCGGCACTGGGCGGCAATGTGCTTCCCATCAACGGATGTACGGTGGAGCAGGGTGCCGTCCGGGAAAAACGGATCCCCCGGAACCGGCTGGCAGTGCTGCAGACCATCGAATACATCCGGGCCTTTATGTGTGGCAGGCTGGGATGGGCGTTTACCAACAACCTGCTGATCATCTCCGGTGCTTTTGGCCTCTTTCGGAAGGAGCGGGGCGTCCGTGTAGGCGGATATATGACCAGCAGCGGCAAATACCGTAAAGATACCGTGGGCGAAGATATGGAGATCGTGGTCCGCATCTGCCGGCAGATGCGGGAAATGCGGCGGCCCTATCGTATTCGTTACGCATTCAACGCCAATTGCTGGACCGAAGTGCCCGAAGACCTGGGATCTCTTCAGAAACAACGTTTCCGGTGGCAGCGCGGCTTGATTGAGATCCTGTATTTCCACAAGGTGATGCTCTTCAATCCCCGGTACGGGCGAATCGGGATGATCGCAATGCCTTATTACTTTCTCTTTGAAGTGTTGGGACCTCTCTTTGAATTGCAGGGATATCTTACGGTGCTGCTGGCCGCCGTATTGGGGGTGTTGTATTTCGACATTGCCGTGATGCTTTTTGTGGCGGTGGTGTTGTCCGGGACCCTGATCTCCATTGCGGCGCTGCTGGTGGCCGAACACGCAGGCAGATTGTTCCCGCCCCGGGATACCGGCCGGCTTCTGTTGTGGGCCGTTTTGGAAAACTTTGGGATCCGTCAATACTTCAGCCTGCTTCGCGCTGCGGGATATCTTCGGATGTTCAAAGGTGTGACCGCCTGGGAAAAGGCCGAACGAAAAGGCTTTGCCGACAGGGACGCCAAGCGTCAGGACGGTGCGATATGAAGAAGAAAGCCATGCTGTATCTGTTGTACGGACTGATGCTGGCCTTGATGCTGGGCGTGGCCGCTCTTTTCGCGGTTCCCCGGATCCTGTGGAGCCGCAGGGAGGCTTTGCCTCTGAATGTCTGGATCCTGAACAAGACCGTGACAGAAGGGGAATATCAAGAGCATGAAGGATTGATGTGGGCGTTGAACCGCATGAAGGTGGTAGACCCCGGATCCGGCGAATCCTTTGTCTATGACCGGGACTACTACGGGACCTTCCCCGGCGAGGGATCGGACTTTACGGTCCGCCCGCTGGGACTCTCCACCGATGCTCGGAGCGCGCAAAAGCCGGACCTGATCTACCTGGCCGACACGTACGGACGCTACCGGAACGAAGCGGAGCGTCAAAAGGAAGATCAACCATGGACGGAACCGGAGCTGCTCTACGGCGGCTTGAACGATGAAGAGCTCGATCGGATCACTTCGGCATTGGACGAAGGAACCGTACTGATCGGGGAATACGACATCGTGCGCCATACGTCCAGGCAGCGCCTGGAAGAGTTGTTCGGATTGTCTTTGCACACCGGGTATTACGGGAAATATTTCAAGGAACTGTCCAGGTATGCGGAAATCCCCCGCGGCATTTTGGCCAACTACGAAAAGCAGATCGGCCGCCGATGGGATTACGAGGGCAGCGGTATCGTACTGGTGTCCGGAGACGACCGGATCGTCGTCTTGCGGGAAGGCAGGGATTTTCAGGGCGGCGAACTGAGTTTCCGCTTTACGGAAGCCTCCGGATTTGAGAAAACAAAAGAGATCCCCTACGACGGATGGTTCGAAATCGTTTTGCCCAACCCCTCTGCCAGAATTTTGGGGGAGTATGAGCTGGACTTGACGCCATCCGGCGCCGCCACGCTGGAAAAGCTGGGATTGCCGTCCGTGTTTCCGGCCATCGTCGAAAAGCAGAACAGCCGGTATACGTCGTACTACTTTGCCGGGGATTATGCTCAAAAAAGCTTTGACGGGGAGTACCCGTCCAATTACGGATACGCGACGCTGCGGCGAATGTTTTCTCTTCGCTCGGAAGGCGACAGCGGACAGTTTTACTGGCAGGCGTATCTTCCGATCATGGAAAAGATCCTGAACGGTATCGGCGACCGAAAAGCGGAAGGCTCGCTCCCGCCGGCAGGAGGCGGGGCGCCGGCCCTGCACGTTCGCGTCAGCGGTCAGACCTTTGAACACCAAAACGAGGACGGCACATGGAACGAGCTCTTTGCCCGAGGCGTCAACATCGGTTCGTCGCTGCCCGGGAAATGGTTTACGGAATTTGTCCGTTCCGAACAATTGTTCATCGACTGGTTCGAAAAGATCTCTGCCATGGGCGCCAATACGATACGGGTCTACACGCTGCTGGCGCCGGAGTTTTATTCTGCGCTGCAATACTACAATGCGTCTTGCGCGGAACAGCCGTTGTTGCTCTACCAGGAGATCTGGCCCGAGGAAAATCCGATCGACGGGGATTACCTGGCCCCGGAGTACGAGGAAGAATACAAACAGGAGATCCGTCATGTGATCGATGCCATGCACGGCCGGGCCGTGATTCCGGAAAGAGATTTTCGCGCCTATGGGCTGTACACCAGCGATATTTCCCCTTACATCGCCGGATATCTGGTCGGCCGGGAACTGGAACCGGAGGAAGTGATCCGCACGGACGAGCGCAATCCGGGATACGCGTTCCGGGGAGAATACCTTTTTACGGAGCCGGAAGCCTCTCCTACAGAGGCCTGGCTGGCCATGAATTGCGACTACGTAGCAGCCTACGAAACGCAGACCTACGGGTGGCAGCATCCTGTGGGCATTGTTAGCTGGCCTACGCTGGACCCTGTGGAGCACGATTCCGAATGGAATGCTGCCGGCGATAAAAATCTGGAATACAACGACAAAACCGTGGTGGACATCAATCATATTTCAGTGAAAGACAGCCTGGAAGCCGGATTCTTCGGCGCATACCACATCTATCCGAATTATCCGGATTTCATGAACAACGAGGCGGCGTACGATGCCTACAGCGATGAGGAAGGCAGACTTCGCTACGGCGGGTATCTGCAGGAATTCATGGCGGGCCATACCCGGTATCCGGCCCTGGTGGCGGAATTCGGGCTGGCCACGGGCATGGGCAATGCCCACTACAGCCCGGACGGGTATCATCACGGAGGCATGACAGAGGAAGTGCAGGGACAGGGCGTTGTACGGATGATGAAGGCCATCCGGCGGGAGGGTTATGCCGGAGGACTGATTTTCGAGTGGAGCGACGAGTGGGCCAAGAAAACCTGGACCACGGAGCCGTACATGATTCCCTTCGAACGAAATCCGCTGTGGTACAGTGCCGTCGACCCGGAGCAAAATTACGGGATTCTTGCCATGGAGCCTGCCGGGATCCGGTCCGAACCTTTTTCCGTTACGGGTCGCGACGCCATCCGACAGATGGAACTCGCGGCGGACGAAGCATTTCTTCATGTGCGGATCCGACTGGCAAGGCCTTTGGACCTGGAAGAGGAGATGCTGATCATCGGATTGGACACTTACGGCAGAGATCACGGAGAAATGAAATACGGCGCATCCCTTGCACAGGATGCGCCTTCGGGTCTGGAATTTCTGGTGGAGATCCGGAGTGAAACCGATGCATCCCTTCTCGTGCATCCCGGATACGATTTCACCGAGGGGCTGCATCGTTCCTATCCGTCGAATCAGGGAATTTTCGAACGCATGTCCCTGCTGATCAACAAGGAGCGGGTGACGAAAGGCGGCACTTTCGTTCCGGCCGTCTACGACGACTTGAGCGTGCTGCGCTTCGGATCGCCGGACAACAATACGTACTATCATTGGGATATTCGGGAAGAGACGGTTACGCTTCGTCTGCCCTGGAGCCGGCTTCATTTCAGCGACCCCTCCACGATGACGGTGCTGGACGACCCCGGCACGGTGCACGCTCCGCTCCGGGACGAGTTGAGTACCACTGTCTCGGAAGGATTGGTCGTGAGCGCGCTGCTCACCGATTCGGAAGGGCACCTCATCCTGGGCCGGGCCGGTGTGGATGACCCGCTGAACCTGGCCGTCTTTCGCTGGCCGGGATGGGAAGAACCGGTGTATCGGGAGCGGGCAAAAAGCAGCTACCAAATCATCGGCGATTACTTCCGCAGGCTGGATCAGGAATAGCGGCATTCGGGGAAATCGGTATCGAAGAAACAGATGCTCCGGTATTCGCAGTAGGTGCAGGCGGTTCGGTCCCTGCCCAGTTTTCGGGGCCGAATGTCGGTCGTGCCGTCTATCAGCCTTCTGCAGAGTTCACCCAGTTCCCGCCTGAAATCGTTGCGGAATATCTCAAAGTCTTCTCTTGAAACGGCGCGAGTCGAATCGTATGCCGTTTTTTTCCTGTTTACGGGGATAACGCTGGATCGATCTCCGTCTTCCAGGGAATCATCCATGCTCTCAATGATCGAATCGTCATCGATGAACAATCCATCCATTCTGTAGCGTTTTTCCAATGCCCGAAGGATATCCTCCGGCAGGCTGTCTTCCGTCAGGGTCTCGGTTGGAACCTCTATCCGGGGATCTTCGATTCGGCAGTAGAATACGCCGGCAGGCTCTGCATCCGCTTCCAGTTGAAGGGCGCTTTCCAGATAGACCATCAGTTGCAGGTGAAGCCCGCGAAGGATCAGTTCTCTGTCGAAGTCTGCCCGGCCGGATTTGTAGTCGATCACTTTTACATGCCGGCGGTCCGGTTCGCTCCGCAGAAGATCGACCCGGTCGATTTTTCCTTCGATCAGGACGGTCTGATCTCCCAGCGGGATCTTCAGGGGCGGGATGGTTCGATGGCGCCCGAAGCCGACTTCGGAGAAAATCTTTTGGATATGCCCCTTTTGGATATGGCGGACCATCTGCCAAATGAAGGTCCGGATCACCTGGGACATCCGCTCCGTCTGGTGGTCCTGGGCCTTGCCGGATTTCAGCAGCCCTTCGAAGATTTCCAGGCGAACGGAATCGAGGATGCGCAGTACCCGCGCATCGCATTCTTCCCGGGTGATGCGCATCCAGGGCGAATCCGGATGGGTGACGAAAACACCTTTGTCTTCTGTTTCCTCCAGCAGTTCCCGGGTCAGGCGCATCAGACACTCGTGATACACATCCCCGATCTCTTTGCCGGTGATTTCGAAGCGTTCCCCGGACCGGGGGCGAAGTCCATAGGAGACGTAATGCATAAAGGGGCATCGGGCAAACTGCTCCAGACGGGTCGGACTGAACGCCACCTGATCACCGCCCGCATCGTATCGATAGAGTTCGCCGGTGACGGTATCGGGCAGAGCGTCGGCTGCAACGGAGAAGAACAGACCGTCCCGAATCGCGGCAGCCGTCTCCGGGGCATGTTCCAGAAAGAAATCGTAGACGCTGCGTACCGTCTGAGAAAGCGTGCGGTCTTCTCCGGAGAGATACCTTTGCAGAGCGGAAGTCAGATGAAGGGCTGCGGGCATCGGCGCACGGTACAGGTCCGCTTCTCGATCCGGGTGGGCTATGTCAGGTTGTAGCGGAAGGTCCGGAAAAAGTCTGCGGAGCTGTGTGATCAAAGGGGACGGACGGATCTCGTTCCCTTCGATGTCTGCCGTGGAATAACTGACGAAGAGTCTCTCGGAGGGTTTCGTGAACGCCTGATAAATCACAAGCTGTTCTTCCCGGCTGAGGATCTCACTGCTCTTGGAGAGGGAGCAGCCCATGTCTTCCAGGATCTGCAGTTCCCGATCCGTCAGGATTCCGTCCCGGTTTCCTTCGGAGGGCAGGATCCCGTCATTGACGCCTGTGATGAAGAGGGCTTTCATTTTTGACAGACGGGACCGGCCCACGGTGCCGATAAGGACGCTGTGGGCGGCCTGGGGGAGCAGGCCGACTTTCAAATCGGCAAAGGAAGACGTGAGAATATCCCGGAATTCGACCGTATCGACCTGTTGCTCTCCCGTAAGTTCCACGACCTGGTCCAGCAAATCCACGAAGAGATTCCACATTTGCCGGGTTTCCTGCGCCGCATCGGACAGGCCGATTTCATCCAGGTGGAGCGCCTTTCTTTGGAGCGGTTCTTCCATGTGCAATTCTTCGGAGAGGAACCGGTAGAGTACGCTGCTCTTTTCCCGGATCGTGGCTGCGGCATCCAGCGCCTGCAGGAACGGCGTCAGCAGCCCGTCGAGACGGGCTCTCGTATGCTCGAGTTTTCGGAGGCCTTCTTCTCCGAAAACGGCGGCGCCGTACACGAAAGGTTTGCTGAACCGATCGCCCCGGATGTGGTACTGAATCAGATAGTTTTCGAATTCTTCCGTATCGGCAAAATGCGCTTCTTCGGATCCGTCTTCCGGCTCCACCAGCCCGGTTTTCAGGAAATCCAGCACATCGCCGGAGAGCCGGTCATCGGCGGCCACATGCAGAAGAGAAGCAATGGCCCGGATGAGAGGGGTGTGGAGCACGGTCCGCTTTTCGTCCAAAAAGCAGGGGATGCCGTAGAGCGTAAACATCCTGCGCAGGATCGTTCCGCGTCCGGAGATGTCGTTGGTCAGGACAGCGATCTCTTCGGGCGCATACCCCTGTTCTTTGCAGAGCTTCAGGATCTCGGCTGCAATGGTCTGACTTTCCATGTACGGATTTCCGGCGCGAATGAGGGCAAAGGACACGTCGGTCTTGTCTTCCGGCGCAGGCAGTCCGGGCAATGCAAAGAGCTGTTTTTCAATCGATCGCAGGCGGTCCGGCCGGTCGGTGCGGAGAAAGCGATCCGGGATCTGCTCCCTATGATGGGGTACGCCCAGCGCCTCCGCTCGATCCAACAGCGCCTTTTGGGTCCGGTCGGCCGGTTCGAACAGCGCCGCGTCCGGGTCTTCGGGTGCGCTGCCGACCAGGATCACGCTCAGCCCGGCTGCCTGCAGCATCAGTTCACCCATAAAATCGATCTCGCGGGGCGTGTGGGAATAAAAGTCGTAGTACCAGATTTCCGAGGTGCGGATCATCTCCGATCCGGACACTTTCCTGCTCACTTCCGGCAACAGGTCTTCCGAGTCCATCCATTTGCCTTCCAATGCAGACTGGTACTCACGATAGATCCGCTGTATATCCGACAATTTTCCGCGCATGATGCCGGTCGGATCCGTTCGTTGGATGATTTCTCCGAGCGCCTCCGGATCCAGTCCGTTTTGTTTCATGCGGGCGATCAACGCACCGGTCATGGAGAGAAAATCCGGAGAATCGGCGATCTTTTGAAACGCTTCCAGTTCGGTGCCGGATCGACGGACGCAGGATCGCAGCAGGAGTGTTCTGCCCAGTGCATTGACCGTCACCCGGTTGGGTTTTCCGGTCTCGTGAAGGATTTGATGCCGAAGCCGGTTGCCCGACATGATCTGAAGGTCCAGAAATCCTTCTTTGCGCAGGTGGGAAAAGGCAGCTTCTTCCGCTTTCAAAGTATATTGAGCGGGTACGACAAGCAAAATGCGTTTCCCTTGGGATCCATTTTGCCGGATGATTTCGAGGCGTTCGTTGATTTGTTCGAACAGAAAAGCTTCTCTGTCCAGACAGTCTCTCCCGTAATAAATATGCAGCATCTGTCATACCTCCCGGCTTCATTATAACATGTCTTGAAAAAAACAGGGAGCAGGCTTGCCACGGGTTCGCGCGGGGCGCAGGACTTGACATCCTATCATGCCAGGCCCTATTATTGTAGTAAATCAGCACGCACCAAAAGGAGAGATGACATGGACTTGAAAAAAGAAATCGCTGCGCTGCAGCCTGAATTGATCGAACTGCGACGGGATTTCCACCGTCATCCGGAAATCGGGACTCGGGAGTTCCGTACAGCACAGGTCATCGAAGACTATCTGAAGGGGTTGGGACTGGATGTCAGACGATGCCTGGAGACCGGGGTGATCGGTGTCCTGAAGGGCGGAAAACCGGGAAAGACCCTGACGCTGCGCTCGGACATCGATGCGTTGCCCGTGGAAGAAATGACGGGACTGCCGTTCCGATCGGAAAATCCCGGCGTGATGCACGCCTGCGGTCACGACGGACACATGTCCGTGATGCTGATCGTGGCCAAGATCCTCACAGCGCACAGAGACGAGATTCCGGGAACCGTCGTATTTCTGTTCCAGACCAACGAAGAGGATGCCGGCGCAGAAGACATGATCCGGGCCGGCGCGCTGGAAAATCCCACCCCCGACGCCATTCTGGGGATGCACCTATGGTCTTATCTTCCCTCAGGCAGCATCGGAATCATTCCGGGGCCGATCATGGCCTCCAGCTATTACTTCAAACTGACGATCACCGGAAAGGGCGGCCACGGCGGCGCTCCCCACACCTGTATCAATCCGATCGATTGTGCGGTACACGTATGGGAGGCGTTTCAGGCGTTCCACACATTGGAGAACAACTCCCTGCACCCCACCACCGTCACCGTGGGCAAGTTTCAGGCCGGACAGTACAACATCGTGATTCCGGACACCTGTGTCATGGAGGGATCCGTGCGCTGTCTGCACAACGATGACGAAAAAGTCCGCAACCGCTTGCGCGAGATGATCGACGGCGTGTGCAAAACCTATCGCTGCACCTATGAACTGGAGTTCAAGTGCGGCAATACACTGCTGGACAACGACGAAAAGATGGCCGAGATGATCCGGGAGACCGGTGCCGAAGTGCTGGGGAAAGACAACGTCATCACAAAGGAAGTCGGCGTGATGATCGGAGAGGATTTTGCGGAATTTACCCGCAGAGTGCCCGGCGCCTTCTATTTCTTCGGTGTGGCCGACGAAAAGAAGGGGACGAACTTCGAGCATCATAATGCCCGGTTCAACATCGACGAAGATGTGCTGCCCGATGTTGTGGAAATGCAGGTTTCGCTGGCCAAGAAATATTTGGGATTCTAAGCGTAAGAAAACGGTTTCGGCTGCTGCTTTGCATCCGTCATTTCCTGATTTTGATCAGCAGCAGCCGGCCTTCTCCAACGGACACTTCGGCGGTTTTGCCCGGCAACACCTCGTTGCTGATCCCGTACTGGTATTCGCAGTCGATGGTGGCATTTTCCAAAGGATATTTGGCGTTGCGCACCGTGATCCCGCCGGCGGTTCCGCTGATGTTCACAAGGGAAAACCAGGCGAAGGAGTCCGGAATGAGCGCCGCACGGCGGGATACAACGGTCATTTCTCCATAATCGTCTGCGATCAGGGCTTGTTTGTCCAGGGCATCCAGCCACAGAAGGATGGAAACGTTCCCGAGCGTGTGATCCAGCCGCTGTCCGGTGACGCCGATCAGGAGGAATTCGTTCATTCCCCGGAAAAGGGCTTCGCGGACAGCGTAGACGGTGTCGGTATCGTCTTTTTCACAGGGCAGAACGATGGTTTCCACCGGCAGATCGGGTTTCGGATGTGAGTCAAAATCACCGATGATCAGTGTCGGCGGCGCACCCAGTGCCTCCTTGTGCAACAGGCCGCTGTCGCAATAGTAATACCGATCGTCCGACCTGAAATAACTGCGGACCAGGTCGTACTCCCTGATTTCGGCTCCTCCGATGATCACGCACCGACTCATATCGATCTCCTTGGAAGCGATACGCAGGTCACAGGGCGCTCTGTTTTTCGCATCTGCGGATAAACGCCCGGAAGATCTTTTGGTTGATGGGGCAGCTCCAGGTCATTTCCGGATGCCACTGGACCCCCAGTACAAATCGATCTCCGTTCTTTTCGATCGCTTCGATGACGCCGTCGGCAGTTGTCCCGGTCACGTCAAATCCCGGCGCTGCGTCTTTCACGGCCTGATGGTGGTAGGAATTGGTGAGCAGGCTGTCGCTGCCGATGATCTCTTCCAGTCCGGATCCTTTCTTGAGGAGTACCCGGTGGGCGAAAGAATCCCGCGAGGCGTTGAGCAGGACGTGATACCTCTCCTGAGACGTCAAGTCCTGATGGAGCGTGCCTCCGGCAGCCACGTTGAGGATCTGGCAACCCCGACAGATGCCCAGCAAGGGAACAGAGGAGTGATCCAGCAGGTGTTTCATCAAAAGATATTCCTGTTTGTCCCGTACCGGTTCAAGGTGTGCGGTACGATGGGACACGTCTTCCCCGTACAGGAAAGGCGCCACGTCATCTCCTCCGGTGATCAGGATGCCGTCGCAGTATTCGATCAGATCGAATAAGGTTTGGGTATCTTCCGTAAAAGGAAGCAGCATGGGGATGCCCCCCGCTTTTTCCACGGAATGGACGTAGTCGGTGGCGATCAGTGTCCAATGCTGTCCCGGAACGCCGATCCCCGTCGCGCTGCCCAGATCCTGTTGAGAATAATTGCAGGTGATGCCTATGAGCGGTTTCATGGAAAACTCCTTTCTGATGTGCTTTCCCGGCGATCGTATGCCGGGTTTCAAAGGAAGGACTGTGGGAAAAGTATAGCATAAACAGCGGAAATATGGTATGATCTGGCCATGAATCAAGAAGAGAAATCAAAAGAGAACCCATCGCGCACGAAACGGAAGGTCGCTGCGGCCTCCGTGGGTCTCTTGGCTGCTGTCGCCCTGGTGGTCGGCACGATGATCCCTTCGGCTACGGACGTGGTCTCTCCGGCCGGCATCATCGATCCGCCGGCGATCGTGCTTCAGCTGGACGATGTGGATAGCACGGAATCGGAGCAGTCCACTCCGGAAAACAGGAAAGCGTCCCGGTTGTCGGAACGGATCAAGGCATGGATCCTGGGCCTTCCCCAAGCGGTTCGTCTATTTCTGGTTCTTCCGTTCTGGGGCGCCGGGAATTTTCTTGCGACTGCGGCATCTGCCTTGTGGGCGGGGTTGTTTTCCCCTGCTTTGGCTTTTGTGGTGTCCTGGATTCTGGGCGCGGCGGTTTTGCTGGGCGCCTTCGGCCTGGGTGCGAAACTGCTGTTTCCGAACTTGCCCCTGAAGAAGATTTTTGCGCGAAAAAACTTGATCGCCTTGGGCGTTGCGGCTCTTCTTCTGGTGGCGGCCGATACGGTCCTGCCTTTTTACCTGCCCGAGTACAATGCGATCTCATTTGCTGTCAAAGCTGTCGTTTCCCTGGGCTTGATCGCCTTGCTGCTGATGCGGCTCAAAAAGAAGAATTCTTTTATTTTTTCTTGATATTCTCTATGGGCAATGGTAAAATACCTTTGCGTTTGAAATGAACAGGGGGGGTTAGCGCAGCTGGGAGCGCGTTTGACTGGCAGTCAAGAGGTCACGGGTTCGAGCCCCGTACTCTCCACCAAACGAAGGACCCGTTTCTTTTCGGAAACGGGTCCTTTTTTTTACACTCTCGAAGAGACGTTTTCTTTGACGTATGGTATGATAACAACAGGATAAGAGAGTAGGGGAACCCATGGAACCGAAGAAGAAAAAGAAGAGGATCAAGTTTTGGATACCGGTGCTGGCGCTTCTGCTGGGGGCAGGGGCGGCGGCATATGCTTATGCCGCAACGGCGGTTCGCGTGTGCGAACCGCCGGCCGTGGGCTTTGCGGGGCACACGGCAGCCCCTGCTCGAAGCACGTTCACCGAACCGGTCCTGGGCGGCCTTTTGGAGAAACGCATCGTGGAAAAATCGCCGTACCCTGTTACGGATCTGGGCATTCTCGGCGACAAACGTTTGGGTCTGGACGCCGGGCAATCCCCCTCTGCGGAATGGGTGATCCGCCTGAACGGCGAGGAAGTCTTCCGGGGTACGCCTGCGGACTACGAGGGCTTCGCCTTTTCGGAAAACGGGACCTATGATGCCACGCTTCTCATCGCCCTGCCGGCAGGGGAAGACCGGTCCGAAGCGGAATTCAGCTATGAATTTGCTTTTGAACTGGATGTGCAGCCCAAAGTCCTGTTTTCCTCGGACCGGGCGATCCAGGGCGACATTCTGTCCGTGTACGTGAACCTTGGATTTGAAACGGTGCTGCCGACGATCGAAACCGACTTGGGCCATGCAATTTTCCTGCCGCTCTCAGAGGAGGAATCTATCGCCTATGTGCCGGTGAACTATGCCCAGGAACCGGGCAAATGGGAAATCCGGGTCCGTTGGGACAATCGGATCCATACCCAGCATGTCATCGTGACCCGCCGAACCTACGGAAAGCAATACATGACCATTTCCCAGGAGACTGCCGACGCCACCATGAACAATCCGGAAGGGCCGGCAAACTGGGCGGAGCGGATCAAAGTGCTGTGGGAAACGTATGACGAGAAAAAATATTGGACCGAGACATTCCTGCAGCCCTGCGAAGGGCCGATCAGTACGGCGTTCGGATTGTACCGCTATACAAACGACAACCCGGTTCCGAGTCGACACACCGGGATCGACATCGCCGTGCCTGCCGGCACGCCGGTGCTGGCATCCAACAGCGGAAGAGTCGTGCGGGCGGAAGAAATCATTTACACGGGAAACACCGTGGTCATCGAACACGGCGGCGGCTTGAAGACGTACTACTATCATATGGATTCAACAGAAGTGAAGGAAGGTCAGATCGTCGAGAGGGGTGCATTGATCGGAACGGTGGGAAGCACGGGGTATTCCACGGGCGCACACCTGCACTTCGAAGTCAAGATGGGTCGATCCAGCCTGAGTCCCTGGGAATTGTTCGACGGCGGCAGCGAAGTCTATTTTACGGGCAGCGGGCTCAACTGAGATATCCCAGGTGTTCCAGCAGGATCTTTCCTCCGATGAGGATCAGAATGATCCCACCGGTCAGCTCCGCCCCGAATTTGTATCGGATGCCCAGCCGACCTCCCGCCGAAAATCCGACGTAGGAGAAACCGAAGGTGACAGCACCGATCAGTAGAACGGCACGAAGGATCCGGGTTCCCGGAAGGAGCGCAAAGGTGATCCCTGCCGCCAGGGCATCGATGCTGGTGGCGACGGCAAGGACCAGCACTTCTTTGAGCCGGAGCGGATCATTGCTGCAGGCTGCGGGCCCTGCCGGATCCAGCGCTTCCCGAATCATCCGACCGCCGATCAGTGCCAGCAGGGCGAAAGCGATCCAGTGGTCCACAGCGGCGATGGATTCCTCGAATCGCAGGCCGGCATACCAGCCGGCCAGCGGCATAAGTGCCTGGAATCCTCCGAAAAACACAGCGATGATCAGCGCATCCTTTCGGCGGATCTGTTTCATGCTCAATCCTTTGCACACCGAAGCGGCAAAGGCGTCCATGGACAGAGCGACGGCAATCAAAATCAGTTCGGCAGTCCCCATACAATGATCTCCATTCTTCAAATACACACAGTTTGACGAAAAAAAAATGCGCTGTCAAGCCTCTTTTCATGAAGGATCGGACCTCTGCAGGATCGAAAGGATCATCATGCGACAGAGAATTCCGGTCGGGATGCGGGAAATCAGGAAAGAAAGAGTACGGGAGAAAGCAGTGGGTGTATTTTTACAGAGGATAACGGCACGGATGTCTTGCAATCCTCCGGCGCGCAAACAGGCCGGCGCCGACCGGCGGTTGCCGGGGCCTGTTGTTTTGCTGTTGTTTTCTGTTTTATCGTTCGCCGCGTCGCTGCTGTCCGGTTGCCGGGATCAGATGGGAGCGGCCGCCCGGGCGGCAGGCCGGGCATCGGGCAGTATCTCTTACGAAAGCACGGCCATTGTATTCAGCCTTTTTTGGGTGGTTGTCTCTGCGACCTTGCTCTTGTTCCTTCTCCGAAAGCAGGTCCGTCTGAGGAAAGGGGCTCAAGCGGACGTGGAGACGCTGAAGGTGCAGGAAGAATTGTACAAGCTGGCCCTTGCGCACGGCCGGCGACACGTACTCCGGCTGGATATCAAGAACCACATCCTCCGGGCGGAGGACTCGGATTTTTTCAACGCAGCCGCAGGGACCGTCTGGGAGGATCTTCCCGAATCTCTGTTGGAAAGCGACATGATCGCCCCGGAAAGCAAAGGGCAGATCCGGCGGTTGTACCAGGACATTCTGGATGGACAGGGTGACGGAGAGATGATCCTGATGGCCAGAAGCAACGACGGACGCTATACGCCCCACCATGTCAAGTACACCACTCTGTTTGATGAAGAGAATGTGCCTTCCTTTGCCATCCTCACATACGAAGATGTGTCCGCAGTCCGCGACAAGGAACTGGCATACAAGAGATGGCGCAGCATGCTGGACAAGATGCCCTCTCGGAAATATCGGTTGATCGAACACAATTTATCCCGGAACACGGTGGACAACGCCGAGGGCGAACTCTTTGACGCCGGCCGTGTAAAATACATGATGGAATATAATGAGAAAATGGATCATTTCGTCAAAGAGTTAGTCCACCCCGAAGACGCGGCGCTCTTCGTTCCGATCATGGACCGGGAGCAGCTCCTTCGGGATTATGATAATGAAAAGCGCACGATGGAGCTTGACTTCCGCCTTCTGGAAAAGGGACACGATCCTCGCTGGGTCAGGCTGTCCATGCAGATGATCGAGTATCCGGACACGACGGATATCAAATGCTATAAAATGTACGAAGACATCGATGCCCAAAAGCGAAAGGAATTGGCCTTGAAGCTCGGTTCCGAGCAGGATTCTCTCACCCGGGTCTACAACCGCGGCACGTTCGAAGAGACAGTGAATCGGATGCTGGAGAGCAAACAAGAGGATGCGATGTACGCGTTGATCCTCATCGATGTGGATGATCTGAAAAGCATCAACGATCGCTTCGGCCATGCTGCGGGAGACAACAGTCTGATCATGATCGCCGACATTCTGCGGACGGTGTTCCGGCAGGACGATGTGATCGGCAGACTGGGCGGCGATGAGTTTGCGGTCCTGATGCAGGATGTGCCCGGAGACCACGTGGTGAGCCGACGGATTCGTCAGGTGAATACAGCACTCCGGAATGCAGGAGACGGGACCGGGATAGCGACCTGCAGCATGGGCGTTTCCATGCACCCCAAAGACGGGATGACATTCGCGCAGTTGTACCGAAGAGCGGACCAGGCCCTGTATCGGGCGAAAAAATTCGGGAAGGGGGACTTCTTCTTCTTCTCCGACCACGATGAACGGCAGGAGGACTTATCCGTCGATTCCCCCGGGGATGCAGAGAACCGGCAGGTAACCTTTGACCGATGCTACCTGTTTCGCAACGAAGACGAATGGCGGTATCGCGGGATTTTGGAGAGCACGCGCACCATCGTGATCGAGTTTGATGTCGACCGATATGAGTATGTGTATGATATCAATGTATCCCGGTATCTGGCAGGAACCTACGACAGCCGTCCCCTGGGACAAATTTTTTCGCAAGACCGGGTGGCCGACGCGACGACGCGGAAACGGATCCAGGCGATGATCGAGCATGTGGCTGCGGGAAGCGACCCTGCAATCACAACCAGAGAGGTGCTTCTCCGAACCAGAGACGGGGATAAGCGATGGTTTCGGATGCGCGTCGTCAAGATGGACGACATCTATATGAAAACACGAAAAGTACTGATCGTTCTGAACGACGCCCACGAAGAAATACTGATCCTGGAACAGCTTCGGAGACTGGCCGATTACGACGACCTGACCGACCTTCACAACAAATCTGCTTTTCTTCGTTTGGCCAGAGAAAGAATCCACCGGGCAGAGGCGGGAACCTATGCTGTCGTTGCACTGGATGTAGACTGCTTTCGGAATGTGAACGAACTCTTCGGATTTGAAGGCGGCAACCGATTGCTCCGACACATTGCCCAAGTGCTGCAGGAACTGGCCGGCAGCGACTGTATTCCGGCCCGGTTAAGCGGCGATCGGTTTGTGCTTCTGACGCTCAACGACCGGGAGTCGATCAGAAAACATCTGATTCCGGAGTGCCTCCGCAGGATCGACGAGTACAGACCGAAAATGGACGTGGTGATCAATTTCGGCATTTATGAGGCCGTGGACAGAGAAATGGATGTGATCACCATGATCGACCATGCCCAGGCAGCCGAAGACAAGGTGAAAGGCGGCTACACGAGTCGCTATGCTTTTTACGACGGTCATTTGCGGCGAAAGGAACAGAAGGAGCGGGAGATCGTGAGCCGAATGCGGCAGGCGCTGGAGGACGAAGAATTTGCGGTTTATCTGCAGCCCCAGTACGAGCATCCTTCCGGTCGCCTGAGAGGGGCGGAAGCGCTGGTTCGTTGGAATCATCCGGCAAGGGGTCTGATCATGCCCCGGGAATTCGTTCCGCTGTTCGAAGAGAACGGGTTTATTGCGGAGCTGGACCGTTACGTCTGGGCAAAGGCCTGCAAATTACTGCACAGGTGGAAAGACATGGGGCTTGCAACGGTGCCCGTTTCGGTTAATTTTTCCAGAGTCGATCTCTTCGATCCCCAGCTCAGAGAAACGCTGCTGCGGATCATGAGAAAAGAAAAAGTCCGGCCGGACATGCTGGGCATCGAAGTGACGGAAAGTGCTTTTATCGAAGATTCCGCCCACATAAGCGAGATCCTTCAAAAAATGCGCCGTGCGGGGTTCACGCTCTTTATGGACGATTTCGGCACGGGGTATTCTTCGCTGAACATCCTGAAGGATATCCCGGTGGATGTGTTGAAGCTGGACATGCGGTTTTTGTCTCTCCCGCGTAAAAATAACGATAAAGCGCGCAGCATCCTGCGCTCGGTGATCCGAATGAGCGGCGATCTGTCGGTGTCCGTCATCGCGGAAGGCGTGGAAACGAAAGAACAGGCCGATGAGCTGGCAGAGATGGGCTGCCATGTCGTCCAGGGATATTGGTATTCGCCTCCGATCCCGGCAGATGAATATGAAGTGCTGCTGATCGAAATGAATCGGAAAGGAAACCTGTAAAGCGTGGATACGTTTCGCATCAAAGGCTTTCAAGCGCTGACCCTGCTGGATTATCCGGGGCAGCTGGCCGCAACGGTGTTTACGGAGGGGTGCAATTTTCGGTGCCCCTTCTGTCATAATGCGTCCCTGGTGACCGGTGACGGCTTCGGTGCGTACTATGAGCCGGAGCAGGTGTTGGCACATCTGAAAAAGAGAGAGGGAAAACTGACCGGTCTTTGTGTGAGCGGAGGCGAACCTCTGCTGCAGCCGGGACTTCAAGCGTTTTTGAGTCAGGTCAAGGCACTGGGGTATCTGGTGAAGCTGGATACGAACGGCTCTTTTCCCGACGGGCTGGAGCTGCTGCTCCGGAAAGGCTTGGTGGACAGCGTTGCGATGGACGTGAAGAATGCGCCGTCCCGCTATGCCGAAACGGCCGGTCTTCCTCCGGAAGCGGAGGAAGACATCCTGCGCCGGGTAACGGCCAGTATTCGTGTACTCCGGGACTCCGGCGCGGATGTGGAATTCCGTACTACGCTGGTCCGGGAATTCCACCGGCCGGAAGATATCCTGGCCCTGAGCCGCTGGCTGACCGGATCGGAACCCTACTTTTTGCAGACTTTCGTGGATTCCGGAGATGTGATCGCAGAAGGACTCACAGCGTATTCGGCAGAGGAAATGGAAAAATTCTGTCGGTCGATGCTGCCTTTCCTGCCCAAAGCTGCGCTGCGGGGGGTGTAAAAAGCAAGCATCTGCGGCAGATCCTGTCATATACCTCAGTTAGTGGTGTGTTAAAAAATAAACCACTAGATATTGGGACAGGCGGTTGACACCTATCCTCCGATTGACTACAATAAAAGTACGCACCTCGCGTATTTTTTCATGAGGTGCGAATGAATTCCCCAAGGAGCAAAAAATGTATCAGGTAGTAAAAAGAGACGGCAAAATTGTGGATTTCCAGCTCGAAAAGATCGCTTCGGCCATCCTGATGGCCTTCGAGGCCCAGGAGAAGCAATTTCATCCGTCCGTGATCGACTTCCTGGCACTCAAGGTGACAGCGGACTTCGAAGCGAAGATCCGGGATTCCCTCATTGCGGTCGAAGACATCCAGGACAGCGTGGAAGCAGTACTGGTCCAGGCGGGGTATGCGGATGTGGCCAAAGCGTATATTCTGTATCGCCGACAACGGGAAAAACTCAGAAACCTGCAATCCACGATCCTGGATTACAAGGAGATCGTGGACAGCTATGTGAAAGTCACGGACTGGCGGGTGAAGGAGAATTCCACGGTCACCTACTCCGTCGGCGGACTTATCCTGTCCAATTCCGGCGCTGTGACGGCCAACTACTGGTTGTCGGAGATCTACGACGATGAGATCGCCAACGCCCATAAAAATGCGGATATGCACATCCACGACCTGTCCATGCTCACCGGCTACTGCGCCGGCTGGTCGCTGAAACAGCTCATCCAGGATGGACTGGGCGGCGTTCAGGGCAAGATCAGTTCCGCTCCCGCAAGCCACTTGGCCACCCTGTGCAATCAGATGGTCAATTTCCTGGGAATCATGCAGAACGAATGGGCCGGCGCCCAGGCATTCTCTTCCTTCGACACCTATCTTGCGCCTTTCGTCAAGACAGATGCCCTGGACTACGAACAGGTGAAGAAGTGCATCGAATCCTTCATCTACGGCGTCAACACCCCCAGCCGCTGGGGCACCCAGGCGCCCTTTTCCAACATCACGCTGGATTGGACCGTTCCCCGGGATCTGATGGATGAACCCGCCATTGTCGGCGGCCGGGAACGAGACTTCACCTATGGCGACTGCAAGGCCGAAATGGACCTGATCAACAAAGCTTTTATCGAGATCATGATCGAGGGCGATGTCCACGGCAGAGGCTTCCAATATCCCATTCCCACCTATTCGATCACCAAAGATTTCGACTGGTCGGAGACGGAAAACAATCGGTTGCTCTTCGAGATGACGGCCAAGTACGGAACGCCCTATTTTTCCAATTATATCAACAGCGATATGGAACCCTCGGACGTACGCAGCATGTGCTGCCGCCTGCGGCTGGATCTGCGGGAACTGCGGAAGAAGTCCGGCGGATTCTTCGGCAGCGGCGAGAGTACGGGCAGCGTGGGCGTCGTGACGATCAACATGCCCAGGATCGCCTATCTGGCAAGAAATGAGGAAGATTTTTACCGCCGTCTGGACAAGATGATGGATCTGGCCGCCCGTTCGCTGAGCATCAAGCGCAAGATTATCACCAAGCTGCTGGACGAGGGTCTTTATCCCTATACAAAGCGTTACCTGGGCACCTTTGCCAACCACTTTTCCACCATCGGACTGATCGGCATGAACGAAGCGGGCCTGAACGCGAAGTGGCTCCGAGCCGACATGACCTGCCCCGAGACCCAGGCTTTCACCGCAGACGTCCTGAACCATATGCGGGATCGGTTGTCGGATTACCAGGAGCAGTACGGAGATCTGTACAATCTGGAAGCCACCCCGGCGGAATCCACCACGTATCGCCTGGCCAAGCACGATGTAAAGCGCTACCCCGACATCATCACCGCCTCCGACAAGGGTGCGCCCTATTATACGAACAGCTCTCACCTGCCCGTGGGCTTTACCGAGGATATCTTCTCGGCATTGGATATCCAGGATCATCTTCAGACGCTGTATACGTCCGGGACCGTGTTCCACGCATTCCTGGGCGAAAAGCTCCCTGACTGGAAAGCGGCCGCCACGCTGGTCCGCACGATAGCCGAAAGCTACAAACTTCCGTATTATACGATTTCCCCGACGTATTCGATCTGCAAGAAACACGGATATCTGAACGGGGAGCAGCGCACCTGTCCCGAATGCGGCGGCCCCACGGAAGTGTACAGCCGCATTACCGGATACTACCGTCCCGTGCAAAACTGGAACGACGGAAAAGCCCAGGAGTACCTGGATCGGAAAGTCTACGATCTTTGCTCTGCGGTGGCGGGCCCCGAAAAAAGAGACAGGGGATCGCTGCCGGAAACACCGAAAAACAAGACCTTGCTCTTTACCACGAAAACCTGTCCCAACTGCAGCACCGCCAAGGCGCTGCTGCAGCGGGCCGGACTGCCTTTCGAGGTCATCCTGGCCGAAGAAAACCGGGAATTGGCCAAAGCCTACGGCATCTTCAAGGCGCCTACGGCTGTGGTGATCGAGGGTCAAAACAGGCACAAGTACATCGGTGTTTCGGAGATACAGGACTATACGCAAAACGTTTACGCATAACCAAGAGGCGGGCGGCGGCAGCCGCCCGCCTGTTCTTGCAGGAGGGAACCATGGAAAAGTCCAACGTATATTTTACCGATCTTCACACGGAGCTGGATGACGGTCTTCTGGTCAAATTCAAGCGCCTGATCCGGACAGCGGGGATCGAAAACATCGATTTTCATAATCAGTTCACCGCCGTTAAGATCCACTTCGGCGAGCCGGGCAACCTGGCGTTTCTGCGGCCCAACTGGTCCAGAGTCGTCTGCGATCTGGTCCGGGAAAAGGGCGGAAAACCTTTCCTGACAGACTGCAATACGCTCTATGTGGGGGGGCGCAAAAACGCGCTGGATCATCTGGATTCGGCCTATGCCAACGGCTATACACCGTTCTCTACCGGTTGTCAGCTGATCATCGCAGACGGACTCAAAGGCCTGTCCGAAACCCTGGTTCCGGTGGCGGGCGGAGAATACGTAAAAGAAGCCAAGATCGGCAGCGCCATCATGGATGCGGATGTGATCATCTCTCTGACGCATTTCAAAGGCCATGAAGCGACCGGATTCGGCGGCGCCATCAAAAACCTGGGAATGGGCTGCGGATCCCATTCGGGGAAAATGGAGATGCACAGCCAGGGGACGCCCAGAGTCAAGGAGGAGAAGTGCATCGGCTGCGGCCTTTGTGCCCGGAACTGCGCCCACGATGGCGTGCGGGTGATCGACGGGATCGCCGTGATCCAGGAGGACAATTGTGTGGGCTGCGGACGCTGCATCGGCGTATGTCCCACCGGCGCCATGGCCTCCAAGTGGAACGAATCCAACGATATCCTGAACCGGAAAATGGCCGAGTATGCCTGGGCCGTTCTGAAGGATCGACCGGCTTTCCATATCAGCCTGGTGATCGATGTGTCCCCCAACTGCGATTGCGGCGCGGAAAACGATATCCCCATCGTACCCAACGTGGGCATGTTCGCTTCTTTTGATCCCATCGCTTTGGACCAGGCCTGTGCCGATGCGGTGAACGCCCAGAAAGCCCTGCCCGGAAGCCAGCTTCATCACGCAGCGCACCGTCACAAGGATCACTTCACGGCTGTCCATCCGGATACGAACTGGGAATCCTGTCTGGAACACGGGGAAAAGCTGGGCATGGGACAGCGGGCTTATGCATTGATCACCGTAAAATAAACAGCGGAATACGAGGAAAAGAAAAGAAGCCGGAACGGACCCGTTCCGGCTTCTTCGTGCCTGTCAGTATCGGAGGACCTGTTCGTCGATCTCGGCCAATCCGTTTCCCTTGATATAATACAAGCCGTCATCGGAATTTCGGACCACTTCCAGCTTGATCGTCACCGGTTCGCGGTAGCCCGGCGTTTCCATTTTCTCTCGGATCCGTTCGATCAACCCTTCGACGTATTGCTGTTCGTATTCGTCGGATGTGATCCCATAGGAAGACGCAGACTTCATCTCAAACGCAAAGCTCTCCAGATCTTCTTTCACGACCCGGTCGATGACATCCAGCGGCTCTACGATCACATCTACGATATAATCATCTTCCAGGGGAACGGAAGGCAGCACTTCGTAGCGGGACAATCGATAAAGATCCCGGTACAGCGCTGTCAAATCTGTTTTGGCCGACTCCGACAATTCGTCGATACCGAAGTAATAAGCAAAATAGTTGACTTCCGTGTCCAGTCCGGCAAGGTATTCCGCCTCCAGTTCGGCGGGATCTTCGGTATCGGTGACGGTCAGAAACTCTTCTGTATATTCACCCTGATACAGAGTATCCAATATGCCCTGCACGTATATTTGGGCAAAGTCCGGCGGCGCTTCCTGTTCACCGCAGCCGCCCAGAGCAGGGATCGCAAGAAGCAGTATGACGAAAAGGAAGGATAGCGTTTTTTTCATGGGCGTTCCTTTCTGTCCGGCTCTTCCAGGATCCGCAGGATGTCCCCGAAAACGCCGTAGCCGGTCTGCAGCGGCGTACCGTCGTGTTCGATCATCGTCAGTTTGCCCATGTAGTCGGTCACGATCGAATAGACCGACGAAGCGCCGTCCACAGTGGCGTAGACGTGATCGGTGGGGATCTCGGTGGGCAGGACCGAGGCCGTTACC
>Ga0116152_10000823_pt1 | contig 25598 bp, 20 predicted proteins | sample AD_UKC119_MetaG_FD_89894 | JGI IMG/M metagenome (GOLD analysis project Ga0116152, IMG submission 89894) | Active sludge microbial communities of municipal wastewater-treating anaerobic digesters from Hong Kong - AD_UKC119_MetaG | ecosystem: Engineered > Bioreactor > Anaerobic > Digestate...
CGTGTTCTCGGGGGTCGGCAAGACCCCGGCGGAAATGCGGCAGGCGCTGGAGGGCGGCATCCGCCAGTTCAATGTCGAAAGCGAGCCCGAGCTCGAGGCGCTCTCGGCCGTTGCCAGCGCGCTGGGGCTTGAGGCGCCGATCACGCTGCGGGTCAATCCCGACGTGGACGCCGGCACCCACGAAAAGATCGCGACCGGGCGCAAGGAAGACAAGTTCGGCGTGCCGATCAGCCGCGCGCGCGCGATCTACGCCCGGGCCGCCGGCCTGCCGGGGATCCGGGTGGTCGGGATCGACATGCATATCGGAAGCCAGTTGACCGACCTCGCCCCGTTCGAGGCCGCCTATCGCAAGATGGCGGACCTGACGCGCGCGCTCAGGGCCGACGGCCACACCATCGACCGGCTGGACCTGGGCGGCGGTCTGGGCATTCCCTATACCCGTGGCAACGAGGCGCCGCCCCTGCCGACCGATTACGGCGCGATGGTCAAGCGCGTGCTGGGCGACCTGGGCTGCGAGATCGAGATCGAGCCCGGGCGCCTGATCTCGGGGAACGCCGGGATCCTGGTGGCGCAGGTCATCTACCGCAAGAAGGCCGAGGACCGCGAGTTCCTGATCCTGGACGCGGCGATGAATGACCTGGTGCGCCCGGCCATGTATGGCGCCCACCACGACATCCTGCCGGTGCTCGAATCGCCGCCGGGCGCGCCGCTGGTGCCGGTCGATATCGTCGGGCCGGTCTGCGAATCCGGTGACACCTTTGCCAGGCAGCGCGCGATGCCGCTGGTGCAGGCGGGCGAACTGGTCGCCTTCCGCTCGGCGGGGGCCTATGGGGCGGTCATGGCGTCCGAATACAACGCCCGCCCCCTGGTGCCCGAGGTGCTGGTCTCGGGCGATCATTTCGCCGTTATCCGGCCCCGCCCCAGCTATGAGGCGATGATCGCCCGCGATACGATACCGGCCTGGCTGTAAGCCCGGCCCGCCTGCGAGAGGTCTTCATGGCGCCAACCGATCCGCTCGTTCCCGCTGCTCGCGCGATTGCCCTCACGCGCGCGGCGATGGTGGTCGAACGGGTGCTGCGGGCGCTGTGGCTGGCCGGGTCGCTGGCGTTGATCGCCGGGACAGCCTGGGCCTTTGACCTGCACACCCGCATGCCGGGCGATCTGGCGATCTGGGCCGCCGGGGCGCTGGTCGTGGCGATCGCGGTGGCGCTGGCGCTGGGCCTGTGGCGGTTCCGCTGGCCGAACCGGGCCGAGGCCGTCACGCGGCTGGACCGGACGTTGCCGGGGCGCCCTCTGGCCGCGCTGGCCGACCGGCAGGCGATCAACGCGGGCGATCCGGCCTCGGCCGCGCTGTGGGCCGCCCACCGCCAGAGGATGCAGCAGGCCGCCGCGCGCGCCCGTCCGGTGCGCCCCCGGCCCGACCTGGTGCATCGCGATCCCTACGGCCTCAGGCTGATGGCGCTGACGGCGGGGCTGATGGCGCTGCTCTTTGCCGCGCCGGGCGGGCAGGGGCCGCTGGCCGGACTGCCGGGCAGCGCGGGCGCCGTGGTCGGCCCGAGCTGGGAGGGCTGGATCGTGCCCCCCGCCTATACCGGCCGGCCGGGCCTGTATCTGAACGAGATCGACCGCGACGCGTTCGAGGTGCCGCAGGGCAGCCGCGTGGTGCTGCGCTTCTATGGTCGCGTCGGCGCGTTGACGCTGGACCAGTCGCTCGATGCGGGCGTGACGGCCGACGAAACCGGGCAGGCGCTGGAATTCGACGCGCGCCATTCGGGGCGGCTGGCCATCGACGGCCCCGGCGGACGGACGTGGGAGGTGACGGTCGCGCCCGATTCCGTGCCGGCGATCCAGCCCTCGGGGCCCGTCACCCGGGCGCGCGGCGGGGTGATGGAGCAGGGCTTCACCGCCTCGGACGATTTCGGCGTGACCGCCGGTCAGGCGGACATAACGCTGGACCTGGCCGCCGTGGACCGCCGTTTCGGCCTGTCGCGCGACCCCGAGCCGCGCGCGCCGCTGCACCTGGCCCTGCCGTTGCCGATGACGGGCGCCCGCACGCAGGTCAGCGACACCCTGCGCGAGGACCTCTCGCTGCACCCCTGGGCCAATCTGCCAGTGCGCATCGCGCTCAGCGCGACCGATGCCGCCGGGCAGACGGGCACCAGCGCCGCGCAATCGGTGATCCTGCCGGGCCGGCGCTTTTTCGAACCGGCGGCCAAGGCCCTGGCCGAGATCCGCCGCGATCTGCTGTGGACCACAGCCAACGCCCGCGACGCGGCGCAACTGCTGCGCGGGATGCTGCACCGGCCCGAGGGGGCGTTCCGCTTCGACGGGGCGCCGGTGCTGATCCGGGGGGCCGTGGACTTCCTCGAAACGCGGCTGGATGCCGGGACCTTCACCCCCGAGGCGCGCGACGACCTGGCGCAACAGCTCTGGGACCTGGCGCTGCTGATCGACGAGGGCGAACTGGCCAATGCCCGTGAACGCCTGCAACGCGCCCGCGATCGGCTGGACGAGGCGATGCGCAATGGCGCCGACCCCAGCGAAATCGCAGGGTTGATGGACGAATTGCGCGAAGCGACCGACGATTACATGCGGATGCTGGCCGAACAGGCCCCGCCCGAGGATCAGAGCGGCGACCAGCGCGACCAGGGCGATCCGCAGGGCCAGACGATCACGCAAAGCCAGATCCAGCAGATGATGGACGCGATCCAGCAGATGATGGAAGAGGGCCGCATGGACGAGGCCGCGCAGGCCATGGCCGAACTGAACGCGCTGCTCGACAATCTTCAGATGCAACGCGGCCAGGGCGGTGAGCCGATGCCGGGCGATCAGGCGATGCAGGGGTTGGGCGACACGCTGGGCGACCAGCAGGGTCTGGCCGACGAGACCTTCCAGCAATTGCAGGACCAGTTCGGTCCCGAGGGGCAGGACCCCGGGCAACAGGGTGAGCCGGGCAAGGGCGACTCGCAGGCGATGCAGGATCTGGCCGACCGCCAGCGCCAGCTGCGCGAGGATCTGCACCAGCAGCAACTGGGCGAATTGCCCGGCGAAGGGACCGAGGAAGGCAACGCCGGTCTCGATGCGCTGGAGCAGGCCGACCGCGCCATGGACGAGGCCGCGCAGGCGCTCGAGCAGGGGGACCTGCGCGGCGCGCTGGAACGCCAGGCGCAGGCGCTGGACGCGCTGCGCGAGGGGCTGCGGTCGTTCCGAGATGCCCAGCTTGCGGACCGGCGGGAACGGCAGGGCGTGGACGGGCAGACGCAGCAGCAGGCGCAGGGGCAGGGCGCGGGGCGCGACCCCTTGGGCCGCGACCTGGGCAGCAGCCCGCAGGGCGGCGAGTTCGGATCGGTCCTGCCCGGCACCGACCCCCGCGAACGCGCGCGCGAGTTGATGGACGAGATCCGCCGCCGGCAAGCCGAGCGCGAACGCCCCGAGGACGAGCGCGACTACCTGAACCGGCTGATCGAGCAGTTCTGAAACCGCACCCGCGTTCAGGCGGTGGAGCGGCGCGGCACCAGGTCGGGTTCGGGGGCAAGCACGCTGTCGGCCGCACCGCTGTCGAGCTGCGTCAGCAGCAGTCCGACCGCCAGATCCGCCAGCGTGTCCAGGTGCAGGTCCAGCGCCGTCAGCGGCGGATCGGCCAGCCGCGCGCGCAGCCCGTTGTAACGGGTCGCCAGCCGCAGGTCCTGCGGCACCCGGCGGCGCAGCGCGGCGGCGGCCCGCGTCGCGCCGGTGGCAAAGGCATCGACCGGCACGAACAGCGCATCCAGATCGGGCTCATGCTGCAACAGGCGCACGATGGCGGCCTCGGCAAGGTCCTCGCCCCCGGCCTCGTCCAGTTGGATCTGCACGGCGCGCAGCCCGCGCGCCTGGCAGAACGCGGCGTGCACGGCCTCGCTTTCCAGATACGACCAGCGCCGCTGCGCGCCGGTCACCAGCCCGATCCGTCGCGCGCCCTGTGCCGCCAGATGGTCCAGCACCCGCTGCGCCCCCACGGCCGAGCGCAGATCGACGCAGGGCAGGTCGGGTTGCCCGGGCGCCCGGCCGATCGCCACCACCGGCACCCCGTCGGTCAGGAATTGCGCCAGCAACGGGTCGCCATCGCGCGGTTCGACCAGGATCGCGCCATCGGGCACCACGGCGTCGAACCGGGCGCCCTCGGCCAGGGGGGGCACCAGGCACAGCGCCATGTTGCGGGTCAGCGAGGCGACGGCGGCGCTGGCCGCGATCTCCATCAGGAAACCCAGCCGCGACGGTCCGGCGGCAACCGCAAAGGGCATCGACGACGCCAGCGCGATGATCCCCGTGCGGCCGGTCCTGAGGTGCTGCGCGGCGCGGTTCGGGCGATAGCCGATCTCCTCGGCTATGGCGAAAATGCGTTTGCGCGTTTCGGGATCGACGTGGCGCCGTTCGCTGTAGGCATGGGACACGGTGGTCTTGGACACACCGGCCACCCGTGCCAGGTCGCTGATCGTGGGTTTGCGCATCGCGGCGGTTTCCGTCCTTTTGGGGGTCCGGTCTAGCAAAACGGTTTGCAAGAGGCAATTTCCATGCTATCGATCCGAGTCATGCAAACCGATTTGCGCAAATCGGTTTGCGATCCAGATCCCCGGGTCGACACACCGCCGACCGGGTCCCCAACCCACCAAGCCCCGCCAAGAGGGCCCTCAACATGGAGAGACGATCATGACACCGACCGAAACGCGCGATCCGACGGACGAGGTTCCGCCCCCGCGCAACCTCATCCTGTTCGGCCTGCAACATGTGCTGGTCATGGCGGCGTCGCCGATCACGGCCGTGTTCCTGGTCGCCGGGGCGCTGCATTTCGACGACGCGCTGACCGCCGCCCTCATCAGCGCGACCTTTCTGGTCTGCGGATTGGGCACTTTGCTGCAAAGCTTCGGCCCGGCGGGCTTTGGCGCGCGGCTGCCCTTCATCATGGTGCCCGGCGGCGCGCCCATCGCGATCTTCGTCGCCATCGCCACGACGGTCGATGTGCAGACCGCTGTCGGCGCGGTCATCATGACGGCGGTGTTCTACTTTCTGGCGCTGCCCGTGTTCCGCCGCCTGCTGGTGTTCTTTCCGCCGATCGTCGTGGGCACGATGCTGCTGCTGGTGTCGGTCAATCTGGTGCGGATCTATGGCGGCACCATCACCGGCCGTCCGGGAACCGACGGCTTCGCCAACCCCACCAACATCGGCCTGGCGCTGGCAACGATTGCGCTGACGGTGGTGTTTGCCCGGTTCCTCAAGGGCATGTGGCAACGCCTGGCGGTGATGCTGGGGCTGGTTGCGGGCACGCTGATCGCCTTTGTGCTGGGCGCGGCGCATCTGCCGACGCTGTTCGACGGGCCGTTGGTCGCGGTGCCGCAACTGCTGCCCTTCGGGATGCCGCGCTTCGACCTGCTTGCGGCGCTGCCGCTCATCATCTTCTCGGTGATCTCGATGGCCGAGGCGACGGGCCAGACCCTGGCAACGGTCGAGATCGTCGGCCGCAAGGGGGATGCCCAGGCGATCGTGCCGGCGACGATCCGGGGGGATGCGGTGGCGTCGCTGGTCGGCGGGCTGTTCGGAACGTCGCTCATCATCACCTCGGGCGAGAATATCGGCATCGTCCGCGCCACCGGGGTCAAGTCGCGCTTCGTTACCGCCGCGGCGGGGGGCATCCTGGTGCTGATCGCGCTGTTCGCGCCGATCTCGCGGCTGGCCTCGGCGCTGCCCGGTCCGGTGGTGGGCGGCACGGCGGTGATCGTCTTCGCGATCATCGGGGTGATTGGCATCGACCTGTTGCGCCGCGTGGACCTGCGCGCCCATGGCCACATGATCACGCTGGCCTCGGCGCTGGCGATGGGTCTGCTGCCGATCCTGGTGCCGGGTGTCTACAGCGAATTCCCGCGCTGGGCCCAGATGATCCTGGGCAACGGCCTGGCGATGGGCACCATCACCGCGGCGGTGGTCAACGCGCTGTTCATGAACGCGGTCGAACCCGACGTCGGGGACGACATCGTCGCCGCCGAACTGGAGGCGAACCAATGACCGATCTGCGCGCGACACTGGCCGGCGGGGGCGATCTGCTGCTGCTGCCCGGGCGGGTTCTGATCGACGGTCGCGTGCAGACCGGGCAGGGCGTGCTGGTGCGTGCCGGCCGCTTTGCCGGGATCGACGATGCCGGGGCGCTTTGCGCCCGGCATCCCCGGCTCGATCCGGTGCCACTGCCGGACCATCTGCTGATGCCGGGGTTCATCGACACCCACACGCATCTGACGCAGTCGCTGGGCAAGTCGCTGGTGTTCGGCGAACCGAGCGAGATCTTCCGCCGCATCTGGGTCCCGCTCGAGGCCAGCCTGACCCCGCGGCTGGTCTATCTGTCGGCCAAGCTGGCGGCGCTGGAATGCCTGCGCGGCGGGTTCACGACGGCGGTCGATGCGGGCACCCGCAGCGCGGGCTGTATCGACGCGCTGGTCGCCGCCGCGCACGAAACGGGCCTGCGCACCGTTCTGGGGCTGATCTGCAACGATCTGGGGGGCGCGGCGGACATCCCGTCCTCCGAGGCCATCCTTGACCGGGCCGAGGCGCATTTGTCCGCCTTCGAAGGCGACGCGCTGATCCACCCCTCGCTGGCGATCTCGATCCCCGAGGCCGCCAGCGACGCCATGCTGATCCGTGTGTCGCGCATGGCGGCCGAGGCACGGGCGATCTTCCAGACCCATGTGAACGAACACCTGGTGGCGGTCGAACGCTCGCTGGTGGCGCGCGGGCAGCGCCCGCTCGAGCACCTGGCGGCGATCCGCGCGCTGGGCCCGCATGTGCTGATCGCGCATTCGACGCTGGTCACGCCACACGAATTGACGCTGCTCAGGCAGACCGGCACGGCGGTGGCCTACAACCCCGTCGCCAGCCTGTGGAAGGGCAACGCCATTGCCCCGGCCCTGCAAATGGCCGAATTGGGCATCCGCCTTGGCCTGGGCACCGACGGCACCCGCGCCGATGCCTTCCGGCTGATGGACGCGGCCGAGGGGATGCAGCGCGCGGGGTTCGGGCTGGCCTCGGGGGACAGTTCCTGCGGCGGCGGGTGGCTGTGGCTCGATGCCGCGACGACCCGTGCGGCGGATGCCGCCGGGCTCAGGCGCACGGCCGGCGCCGTGGCCGAGGGGCTGGCGGCTGATTTCCTGCTGGTCGATCTGAACCGGCCCGAGTTCACGCCCTCGCACGATCTGCCCTGGGAACTGGTGCGCTATGGCAACCGGGACCAGATCGACGCGGTGTTCACGCAGGGCCAACTCAGGCTGTGGAAGGGCTGGCCCGTCGATTGGGACGCCCGCGCGCTGATGGACGAGGTCCGCGCCCTGACCGCCGAGGCGATCGCCGGCGCCGGCATCCGGCGCGTGCACCCCACCGCCACCGAGCACCGCGACCGGAGCCGGGCATGAGCCTGGTTCTGATCCTGGGGCTGTCGGTCGTGGCCTTTGGCGCGGCCTTTCTGCAAGGGGCGATCGGGATCGGCTTTGCGTTGATCCTGGCCCCCGTTCTGGGGCTGGTGGCGCCCTGGATGCTGCCGGTCACGCTGTTGGTGCTGATGCTGCCTCTGAATGGGCTGGTCGCCTGGCGCGAGCGCGCCTCGGTCGATTGGCGCGGCGCGGGCTGGATCACGCTGGGCCGCTTTGCCGGCACCTTTGCCGGGATCTGGCTGCTGGCGGTGCTCAGCGTGGGGCAACTGGACCTGGCGGTCGGCTGGTTCACCGTCGCGGCCGCGCTGGCCGCGCTGATCGCGCCGCGCTTCGATCCCGGGCGCCCGGCGGCGCTGGCGGTCGGGCTGGTGACGGGGATCACCGAAACCTCGACCGGCATCGGCGGCCCGCCGCTGGCGCTGCTCTATCAACACGCCGCCGCCCCGGTGCTGCGCGCCACGGTCGCGGTGTGCTTTCTGGCCGGCGAGGTGATCTCGCTGGTCATGCTGGTGCTGGCGGGGCAGGGCACGCGCGCGCAATGGCTGGGGGCGTTGGCGCTGATCCCGGCGGTCCTGGCGGGCACCGCGCTTTCGCGCCTGACGCATCGGCGGATCGGCGGCCAGGGGCTGCGCGTGGCGGTGCTGGTCTTTGCGCTGGTCAGCGGCGGTCTGCTGATCCTGCGTTAGCCCATCGAAAAGCTGAGCCCGCAGCCGCAACTGGATGCGGCATTCGGGTTCTCGATGACGAACCGCGCGCCGATCAGCTCGTCGGTGAAGTCGATCACCGCGTTCGACAGAAAGGGCAGCGAAACCGGGTCGATGACCACCCGCTGACCCTTGCCGCTGAGCACCAGGTCCTCGCCCTCGGCGTGGTCCAGCGTGATTTCATACTGGAACCCCGAACACCCGCCCCCCGAGACCGCGACGCGCAGCACCTGCGCCTGTCCGGCGCTTTCGGCGATCTCGGCGAGGCGGTCAAAGGCGCGGTCGGTGACTTTCGGCGGCAAGTTCATGATGGATCGTCGTTTTCCTGAGGCGTGACTCCAGATATAAGAAGGCCAAAGGCGCGCGACAAGCGCCATGGCAGAACGGACAGAATGACCCAACCGGCCCCCTTCGCCGCCGACCCCGCGCGTTCGCGCGGGCGGCTCTACCCCGAGGTGATCTCGACCTTCCGCTCGCCCTTTCAGCGCGACCGCGACCGGATCATCCATTCCTCGGCCTTTCGCCGGCTCAAGCACAAGACCCAGGTCTTCATCGAGCACGAGGGTGACTATTACCGCACCCGCTTGACGCATTCGATCGAGGTCGCGCAGGTCGCCCGCACGCTGTCGGCCGCGCTGGGCCTGAACACCGACCTGGCCGAGGCCATCGCGTTGGCGCACGACCTGGGCCACACGCCCTTTGGCCATACCGGCGAGGATGCGCTGGCGGCGCTGATGGCGCCTTATGGCGGCTTTGACCACAACGCGCAGGCGCTCAGGATCGTGACCGCGCTGGAACGCCATTACGCCGATTTCGACGGGCTCAACTTGACGTGGGAGACGCTGGAAGGCATCGCCAAGCACAACGGCCCCCTGGTGAACCCGGACGGCACGCCGCGCAAGGGTCCCCTGCCGGCCGCGCTGGTCGAATACAACGCCCGCCATGACCTGTGGCTGCACACCCACGCCAGCGCCGAGGCCCAGGTCGCGGCGATTGCCGACGACGTGGCCTACAACCACCACGACCTGCACGACGGGCTGCGGTCTGGCCTGTTCACCGAACAGGACCTGATGGCGCTGCCCATCACCGGGCCCGCCTTTGCCGAGGTGGACCGCCTGTATCCCGGCCTCGACAGGATGCGGCGGCGGCACGAGGCGCTGCGCCGGGTGTTCGGCGTCATGGTCGAGGACGTGATCCTGGTCGCCCAGACCCGCCTGCAAGCGGCGCAGCCCGCCGACGCCGACGCGGTGCGCCATCTGGGCACCACGATCATCCGCTTTTCCGACCGGCTGTTCCGCGAATTGAAGGTGATCCGCCAGTTCCTGTTCACCCGCATGTATCGCGCCCCCTCGGTGGTGCGGATGCGCGCCGAGGTGACCGAGGTGGTGCGCGATCTCTTCACGCTGTTCCTGGCCGCGCCCGCGCACCTGCCCGAGGAATGGCGCGACGATGTCGCCCGCGCTGGCGACGACAGCGCGCTGGCGCGCATCGTCGCCGATTATGTCGCCGGCATGACCGACCGTTTCGCGCTGCAAGAACACGCCCGCCTGATCGAAGGAAGCACCGCATGGCCGCAGGCACCGTATCGGGACTGAACCCCATCGAGGCCTTCGCGCTGATCGGCGCGTTGGGCGTGGGCGCGCAATGGCTGGCCTGGCGCCTGCACCTGCCGGCGATCGTGCTGATGCTGGCCGCCGGGCTGTTCGTCGGCCCGGTGCTGGGCGTGCTGGACCCGGCGCGCGAATTCGGCCCGTTGCTGGCGCCGATGATCTCGGTCGCGGTCGCCATCATCCTGTTCGAAGGCGGCATGACGCTGAACATCCGGTCGGTGCTGGACGCGGCGCAGGGGGTGCGGCGGCTGGTCTATGTCGGTGCGCCGCTGGGCTGGCTGCTGTCGACGCTTGCCGTTCACTACGCGGCCGGGCTGGGCTGGGAGGCCGCGGCCGTGTTCGGCGGCATCATGATCGTGACGGGCCCCACGGTGATCGCACCGCTGCTCAGACAGGCGAGGCTGTCGCGCCGCCCCGCGGTGCTGCTGCAATGGGAGGCCATCGTCAACGATCCGATCGGGGCCCTGGCCGCGGTCCTGGCCTTTGGCATCGTGCTGGTGCGCCACGAACAGGCCAATGTCACTCTGGCCGCGCTGACCTATGCGCTGGGCATCGGCACCGCGACCTTGGTCGGCCTGATCGGCGGGCGCGCCATCGCCAGCAGTTTCCGGCGCGGCGTCGTGCCCGAATACATGAAGGTGCCGGTGCTGTTCGCCGGGGTGCTGATCGTCTTTGCCCTGGCCGACCATGTGCTGCACGAAAGCGGGTTGCTGGCGGTCACGGTGATGGGGCTGGTGATCGCCAATTCGCAATTGCCCAGCTTCGAGGAACTGCGCCGGTTCAAGGAACACGCGACGGTGCTTCTGGTCTCGGGCGTGTTCATCCTGTTGGCGGCGGGGCTGGACCCCGCGGACCTGGCCGCGCTGGATTGGCGGGCGGCGGCGTTTGTCGCCTCGGTCATCCTGGTGGCACGGCCGCTGACGGTGCTGGTCGCGCTGGCGTTCTCGACCGTTCCCTGGCGCGAGCGGGCCCTGATCGCGCTGACCGGCCCGCGCGGCGTGGTGCTGGTCGCGGTGGCGGGGCTTTTCGGGGAGCGCCTGGCCGCGCTGGGCCTTGGCGCCGGCGCGCAGATGGGCACGCTGGCCTTTGTGCTGGTCGCGGTCACGGTGGTGCTGCACGGTTTCGCGCTGGCGCCGCTGGCGCGGTTCCTGGGGCTGGTCGCGTCGGAAACGCCGGGCGTTCTGCTGGTCGGCGGGTCGCGCTTTTCGGTGGGGCTGGCCAGCGCGCTGGCCGCGCAGAAGGTGCCGGTCCTGATCAGCGACCAGAACCCGCGCCGCCTGCGCGGCGCGCGGTCCGAGGGCCTTGCGGTGTTCTACGGCGACATCCTGTCCGAGGCGGCGGAAACCTCGGTCGAGCTGGTGGGTTTCGGCACGCTTCTGGTGGCCACCGGCAACGATGCCTACAACACGCTGGTTGCGACCGACCTCGCGCCCGAGTTCGGCCGCGAGGCGGTGTATCAACTGGCCGGCGACAAGATCGACAGCCGCCGCCATGCCCTGCCGGTCGGTCTGGGCGGACAGCTTTTTGCCAGCGGGTTGACCTTTGACGACCTGGACCAGCGCATGATCGACGGCGAGCGGATCGGCGTCACCCGCCTGACCGAGGAATTCTCGCTGGCCGACTGGCGCGCGGCGCGACCGGGGGCGCTGCTGCTGGGCTGGATCGCGGCCGGTGGTGCGCTGACCATCGCAACGGCGGGGCGCACGCCGTCGAAGCTGGCGGCCGGCACGCGGCTGATCGCGCTGGGTCCGGCCCACGGCAATGCCGCACCCCCCGCAACCTCCCCGGCACCGTCCAGAGATTGACCTTCGCGCCCGCCATGATAGTGCAGGGCGCAGCAAAGGACGACGACATGAACCTGTTCACCGACATTCGCGCACTGGTCATCGACTGCCTGGGCGCCATGACCGCCGAGGGCGCGCTGCCCGAGGGTCTCGATACCGCCGCCGTCACCGTGGAGCCGCCGCGCGACGCCGCGCATGGCGACATGGCGACCAACGCGGCGATGGTGCTGGCCAAGCCCGCCGGCATGAAACCGCGCGACATCGCCGATGCGCTGGTGGCGAAACTGGCGGCCGACCCGCGGATCGCGGGCGCCGAGGTCGCGGGCCCCGGGTTCCTGAACCTGCGGCTGGTCCCCTCGGCCTGGCAGGACGTGGTCACCGCCGCGTTGACCCGGGGGCGGGATTTCGGCCGCGCCACGCTGGGCGCCGGGCAAAAGGTCAACGTCGAGTTCGTCTCGGCCAACCCGACGGGGCCGATGCATGTGGGCCACACGCGCGGCGCCGTGGTCGGGGATGCGCTGGCCTCGTTGCTGGCCTTTGCCGGCTGGGACGTAACGCGCGAATATTACATCAACGACGGCGGCGCGCAGGTGAACGTGCTGGCGCGCTCGGCCTATGAACGATACCGCGAGGCAAACGGCCTGACCCCCGAGATCCGCGAAGGGCTCTATCCCGGCGACTACCTGGTGCCGGTGGGCGAGGCGCTGAAGGCGCGCTACGGCGCCAGCCTGCTGGACCAGCCCGAAGAGGTCTGGCTGGACGATGTGCGCAATTTCGCGACCGAAGCGATGATGGCCATGATCCGGCAGGATCTGGCGATGCTGGGCGTCACGATGGACGTGTATTCGTCGGAAAAGGCGCTTTACGGCACCGGCCGGATCGAGGCCGCGATCGACACCCTGCGCGCCAAGGGCCTGATCTACGAGGGTGTTCTGGAACCGCCAAAGGGCAAGACCCCCGACGATTGGGAGCCGCGCGAACAGACGCTGTTCCGTTCGACCGCGCACGGCGACGACGTGGACCGCCCGGTGAAGAAATCGGATGGCTCGTGGACCTATTTCGCGCCCGACATCGCCTATCACTATGACAAGGTGAAGCGCGGTTTCGATCTGTTGATCGACATTCTGGGCGCCGACCACGGCGGCTATGTCAAGCGCATGAAGGCCGCCGTCTCGGCGCTGTCCGAGGGACGCGTGCCGCTGGACATCAAGCTGGTGCAACTGGTGAAGCTGTTCCAGAACGGTGAACCCTTCAAGATGTCGAAACGCTCGGGCAATTTCGTCACGCTGCGCGACGTGGTCGAGATGGTCGGCGCCGACGTGACTCGCTTCGTCATGCTGACCCGCAAGAACGACGCGACGCTGGATTTCGATTTCGACAAGGTGCTGGAACAGTCACGCGACAATCCGGTGTGGTATGTGCAATACGCGCACGCCCGTGTCGCCTCGGTTCTGCGCAAGGCGGCCGAGGCCGGGGTCGATACCTCGGACGCGGCGCTGGCACGCGCGGATCTTTCGACGCTGGATCACCCTGCCGAGCTGGCGCTGATGCGCAAGATGGGTGATTGGCCGCGCCAGGTCGAAATCGCCGCCCGCGCGAACGAACCGCACCGCATCGCCGGCTATCTGACCGAGCTGGCGGCCGACCTGCACGGCCACTGGAACAGGGGCAATGACGAGACCGCGCTGCGCTTCGTGCAGGACGATGTGGCTGTGATGACCCGCAAAATCGCTCTGGCGCGTGCCGTGGGCGTTGTTATTTCCGCAGGTCTTGCTATCCTCGGGGTGAAGCCCGTCGAGGAAATGCGCTGATCTCAGGCCAGCGACAGCGACGGGTGCGCCCGCGGATTTCCGCGGGCGGGCAGTGAATTAAGGCCAAGACCGGGAAAATCCGGCGGGTTTGTGAGGCGAGCATGGCACAGTGGCACTACGAGGCGTATCACGCCCCGCAGCCGGCGCCGGTCCAACAACGGGACCTTGGGCGTGGCGGCGTGGGGCGTCTGGTCAACCTGGCGGGGGCGGCATTGTCGATCACCCTCATGGTCGGCGTCGGCGTCTGGAGCTATCGGTTGATGGTGCGCGATGTCACGGGCGTGCCGGTGATCCGCGCGATGTCCGGCCCCATCCGCACCTCGCCCGAGGACCCGGGCGGCCGGCAGGCGGCCTATCAGGGGCTGGCGGTCAACTCCGTTGCGGCCGAGGGCGGCGCCGCGAGCGCCGCGCAGGTCATCGCGCTGGCCCCGCCTCCCGTGGAACTGACCGACGAGGACCGCTCGGCCGCGGTGCTGGCCTCGCGGGTGGGGGTCAACGCGATCGCCGCGCCGCAGCCGGTCCAGCCCGGGGCCGCGATCGGCGCGCCGCAAAGCGTCGAGATCGCCAGCATGCCAGCCCCGCAGGGCGCCTTGCAGATCGTCCCGGCGTCGTTGCCGGGGGTCGCGCGCTCGCCCGTGCCGCGCGCGCGCCCTGCCAGCGGCGCGTTCCAGGCGCCGGCGCAGGGCACACCGCAACAGATTGCCAGCGCCGCGACGACGGGCGCCGGCGGCGATCCGCAGGCCGAGGCGTTGCTTCAGGAACTGGTGACGCGACTGGGATCGCCGCGCGTGACGGAAATCGACCCGCGCTCGCTGACGCCGGGCACCCGGCTGGTGCAACTGGGCGCCTATGACGACGAACCTGCGGCCCGTGCCGCCTGGGACGCGCTGGCGGCCCGGTTCCCGGCCTATCTGGATGGCCGCGGCCGCATCGTCGAGGCCGCCTCGGCCGGGGGGCGCACCTTCTTCCGGCTGCGCGCGGCCGGCTTCTCGGACGAACCCGAGGCCCGGCGCTTCTGCTCGATCTTTCAGGCCGAGAACGTCGATTGCATCCCCGTCCTGATCCGCTGAGCCGGGGATGACCGGCGCGACCATCCTGGGCTGCGCGGGCCCGGTCCTGTCCCGCGACGAGGCCGCGTTCTTTCGTCAGGCAGACCCCTGGGGATTCATCCTGTTCCGCCGCAACGTCCTGGACGCCGCGCAGTTGCGCGCCCTGACCGGCGCGCTGCGCGACGCGGTCGGCCGGGATGCGCCGGTGTTCATGGATCAGGAGGGCGGCACCGTCCAGCGCCTGCGCCCGCCCCTGGCCCGCGACTGGCCCGACGCCTGCGCCCAGCGCGGCGACGCGGCGGCGATCCGCCTGCGACACCGGCTGATGGCGGCCGAATTGCGCGCCGTCGGCGTGGACGGAAACTGCGCGCCGGTGATCGACGTGGCGGGCCCCGACACGCACCCGTTTCTTCGGCGCCGCGTCTGGTCCGACGATCCGGCCGACGTCGCGGCCAAGGCCCGCGCGGCGGCCGAGGGGTTGCTGGCGGGCGGCGTGTTGCCGGTGCTCAAGCACCTGCCCGGGCACGGCGCCGCCAACGCCGACAGCCACCTGACCCTGCCGCGCTGCACGCAGCCGCTCGATGCGCTGGTTGCGCGCGACTTCGCCCCGGTGCGGGCGCTGGCGGACCTGCCGCTGGGCATGACCGGCCATATGGTGATCGAGGCCCTGGACCCTGAGACGCCGGCCACCCTGTCGCCCGTCGTGCTGCGCTACCTGCGCGAGACGCTGGGGTTCGGGGGGCTTCTGATGACGGATGACCTTTCGATGAACGCGCTGCCCGGCACCTTGCCCGACCGGGCCGCGCGGGCGATCGCGGCGGGTTGCGACCTGGTGCTGCACTGTTCGGGCGACCTGGCCGAGATGGAGGGCGTCGTCGCGGCCTCGGGGGCGCTGGGCGCCCCTTGGCGCGCCGAAACCGCGCTTGCGGCCCGTCGGGTGCCCGCGCCGATTGACATTGCCGCCGCCACCGCCGAACTTGATCGCCTGAGCAACCCGCAGGTGTGACGCCCCATGTCCGAGTTCGAGGAAGGCGCCGAATCCAGCGTCGCCGCCCGTCTCGAGGACGAGGCGCTGATCGTCGGTGTGGACGGGTTCGAGGGGCCGCTTGACCTGCTGCTCACGCTGTCGCGGCGCCAGAAGGTGGACCTCAGGCGCATTTCGGTGCTGCAACTGTCGGAACAATACCTGCGTTTTGTCGAGGCCGCGCGCGCCCTCAGGATCGAACTGGCGGCGGATTACCTGGTGATGGCGGCCTGGCTGGCGTTCCTGAAATCGCGCCTGTTGCTGCCGCCCGACCCCGGCGAAGAGGGCCCCTCGGCCGAGGATCTGGCCGCCCATCTGGCGTTCCAGCTTGAGCGGCTCGAGGCCATGCGCGAGGCGGCGGGGCGGCTCATGGGGCGCGACCGGCTGGGGCGCGAATTCTTTGCCCGCGGCGCGCCCGAAACCCAGGCCATCGAAAAGCGCACCCAGCATACGGCGAGCTTGCTGGACCTGATCCAGGCCTATGCGCGCATCCGCACCAAGGACGAATTCCGCCCCTATGCCTTTGACCGGACGGATATCTATCCGCTCGAAACCGCGCTCGAGCGGCTCAGGGGCATGATCGGCCACGCGGTGGACTGGTCCGACCTGGCCGGTTTCCTGCCGCCCGGGTGGCGCGCGGCCGGCGCGCGGCGGCGCTCGGCGCTGGCCTCGACCTTTGCCGCGTCCCTCGAACTGGCGAAACAGGGGCAACTGGACCTCCGCCAGTCGGAAACCTTTGCGCCGATCCGCCTGCGCCTGCGCCCGAACGAGGCCCGATGACCGACGACACCGACCCCACCGTCGCCCGCGATCCGAACGCCACCCCGGGCCTGTTCCCGGTGCCGCCCATGGGCGAGCAGGAACGCATGATCGAGGCGATACTCTTTGCCTCGGCCGAGCCGGTCTCGGCGGCGGAACTCGCCAAACGCCTGCCCGAGGGCTGCGACGTTGCCGAGGCGTTGGTGCATCTGCGCTCGCGCTATGCCGGGCGCGGGGTGCATCTGGTGCGCGTCGGCGACGGCTGGGCGATGCGCACCGCGCCGGATCTGGGGTGGCTGATGCGCACCGAGCAGGTCGAAACCCGCCGCCTGTCGCGCGCCGCGATCGAGACGCTGGCAATCGTCGCCTATCACGCCCCGGTAACCCGCGCCGAGATCGAGGAAATCCGCGGCGTGTCGCTGTCGCGCGGGACCATCGACCAGTTGATGGAGATGGGCTGGATCCGCTTTGGCCGTCGCCGCCTGACCCCGGGCCGCCCGCTGACCTTTGTGGTGACGGATGCGTTCCTCGATCACTTCGGGCTGGAAACCGCGCGCGACCTGCCGGGGCTGAAGGAACTGCGCGAAGCGGGCCTTCTGGACAGCCGCGGAATGCCCGGCGCGCCATTGCACGACGCGGACGAGGACGCCGACGCCCCCGACGGCCAGTCGGAACTGTTCGAGGACTGACCGCCACCCCGTTGCGCCCCCTTGCGCCCCCGAACCCCGAACGAGCCACGCGCCTGCGGCGGGTTTGTGCCGACCCGTTGCGATGGCCCTAGGCGGCGCCGATTGTGCGGGTAATGTCGAGCAGGCTCATCCCATGGAGGTTTGCATGAAATTTGTTCTCGTTGCTCTGGTCGTCGCGTCCACCGCTTTGGGTGGCTGCACGATGACCGCGAACGAACGCGACGCGGTTGGCGGTCTTGCCGGCGCGGCCGGCGGGCTGCTTCTGGCCAGCGCGTTCAACGCCAATCCGAACTGGACCATCGTCGCCGCGCTGGGTGGCGCTGCCGCCGGCGTCATGGTCGCGCGCAACGCCCGCACCGGCGAATGCGCCTATTCCAACGGTCGCGGCCAGTATTACACCCGGCGCTGCCGCTGACCCCCGCCAGACACCGGGGCCCGTTCGCGCGGGCCCTGGTCCGGTCGTTCAGAACAGGCTCAACTGGTCCCCGGCCCGCGGCGGCCTGCGGAACTGGCTGCAATCGAGCGGCGGCAGCGCGGCCTCGTAGGCCAGCCGTTTGCGCGCCACGCGGATGCGCGCCGCGACCATGTCGGCATAGGCGCCCTGGCCCCGGAACCGGCTGTGAAACGCCGGGTCGTTGTCCCGGCCGCCGCGCATTTCGCGCACCAGCTTCATGACCTTGGCCGCCTGTCCGGGCCGCACCCGTTCGAGCCAGTCGCGAAACAGCGCGCCGACCTCGCCGGGCAGGCGCACAAAGGCCCACCAGGCCACGCGCGCGCCCGCCGCGCGCCCGGCGGCGAGGATCGCCTCGGCCTCGTGGTCGCTGAGACCGGGCACCAGAGGGCCCATCATCAGCCGCACCGGGATCCCCGCGTCGCTGAGCGCACGGATGATCGCCAGCCGCCGTGCCGGGGCGGGCGCGCGGGGCTCCATCGCGCGGGCCAGGCCCGGGTCCAGCGTGGTCACGCTGACCCCGACCTCGACCAGCCCCCGGGCCGCCATCCCGGCCAGCAGATCGAGATCGCGCTCGACCAGGGCGCCGCGCGTGGTGATCGTCACCGGATGCTGCCAGTCGCGCAGCACCTCGAGCACGCTGCGGGTGATCCGGTGGTGCTGTTCGATGGGCTGCCAGGGATCGGTGTTCGATCCCAGCGCCAGCGGCGCGACTCGGTAGCCGGGCTTGGCCAGTTCGCGTTCGAGCACCCGCGCCGCATCCGGTCGTGCGATCAGCCGGGTTTCGAAATCCAGCCCCGGCGAAAGGCCCAGATAGGCGTGCGACGGGCGCGCATAGCAATAGATGCACCCGTGTTCGCAACCGCGATAGGGGTTGAGGGCACGGTCGAACCCCAGGTCCGGCGACTGATTCCAGGAAATCACGCTGCGCGGCCGCTCGATCGCCACCTCGCGCGTCACCAGGCGGTCGTCCTCGGGCAGGTCCCAGCCGTCATGCGCCCATTCGCGCCGCTCTGACTCAAAGCGTGGCGCCGGCTGCGCGGTCGTGCCACGGGCGCGGGCACGGAGCGTCGGATCTTTGGGGGGCAGGGGTGTCACCATGAGTCGAATGATGAACATATGATGAACATTTTTCAAGTCCGCGACGCAAACAAGACCTTGTGGTCGTCTTTCATCCGGCGCATGTCGGGAATGGATCAGTGAAACTGGCGCATCTGCCGCATTGACGAAACAAGACACGCTTTTCAGGGAACCGCGCCATGTCCGACGACGACGACATCATCCTGTCCGAACTGAACGACGAGGAACTTGTGTCGCAGATGATGGACGACCTTTACGACGGTCTCAAGGACGAGATCGAGGAAGGCGTGAACATCCTGCTGGGACGCGAGTGGACCCCTTATGACGTGCTGACCAAGGCCCTGGTCGCCGGCATGACGATCGTCGGCCACGACTTTCGCGACGGCATCCTGTTCGTGCCCGAAGTGCTGCTTGCTGCCAACGCCATGAAGGCGGGCATGGCGATCCTCAAGCCGCTTCTGGCCGAAACCGGCGCGCCGCGCATGGGCAAGATGGTGATCGGCACCGTCAAGGGCGACATCCACGACATCGGCAAGAACCTTGTCGGCATGATGATGGAAGGCGCCGGCTTCGAGGTGGTGGACCTGGGTATCAACAACCCGGTCGAAAAATACCTCGATGCGCTGGAAGCCGAGGACGCGGATATCCTGGGCATGTCGGCGCTGCTGACCACGACCATGCCCTACATGAAGGTCGTGATCGACACGCTCAAGGAAACCGGCCGGCGCGACGACATCATCGTGCTGGTGGGCGGCGCCCCCCTGAACGAGGAATTCGGCCGCGCCATTGGCGCCGACGCCTATTGCCGCGATGCCGCGGTCGCGGTGGAAACCGCAAAGATGCTGGTCGCGCGCAAGCACAACCAGGGCGCCGCGCGGGCCTGAATCGCGGCCATTCTCCGAACGCAACAGGACCCCCGGCCCGACCGGGGGTCTTTTCGTTTTCGGCCCTCGCGTTCAACGCCCCCCCCCTTTCGTCCGCCGCGCATCCCCCCTATCCTGCGCGCCGAATGAACCGGAGTATCCCATGACCGACCTGCCTTCCGCCGCCGAGATCCTCGCCGCCTGCGGCTTCGACGCCGCCACGCTGTCCGGCGGGACCCTGGCGGTGCACAGCCCCATCGACGGGGCCGAGATTGCCCGAATCGCCGAAACCCCGCTGGCCGACATGCCCGCCGTGATCGGCCGCGCCACCGCCGCCTTCGAGGCCTGGCGCCGCGTGCCCGCGCCCCGGCGCGGCGAGCTGGTGCGCCTGCTGGGCGAAGAATTGCGCGCGGCAAAAGCGGCGCTGGGCGCGCTGGTCACGCTCGAGGCCGGCAAGATCGTGTCCGAAGGGCTGGGCGAAGTGCAGGAGATGATCGACATCTGCGACTTTGCCGTGGGCCTGTCGCGCCAGCTCTACGGGCTGACCATCGCCTCGGAACGGCCGGGCCACGTGATGCGCGAAACCTGGCACCCGCTGGGCCCGGCGGCGGTCATCACGGCGTTCAACTTTCCGGTCGCGGTGTGGTCGTGGAACGCCGCGCTGGCGCTGGTCTGCGGCGATCCCGTGATCTGGAAACCGTCGGAAAAGACGCCGCTGACCGCGCTGGCCTGCGCGGCGATCTTTGCCCGCGCGGTGGCGCGCTTTGGCGACGACGCCCCCGAGGGCCTGATGCAGGTCGTCATCGGCGGCGCCGATCTGGGCGCCGCGCTGACCGCCGCGCCCGCGGTGCCGCTGGTCTCGGCCACCGGCTCGACCCGCATGGGGCGCATCGTCGGCCCGGCGGTGGCCAGCCGTTTCGGCCGGTCGATCCTGGAACTCGGCGGCAACAACGCCATGATTGTCGCGCCCTCGGCGGACCTGGAAATGGCGGTGCGCGCGATCGTCTTTTCAGCCGTGGGCACGGCCGGGCAGCGCTGCACCTCGTTGCGCCGCCTGATCGTGCACCATTCGATCCGCGACGCGCTGCTGGAGCGGCTGATCCGCGCCTATGCCAGCCTGCCCATCGGCGACCCGCGCAAGGCCACGACGCTGGTCGGGCCGCTGGTCGATGCCGCCTCGCACGAGCGGATGCAGGCGGCGCTCGACCGCGCGCGCGCGGATGGCGGTATCGTCCACGGCGGCCGCGCGGCCTCGGGCGCGCCGCAGGGCGGTGCCTATGTCGAACCGGCCATCGTCGAAATGCCCGGCCAGACCGCGGTGGTGCGCGAGGAAACCTTTGCGCCGATCCTCTATGTCATGGGCTACGAGGACTTCGACGAGGCCCTTGCGCTGCAAAACGACGTGCCACAGGGCCTGTCGTCGTGCATCTTCACGTTGAACCTGCGCGAGGCCGAGGACTTCCTGCAACGCTCGGATTGCGGGATCGCCAACGTCAACATCGGCCCCTCGGGCGCCGAGATCGGCGGCGCGTTCGGCGGCGAGAAGGAAACCGGCGGCGGTCGCGAGAGCGGTTCGGACGCCTGGAAGGGCTACATGCGCCGCGCCACGAACACCGTCAACCACTCGGCCTCGCTGCCGCTGGCGCAGGGCGTTCGTTTCGACGTCTGAGCGTGCGGACCCCGCCGGGAGGGTTTTCCACCCTCCCGGACCCTCCCGGAGGATATTTGCGGCACAAAGAAGGGCCGGATTGACAGGGCGTCGATCGGCCCCGTCCCTGGGCGTCCCATACCCCGGGGCCAGGCATTCGCGGCCCGCCACCAAGGGGGCCGCGCCCCCCTGACCGACCCTGGGTCTGGCCGCAAACGGGGTCCCTTGCGTCGCTGTCAGTCGCGGGGGCCGGGCCGTCGGCGGATAGGGTGCAGAAAATCCAACGGGGCATCTGCATGTTTCTCTCCGTCTTCGATATTTTCAAGATCGGTATCGGCCCGTCGTCGTCGCATACGATGGGGCCGATGGTGGCGGCGGCGCGCTTCCTGGACCGGCTCAGGGCGTCGCCCTTTCGGGTGCACGGTCTGCGGGCGTCGCTGCATGGCTCGCTGGCCTTTACCGGCGTCGGGCACGCAACCGATCGGGCGGTGATCCTGGGTCTGGCCGGCTTTCAGCCCGAAAGCTACGACGCCGACCGGGCCGAGACCGCGCTCGCCGCGATCCGCGCGACACGGACCGTCACGCCGCCCGATCTGCCGGTTCTGGCCTTCGATCCCGACAAGGACCTTCAGTTCGATTACGGCCCCGCGCTGGCCGGGCATGCGAACGGTCTGATCCTGATGGCGACCGATGCACAGGGCGACGTGATCGCGCAAGAGACCTATTTCTCGATCGGCGGCGGTTTCGTGGTGACCGAGGCCGAGCACGCGGCCGGTGCCGCGGCGCAGGCCGGCCCCAGGGTGCGCTATCCGTTCGAAAGCGCCGCGGCGATGCTGGACATGGCGCGCGCCTCGGGCCTGTCGATCGCCGCGATGAAGCGCGCGAACGAGTTGAGCCTGCGCGACGAGGCGGCGCTCAAGGCCGGGCTGCACCGCATCTGGGCGGTGATGAACGCCTGTATCGAGCGCGGCCTGGCCGGCGAGGGCATTCTGCCCGGCGGGTTGAAGGTGCGCCGCCGTGCCAAGGCGATCCACGATGCGCTGCTGGCCGAGCGGGGCCTGAACCTGACGGCACCGCATGTCATCAACGACTGGATGTCCACCTATGCGATGGCCGTGAACGAGGAGAACGCGGCCGGCGGGCAGGTGGTCACGGCGCCGACAAACGGTGCTGCCGGGGTGATGCCGGCGGTCATCCGCTATTGGCTGGACCATGTGCCGGGCGCCAGTCACGACCGGGTCGAGGACTTCCTGCTGACCGCAGCGGCGATCGGCGGGTTGATCAAGCACAACGCCTCGATCAGCGGGGCGGAATGCGGCTGTCAGGCCGAGGTTGGCAGCGCCGCGGCGATGGCGGCGGCGGGGCTCTGCGCGGTGCTGGGCGGCACCCCCGAGCAGGTCGAGAACGCCGCCGAAATCGCGCTGGAGCATCACCTGGGCATGACCTGCGACCCGGTGAAGGGGCTGGTGCAGGTGCCCTGCATCGAGCGCAACGGCCTGGGCGCGATCAAGGCCGTCAGTGCGGCCTCGTTGGCGTTGCGCGGCGACGGGCAGCATTTCATGCCGCTCGACAATTGCATCGAGGCGATGCGCCAGACCGGCGCCGACATGAGCGAGAAATACAAGGAAACCGCGCTGGGCGGGCTGGCGGTGAACGTGCCCAACTGCTGAGGGGCGAAGAACGTCAGACACCGGCCTGTGATCGCATTTGTCGCAGCCGGTGCGGGTCTTGCGGCGGTTTCTCGGCGGGATAGATCGGTTTCCTGTCAGCCGGGATGGCCGGGTGCCCTGGATCGGCGGCCCCCTGTGCCAGCCCAGGCACGGACCGGCGCGCGGCGGTTTTTGGGCGAAAGCGAGCGGCAGGTCGCGGACAGAGTAGACGCGTCGCGAACCGGAGTTTAGGTCCGGCGTCATGACCCTTGCAGCCTCACCTTCCAGCACCGACCGGGTGCCATTGGGCATCGTGCTGATGGTGGCCTTTTGCGCCATTGCGCCCTTGATCGACGTGGCGGCGAAATTCGCCTCGCAGTCGGTGACCGTCACGCAGGTGACGTTCTTCCGCATGGTGGTGCAGGCGCTGTTGATGGCGCCGGTGGTGGCGGTGATGCGCCAGTCGCTGCGCCTGTCGGCCAAATCGGCGGGGCTGCTCATGGCGCGCGCGCTCATGCTGATCGGTTCGACCTATGCCTTTGTCGGGGCGGTTCAGGTCATGCCGATCGCCGACGCGCTGGCGATCGTCTTCGTGGAACCCTTCATCCTGCTGGCGCTGGGCTTTCTGCTGTTCGGCGATCAGGTTGGCCCGCGCCGGATCCTGGCCTCGGTCATCGGCTTTCTGGGCGCGCTGCTGGTGATCCAGCCCAATTTCGCGATCTTCGGCGCGATTGCGCTGTATCCGCTGGCGACCGCAGGGTTCTTTGCCGTCTACATGCTGCTGACCCGCCGCATCGCGCGCGACCACCCGCCTGAATCGATGCAGTTCCACACCGCCTGGATGGGCATGGCGCTGATGGTGCCGGTGCTGGCCCTGGGTCACGGCGCCGACCTGCCCCTTTTGCAACTGAGCAATCCGCCCCTGGCTGTCTGGGGGCAGCTTGCCGGGCTGGGGCTGGCGGCCACGGTGTCGCATATCGCGATCACCTATGCGCTGCGCTACGCGCCCTCGGCCACGCTGGCCCCGCTGCACTATCTGGAGATCGTCAACGCCGCACTGTTCGGCTGGCTGTTCTTTGGTGACTGGCCCAATCCGATGAGCTGGGCGGGCATCGTCGTGATCGTCGCCTCGGGGCTCTACATCATCGCGCGTGAGCGGCATCTGGCCAGAGCGGCGCGCCGGCAAGCGCCGCCAGCAGTTCGTCCAGTTCGCTGACCGGCAGCAGCAGCAGCATCGACGGGCCATCGGGGGTCAGCACCACAGGTCCGCCGGTCGCCGCGTTCGAGGTGCCGATGCGGGCGTCCGGGGCGAAATGCAGCGGCGAGGTGGGCCAGCGCAACCCCACCGAGTCGCAGCGCATCGGCGCCGTCGGATACAGCGAGACCCGCGTGCCCCGGGGCAGCGACAGCGCCAGCCGGGGCGGGCACAGCAGGCACAGGTCGTGGCCGGTGTCCAGGATCACGCGGCGCGACGGGTTGCGCAGAAGTGTGCTCATCGCCGCCAGCGTGTGGTCCAGCCGCGCGCCGGTAAAGCCGACCGCCAGGGCAAAGGGCGCGTCGACAAACGCCAGCGCCTTGTCAAAGTCGGTTTCCTCCTGATCGGGGGTATGGCGCAGGCGGTCGGGGCCCAGCGCGGCCCGGGCCCGGGGGCTGATCGAATCGAAATCGCCGGTCGCCAGGTCTGGCAGGTGTCCCATGGCCAGCGCGGCGTCGGCGCCGCCATCCACCGCGATCAGGCGGGGCGCGCGGGCGAGGGCGCGGGTCAGGGCCTCGGCGCTGGAGGCGCCACCTCCCACCAACGTGATGCCCGGGGCTTTTGCAAAAGGGTCCGACATAGGGTTTTCTTGTCAATTGCGGCGCGGGAAGGCAAGCTGCGCCACAATCCGATCAAGAAATTACCTTGCGCGTTTCATACTGGCGCACCCTGAGGCAGGCACTGTCGGGCTTGAAAGTAATAGGGGACTTAAGCGTATGGTCGGTCCGAACAAAATCCTGACGGTGTCTTATGGCACTTTCTCGTGCACGCTCGAAGGGTTCGACGAGCCGTTCGACACGATGAAGGCGATTGCCGAGTATTTCCGCGATCTGGCCGCCGAGGACCGGTATTTCGGGGCCGAGCCGCCGACGCCCGACGCCGAAATGCTGCACCGCATCGCCGAGCGCGAGATCAAGCGCCGCGTCGATGCCAAGATCGAGGACAACGGCGTCATACTGCGCCCGCAGATCGACTCCGACGCCGAGGGGGCGGCGCAGGCCGGGATCCCCGCTGAGAGACATGCCGATGTGCGCGGCGGTCGGTCCCACGCCCGCAACGCCGTGCGGGCTGGCGCCGACGCGGCCGTCGCAGCCGCCCCGGTCGTGCCTGCCGCCGCCCTCGCCGCCGCCCTCCCCGCCGACGACGCGGCAGACGATGGCGCGGCGCTGAGCGGTATCTCGGCCAAACTGCAACGCATCCGCGCCGCCGTCGCCCAGGTCCGCGCCTTCGAGACCAGCGACGACGACGAGCCCGTCGCGACGCTGATGCACGCGCCCGAAGAAACCCCCGAAGACACCATTGTCGAATCCGAACGCCTCGCCGCCGAGGAAGCCGCCCGGTTTGAAGCCGAGCGCGCCGCCGCCGAGGAGGCCGCCCGTGTTGAGGCTGAACGCCTCGCCGCCGAGGAGGCCGCCCGGGTTGAAGCCGAGCGCGCCGCCGCTGAGGAAGCCACCCGGGTTGAAGCCGAGCGCGCCGCCGCCGAGGAGGCCGCCCGGGTTGAAGCCGAGCGCGCCGCCGCCGAGGAGGCCGCCCGAGTTGAGGCTGAACGCCTCGCCGCCGAGGAGGCCGCCCGGGTTGAAGCCGAGCGCGCCGCCGCTGAGGAGGCCGCCCGGGTTGAAGCCGAGCGCGCCGCCGCTGAGGAAGCCACCCGGGTTGAGGCCGAACGCCTCGCCGCCGAGGAGGCCGCCCGTGTTGAGGCTGAACGCCTCGCCGCCGAGGAGGCCGCCCGGGCTGTGGCGCCGGCCACCTCGGACGATCTCGCGGACGAGGGCAC